>Ga0196970_1000153_pt1 | contig 107183 bp, 99 predicted proteins | sample S1v_513CmetaG_FD_148672 | JGI IMG/M metagenome (GOLD analysis project Ga0196970, IMG submission 148672) | Soil microbial communities from Anza Borrego desert, Southern California, United States - S1+v_5-13C | ecosystem: Environmental > Terrestrial > Soil > Desert | place: USA: California...
GATTAAACAGCTAAGCTGCTGTTCTTGCTTCCGTTTCTCCTCCGGCGCCGCGCTGTCGTTCAGCGCCCCGCCGTCGGTGGACCGGGTTATAGGCGCCCTCCCCCAAAACTGGCAAGCGGTTTTTTCGTCGCCCATTGCACTTTTATGTTGGATGACCGGACGGATGGTTTCGTCAGAGCAGGCCGAGCGCCCGCAACTCCGCCGCCATCTCGGCCGGCAGTTCGTCCCCCGACCCGCCCGCGGCGGACAGATCCTGGGGAGCGGCCTCCGCCGCCAGGTACCGCCAGCCCTGGAACGGACGGTGCGCGGTCGGCACCGTCGGGACACGGTCGGCGGCGAGATGCAGGGTGCAGTAGCTCTCCCCCTCCCCGTCCGTATCGGTATCGATGGCGAGGATCGGCTGGCGGACCAGGACGCTGCCCTTGATCACCCAGTAGATCGAACCGCCGGCCAGCAGTTCGTCGCCGCGCTTGGGCAGGCGGCGGGTGTAGACGGGGATGCGGGTCTCACCGCCAACGGTGGTGGCGCGGCGGTCCTGAAGCTCCGCCAGATGGTCCAGATCGCGGACACCGACGGCGAGCTTGATGAGGTGGAGAGGCATGAAGGCTGTGACGTCTCTGACGTGAAGAACGGAAGAGCCCTTAACATAGCGCGCTATGCGCGAATGTCGCCCGCCTTCAGAGAGGATCGTTGCGGTCCTGGCGTCCGACCGGCCGGGCATGGCCGATGATGGCGCTGAAGCCGAACAGAAGCAGCAGCACGCCCATGATGATCTCGACACCGCAGATCAGGCGCACCGGGCCGGACACCGGATGGATGTCGCCATAGCCGACCGTGGCGAAGGTCACGATGGAAAAATAGATGCCCTCGGCGAAGCTGATGTCGCGCCGGACGCCTTCGATCACGAAGTTCGGCTCCGCCATGAAGCGGTCCATGATGGTGTAGATGGCGCCGAACAGGATGATGCAGAGCGAATAGAAGGTCAGGAAGGCGAAGGCCGGCAGGACGAGACGGGACGATTGCTGGAAGAAGCCTTCGAACAGCAGGCCGGCATCGAGCAGGAAGATCGCGATGTCCCGCGACACCAGCGCCACGATGGCGGCGATGGCCGACATGGCCAGCAGGAAGACGGCGCCGACCGCCTGCGCTTCCATGTCCTGTCCCGGCACCAGGAAGGTCAGGGCGCCGATGCCCCAGACCGGCGCCATCCACAGGAAGATGCGGTCGAAATGACCACCCTCCCGCAGCCGCCGCGACATTACGATCCGCCGGATGTCCTCCGCCCGCCACCAGGCGCCGCCCAGGAAGGCGATCAGCGGCAGCACGAAGGCGATCGCCTGGGTCAGCGGGTTGATGTTGTGGAAATTGCTTTCCAGAAAAAAGACGAAGATGCAGGCGTAGACGCCGATGAAATTCGTCAGCGCCAGCGTGAAGAACTGGCTGCCCGGAAACAGGTAGTGGAAGGCGCCGACCACCAGGCCGACCGACCCCAGCAGGACGAAGGTCAGGTTACCCGAGACCGAACGGATCGACAGCGCGATCAGGCCCAGCAGCAATGCCGTCAGCAATGCCCCGCCCAGCCAGGATTTGGAGGCGCCCCGGTTGCCATGGGGGCCGCCGTGGGCCCCGCCATGTGAACCGGAGGGAGCCGCCGCGGGAGACGGGCTGGCCGTCCGGGGACGGCGGTCGGGAACGATCTGGTCCATGGGGCGGCAAACCGGAACTGGAGCTGGCGCCGTCGCCGACGCCACGACGAAAGTCTTACTCCACCGTTATAGCGGTTTGCCCGCCCCAACCGTCAGTGTTTTCCGCAGCTGCGACAAGGTGCGGAGCCTTCGCAGTCACCAGCCGCCGGTGGACAGCCAGCGGTCGACCATGTCGAGCCGGTCCCAGCCCCAGAAGGGCTCGCCGTCGACGATGATGAAAGGAGAGCCGAAGACGCCGCGCTCCACCGCATCGTCGGTTTCCGTGCGCAGCCGATCCTTGACCATGGGGTCCTGCAGCGCCGCCGTCACCGCCGCCCGGTCGATGCCCAGGCTGCCCAGCGTCCGGCCGGCGATCTCCGCCACCGTTTCGGCCGGGCCGATATCGCGCCCTTCGGCGAAATGCGCATGATAAAGCGCGCGGGCCAGCAGCTTCGCCTGCTCGGGATGCTCGTCGGTCAGCCAGTAGAAGGCGCGCGAGGCGGCGACTCCGTTGACCGGGGCCGAGTCGGGGAAAGTGAAGGGCGCGCCGGTCAGCCGGGCGATGCGGCCGACGTCGTGGGTCAGATACTCGCCCCGCAGCGGCTGCTGCAGGTTCGGCTTCATGCCCGTCACCTTGAAGATGGCGCCGAGCAGGACCGGGCGCCAGGTGACGGCGCGGCCATGCTTGGCCGCAAGTTCGTCGATGCGCAGGCTGGCGAAATAGCCGTAGGGCGAGGCGAAGTCGAAATAGAAATCGATGGGATCCGGCACGCGCGTTTCCTCTCCGCTGCTTGATTGGGCAGTTTTGCGGAAAGGCTAACGCGGGCGGGATTCAGCGTCCAGGGGGCGTAGGGAGCATCGGAGGGGAGGATCGCCGTTCCCCGGCCCGGGAGCTGTCAGACCGTACGCACCTTGGCGTCGAAGACATAGCCGGCGCCGCGTTCGGTCTTGATGATGCGGGGTTCCTTCGGGTTCGCCTCGATCTTGCGGCGCAGGCGCAGGATCAGCACGTCGATGGAGCGGTCGAACACCTCCGCCCCGTCGACGCGGGTGAGGTCGAGCAGCTGGTCGCGGGTCAGCACCCGCTGCGGCCGCTTCACGAAGGCGGCGAGCAGGCCGAACTCCGCCTTGGTCAGCTCCACCTCGCGCCCCTCCTGCCCGCGCAGGCGCTGGGCGGTGAGGTCGAGTTCCCAGTTGGCGAACTGGACGACGGCGCGCAGTTCATCCGGGTTGCGCGGCGGACGCGCGTCGTTGGAAACGCGGCGCAGCACCGCCTTGATGCGGGCCAGCAGCTCGCGCGGGTTGAAGGGCTTGGTCAGGTAGTCGTCGGCGCCCAGCTCCAGCCCGACGATGCGGTCGACATCCTGGTCCTTGGACGACAGGATGATGACGGGGATCTGCGATTCGGTGCGGATCTGACGGACGAGTCCAAGTCCGTCGCCATCGGGCAGGCGCAGGTCGCAGACCACGAGGTCGACAGGATCGCCGTCCAGGGCCTGCTTGGCCGACGCGGTGTCGTGCGCCGTGGTGACCCGGTAGCCTTCACCTGCCAGATATGAGGCCAAAAGCTCCCGAATCGGCTCATCGTCGTCGACCGCGAGAATGTGCATGCCTGTTACCTCCCCAAACCTTCTTATCTCACGCGCGAGCGCCACGCAATGCGTTACAACCCCGTAACGGCTGCGGCCGCCTTGCCTTCCGCATGAGTTGGTTGAAATCGCATTCTGCACCGGCGACACAAAATCACCCTTTCACGGACATTAACCAGAAACACGCTGCGGTTTAAATGCCGACCATCGAACAGGGGACGGCCGCCCGCCGCAGGGCGCCGGACCCATGCCGTGATGGGAGAAGCACAGCCATGTCGAACGTCGATCATTGCCTGGAGCGTCTGGCCCTGCTCGACCGCGCCGATCGCCTGCTGAACGAGGTGCGGGTCTATGGACAGCACGGGTCGGTCCGCGAAACGCTGGCGCAGCACCGGCTGCTGCTGGGCGAAGCGAGGCGCCACCTCGACTCGGCGCGCTCGGTCGGCCGGTTCGGCTGACGGACGGCGAGGGACCGCGACCATGCCCGGCTGCAACGCCCCGGCGCCGCTGGCGCCGCCCCAGCGCGCCCCGTCCCCGACCGCCAGGACGGCACGGCGCCTGCCCGCCGACGGCAACCGCCGTCCGGCGCAAGAGCGTTGCGCCCACCATTCCACTCACCATGCAGCCCATCATACGCCCTGCGGACCGGCCGCCCTGCCCCGCCCGGTCGCGCCGGCTCCCGCACCGCTGTGGCATATGATGATGGAACGCTGGCTGGCAGCCACGCCCTGACGGCATCCTGCCTCCCGGCACCCGATCGCCGGGCTGCGACGCTCTCCCTATTCCCGCCCGATTTCACGCCTAAGCCGGTGATCGGGAGTCACAGAAACGGAGAGACCCATCATGACCCGCGCCATCCTTCTCGCCTCCACCGCCCTGCTGATGGCGGCACCGGGCGCCCTGGCGGCGACCGGAGCGGCCAATGGACCGGGTGGCAACGGACCGGGGGGCGGGCAGCTGGCGCTGACGCGGGTCCTGCTGTCCACCGGCGGAGTCGGTTACTTCGAATACGAGGCGACGGTGACCGGCGATGCCGACCTGTCGCTGGAGGTGCGGCGCGATCAGGTCGACGACGTGCTGAAGAGCATCGTGGTCTATGACGACAAGGGCGGCGTCGGCACCATCGGCCTGCCCGGGGCGGAGCCGCTGGACACCGCCTTCCGCGAACTGCCCTTCTCGCCAGGCGACCTGACCTCTCCCGCCGCGCTGCTGAGCGCCATGCAGGGGGCGGAGGTCACGGCCGGCGGGTCGCGCCAGCTGACCGGCCGCCTGATGTCGGTGACCGAGGAGACGGTGCGGCTGCCCGGCAACGACGGCGCCACCGCCACCCGGCACCGGGTGACGCTGATGACCGCCGAGGGCTTGCGCCAGCTGGTGCTGGAGGAGGCCGACACGCTGCACTTCACCGATCCGGCGGTGCAGGCCCAGATCGACAAGGCGCTGTCGGCGGTGGCGGACAATGCCCGGCGCGAGCGGCGGCGGCTGACCGTTCACAGCAACGCGCCCCGCGATGCGCAGGCGAGCGGCGAGCGCCGGGTCCGCGTCGGCTATGTCGCGGCGACTCCGCTGTGGAAGGCGACCTACCGGCTCAGCCTCGGCACCGACGGCGCTGCCGCACAGGAAGGGAAAGCCCAGGATGGGCCGGCACAGAATGGAAATGGCGCGCTGCAGGGCTGGGCGGTGCTGGAGAATCTCAGCGGGGAGGACTGGCGCGGCGTCGACCTGACGGTGGTGTCGGGCAACCCGGTCACCCTGCGCCAGGCGCTCTACACGCCATATTTCGTCGAGCGGCCGGAAGTGCCGGTGGAGGTCCTCGGCCGGGTGCTTCCCAGCGCCGACGAGGGCACGGTGACCCTGGACGATGCCCGCGCGGCGATGCGCCCGCAGGCGGAATCGTCGCGGGCCGCGCCGCCGCCGGCCGCCGCCATGGCCGCTCCCACGCCGATGGCGCCCGCCCCCGCTCCGATGGCCGAGCCGCTGGCGAAAACGGCGCCCTATGGTTCCGCCGCCGGGACGCCGGCCGTCGCCGCCGTCCGCAGTGCCGAGGCCGGGGCCGCCGAGGGAGCCCAGGTGCTGTTCCGCTATCCGCAGCCGGTCAGCGTGCCGAACGGCGGGACCCTGATGATGCCGATCGCCGCGCGCGCCCTGCCGGTGGAGCGGGTGGCACTTTACCAGCCCGCCAGCGATGGCCGCCACCCGCTGGCCTCGCTGCGGCTGCGCAACGACGGCGACACCGCCTTGCCGCCGGGGCTGCTGACCTTCTACGACCGCGCTTCGAAGAGCGATGGCACCGGTGCTGCAACCAGCGCTTATGTCGGCGACGCCCGCATGGCGACGCTGCCGGCGGGCGACAGCCGGCTGCTGTCCTTCGCCGTCGATCAGGCGGTGACCATCGACCGCGAGGAGAAGCCGGGGCGCCGTCTGTCCCGCGCCAGCATCGCCGACGGTGTGCTGACCCTGTCGGTGACCGACCGGCAGAGCACCACCTACACCGTTGCCGGCGCCCCCGACGGTGACCGCAGCCTGATCATCGAGCACCCGCGCCGCCCCGGCTGGGAGCTTGCCGAACCGGCGGGCAACAAGCCCGACGCGACCGCCGCCGCCTACCGCCTGCCGCTGGCGGTGCCGGCCGGCAAGACGGTGACGCTGACCGCCACGCTGGAACGGCCGCGGCAGGAGCGGATCGTCCTGACCGACCTGACGGCCGACCAGATCGCCGCCCGCGCCGACGCGGCCGAACTGCCCGCGGAGGTGCGTCAGGCGCTGACCACGCTGGCCGGCCTGCGCGCCGCCGTCGCCGAGAAGGAGCGCCGCATCGCCGAGCTGGAGCGCGACCGGGCGGAGCGCATCGCCGACCAGGACCGCCTGCGTGAGAACCTGAAGGCCCTGCCGGCCGGCAGCGACCTGCACAAGCGCACGCTGGCGAAGATGGCGGAGGCCGAAAACCGCCTCGACGCGCTGGCCCGCGACCTGACGACCGCCCGAGGCGAAGCGGAGGCCGCCCGCCAGACCCTGCGCGAGCGGGTGAAGGCGCTGGCGATCTGAGGGCACGGCAGTCGCTTGAAGCCCCTCTCCCCTTGCGGGAGAAGGGCTACTCGCGTCCAGAAGTCTCGGCCCCCTCGAGGCACCCCTCAGCCGGCGCGGTCGAGCTGCTTGAGGAAGCTGATGTAGCGGTTGATGTCCTCCATCCGCCGGGCGTGGTCGTTCAGGTCGGACAGGCGGCCTTCGATGGCCCGCTGTGCGCCGTCCACCTCGTCGATGACGGCGTTGATGTCGGTCTGCAGGGCGTGGGCGGCGGTGGCGGCCTCGTCCATGCGGACGCTGGTGTCGTCCAGCTGGCTGCCGACCGAGCGGACGGAGGTCACCACCTGATCGATGGCGCGGCGGGTGTCGCCCAGCGTCTGCTTGGTGTCGTTGGCCAGCTTGCGCACCTCCGCCGCGACCACCGCGAAGCCCCGCCCCGCCTCGCCGGCCCGCGCCGCCTCGATGGTGGCGTTCAGCGCCAGCAGGTTGGTCTGGCTGGCGATGCCGTCGATCACCGACAGAACCTTTTCGATGCTCTTCACCACGGTGGACAGCTGGCTGAATTCACGGACCAGCTCCTCCTTCCGTTCGGCGTGGCCTTCGAACAGGCCGGCATGGCGGGTCAGCGTCGCCTCGATGGCGGACATGGAGCCGCCGATGCGCGCGGCGTAGCTGGCGGTTTCCTGGACGCCGCTGTTCAGCGTGACCAGGGCGTCGAGGTAGCTGTGCATCCGCTCGATCACGCTGTTGCGGATGCGGCTCAGCAACTCAAGCCGGTTGTAGCGGGTGGCGATGAAATAGCTCTGAAACCGGGCGTAATGGACCGGAAAGCGGTCGACCATGTCGTCGGAAAAGGTGGTGCCGGGCGGGACCTCGAAGAACATCAAGGCCGACAGGGTCTGGTTGATGTTGATGCCCAGCAGTTCGCCGAAGGTGGAGAAGCCGGCGGCAGCCAGCCCGTCGAAGGCATGCACCCGCGACAGCTGGTCCGGGTTGTTCAGACGGCGCAGGATGCAGTCGTTCAGGATGGCGCCCACCGGCCGCGGCTTGTCCCGCAGATAGGCGGCGAGGTCGTCCTCCGTCTGGCGGACGAAGTCGGTGGCCTCCACCAGGCACAGCGAATCGCCGGGGTTGACGTCGCAGTAGAAGGCGACCTCCCCCTTCTCGAAATCGAAGCCGGAGATGGAGCGCACGAACAGCTCCCCCTCCATCTCGATGGCGAAGGTGTTCTTGGCGAGCTTGGCCGGAAGCTCCTGCGGCTTGCAGCGCAGCGCCTTGGCCAGCGCGTCGATGAAGCTCACCACCTCGAAGCCGTCGCGATCGATCACGCCGCGCACGATGCGGCGCATCGGGTCGGCGTCCACCACCGCGAAGCGGGTCTGGGTCGGACGGAAATTCTGCGACTTGAAGATGCCGTAACGGATGCCGGGCGCCATCTTCAGGAAGATGGTCAGCGCCGAGTTCTCCAGCACGCGCTGGCCGTCGAACAGGCGGGTGTGGCGGAAGTCCAGCGTGCCGCCGGCCGAACCGCCGATGAACAGGCAGGGGAAATGGCCGGAGCGGTAGACCGCCTCCATGAACCAGCTTTCGCTGGCCGACAGCCCGTCGATGAAGGTCAGCGCCACCGTGTCGTGGCTGTCGACCGCGAAGGGAACGCGGACGCGGTCCAGTTCGCCGCGGATCACCTCCACCCGTGCAGGGACGTCACGGGTCGGCCGGCCGCCGCGCAGATCCTCGCAATGCAGCGGGACGGCATGGATGCTGATCCCCGCGAACAGGCGCGGGCTGAAGGATTGCAGGACCACGCTGTCCCAGCGGTCGCCGGCCTTGCGGTAGAGCGGCTGTCCGTCCGCCGCGCACAGCTCGCCCGCGGTGGAGACCAGCACCAGCTGCGTGGCCGGCGGCAGGGCGGAGCGCACCGCGCGGGCGGTGGCCGCAAAATCGACATGCGGCGAGACGAAGCCGACCACCAGCGCCGGGGCGCCGGCGGCGAAACCCAGCCCGTCCAGTGCCGCGGCGCCGATCTGTGCGGCCGGCAGGCAGAGGCTGCAGATCGGCGCCTCCGCCGGTCCGGCTGCGGCGGTCGCGATGGCCGTATTGCCGGACTCGGCAGCATTCGGAACGGTACCGGAGGCGGCGGTCGCGGAGTCGGAGCGGAAGAAGGACAGCATGGCGGGCGATTCCTCGGACGTCTTGTTTGATTCCGCATGCCAGCCGCGTCGATCGTTTCGCCGACGCCCTGCCACCGGAAATTTTGCGGATAGTTTAGCTCCCGATCGGTGGCTTCGCTCATCGGGGGAACTCCTTATCCAGCCGTGGCATGGGGTCGCACGCCTTGATGGGCCGGGCAGATGGGCCGGGTGCCGATTCCGCTTGTAGGGCCAGCGAAACATTGGCATAAGGCAAACCATAGGCCTGGGGTGCCGTGCGGTGGTCGCGCGGCTGAGAACACACCCATCGAACCTGTCTGGGTAATTCCAGCGAAGGGAGCCGCCGCATGATCCATGCGCCAGATCCGCATCCATTTTCCGTTCCCGATTCCGGAATCCGTCCCTCCGTCGCCGTCATCGGTGCCGGCTGCATCGGCCTTGCCATCGCCTGGAGGCTGGCGTCGGCCGGCTGCCGCGTCGATCTGTTCGAACGGGGACAGGCGGGCCGCGGCGCCACCCATGCAGCCGGCGGCATGCTGGCCGCCTGCGTCGAAACCGAACCGGGAGAGGACGGGCTGCTGCCGCTGACCCGCGCCTCCCAGGCGCTGTGGCCGGACTTCGCCCGCGACCTGGAGGCGGCGAGCGGCATGGCGGTGGACCTGCGCACCGAAGGCACCATGGTCATCGCGCTCAACGCCGACGATGCCGCCAAAATCCGCTTCCTGCACGGTTTCCAGCGCGACCTCGGCCTGCCGGTGGAGTGGCTGGGCGGGGCCGAGGTGCGGCGGCGCGAGCCCTTCCTGCAGCCGGGCGTGGCCGGCGCCCTGTTCTGTGCTGGCGATCATCAGGTCGACAACCGCAAGGTCGCAGCCGCCCTGCAGCGCGCCGCCCTGGCCGCCGGTGCCCGCCTGCATGAGCAGTGCGGCGAGGTGGCTCTGGCGGTGGAGGGCGGTCGCGCGGTTGGTGTGCGTGTTGCTGCAACTCTGCACCGGGCCGACCGAGTGGTTCTGGCCGCCGGGGCCTGGTCGGCCGGCGTGCCGGGCCTGCCGCCCGCCGCGAAGCCGCCGGTGCGGCCGGTCAAGGGGCAGATGGTCTGCCTGCGCATGGACGCCCGTCTGCCGCTGCTGCGCCATGTGGTGTGGACGCCCGGCACCTATCTGATCCCGCGGCTGGACGGCCGTCTGCTGATCGGCGCCACGACGGAGGAGCGCGGCTTCGACGACCGGCTGACCGCCGGCGGCCAGTTCGCGCTGCTGGAGGGGGCATGGCGCGCGCTGCCCGGCATCGCCGAACTGCCGATCGAGGAGGCCTGGGCCGGTTTCCGCCCCGGCAGCCGCGACGACGCGCCGATCCTGGGCGAGAGCGGCATTCCCGGACTGATCCACGCCACCGGCCACCACCGCAACGGCATCCTGCTGACCCCGGTGACCGCCGACGGCATCGCCCGGCTGGTGCTGACCGGCGAGACCGACCCGCTGTTGCGCCCCTTCGCCGCCGACCGCTTCGTTGCGGCGGGAGCCGCCGCATGAGCGCCGTCCTCCGCATCAACGGCCGCGAAGAGCCGCTGTCCGCCGCGTCGGTGGCCGAACTCCTGGCCGCGCGCGGCATCGCCGCAGGCGCGCCCGGCGTCGCCGTCGCCCTGAACGGCGCCGTGGTTCCCCGCCGCCGCTGGCTTGAGACCCCGCTCCAGCCCGGCGACAGCCTGGAAATCGTCCGCCCCATCCAGGGCGGCTGACCCCCTGATCCTCCCTCTCCCGCCCCGCGACACGGGAAGAATCCCCTCTCCCCCCTGGGGAGAGGGTTAGGGTGAGGGGGATGCGCTGCAGGACTTTCCCAAAGGTCCCGCCGTGCACCCCCTCACCCCGACCCTTTCCCCGGGGGGAGAGAGGGGATTTCCCCGGGCTGGTCGCCGAAGGAGAGGGCCTTTGAAAGGCTCCCACCATGCCCCAATCCACCCCCGACACCCTCACCATCGCCGGACGCGGCTTCGGCTCGCGGCTGTTCCTCGGCACCGCCGGCTATCCGAACCAGCAGGTGATGCTCGACGCGCTGGAGGCCAGCGGCAGCGAGCTGGTCACGCTGGCGATCCGGCGCATCAGCCTGGACGGTTATTCGGAAAGCCTCGTCGACGTGCTGGCCCGCGCCACCGCCGGGCGGCCGACCGGCCCGGTCGGGCTGCTGCCCAACACCGCCGGCTGCATGACCGCCAAGGAGGCGGTGCTGACCGCCCAGCTGTCGCGCGAGGCGCTGGACACCCCCTGGATCAAGCTGGAGGTCATCGGCGACCGCGAGCTGCTCTATCCCGACGTGGAGGAGCTGCTGCGCGCGACCGAGGAATTGGTGAACGACGGCTTCGTCGTGCTGCCCTATTGCAACGACGATCCCGTCACCTGCCGCAAGCTGGCCGACCTGGGCGCGGCGGCGGTGATGCCGCTGGGCGCCTTCATCGGGTCCGGCCTGGGCATCCGCAACCCGCACGCCATCGAGACGATCTGCGCCCGCAGCCCGGTGCCGGTGGTGCTCGATGCCGGCATCGGCACAGCGTCCGACGCGGCGCTGGCGATGGAACTGGGCTGTGCCGCGGTGCTGCTGAACACCGCCGTGTCGAAGGCGCGCGATCCGGTGCGGATGGCGGCGGCGATGCGCGACGCGGTCGCTGCCGGGCGCGGCGCCCATCTGGCCGGCCGCATGCCGATGCGCGCCTATGCCGAACCCTCCAGCCCGCAGATGGGCCTGATCGGCAGCTGACGGCGAAGGGGCGTGCCTCTTGCGGTTGTCCAATCGGCCGCTTGATCCGGCGCGGCGGCTGACGCAGGCTGTCGCGAACCGCCCCTCAAGCCGGAGACCTTCCGACCGTGCCCGCCACCTTCGAACCCCGTACCCACGACTGGAAGGCGCGCTGCCTCGCGTCCTTCGAACAACAGCCGATCTGCAGGACGCTCGGCATCGAGATGGCGGCGATGGAGCCCGGCTTCTGCGAGATGCGGCTGCCCTTCCGCGCCGACCTGACGCAGCAGCACGGCTTCTTCCATGCCGGCATGGTCAGCACGCTGGCCGACAATGCCGGCGGCTATGCCGCGCTGAGCCTGATGCCCGCCGGGGCGGAGGTGCTGGCGGTGGAGTTCAAGATCAACCTGATGTCGCCGGCCAAGGGCGACGTCATGATCGCCCGCGCCCGCGTGGTGAAGCCGGGCCGCACCCTGGTCATCACCCAGGTGGAGGTGTCGATGCTGGACGGCGGGGTGGAGAAGGACTGCGCCCTGATGCAGCAGACCACCTTCTGCGTGATGCCGAAATGACGGTCCAACCGGTTCGAAAGGAGTTTCCCATGCTGTCCGCAAACCTGCCGTCCGCCCGCAAGGCCGCCCTTCTGCTGGCCGGCGGCCTTACCGTTTTCGCCGCGGTCTCCACCCCGGCGGAAGCCAAGGATCCGCCCTCCTGTGCCGCCATCTCCTTCCGTCCGCTGCCGACCGGCACCCCGGACGGCGAGCAGGAAACCGGCCTCTACAAGTCGCGCTTCGGCAAGATCGAGGTGAAGGCCGACGTCAAGGGCGGTCTGGCCACCAACTATTACATGGTGCTGAACGGCAAGAAGGTGGACGGCCCGGCCACCCCGCCGAAGTTGTCCGACGCCTGCCTGGAATCCAAGCACGTCAAGCTGCCCTTCGCCAAGCAGGCCCAGGGCGCCTGCACCGGCAGCCGGTTCCGCGTCGTCGTCGACCGATCCGGCGCCAAGCCGGTCGCCGCCTTCTTCGGGCTCCAGGGCGAGGACTGGGCCTACTGCAGCGCCACCACCCTGTAAGGCGCGCCGCTTCCCAGCCATCCCGGGGCTGCGCTCACAGCAGGAACGCCGACGCCAGCCCCAGGAAGGCCAGGAAGCCGATCACGTCGGTGATGGTCGTCAGGAACACCGCGCTGGACACCGCGGGATCGACGCCCAGCTTTTCCAGCCCCAGCGGGATCAGCGCGCCGCTGAGCCCCGCCACCACCAGGTTGATGATCATGGCGAGTCCGATGACGATGCCGATCATCGGGCCGTACCAGACCAGCGCGATCACTCCGACCATCACGGCGAAGATGCCGCCGTTGATCAGGCCGACCAGCAGTTCCTTGCCCACCACCCGCATGGCGTTGGCCGACGACAGCTCGTGCGTCGCCAGCGCGCGGACGACGACGGTCAGCGTCTGGGTCCCGGCATTGCCGCCCATGGAGGCGACGATGGGCATCAGCACCGCCAGCGCCACGATCTGCTCGATGGTGCCCTCGAACAGCGAGATGACGCCCGACGCCAGGAAAGCGGTGGCGAGGTTGACGGTCAGCCAGCCGACACGGCCGCGGGCGATGTCGGCGATGCCGCTGAACACGCCGGTGTCGCCCGACCCGCTCAGCTTGCGCAGGTCGTCCTCCGCCTCCTCGTCGATGATGCGGACGACGTCGTCGACGGTGATGACGCCGATCAGCCGGCCGGAAGGATCGACCACGGGGGCGGAGACCAGGGCATATTGGCGGAACAGGTTGGCGACCTCCGCCCGCTCCATGGTGGCGGGGATCGCGTCGACCTCGCCGGTGACCAGATCGGCGATGCGCACGGCCCGGCGCTGGCGCAGCAGGCGCGACAGCGGCACCGCCCCCACCACCCGGTGCATCGGGTCGACGATGAAGATGTCGTAGAAGTCCTCCGGCAGCGTGTCGGTCGCCGCCCGGACGAAGTCGATGGTCTTGCCCACCGTCCAGAATTCCGGCACCGCGACCAGCTCTCGCTGCATCATGCGGCCGGCGCTGTCCTCGTCGTAGGTCAGGTTCTCCTGCACCAGGGCGCGTTCGGCGTCGGGCAGGTTCGCCAGGATCTGCGCCCGCGTCTCCGCGTCCAGATCCTCGATCAGCTCGACGGCGTCGTCGGTGTCGAGGTCGGCGACGGCGGCGGCCAGCTCCTGCGGTTCGAACCGTTCGATCAGCGCTTCGCGCAGGTCCGGGTTCAGGTAGGACAGCACCTCGCCGTCCAGCTCCGCCGGCAGCAGGTCGATCAGGTCGGCGCGCTCGGCCGGATCGGCCTGCTCGATCAGGTCGGCGATGTCGGCGGCGTGCAGTTCCTCCAGCCGCGCCAGAACGGCGTCGCGTTCGCGGGCGCGCAGCAGGGCGACGATCTCTTCCACGAATTCCGGATCGACGCCGTAGGGACGTTCGTCCTCCGCCTCATGACCCACGGCATGATGTCCATGGGGATGGGCGGCGCTGTCCGGCCGCAGGTCCGGCGTGTGGGGATCGGTGTGCATGCCGGCACCCTCCCTTCGACGATGGCAACGCCCGAATGCCGGCACGGACACCGACGGCACGGCAAAGGCGACGCGGCTCCGCGGCAACGGACGGCAGGCCGGCGGCGTTCGGGGTTTGCGGGTTGTGGAAGGCCTCCGCGCGGTACCATGGTCCCGGCGCAGAGGACGGGAACTGCACCGGCGGGGCGCCCCCGACATAGAGCCGCCGCCCCCGTTTGTCCAGCCCGGTCGGGCAAGGAACGGCCGTTCCCGGTGCTTTTCCCACCATACTCTTGCGCCGCAACAACCCTTCGTGTTCCCATCACGGCGTGCCGCATCATGGGGAGAGGGGCCGGACGCGCCTATGGAGTATGCCTTCACCACCGTCGGCGACCGCGACGGCATCCTGCTGTCGGGCCGTTGCACCTACGAGGACGGCAACCGCTTCCACGACATGCTGCGCGATTGGGACTTTGCCGCCAGCCCGGTGGTGCCGATCGACCTGCGCTTCGTCACCTTCATCGACTCCGCCGCCATCGGCATGATGTTCATCCTGGCGAACCGCTGCCGCGAGGCCGGCGGCCACATCGTCGCCAGCGGCGCCGCTCCCCACATCGTCCGCGCGCTGCGCCGCGCCGCACTCGACCGTTACATCGAGTTCCGCTGAGGGGAACTGCCGCCAGCGGTCCGAATTCGGGGAGGGTGGCACCCCGAACCGCTCCGTTCAGGGCCCGGACGGCGCCTTCGGATGCGCCGTTGACCCGCCTTGTCATAAAACCGCAACACTGGCCGGCACCCCATCCACCCGTGGAGTCGCCGTGGAGACCCTGCATCGTCTCGACCAGACCCTGCTCCTGTGGCTGAACCAGTTTGCGGGCCACAGTGCGGCGCTGGACATGGCGGTGCGCGGGATCGCCAACATCTATCTGATAAAGCTGGGCGTGCTCTGCGCCGCCCTGTGGTGGCTGTGGTTCCGCCGCGACGACATGGAGGGCGGGCGCCGGCTGGTGGTGGACGCCCTGACCGCCGTGGTCCTGGCGGTGGCGGCATCCATCGTGATCCAGGCGGTGATGCCGGCGCGGCCCCGCCCGCTGCATGATGCCGGCCTTGCCTTCGTCCCGCCCATCGGCCAGAGCCGCGAGGCCCTGAAGAACTGGAGTTCCTTCCCCAGCGACAACGCCGCCCTCGCCTTCGCGCTGGCCGCGACCTTCGTCCGCGCCTCACGCCCTTGGGGGTTGCTGGCCTGCCTGTGGGCGGCGGCGATCGTCAGCCTGCCGCGGGTCTATCTGGGCCTGCATTACCCCGGCGACGTGACCGGCGGCGCCCTGATCGGCATCGCCAGCGCCTATGCCACCGCAAGGCTGCTGCCGATGGGCGGCATCCACCGGCTGGCGGCCTGGGCGGAGGAGCGCTGGCGGCCCTGGTTCTACAGCGGCGCCTTCCTGGCGATCTACGAGATGATGGTGCTGTTCGAGGATGTCCGCCGCGCCGCAGGAGGTGCGGCCAAACTGCTGCGCGCACTGATCGGATAGGCGTGGGAAAACGCGGATACGAAAAAGCCCGCTCGGTCTTGCGACCTGCGGGCCTTTCGTCTTTCCCGTATCCCCGGGATGGTCCCATCTGCATGGGAGAGTGGTGCGGTCGAGAAGACTCGAACTTCCACGGGTTGCCCCACAGCGACCTCAACGCTGCGCGTCTACCAATTCCGCCACGACCGCATCAGGCTGGTAGTTCCCGACGTCCGCTTGCGCGCCTCATCGGGTGGAGCGGGTAGATATCAGCTTCCCGACGGTCGATCAAGCGCTACAATCATCGTTCGCGAAGAAAAATTCGGAACGGCCCTCCGGCCGCTCCGCCGACATCGTTAGAGACCGGATCGAATGACCTCCCCGACAAGCCCGCCTGCCAGCCTGTCCGTCAGTCAGCCCATCGAGTGGCGCATCTCCGACGAGCCGGTGCCCTACCCCGACGCCATCGCCGAGATGGAGGCGCGCGTCGAGGCGATCCGCGCCGGCACCGCGCCGGAGATGGTCTGGCTGCTCGAACACCCGCCGCTCTACACCGCAGGCACCAGCGCGCGGGACGAGGATCTGCTGGAGGCCGACCGTTTCCCCGTCTACCGCAGCGGCCGGGGCGGCCAGTACACCTATCACGGGCCGGGACAGCGCGTGGCCTACGTCATGCTGGACCTGAAGGCGCGTGGCGCCGACATCCGCGGCTTCGTCCGCGACCTGGAGGACTGGATCATCCGCACGCTCGCCTCCTTCAACATCAAGGGTGAGCGGCGGGAGGGCCGTGTCGGCATCTGGGTCGACAAGCAGCCCTATGGCGGGCTGAAGGGCCAGGAGGACAAGATCGCCGCCATCGGCGTGCGGGTGCGGCGCTGGGTCAGCTTCCACGGCATCGCCCTGAACGTGGAGCCAGACCTGTCCCATTTCGGCGGCATCGTCCCCTGCGGCATCGCCGAGCATGGCGTCACCTCCATCGTCGCTCTGGGCCAGCTGGTGACGATGGAGGATGTCGATTCGGCCCTGATCGCGGCCTGGCCGGAGGTGTTCGGCGGCGCGATGCGGGGGGAAGACGCCTAGTATTTCTGGAACCCGCCGGCGGCCGGGGTACCGGCCTGATCGCCGGCGGGGTTCACCCGCGGATCCTTGTTGTCCATCGACTGCACGGTGCAGGCGGTCGAATCGCCGTTGCGGAACAGGTAGATCTTCTTCCGGTCCGCCTTCCGGTCGGGATCGTTCAGGTTCAGCCCATGGCCGAAGGCGACGCCCAGCACCTCCCCCTTGAAATAGGCGCGGAAGCGCAAAGGCGTGATCTCGGTGAAGCGCAGGGCGGCGCAATCCCGGCTCAGCTCCTTCTCGAACTTGCCGGCCTTGCGCCAATCCTCCTTGGAGCGGATCGTCATCCATTGCGGCGGCAGCGGGAACTGCACGATGGGCGGCGCGATGGGCAGGGTGGAGCCCGGCTGCGGCGGCGCCTGATGGCCCGGCTCCGTCCGCTCCAGCGCACCGGCCAGCGCCGGAGCGGCGCCCGGCAGCATCAGCCCGCACAGCAAGCCGGCGGCGATGAGGCGCGCCTCAAATCCGGACATCGAACCCACGCTCCCTGATATCGCCGGCCGGCTTTTCCGTCGCCGGCACCGGTTTGGCAGATGCTGCGGTCGCCACGTCTGCCAGCAGCCCGGAGAGCGACAGGGTCAGTTCCAGCGCCCCGCCATCCTCCTCCGGCGCGCCCAGCGGCGACAGGGTCAGCGTGCCTTCCAGCCCCTGCGGCGGCTTCGTCATCGCCTGGGACAACGCCTCCATGACGCGGCCCAGATCGTCGATGGCGACCCGGTCGGTCCCGACCGTCAGCCCCTTCCCCGGCCGGATGGCGGAGCGAAGGACGCCGAGCACGCCTGCCAGCCCCTCCCCCTTTTCCTCCGCCGGCACCCGCGCCAGCATCAGCGCGGCATCGTCCAGCCTCACATCCACTTGCCCGGCGGCGAGGGTGAGGCCGATCCCGCTCACGTCGACCGCCACATCCTGCCGGTCACCCTCCGCCAGCGGCCGCAATTCGCCTGCCCGTCCATCCAGCGCCGCGACGGCAGCCCGGCGCTCCGCGTCGCCGAAACGGGCGACCAGCGCCGTCTCCACGGCATCGGTTCCATCCATGCCGAAGGCGGCCAGCAGCCGGCCCAGGTCGCGGGCCAGCGCCTGGATCGCCGGTTCCAGCCGGTCGGCAAGATCGACGCCCGGCGGTTCGGACGGCCGCGCCGGCGCATCCTCCACCGCCTCCGCCCCAAGGCTGAGGCGGACGGCCGCGTCACGCCCCGGCACGCCCGCGGACTTCGGTGCCGGTGCAGCCGCGGCTCCGCGCGCAGCCTTGCCCTTCGCCTCCGCCGCCTTGGCGAAGACGCCGGTGAGCATTGCCTTCATGCCGGCCACATCCGGCTTCCTTGCGGTCATCCTGGCGGTTCCTCAAACCACGGCGACAGCCAGCATGCCGTCGTCATGGTTAGCGGAACGCTAATGCGGACCTTACGCCGTCGGCCGCTGTTCGAAGCCGGCCATGCCCGGATCCTGCTCCGGTTCGGAGACCACGTCGCGGACGATGGCCGACGGCGGGCCGCGGCGGCAGGCCACCAGCATGCGGTCGACGGCGTCGGCGGGGCCGGCGAACAGCGCCTCTACCGTGCCGTCGGTGCGGTTGCGGACCCAGCCGGTCAGGCCCAGCCCGCCCGCGGTATCGACGGTCCAGCCGCGATACCACACCCCCTGCACCTTGCCCTGGACGCGGACACGGACCGCCTTCCGTTCGGCGCCGCTCATGCGGAACCGCCAGTCGCCGCGGCGGCGTCACGCTTGCTCCGCTCCTCGTCCAGCAGGGCCTTGCGGGACAGTTTTCCGATCATCGTCTTGGGCAGCTCCCGGCGGAATTCCACGAATTTCGGCATCTCGATGGGCGACAGTTTGTCCTTCAGGAAGGCGTGCAGTTCCTCGGCGGTCAGGCTCTGCCCCTCGTCCAGCCGGACATAGGCCTTCACCGTCTGGCCGCGATATTCGTCCGGCACGCCGGCCACCACGCATTCGGCGACGGCGGGGTGCAGGTAGATCGCCTCCTCCACGTTGCGGGGATAGACGTTGAAGCCGCTGCACAGGATCATGTCCTTGATGCGGTCGACGATGGTGGTGTAGCCGTCCTCGTCCATCACCCCGACGTCGCCGGTATGCAGCCGGCCGTCGACCAGCGTCTCAGCCGTCTCGGCCGGGCGGCGCCAATAGCCCTTCATCACCTGCGGCCCGCGGATGCAGACCTCGCCCTTCTCGCCGGGCGGCAGCACCCGGCGCGGCTCCTCCAGGCTGACGATCTCCACGATGGTGCCGGGCAGAGGCAGGCCGATGGAGCCCTTCTTCTCGCTGTGCAACACTGCCGGGTTGACCGTGGCGACGGGCGAGCTTTCCGACAGGCCGTAGCCCTCGACCAGCGTGCAGCCGGTGGTGCGCTCGAACGCCTCCTTCACCTCCAGCGGCAGCGGGGCGCCGCCCGACATGCAGAAGCGGATGGAGGACAGGTCGAACTCCTTCAGGCGCTTGTGGTGGTTGATCGCCGTGTAGATGGTGGGAACGGCGGGGAACAGGGTGATCCGCTCCTTCTGCAGGGTACGCATCACCTGCTCCAGCTCGAAGCGCGGCAGCAGGACGATCTCCGCCCCCAGATGCAGGCCGAAATTCATCACCGCGGTCATGGCGAAGACATGGAACAGCGGCAGCACGCCCAGCATGCGCTCCTGCCCGTCGTCGTCGCCCTCGCCGGGCTTGCGCTCCTTCGCCGCGTACCAGGTCGCGCACTGGATCGTGTTGGCGTAGAGGTTGGCGTGGGTCAGCATCGCGCCCTTCGGCACGCCGGTGGTGCCGCCGGTGTATTGCAGGACCGCCACGTCCTCGCGCGCGTCGATGGCGACCGGCGCCGGCCGGCCGTCGTTGGCGACCAGCTGGGCGAAGGGGATGTGGCGGTCGTCGCGCGGGACCGCGGCGATCTCCGCCTTCTTGGCGATGGGAAACAGCCAGTTCTTCGGGAAGGGCAGGATATCGGCCATGCGGCAGATCACCAGCCGCTTCAGCCCGGTCTCGGCCAGCATCCGCGCCATCTTGTCGTACAGCAGCTTCAGGTCCAGCGTGACCATCAGGTCGATGTCGCTGTCGCCGATCTGGTGGACCAATTCGCGTTCGGCATAGAGCGGGTTGAAGTTCACTACCGTGCCGCCGGCCTTCAGGATGCCGAAGAAGGCGATGACGTAATAGGGGGTGTTGGGCAGGAACAGCCCGACCCGCGTGCCCTTCCCCACCCCGATGGCCTGGAAGCCGCGGGCGGCGCGGTCGACCAGTTGCCCAAGCTCGCGGTAGCTGGTGCGCTTGCCCAGGAAATTCAGGCAGGGCTTGGCGCCATGGCGGGCGACGGCGCCGTCCAGCAGCTCCGTCAGCGGCCGGGCCGGGATCGGCATCGCCCAGTCCACCGTCGGCGGGTAGGAGGCCAGCCATGGATGATCGGGCAGTGTGCGGGCGGCTTCTCCCATGCGCGTTTCCTCCCCAATGTTCGTTTCCGGATGCCGGTTTGCCCCGGCTCCGCCACACCCCGAAGTCTATGCGCCGGAGTGGAGGATTGTCCCCTGGAGAGGAGATGGTTACGCGCAAAGTCCGAACAAGCGGGGGCACCGGCGGGAGATGAACGGAAAGGCGCAAGTGCCCCCTAACGCCCGCCACGCAGCCGGTGCAGCACCTCCACCGCCATCCATTCGGCGAGGTTTCCGTCCTCGCCGTCCAGGAAGACGGCGACGGAAACCGGGACCGGCCCCGGCGTATGATAGGCGACGGGCGTCACCCCCGGACCGCCGCCGGTGTGGCCCCAATAGGGTCCGGCCGCCGGGTCCAGTTCCATCATCAGGCCCAGGCCATAGGACGGCTCCACCCAGGGCCTGCCGGCCATCGGTCCGCCGACCGGCAGGGCATCGCGCATCCGCCGCAGCAGCGCACCGGGCAAATAGTCCTCGGTCAGCCCATGGACCAGCCGGCAGGCATCGGACACCGTCATCGCCACCACCCCATGCGATACCCAGCCGGGATGATAGGCCTTCGCCACCGGTGCGCCGCCGAAGGTCGGGCTCGGCCCGAAGAACAGCCCGTCGAGGTCGGAGCGATCGCGCAGCAGCGCTGCGCTGGACAGGCCGAGCGGGGCGAAGACCTCGCGCGCCAGCATCTCCGCCAGCGGGAGGCCGCCCGCCCGCTCCAGCAGCCGGCCGACCAGCAGGTAGCCGATGTTGGAATAGGCGAAGCTGCCGACCGGCGGTCCATCGGTTCCTCCGATCACACCGCAGCGGGCCAGGAACTCGTCACCGTTCCACGGCTCGCCGCCGGCGGCGACGGCGGCGTGATAATCGGCCCGCCCGCCATAATCGGGCAGCCCGGCCCGGTGCATCAGCAACTGTGCGACGGTGACCGCCCCCGGCCGGCCCGCCAGTTCGGGCAGCCAGCGCTCCGCCGCCCCGTCCAGATCGACGGTGCCGCGCGCGGCCAGCCGCAGCACGGCGGCGGCCAGGATGGTCTTGGTCAGGCTGTAGACCAGGGCACGCCGCTCTGCCGCGTCCTCGACTCCCTTCTCGCCGCGCAGCGCGCGCCGCCGCAGCACCAGCGTGCGCAGTGGCTCCGCATCGGCGCCGCGCCCGCGGAGAATGGCGACCAGCGCGGTGCCGGCAGGGGCCGGGCTCGTGCTCTCCTCCTCCAGCAGGCCGGCCAGGGCGGTTTTCAGCAGCCCCAGGTCCATATCGGCCTTCGCCGCGTTGCTGTCGTCCTTGCCCATCGCCTGCCCGCTCCCGTCCGCTTGGTCCTGCTTGTCGTCACCGATAAGAAGGCTGTTTCGCGGCAAAAGGAAATCCGGTCCGGTCCCACTGGGGCGCCCATCAGGTTGGCCGTTAACCAGAACTGCCGGCTGTCGCCTGCCGGTCACCTGCGCTATCCTTGAGCGACAGCCCCTGTGGAGGGCCGGGCCATGCCCGTGATGGATGCCGACCAGCGCCGTAAACTGGAAGACCAACTGCTCCGCAAGGCGGAGGAGTCGATCCGGAGCCTGCGCCGGGAGGCGGAAACCGGCGACCCCCCCCCCCGCGTCGACTCGCTTGCCGAAGGTCTGGCCGGGCTGCTGAAGACCCGCGAATTCCCAAGCCTGCGCGCCGCCGAGTTCCGCGAACTGGCCCGCGCCATCCAGCGTGGCGCCTATCAGCGCAGCGTCGATTCGCTGCTGGTCCAGGCCGAGCGCTGCGGCCATCGCGGCGACGAGAAGGGACGCAACGCCCTGCTGACCCGGGCCAAGGACCATTTCGCCAAAGCGCTGCGCTTCGGCGCCGACGACGAGTTCCGCCACGGTGTCGAACGGCGCGTGCAGGCGACGCTGATGACCAGCAAGGACGGAGTGGACGACCGCACCAAGCAGGCGGCCAAGCGCAAGCTGGACCAGCATGACGTCGGCGCCAAACCTCCGAACGGCATCGAACGCCGCCGCGCCATCCGCTACATGGACCCCGTCCTGGTGGTGGAAGCGGAGGGCCGGCGCTGCCGGACGATCAACTGGTCGACCCGCGGCCTGCTGGTCGATCTGCCGCCGGAGGACTTCGCCCACGCCGTCGGCGACAAGATGCGGCTGGAGCTGCATTGTCCGGACATACCCCAAGCCGGTGGCCCGGAAACCGCCGGCCACCCGGTCGGCGGCCGCCAGATCGCCCATGTGGTGCGGCTGGATCCCGACCGCCGGGCGGTTGCCCTGTCCTTTCCCGACATCAGCACCGTTGTGCTGGACCTGACGCACGCGATGAAGGAGGCCGGCATCAAACCCGAACCGGAACGATGAGAGACCTCCTTCTCGTCTCCGGTTACACCACGCCGATTCCGCTCGGCGCGGTGACGGCATGCTCCTTCAGGATTGCCTCGGAGATGGCCGACACCTCGATCAGCTGCACCTCGTAGCCCCAGAGGTTGGCGATGTGGCGCAGCACTGCCTTGGCGTCGCTCTCGTCCAGCAGCACGCCGTTGGTGACGCGGTGCTGCAGGATCAGCTTGCGGTCGCCGGCAAGGTCGACGTCGACGATCTGGATGTCCGGCTCCAGATAGCCAAGGTCGTATTGGCGGGCCAGCTTCTTGCGGATGTCGCGGTAACCACGTTCGTTGTGGATGTGATCGACCAGCAGATAGGGGTCTTCCGCGTCGTCGCGCACGCTGAACAGCTTCAGCTTCCGCATCAGGTGCGGGCTGAGATACTGCAGGACGAAGCTCTCGTCGCGGAAGTTGGCCCAGGCCTCGCGCACCGCCGCCATGCCGTCGCCGCGCCCGGCGAGGTCGGGGAACCACTGGCGGTCCTCGTCCGTCGGCTTTTCGGCGATGCGGGCGATGTCCTGCATCATCGCGAATCCCAGCGCATAGGGGTTCAGGCCGGAGAAGCGCTTGTCGTCGAATTCCGGCTGGAACACCACCGAGGTGTGGGAGTGCAGGAACTCCAGGAAGGCGCCTTCGCTGATCTGTCCGGTCTCGTGCAGGCGGCTCATGATCTGGTAATGGACGTAGGTGGCGCAGCCCTCGTTCATCACCTTGGTCTGTTTCTGCGGATAGAAATACTGTGAGATATGGCGGACGATGCGCAGAAGCTCGCGCTGCCAATGCTCCAGCCGCGGCGCCTTCTTCTCCAGGAAATAGAGGATGTTCTCTTCCGGCAATCCCAGCAGCTTCTTGCGCTCTGACACCGATTTGCTGGGCCGCTGGCCGGCGGCCGGCTTCGGCACCGTACGCCACAGATCGTTGAAGGTCTGGTCCTGGTATTCCTGCCGCTCGCGCTCGCGCCGCTGCTCGGTCCGCAGGTCGGAGCGCTTCTTCGGGTATTTGTGCACGCCCTGGCTCATCAGCGCGTGGGCGGCGTCCAGCACCCGCTCCACCGCGGCATGGCCGTAGCGTTCCTCGCAATGCGAGATGTAGGTCTTGGCGAATTCCAGATAGTCCAGGATGCCCTGGGCATCGGTCCATTGCTGGAACAGCTGGTTGTTCTTGAAGAAATGGTTGTGGCCGAACGCGGCGTGGGCGATCACCAGCGTCTGCATCGTCATGGTGTTCTCTTCCATGATGTAGCTGATGCAGGGGCTGGAGTTGATGACGATCTCGTAGGCCAGGCCGCGGTAGCCCTTGCGGTACATCATCTCGTCGCGGGCGAAATGCTTGCCGAAGGACCAGTGCTTGTACATCAGCGGCATGCCGATGGACGAATAGGCGTCGAGCATCTGCTCGGCGGTGATGACCTCGATCTGGTTGGGATAGACGTCGAGGCCCATCTCCTTCAGCGCGATATGCTCGATGGCGTCGTAGACGCGCTTGATCTTATCGTAATCCCACTCGACGCCGTCATACAGCAGCGCGTCGGGCCTGGTGATCACAGCGGTCATTCTCGATCTCCCCCTACCGCCCCGGCCCCCGATATGGGATGGGGCGGTGATTTCCTTATGACCCCTTACGCCCCTGCCTTCTCGCGGGCGAACAGCTCGCGGAAGACCGGGAAGATCTCCCGGCGGGAGCGGACGCGGCGCATGGCCAGCGGGCGTTCCGGGCTCTGCACCTGCTTGTAGGTGCGCCACAGCTCGGTCTCGCGGCCCAATGCCGACAGGCCCATGTTGTGTTCCGCCGCCACCTCGATGTAGGCGAAATACTGGCACATCGGCAGGATGACGTCGCGCAGCAGGGTCGCCGACTTGGCGTTGTCCGACGACATGTTGTCGCCGTCCGACGCCTGGGCGGCGTAGATGTTCCATTCGCTGTCCGGGTAGCGCTCCTGCACCACCTTCTGCATCTCCTCCAGCGCGGTCGACACCACGGTGCCGCCGGTCTCGGTGGAGTAGAAGAAGGTTTCCTCGTCCACCTCCTTGGCCTCGTGGGTGTGGCGGATGAAGACGATGTCGACCGACCGGTAGCGCCGCCGCAGGAACAGGTACAGCAGCATGAAGAAGCGCTTGGCCAGATCCTTCATGTGCTCGGTCATCGAACCCGACACGTCCATCAGGCAGAACATCACGGCCTGGGCGATCGGCTTCGGCACCGATTCGAACCGGTTGTAGCGGACGTCGATCGGGTCGATGAATGGAATGCGGCGGGAGCGCAGGACGATGTGTTCCAGCTGTTCGCGCAACGCCTGGATCTGCTCGGCATCCTCGCCGGCCTCCTCGGCCTCGCGCAGCATCTCCTCCAGTTCGCGGATCTCGTCGCGCTTCGGGCGCTTCAGCGCGATGCGGCGCGACAGGCTGTTCCGCATGGTGCGGACGAGGTTCAGGTTGGCGGGCGACCCCGACACCGAATAGCCGGCCCGCGTCAGCGAGTGCGATTCAGATTGCTTGACCTTCTGCTTCACCAGATCGGGAAGCTCCAGATCCTCCAGGAAGATATCCAGGAACTCGTCGCGCGACAGGACGAAGCGGAACTCGTCCTCGCCCTCGCCGTCGGCGCTGCCCTCGCTGCCGCGGCCGCCACCGCCGCCGTCCGGGCGCTGGATGGTGTCGCCTTCCACATATTCCTTGTTGCCGGGCACGACATAGTCGCGCACCCCGCCCTGGCTGGCGCGGTGGAAGGACGGCTCCCGCACCCCGCCGGCGGCGATCGTCACCTTCTCGCCGTTCTCGATATCCTGGATGCCCCGTTTGCCGGAGGCGTCGCGGACCGCCTTGACCACCTGCTCCTTGGCACGGCGCAGGAAGCGCTGGCGGTTGGCCAGGCTCTTGCCCTGCGGGTTCAGGCGACGGTCGATGATGTTCATCAAGGGGCTGGCCCTCCCACCCGTTTCGTCACGCGGCCTTCAGACTTCGACAGCACTCTATGACAGTGGGGTTGCCGCGGGGCGTTGCAACACCCTGCCCCGCGGCAATTAAGCCCCTCGGTCCATTGCCTCAGCCGACTGGCTTCAGCCCGCCTGCTTCACCCGCATGTACCACTCGACCAGCCGGCGAACCTGCCGCTCGGTGTAGCCGCGCGTCATCATGCGCGAGACGAACTCGGTGTGCTTCTTCTCGGTCTCGCCGTCCTTCTTCGAGCCGAAACTGATCACCGGCAGCAGATCCTCGACCTGGCTGAACATCCGCTTCTCGATGACCTCGCGGATCTTCTCGTAGGAGGTCCAGGACGGGTTGCGGCCGGAATTCGCCGCCCGCGCGCGCAGGGCAAATTTGACCACCTCGTTGCGGAAGTCCTTCGGGTTGGCGATGCCCGCCGGCTTCTCGATCTTGGTCAGCTCCTGGTTCAGCAGTTCGCGGTTCATCAGCTGGCCGGTGTCGGGATCCTTGAAGTCCTGATCTTCGATCCAGGCATCGGCATAGTCGACATAGCGGTCGAACAGGTTCTGGCCGTAGTCGGAGTAGGATTCCAGATAGGCCTTCTGGATCTCGTTGCCGATGAACTCGGCATAGCGCGGGGCGAGTTCGGCCTTGATGAACTCGACGTACTTCTTCTCAGTCTCCTCCGGGAACTGTTCGCGCCGGATCGCCTGTTCCAGCACATACATCAGATGCACCGGATCGGCCGAGATCTCGGTCGAGTCGTAGTTGAAGGTCGAGGCGAGCACCTTGAAGGCGAAGCGGGTGGAGATGCCGCCCATGCCCTCGTCGACGCCGCCCTGGTCCTTGTACTCCTGCATCGACTTGGCCTTGGGATCGGTCTCCTTGACGCTTTCGCCGTCATAGACCCGCATCTTGCTGTAGACGCTGCTGTTCGGATGCTCGCGCAGGCGCGACAGCACCGAGAAGCGGGCCAGCATCTCCAGCGTCGCCGGCGCGCAGGGTGCCGTCGCCAGATCGGAGGTATTGACCAGCTTCTCGTAGATCTTCTGCTCCTCCGCCACCCGCAGGCAGTAGGGGACCTTGATCACGCAGATGCGGTCGATGAAGGCTTCGTTGTTCTTGTTGTTCTTGAAGGTCTGCCACTCCGCCTCGTTGGAGTGGGCCAGGATCACGCCCTGGAAGGGGATGGCGCCGATGTTCTCGGACCCGACATAGTTGCCCTCCTGCGTCGCGGTCAGCAGGGGGTGCAGCATCTTGATCGGGGCCTTGAACATCTCGACGAATTCCAGCATGCCCTGGGTCGCCCGGTTCAGGCCGCCGGAGAAGCTGTAGGCGTCGGGATCGTTCTGGCTGTAGATCTCCAACTTGCGGATGTCGACCTTGCCGACCAGGGACGAGATGTCCTGGTTGTTCTCGTCGCCCGGCTCGGTCTTGGTCACGCCGATCTGGCGCAGCTTGCTGGGGTGAAGCTTCACCACCTTGAAGCGGTTGATGTCGCCGCCGAACTCGTCGAGGCGCTTGACCGCCCACGGGCTCATCAGCCCGGTCAGGCGGCGCTTCGGAATGCCGAAGCGTTCCTCGAGTTCGTCGCCGATCTCGTCCGGGTTGAACAGGCCGAGCGGGCTTTCGAAGATCGGGCTGATCTCCTTGCCGGCCTTCAGGACGTAGATCGGGCACTTCTCCACCAGCGACTTCAGCCGCTCGGCGAGAGAGGATTTGCCGCCGCCGACCGGACCCAGCAGGTAGAGGATCTGCTTGCGCTCCTCCAACCCCTGCGCCGCGTGCCGGAAGAAGCCGACGATCCGTTCGATCGTCTCCTCCATGCCGTAGAACTCGGAGAAGGCGGGATAGACCTTGATGGTCCGGTTCATGAAGATGCGGCCCAGGCGCGGGTCGCGGGCGGTGTCGACCACCTCCGGTTCGCCGATGGCGGCCAGGATCCGTTCGGAGGCCGAGGCGTAGGACATGGGGTCGTCGCGGCACAGCTGGAGATAGTCCATCAGGGACATCTCGGTCTCGCGGCGGGTCTCGTAATTCTGCGTGTAGCGCGTGAACAGTTCGTCGGCCGGGAACATTCGTCGCTCCGTCTTATCTGGTCCGATGCGCCGGGGCACCGCCGGTGGCTGCGGCGGCAGGCCGCGGCGCATGCCGCGATCCATGGGGCACTCCAGGGAAGAAGCGGACCGCGCGGGGTCCGCAGCCTCCCCGCTCAGCGGTAGAAGCCAGCGGTCTGGTGTAAGGAACGGTCCTGTGAAGGCCGGGAGCCGTCCGTCCTGCGACGCGGCAACCCCCGAACGAGTCATTTTTGAATGTAATGCTCCACCTAGAGCTTTCCAGGCACTCAGGCTCCATAGCCGGAAAGCCCGCTGTGGAGCCGGCCTCTGCCATAGGACCTAGGTCCCACGGCCAGTGTTGGTGCGGCGAGCGCACCTGCTCAACCAGCGCGCGCATTGACGGCGCGCGCGGAAGGTTCGGCGCAAGAAGAAAGACAGTATCGGAGAGAGACGGCGTGAAACCGGCGGCAATCGTCGTTGCCCGTCCAGTCGGGGAGAGTAGCCCTTCGAGATTCGACCCGTTGCGGTTCGATCGGGCGCTCTTGATCACGCCATCGGCCTCCTCAGGAAAGCGCGCCGCCTCGACCAAGCACGGCGCAGGGACTTACCGTCGATGCTGAGCTCCAAACCTTAACAAAATCCCGCAAGGGGAATTGCGGTCGGCCTCATCGCATGGCCGGGGCTCCGCAACACCTCTTAGAGATCATGTTGCGTCCCAATCGTCCCCATCAACAAGGCGGAAATTGGGTGATGATGGGGCACCCATTGGGCGCGGTGGAAGGTTACCGTTCGATTGCCGAACTATTTCAAGCACTTGGCAGGCATGCCACAGAATGGGAAATTTTTAGGCATGGCCGGCGCCGGCCATGGACTGCCGCCGAAGCGGGCAATCGCAGGTCGTAAAGCGGACTTTCGGACAATAGCCGTCAGGCGGGCAACCGTCAGACCGGCAGCGCCGCTCTCATCCCATCGGACAGCGCGACGCGCAGGCTGGCCGGGGTGACCGGTTTGGCCAGGACCAGCGCGGCGCCGCTGGCGCGGGCCGCCGCTTCGCGGTCGCAGTCGACGCGGCCGCTCATGAAGACGACCGGCAGGGAACGGCTGCGGGACTCGGGGCTGGCGCGCAGCGCACGGACGAAGCCGAAGCCGTCCATCGGCTGCATCTCCACATCGCACAGCACCAGATCGGGGGCATGGGCGGCCACGGCGGCCAGCGCCGATTCGCCGTCGGCGGCCTGATGCACCGCCCGGACGCCCAGGGTGCCGAGCATCTTTGCCAGCACCATGCGGGTGAAGGATTCGTCTTCGACCACCAGGACGGACAGGGCGCCGAAGGGCGTCTCCGTCTCCTGCGCAGCCGCGCCCTCAGCCGATCGGTCCGCCACCACGCCCCGCCCTTTCGCTGCGCGACCGCCCGGCGGCCGGCGCCGGGAGTCATTTCGTCTCTGAACCTGTGTACGATGGCAACCAGAGCGGCGCAAGATGTCCGAATCACGGAGCACGGAGTGCCCAGGATGAGCGGTTGCGCCGCCGCCCGAGCCCGATTTAGATGGAAACCATGAGCTTCCTCGATCACATCCGCGCGTGCAACGCGCACGACCTGTCCGGCTTCCGCCCCTTCGAGCTGGACGGCCATACCGTGGGCTGGGTGCGTCATGCCCTGGCCGAAGCGTTGCCGGACGTCGATCCCGGCTTCGTCGTCACCCCCGACCGGCTGAGCATCGCCCCGGAGATCCGGGATTTCGAGGCGCGCTCGACCCTGCTCGACCATGCCGCCGCCTATCTGGTCGAACAGGGAGCGGTGAAGGCGCTGCGCGGGGAGTACTACCCGGTCCTGCCGCGCTGGGGGGCGGAACCGCTGGCCCGTCTCGACCGCGCCGCCGTCGGGGCCTTCGGCATCGAGGCCTATGGCCTGCACATCAACGGCTTCGTCCGCGATGAGGCCGCTGGCAATGGAGCCGGCGGGCTGCTGCTGTGGGTCGGCCGCCGCGCCCGCGACCGGGAGGTGGCGCCGGGCCAGCTCGACAACCTGATCGCCGGCGGCCAGCCGATCGGCCTGACGCTGGCCGAAAACCTGGAGAAGGAGGCGGCGGAGGAGGCCGGGCTCGATGCGGAGACCGCGCGGCGCGCCGTGCCGGTCGGCGCCATCAGCTACACGATGGAAACTCCGGCCGGGCTGAAGCGCGACCGCCTGTTCGTCTACGACCTGGAGCTTCCGCCCGGCCTGACCCCGGTCAACACCGACGGCGAGGTGGAGGTCTTCGAACTCTGGCCGCTGGACAAGGTGGCGGAGTCGGTGCGCGGTACCGGCGACTGGAAGTTCAACGTCAACCTCGTGGTGACCGACTTCCTGATCCGCCACGGCTGGCTGACCCCGGAGAACGACCCCGACTATCTGGAGATCGCCTGCGGCCTGCGCCGATAGGCGGAACGGCCCTGTCGGCAATTGTCCGATACCATCCCGTAACCGACGCCTTCCCGAATCCGTCGTCATCCCCGCGAAGGCGGGGATCCAGGAAGCTCCGCCGTTCAGCAGCCGGGTCGGCTGGATTCCCGCCTTCGCGGGAATGACGGTCGAAGAGGAAAGTCGTCGGCTTCCGATGGACTTCGGCGCCCTCGGTTCCACCGCAGCCCAAACAAAAGGCCCCGCCCTCCTGCGAGAGCGGGGCCTTTCTCATGTGCACTTGCCTTGCCCCAGGCCCTTACTGCGGCAGCGGCTGCGGGCTGTCGGCCAGCGAGCGCAGATAGGCGATGACGGCGGCGCGGTCGTCGTCCTTCTTCAGGCCGGCGAAGGTCATCTTGGTCCCGGGGGCATAGCCCTTCGGGTCGTAGAGGAACTTGTTCAGCTCGTCATAGGTCCAGCTGCCGCCGGTCTTCACCAGGGCGTCGGAATAGCTGAAGCCCTGGATGTGGCCCTTCGGACCGCCAAGGATGCCGTACAGGTTCGGGCCGACCTTGTTCGCGCCGCCCTTGTCGAAGCTGTGGCAGGCGGCGCAGGCCTTGGCGACCTTCTGGCCGTTCTCCGGGCTTGCGGCGGCGAGCAGGGGGGCGATCGGCGCCGGGCCGGTGGGAGCGGCACCCTTGTCGCCGGCAGGTGCGGCCCCCTCGGGAGTCGCGACGACGTAGACACTCTTTTCCAGCGGCTTCGAATGAACCAGCACCTTGGACGCGAATCCGGCCAGCATCGCGATCAGCCCGGCCAGCAGCACGGCGCCGAAAATCTTGTTCCACTCCATGCTCATTGATGAGCCCCTTTTTTCCCTAATTTCAGTGCACTCGGCGTTTCTCCCGCCCGCGGCTGAACGCGCCGCGGTCACCATAGCCCGCGGTCCAAAGCTTGTCATAGCCCGGCGGACCGCGAAAAAAGGTCGCATACAAATTTGTCGCAGTCACCAACCTCTTAATTTACTTGCGCATTACGCTGCATCGCAAAACGCCCCCCTTTCGGGTCATACCGGCACTTGACGCCGCACCGGCGCCCGTGTTTCACCCGCGGCACACCCCTCCGGCCCGCCCTTGCGGACCCGATGCCCTTTCCTCCGGAGCTTCCGCGCCATGCCGACCGCCTCCAGCCCCACCCGTCCCGCCAACCCGATCGTGGTGATCCCGGCGCGCATGGCCTCCACCCGGCTGCCGGGCAAGCCGCTGGCCGACATCCTGGGCGCGCCGATGATCGTCCATGTGCTGCGCCGCGCGATGGAGGCGGCGATCGGCCCGGTGGTGGTCGCCTGCGCCGAGCCGGAGATCGCCCGTGCGGTCGACGCTGCCGGCGGCACCGCGGTGCTGACGCGTCCCGACCATCCCTCGGGCTCCGACCGCATCTTCGAGGCGCTGCGGCTGATCGACCCGGAAGGGCGGCACGACGCGGTGGTCAACGTACAGGGCGACCTGCCGACCATCGAACCGGAGAGCGTGCGCGCCGTGTTCGCGCCGCTGGCCGACCCCGCGGTCGACATCGCCACCCTGGTCGTGGAGATCACGCGGGAGGAGGAACGGACCGATCCCAACGTGGTGAAGGCCGTGCTGGAGCTGCCGGCGGGATCCCGGCAGGGACGCGCGCTCTATTTCACCCGCGCCACCGCGCCGACCGGCGACGGGCCGCTCTACCACCACATCGGTCTCTACGCCTATCGCCGGGCGGCGCTCGAGCGTTTCGTGTCGCTGCCGCCTTCGGTGCTGGAACAGCGGGAGCGGCTGGAGCAGTTGCGCGCGCTGGCCGACGGCATGCGGATCGACGCGGCGGTCGTTGACGCGGTTCCGCTGGGTGTCGATACTCCCGCCGACCTGGAGCGCGCCTGCGCCCTCCTGTCCGCCCGCCAGGGCGGCTGACGCCTTCACGATCCGCCGGGGGAACTCCGTCCATGCCCACGTCCAACATCATCGCCTTCCAGGGCTTCCCCGGCGCCTATTCCGACCTGGCTTGCCGCAACGCGCGGCCGACCATGACGACGATGCCCTGCGCGACCTTCGAGGACGCCTTCGCCGCGGTGCGCGAGGGGCGGGCATCGCTGGCGATGATTCCGGTGGAGAACTCGATCGCCGGCCGCGTCGCCGACAACCACTATCTGCTGCCGGAAGGCGGCCTGCACATCATCGGCGAGCATTTCCAGCGGGTGAACCACCAATTGCTGGCGCCGAAGGGCGCCACGCTGGACAGCATCAAGACGGTGCGCAGCCACATCCAGGCCCTGTCGCAGTGCCAGACCGCCATCCGCAGCCTGGGCCTGCAGGCGATCAACCACGCCGACACCGCCGGTGCGGCGCGGGAAATCGCCGCGATGAACGACCCGCGCCATGCCGCCATCGCCTCCTCGCTGGCGGCGGAGATCTATGGGCTGGACATCCTGAAGAGCGGGATCGAGGACGCCACCCACAACACCACCCGCTTCCTGATCCTGGCGCGCGAGCCGAAGCTGCCGGCGTTGGGGTCCTGCAAGACGATCACCACCTTCGTCTTCCGCGTCCGCAGTGTGCCGGCCGCGCTGTACAAGGCGATGGGCGGCTTCGCCACCAATGGCATCAACATGACCAAGCTGGAAAGCTACATGGTCGGCGGCCACTTCACACAGACGCAGTTCTACGCCGACGTGGAAGGCCATCCGGACGAGCGTCCGCTGCGCCTCGCCCTGGAGGAACTGGACTTCTTCGCCCGCGAGGTGAAGATCCTCGGCGTCTACCCGGCCAATCCCTTCCGCTATCAGGAAAGCCAGCGCGTCGGCGAGGACTGATCCCCTCCCGCAATGCCGCAAGTCTTTTCGCACCCGCGGCCAAGTCGCGCGTCATTCCGCCGCAGCGACGCGACTTAGCCATGGCCGCACCCGGCGGGTGCTGGGCAAGATTAGCGGAAGTTGTTATACAATGAAGACCGGCAAGCACCGGCTTCATATGCTTACAAATACAACAAAACACCACGGCGGCTGACGGGTGAAACCCCGCCGACGGCCATGGCGCCACGGATGGAGGTTGCCATGCTCACGATGGACGATTGTTTGGGCCTCGCGAACCTGGAGGCGGAGGAGGTGGCACAGATTGCCGCCCACGAACATCTCCCCTTCATGACCGCCCTGGAAAAGGGCGCCTCTCTTCTGGTTGAGCCCTGGGGCGACGCAGCCGTCCGCCAGATGGTGTGGGACAACCTGTGCAGCGCCGACCGCCGCCATGCGGCAGAGGCGGCGTCGCTGATGGCGCTCTACAACGACACCTGCACCCGCCACCCCAACCCCTTCGACCGCCGCACTTCCCCGGTGCGCGCCGCAGGACCGCAGCGGCGGCATTGATGAGGGGACCCCAGCGAATGATGGAACCGCGACCATTCGACCGTTGAACGAACGGACGGCACCAATCATCTTATACTCTGTTCTGATGGCAAGGGACCGGAGTTACGCCTCATGACCACGATGCAGAGCGAAGTCTATGAGGCGTTCCGGTCCATCGATGTGCCGGAGGACAAAGCCGTGAAAGCAGCCGCAGCCCTCAGCAAACGGGACGACGATGTCGGCGGGCTGAAGTCCGACATGAACCTCATGAAGTGGATGCTTGGCTTCGTCCTTGCCTTTCAGATCGGCATCTTCGTGAAGCTGTTCATCCACTGATCCCTCACCCCTCCGCCATCCATTCCCGGATCAGGCGGTGGGCGATCGAGTCGGGACGGGCGAGGCGGAAGGTTTCGTCCGGCGTGTGGGTGCGCAGGAACTCGCGGTCGAACCAGCGGGCGCTTTCCAGCTCGTCGTTGCCGGTGTCGATGTCGAGGTTGGTGGCCCGCGCGGTGAAGCCCAGCATCAGCGACGATGGAAAGGGCCAGGGCTGCGACGAGCGGTATTGGATGTCGGTCACGGTCAGCCCGACCTCCTCGAACACCTCGCGGGCGACGGTGTCCTCCAGGCTTTCGCCCGGCTCGACGAAACCGGCCAGCACCGAATGCATGCCGGGCGGGAAGCGGCTCTGGCGGCCCAGCACGACCCGGTCGCCGCCGTCATGGACCAGCATGATCACGGCCGGGTCGGTGCGCGGGAAATGGTGGGTGGCGCAGTCGGGGTTGGTGCAGAGCCGAACATGGCCGCCCTCCGCCGAGGCGGCCGGAGACCCGCAGACCCCGCAGAAACGGTGGCGGGCGTTCCACCACACCATGCCGCGGGCGTAGGCGCACAGAGCCGCCTCACCCTCCGGCATCAGCGGGCCGGCGGCGCGCAGATCCTCGAAGCGGCCGAGGCCTTTCAGCGCGGGCAGAGCGTCCGGTTCCTCCACGATCGACAGGTCGACGGCGAAGAGCGGAGCGCCATCCTCCATCAGGCCGAGGAAGATCGGCACCGCGTCCAGCCCCTCGGCAGGCAGCAGCACGGCGCGCGGCGCATCGTCCGGGCCGGCGACGAAGCTCTTGGTCTGCCAGACCGGCAGGACGCGGGATGCGGGAGCGAGCCAGGCCTCCGTCAGCCAATCCTCGTCCTTGCGGCGGAGGGAGGCGCGGTCGATCGGCGTGGCGGCGTAGATGTTGGGTCGGTTGGTCATGGCCGATGGAGGCTGCCACAAGCCGTGACGGGCGGAAAGCCCCGCCTTAAGGCCAGTTGCCCCCAGACCGGTCGTTCTGCGGCGGTTCCGCCCCCGGCAGCGTGGACGGGGCGCTTTCGGGTTTCCGGGGCGGGCCCACGCCGTTAGGATGCGGCACTCATACCGACAGCAGCTTCAAGGAGCGACCATGACCGAACCCTGCCCCGCCCCGATGGTGGCGCTCGCCCAGCGGTTGGCCGACTCCAGCGGCAGCGTGGTCCGCCGCTATTTCCGCACCCCCGTCGCCATCGACGACAAGGCCGACGCCTCGCCGGTTACCATCGCCGACCGCGAGGCGGAGCATGTCATCCGCACCATCATCGAAAGCCAGCGCCCCGACGACGGCATCTATGGCGAGGAGCACGGCACCAAGAACCTGGACGCCGAATGGGTGTGGGTGATCGACCCCATCGACGGCACCAAGTCCTTCATCACCGGCCGGCCCATCTTCGGCACGCTGATCGCCCTGCTGCACCGTGGCCGTCCGGTGATGGGCATCATCGACCAGCCCATCGTCGGTGACCGCTGGATCGGCGTCGAAGGCCGGCCGACCACCCACAACGGCCAGCCGGTGCGCGTGCGCCCCTGCCCCGGCGGTCTGGGTGCGGCCATGTTCGGCACCACCTCCCCCGACCTGTTCCCCGGCAGCGATTACGAGGCCTACCGCCGTGTCGCGGCCAAGGTGAAGACCGCCTCCTATGGCGGCGACTGCTACACCTACGGCCTGCTGGCGTCGGGCTATTACGACCTCGTCGTCGAATCGGGGCTGAAGCTCTACGACTTCGCGGCGCTGGTGCCGGTGGTGACCGGGGCCGGCGGGCTGATGACGGATTGGGAGGGCAAGCCGCTCGACGCCAACTCCAGCGGGCGGGTGATCGCCGCCGGCGACCCGCAGACCCACCAGGACGCCATGAAGGTTCTGGCTGGCTGATCCTTCGCTGTTAAACGTCTGTTTGGAATTCGAAATGACCACCATCGCCCCGCCCACCCGTTCCGTCTTCGAAACGTCGCCTGAAAAGCTGCGGCCATTCCTGGAGGGATTGGCGGCGCGGGTGTCGGGCGGGTCGAACTGGCTGGTGCGCAAGAAGACCGTCTGCGACCTGCTGCTGGGACTAGACGCCTTCTTCGCCCTGCCCGCAGCGGAACGGCAGGCCCTGATGAGCGACGAGGCCACCCCGGCGGAGAGCATGGACGCGGACGGCGGTCCGGAGGATTTCCGCAAGGTCCTGCCGCTCTATGTCGGGGCGATCCTGGAACGGCTGAAGGAGACGGCCATTGCGTCTCCGGAACAGGCCGCCATCTACCTGCTGTCCATCCATCCCGAACATCAGGCGGCGGCGGAGGGCTGGATGCTGGCCGACCCGCGCAACGGGAAGTCGGTGCGCAAGCTGATGCGGACCGACCGCCGCTATCGCCAGTTGATGGACCGCATGGCCGACCATTGGCGGACCGCACGAAGCAGCTGAGTCTGGAGCGGAATTGCGCTTGACCGGGGCGCGGACGTGGCAATCTAACCAGAACGCCCGCTCCCGACACAGGATTGCCGATGCGCCGCCTTCTCGCCGTTGCCGCCACGATCCTGACCCTCGCCGCGCCGGCCGCCTTCACCTCGGCCGCCTTTACATCGGCCCAGGCGGCGACGAAGACCGTCACCGCGCTGAAGCAGTTCGGGGAGCCGCAGTTCAAGCCGGACTTCACCCATTTCCCCCACGTCAATCCCGACGCGCCCAAGGGCGGGTCGGTCGGGCTGGCCGAATCGCAGCCGGGCACCTACGACAGCCTGAACACGCTGATCCTGCGCGGGGTGCGGCCGCGCACGCTGGGTCTGATCTCCGACACGCTGATGGTCGGTTCCGGCTGGGAGCTGGACGCCGCCTACGCCCATATGGCGGAAAGCGTGGAGGTGCCGGACGATTACGGCTGGGCGATCTTCACGCTGCGCCAGGGCGCCCGCTGGCATGACGGCACGCCGATCACCAGCGCCGACGTCGTCTTCACCTGGGACGCGATCCAGGCCCATGGCGCACCCTTCATCAAGTCCTTCCTCGACCACACCGCCAAGGTGGAGGCGCTGGACGAGCGCCGCTTCAAGATCACCCTGACCGGCACGGGGGAGATCAAGCCGATCATCGACTTCGCCGTCACCTTCGCGCCGCAGCCCAAGCACTGGTGGACGGCGCAGGGGCGCGATATTTCCAAGACGACGCTGGAGCCGGTGCTGGGCAGCGGTCCCTACCGGATCAAGACGGTCGATCCCGGCCGCTCCATCACCTACGAGCGGGTGGCCTACTGGTGGGCGAAGGATCTGCCGACCGCCCGCGGCTTCTACAATTTCGACACGGTGAAGGACGACTTCTACCGCGACGACGATGTGATGTTCGAGGCGTTCAAGGCCGGCGCCTATGATTTCCGCGGCGAATACCGGGCGCAGCGCTGGACCACCGGCTATGATTTCCCCGCCGCAAAGGACGGCCGCGTCCTGAAGCTGGAGGTGCCGAGCGAGCTGCCGCTGGGCGCCCAGGGCTACCGCCTGAACACCCGCCGCGACAAGTTCGCCGACCCGCGTGTGCGCGAGGCGCTGACCCTGCTGTTCGACTTCGACTGGATCAGGAAGAACATCCTGTACGGCCAGTACAGCCGCACGCTCAGCAACTTCCCCAACTCCGACTTCGGGGCCAAGGGTCCCCCCGGCCCGGCGGAGTTGGCGCTGCTGGAGCCCTTCAAGCCTCAGCTGTCCGAGCGGCTGCTGACCCAGCCCTTCACCCTGCCCAGCACCGACGGCAGCGGCAACAACCGCGCCCAGGTGCGCGAGGCGACGCGCCTGTTCAAGGAAGCCGGCTGGGAGACCCGCAACGGCAAGCTGACCAACGTGAAGACCGGCGAGGTGATGGCGATCGAGTTCCTCGACGGCACCGGCGCGCTGACCCGCGTCACCCAGCCCTACATCGAAACCCTGCGCCGGGTCGGCATCGACGCCACCCTGCGAATCGTCGACACCGCCCAGTATCAGGCGCGGTTGGACGAGTTCGATTTCGACGCCATCGTCGTCAATCTCAGCTTCTTCACCCCGCCGGGCACCGAACTGCGCGGCTATTTCGGCTCCGCGGCCGCCGGCATCAAGGGATCGGCCAACTATTCCGGCATCCATGACCCGGTGGCCGACGCGCTGATCGAAAAGGCGCTGGCGGCCAAGGATCTGGAGCAGGTGCAGGCCGCCACCCGCGCGCTCGACCGCGTCCTGCTGTGGGGCTTCTACATGGTGCCGCAATGGTACAACGCCGAAAGCTGGATCGCCCACAAGGCCTGGCTGGCCCATCCGACGGTCTGGCCGAAATACGATCAGGACTATCGCAGCACGAATTTTCCGGCGACTTGGTGGGTCGATGCGGCTGGCAAGGCAGCGCAGCCTTGATGACGCCCCATTGAGGGGCTAACTCCATCAGACTGAACAGTTTTTGGACAACAATCGAGGGAGGGGACCGGGCATGACTTGTCGGATGCGGTGGCTGGGCACCGGCGTGACGGCTGCGATGACGGGGACGGCAATGGCGGCGCTTCTGCTGCTGGCGGCACCCGTCGCGGCGCAGGAAAAGGGCAGCCACGCCCTGGCCCTGCACGGCAAGCCGAAATACGGGCCGGACTTCCAGCATCTCGACTACGTCAATCCCGACGCCCCGAAGGGCGGCGAGGTCAAGCTGATGTCCTTCGGCGGCTTCGACAATCTCAACCCCTTCATCCTGCGCGGACAGGCCGCCGCCGGCGCCGGACTGGTGTTCGAAACGCTGACCACCAGCAACGGCGACGAGGCGATCACCGAATACGGGCTGCTGGCCGAGACCATCCAGGTCGCCGACGACCGCAGCTGGGTCGCCTTCACCCTGCGCCCCCAGGCCCGCTTCCACGACGGCAAGCCGGTCACCGTCGACGACGTGCTCTGGAGCTTCGACACGCTGCGTGAAAAGGGCCACCCACTCTACCGCACCTACTATGCCGACGTGACGAAGGCGGAGAAGACCGGCGAGCGTACGGTCAGATTCTCGTTCCGGAATGGCAACAATCCCGAGCTGCCGGTTATCATGGGCCAGTTGCCGGTTCTGCCCAAGCATGCCTTCGCCAACCGCGACTTCGCCACCACGACGCTGGAGCCGCTGGTCGGCAGCGGTCCCTACAAGGTCGTCGACGTGCAGCCCGGCCGCGCCATCACCTACGAGCGGGTAAAGGACTGGTGGGCCAAGGATCTGCCGATCAACCGCGGCCGCTACAATTTCGACCGCATCCGCTACGACTATTACCGCGACCTCGACGTGGCGTTCGAGGCGTTCAAGGCCGGCGCCTATGATTTCCGGCTGGAGAATTCGTCGAAGAACTGGACCACCGGCTACAATGTCCCGGCGGTGCAGAACGGCCAGATCGTCAAGGAGGAGCTGAAGCACGAGGACCCGCAGGGTATGCAGGCCTTCGCCTTCAACATCCGCCGCCCGATCTTCGAGGACCGGCGCGTGCGCGAGGCGCTGAATTACCTGTTCGACTATGAATGGACGCGCGCCAACCTTTCCTATGGCCTCTATCAGCGCACCAAGAGCTATTTCGCCAACACCGAACTGGCGGCGACCGGCCTGCCCTCCCCCGCCGAACTGAAGCTGCTGGAGCCCTTCCGCGGCCAGATCCCCGACGAGGTGTTCACCAAGCCGTACGAGCCGCCGAAGACCGACGCCAGCGGCAACATTCGCGGCAACCTGCGCACGGCGCTGGGCCTGCTGAAGGAAGCCGGCTGGGAGTTGAAGAACGGCAAGCTGGTCAATGCGCAGGGCCAGCCCTTCCGCTTCGAGATCCTGCTGGTGCAGGCCGACATGGAGCGCATCGTCCAGCCCTTCGTCCGCAATCTGGAGCGCGCCGGGATCGAGGCGCAGATCCGCGTGGTCGACAGTGCACAGTACCAGAACCGCACGGATAATTTCGATTACGATATGATCATCGAGCGGTTTGCACAGTCATTGTCGCCCGGCAACGAACAGCGCGATTACTGGGAATCGTCGCGCGCCGACCAGCCCGGCAGCCGCAACGCGATCGGCATCAAGAACCCGGCCGTCGACAAGCTGGTGGAGACGTTGATCGCCGCCCCCGACCGCGAGGCGCTGATCACCGCCACCCGCGCGCTGGACCGCGTGCTGCTGTGGAACTGGTACGTCATTCCGCACTGGCACGACACCGTCTATCGCGTCGCCTATTGGAACCGTTTCTCCCATCCCGCGGTTGCCCCGAAATACGGCCTGGGATTCTCGGACAGCTGGTGGGTCGATGCGGACAAGAACGCCAAGCTCTCCAACAGTGCGCGCCGTACGGGCCCCTGATACATAGCCGGGACACAAAACCGGGCTACACTGCGTCACCTTAGAGGATTGGGGAGGGTCGGGACACCCGCGATGCTGGCCTACATCATCCGCCGCCTGTTGCTGATCATCCCCACCCTGTTCGGGATCATGGTGATCAATTTCCTGATCGTTCAGATCGCCCCCGGCGGCCCGATCGAGCAGATGATCGCCCGCGTCCAGGGCACCGCGGTGGAGGCGACGTCACGCATCGGCGGCACCGCCGGCGGCGACGCCAACACCGCCCAGCGCCAGAACCAGACAGCCGGGGACAGCGGCGGCAAGTATCGCGGCGCCCAGGGCCTGGACCCCGCCTTCATCAAGCAGCTGGAAAAGGAGTTCGGCTTCGACAAGCCGATCCACGAACGCTTCATCCACATGATGTCGAACTATATCGTGTTCGATTTCGGGACCAGCTACTTCCGGGACCGCCGGGTGGTCGATCTGGTGCTGGAGAAGATGCCGGTGTCGATCTCGCTCGGCATCTGGACGACGCTGATCGTCTATCTGGTCTCCATTCCGCTGGGCATCGCCAAGGCGGTGCGCGACGGCCAGCCCTTCGACGTCTGGACCTCCGGCGTGGTCATCGTCGGCTATGCCATCCCCAGCTTCCTGTTCGCGGTGCTGCTGATCGTGGTGTTCGCCGGCGGGCGCTATCTCGACTGGTTCCCCTTGCGCGGGCTGGTGTCCGACAATTGGGGCGACCTGCCCTGGTACAAGCAGATTCTCGACTATTTCTGGCACATGGCGTTGCCGGTGCTGTCCATGGTGATCGGCGGCTTCGCCGGCCTGACCATGCTGACCAAGAACTCCTTCATGGAGGAGATCGGCAAACAATACGTCACCACCGCGCGGGCCAAGGGCCTGACGGAAAAGCGCGTGCTGTACGGCCATGTCTTCCGCAACGCCATGCTGATCGTCATCGCCGGCTTCCCCGGCGCCTTCATCGGCATCCTGTTCACCGGCGCCATGCTGATCGAGGTGATCTTCTCGCTGGACGGGCTGGGGCTCCTGGGCTTCGAGGCGGCGATCAACCGCGACTATCCCGTGATGTTCGGCACGCTCTATTTCTTCACGCTGCTGGGGCTGATCATGAATCTGGTCGGCGACATCACCTATGTGATGGTCGATCCCCGCATCGACTTCGAATCGCGGAGGGTATGATGACTCCGCTGACCCGGCGCCGGCTGGCCAATTTCAAGGCGAACCGCCGCGGCTTCTGGTCCTTCTGGATCTTCCTGGTGCTGTTCGTCCTCTCGCTGGGGGCGGAGTTCATCGCCAACGACAAGCCGCTGCTGATTGAATACGAGAACCAGTATTACTGGCCGGTCTTCCAGACCTACCCCGAGACCACCTTCGGCGGGGAGTTCGAGACGGAGACCGATTACCGCGACCCCTATGTCCGCGACCTGATCCAGGCCAAGGGCTGGATGGTCTGGCCGCCGATCCCCTACAGCTACCGCACCATCAACTACAACCTGCCGGTCCCCGCCCCCGCCCCGCCGTCGGCCGACAACTGGCTGGGCACCGACGACCAGGGGCGCGACGTGGTGGCGCGGCTGATCTACGGCTTCCGCATCTCGGTGCTGTTCGGTCTGGTGCTGACCGCCTTCTCCTCCGTCGTCGGCGTGGCGGCCGGCGCGGTGCAGGGCTACTTCGGCGGGCTGACCGACCTGTTGTTCCAGCGCTTCATCGAGATCTGGCAGGGGCTTCCCACGCTGTTCCTGCTGATCATCCTGGCCAGCGTGGTGACGCCGACCTTCTGGTGGCTCCTGGGGCTGCTGCTGCTGTTCTCGTGGACGGCGCTGGTCCATGTGGTTCGGGCGGAGTTCCTGCGGGCGCGCAACCTGGATTACGTGCGCGCCGCCCGCGCGCTGGGCGCCGGCGACGTGACCATCATGGTGCGCCATGTTCTGCCCAACGCGATGGTGGCGACGCTGACCTTCATGCCCTTCATCCTCAACGGCTCGATCACCACCCTGACCGCACTGGACTTCCTGGGATTCGGCCTGCCGCCCGGCTCGCCGTCGCTGGGCGAACTGCTGGCCCAGGGCAAGGCCAACCTGCAGGCGCCGTGGCTGGGCCTGACCGCCTTCTTCGTGCTGGCGATCATGCTGAGCCTGCTGATCTTCATCGGCGAAGCGGTGCGCGACGCCTTCGATCCGCGCAAGACCATCGCCCAGATGTCAACGGCGATGCCGGGAGAGGCCGCAGCGGCGACGGCTGCGCGCAAGGAGGCGGCGGAGTGATGATGCTGGATGCCCCCTCCCTAACCCTCCCCCGCTTCGCGGGAGAGGGGACTCCGCTGCATTTTCCCAAAGCTCCTGCCCCCTCTCCCGCAAGGCGGGGGAGGGATGGGGAGGGGGCACCCGCGATGCACCTTCCGCCAACGAAGAAGGCCCAACAGCCCGAGAGCCCGACATGAGCCTGATGCCCCCCAACCCCGACCTGCTGTCCGTGCGGGGCCTGCGCGTCGATTTCCGGTCCGGTGCCGGCGCGACGCAGGCCGTGAAGGGCGTGTCCTTCGACATCCAGAAGGGCGAGACGGTGGCGCTCGTCGGCGAATCGGGCTCCGGCAAGTCGGTGACGGCCCTGTCGATCCTGCAGCTGCTGCCCTACCCGATGGCGCACCACCCCGCCGGCTCGATCCGCTTCCGCGACACCGAGTTGCTGGGCGCCGAGGAGAAGACCCTGCGGCAGGTGCGCGGCAACCGCATCGCCATGATCTTCCAGGAGCCGATGACCTCGCTGAATCCGCTGCACAGCATCGAGCGGCAGATCAACGAGACCCTGTTCCTGCACAAGCGCCTGTCGACCGGCGCCGCCCGCGCCCGCACGCTGGAGTTGCTGCGCCTCGTCGGACTGCCCGACCCGGAAAGGCGGCTGACCGCCTATCCGCACGAACTGTCGGGCGGCCAGCGCCAGCGTGTGATGATCGCCATGGCGCTGGCCAACGAGCCCGACCTGCTGATCGCCGACGAGCCGACGACGGCGCTGGACGTCACCATCCAGGCGCAGATCCTGGCGCTGCTGAAGGATTTGCAGAGCCGCTTCGGCATGGCGCTGCTGCTGATCACCCACGACCTGGGCGTGGTGCGCAAGATGGCGGACCGCGTTTGCGTGATGAACCAGGGCGAGATCGTCGAGCAGGCCAAGGTCGACGACCTGTTCATCCGCCCGCGCCACCCCTACACGCAAAAACTGCTGTCGGCCGAACCGCGCGGCAACCCGCTGTCGCCGCCGGAAGATGCTGCGGAGGTGATGGCCGCCGACAAGCTGAAGGTGCATTTCCCGATCAAGAAGGGGCTGCTGCGCCGCACCGTCGGCCATGTGAAGGCGGTGGACGGCGTCGACGTGGCGGTCCGCCGTGGCCACACGGTCGGTGTCGTCGGCGAATCGGGATCGGGCAAGACGACGCTGGGCCTGGCATTGCTGCGTCTGCACGCCAGCCAGGGCGCGATTCGCTTCGACGGCACCGACATCCAGGGCTGGCAGCCGAAGCGCCTGCGCGGCTTGAGGCGCGAGATGCAGATCGTTTTCCAGGACCCCTATGGCAGCCTGTCGCCCCGCCTGTCGGTCGGCCAGATCATCGGCGAAGGGCTGGGCATCCACGGCATCGGCGACCGCGGCGAGCGCGAGGCGATGGTCGCCCGCGCGCTGGAGGAGGTCGGGCTGCCGCCCGAAGCCCGCAACCGCTACCCGCACGAGTTCTCCGGCGGCCAGCGCCAGCGCATCGCCATCGCCCGCGCCCTGGTGCTGAAGCCGAAATTCGTCGTGCTGGACGAGCCGACCTCGGCGCTGGACATGTCGGTGCAGGCGCAGATCGTCGATCTGCTGCGCGACATCCAGGCCCGCCACAACCTCGCCTACCTGTTCATCAGCCATGATCTGCGGGTGGTGCGGGCACTGTCCAGCCACGTCATGGTGATGAAGGACGGCAAGGTGGTCGAACAGGGTCCGACCCAGCGCATCTTCGAGGACCCGCAAGAGGAGTACACCCGCGCCCTGCTCGCCGCCGCGCTGAACCTGGAGGCGGTGGAGTCGCCGGCGGTGCGGACGTGAGTTGCGGACGTGAGTTGCGGGCGTGAGGCGGAGGCTTTATCCCGAACCGCTCCCTCGGGTAGGGTAGCCCTCCCCTCGCACTGACCGACGCCGATCCCATGACCGACACCGCCCCGCAAGACGCCGCCCGCCTCGCCGAAGCCGTCCGGTCGGGGGACCGGCGGGCGCTGGCGCGGGCGATCACGCTGATCGAATCGACGCGCGCCGACCATCGCGCCACCGCCGACGCGCTGCTGGCGGCGCTGCTGCCTTACACCGGCAACTCGGTGCGACTCGGAATCTCCGGCGTGCCGGGGGTGGGCAAATCGACCTTCATCGAGGCGTTCGGGCTGCATGTCATCGGGCTGGGGCACAAGGTCGCGGTGCTGGCGGTCGATCCGTCGTCGCAGCGCACCGGCGGCTCGATCCTGGGCGATAAGACCCGCATGGTCGATCTGTCGCGGGAGGCCGACGCTTTCATCCGTCCCTCCCCGGCAGGTGCGACGCTGGGCGGCGTGGCCCGCCGCACGCGCGAGGCGATGCTGATCTGCGAGGCCGCCGGCTTCGACGTGATCGTGGTGGAGACGGTCGGCGTCGGCCAGTCGGAGACCGCGGTCGCCGACATGGTCGACCTGTTCATGCTGCTGCTGCTCCCGGCCGGCGGCGACGAGCTGCAGGGCATTAAGAAGGGCATCGTCGAGCTGGCCGACCTCGTCGTCGTCAACAAGGCCGATGGCGACCTCGCCGCCACCGCCCGCCACACCGTCGCCGACTACCGCCACGCTCTGGCCCTGCTGCGCCATGGCGACTGGCGGGTGCCGGTGCTCAGCTGCTCCGCCGTGAAGAAGGTGGGGATCGACACGGTGTGGGACACCATCGGCGAGCACAAGGCCCTGACCGAAGCCAATGGCGCCCGCGCCACCCGCCGGGCGGAACAGGCCCGCGCCTGGCTGTGGAGCGAGATCCGCGAGACGCTGATCGACCGCTTCCGCGCCCACCCCGCCGTGCGGGCCGATCTGGCGCGACTCGAGGAGGAGGTGACCGCCGGCACGACCATCCCGGCGGCGGCGGCACACATTCTCCTGGGGCGCTTCCTCGACCAAACAGGCGGCGCATAACCCGTTCAGCTTATGTTGCACCGCAACAAATTCGTTGCGCCGCACCAACCGTAGGGCTATTCTGCATCGGGCGGGAAAGGGGCGGCGTGCGCCGATTCGACCTTGTCGATCAGCGTCTGTCGCTTGGGCCGGGGTGCCCGCGGTCTCCTGGGGTTACGCCGGAGCGGCCTTTCCGTTTCCGCCAATGTGCCTTTTCTACGGGAGACAACGCCATGACCGCTCAGCCGACCCCCGCCGCCGTCCTGACCCTGCTCAAGACCAACGCCCAAACCACTGCCGCCAAATCCGCGCGTGTCGCCACCTTGGTCCAGGACGGCTACCGCCGCTGGTTCGACGGCGTGACCGCCTCGGTCAACGACGCCAGCCGTCTGGCCGCCGGGCTGGGCAAGGCCCGCACCCCTGCCGATCTGGCGGCGCTGCAGCGCGACTGGCTGTCCACCACCCAGGCCCGCGTGACCGAGAGCGTGCAGGGCTTCCTGGACGTCTCCACCAAGATCGCGGCCGAGATCACCACCCTGCCGGCTCCGGCCGCAGACGCGGCCCCGGTCGCCGCTCCGGCCCCGAAGGCCGAGGTTCCGGCGCCCGCCCCGGTGACGGTCGCCGCCCCGGTGGTCGAGATGCCGAAGGCCGAAGTTCCCAAGGTCGAGGCCCCCGCTCCGGCCCCGGTCGTCGAGGCCCCGGAAGCTGCTCCGGAGCCCGCCCCGGTGAAGGCCGCGGAGACCGCTCCGGTCGCCGCCGCCGCCGCCGCCAAGCCGGTCGAGGTTTCGGTCGAGACGCTGGTCGAGGCTGTGAAGGCCGAAAAGGCTGCTCCCGCAGCCCCCATCGCTGCCGAAGCGAAGGCTGCGGCCAAGCAGGCGCCCCGCCGCGCCGCCAAGCCGGCGTCGAAGACCTCCACCGCCGTGAACTGACACCTGTCAGGGACAAGGCATTTAGAGAAAGACCGGACGCGGCGCGTCTCTTCGGCAGATCGAAGAGGCCGCCGCGCTTCGACTCTCCACATTCCCGCGACGACTCAGGTTTTGATGGGTTCATCGCGGATCCCGGCTTGACGACGGCGCTTTTGTTCGACTATATAGCGGCCTCCTTCGGGCGGCAGGCCGTCCGTTACCGGGTTTCATTTGCTAAAGTAAAGGATCAGTCCGATGGCACGTCGGTGCTCCGTGACCGGCAAGGGCACGCAGTTTGGCAACAACGTCAGCCACGCCAACAACAAGAATCGCCGCCGCTTCCAGCCGAACCTCCAGGAAACGTCGCTGCTCAGCGACAGCCTGGGGCAGCTGGTGCGTCTGCGCCTCTCGGTGAACGCGATCCGCTCGATCGAGCACAAGGGCGGCCTCGACGCCTTCCTGCTCGACGCGAAGGACGCCGTGCTGAGCCTGGATGCCCGTCGCATCAAGCGCCGGATCTCCAAGGCCCAGGAGAAGCAGCAGGCCGCGGCCTGATCGCTTCCCGGCATCTGGGGCGCGTTTGGTGTGCTGAAGCGGAGCGCTTGCCGCTCCGCTAGCGAGATTTAGGACGCGTACAGGACGATTCCGACTCCCGGTAAGAGAGCGGCGCGCGACATCCGAAAGGGTGCCGCGCGTTTCGTCGTTTCCGGGGTTGGGTGCTGTTGCGGTTGCCCCCTCCCCATCCCTCCCCCGCCCTCGGTCGGCCAAAGGCCGATCCGATCGCGGGAGAGGGGGTAGGAGCTTTGCGGAGGTGCGGCGGAGTTCCCTCTCCCGCGAAGCGGGGGAGGGTTAGGGAGGGGGCAACCGGGCGAGAATTCACTCCCCCAACACCTCCTCGGGGTCCTCCGCATCCACCACCCGCCGGGCGATCTCATACCCGAAGCCGGCCCGCCCCAGCGCCGCCATATCCTTCTCGCGGTGCGCCTCGCGCTGTTCCGGCCGGCGGTAGGGCCCCAGCCGCCGCCGCTTCGCGAGCGCCAGCGCCGCGGTCAAATCCAAATCCGGCCCGACATCCTCGCGCAGGCTGTCCAGCGCCTTGTCGGCCTCGTCGCGGCCGATGCCCTTCCCGGCCAGCTTCTGCGCGATCAGCCGGGTGGAGGCGCCGCGGCGGTGCAGGCTCTCGGTCCGCATGCGGGCATAGGTCTCGTCGTTCAACAGGCCGCTGCGGACATAGCGGGCCAGCAATTCGTCGATCCAGCGGGCGCCCTCCTCGCGGTCGGTGCCGTGGGCCTTGGCCGACAGGTCGACCTTGCGCATCAGCACCCGGCGCAGGTTGGCGGTCGAACTGGCGAAGCGTTCCAGATAATGCAGCGCCGCGTTCTCCAGATACTGCGGCGTGACGCGCCTGGGCGGCTTGCGGGCCGGCGAAGATGGGCGCTTGTCGTCGGTGTTCATGGCAGTTCCTTCGGCGGCGCCGGTTGCCGGATGGGCGGGCGGCACGTACAGTCCGTGGCCTTATTCCGGCCGGTTCCCAACAGGCAGATCGTGACGCGATGACCCTTCCCCTTCCTCCCATGCCGCGCAACGTCGGTTCCGTCAACTGGATCGGCCTGTGGACGCTCTACGCACGCGAGGTACGGCGCTTCGTCAAGGTGCACCAGCAGACCGTCTGGGCCCCGGTGGTGACGACGCTGCTCTATTACGCGGTGTTCGCCCTGTCGCTCGGTTCCGCCGTGCGGATGGTCGGAGAGACGCCCTATCTGCAATTCCTGGCGCCCGGCCTGATCATGATGGCGATGGTGCAGAACGCCTTCGCCAACACCTCCTCCTCCATCGTGATCGCCAAGGTCCAGGGCAACATCGTCGACATCCTGATGCCGCCGCTGTCGCCGATGGAGCTGGTCAGCGGCTTCGTGCTGGGCGGCGTCACCCGCGGCATCGTGGTCGGCCTGGTGACCGGGCTGGCCATCTGGGCGGTGATCCCAATGCACATGCCGCATCCGGGCTTCGTGCTGTTCCACGCGGTAATGGCGTCGATGCTGCTGTCGCTGCTGGGTCTGGTCGGCGGCGTCTGGTCGGAGAAGTTCGACAACATCGCCGCGGTGACCAACTTCGTGGTGACGCCGCTGTCCTTCCTGTCCGGCACCTTCTATTCGGTCGACACCCTGCCGCCGGTCTTCTGGTGGATCGCCCATTTCGACCCGTTCTTCTACATGATCGACGGCTTCCGCTATGGCTTCATCGGCGTGTCCGACGGGGCGCGCTGGCTGGGCGTGATCGTGATGCTGGGGGTGAATGCCGGGCTGTGGTGGCTGGCCTGGCGCATGTTCAAGACGGGCTACAAGCTGAAGGCGTGAAACACCGGAAAGTCTTGCGTCTTTTCCGCCCTATCCGTTGACAGAACCGATCGATCTTCGGATATTTGCCGTTCCCGGTGGCCAGCCATGGCCGCCGGATTTTCCTTTTTGGGAGACCAAAGCCGTGATCCCCGTCGTTATGCCCACATACGCCCGCGCCGACATCGTGTTCGAGCGTGGTCAAGGTCCGTATCTCTACGCGACCGACGGGCGACGATTCCTCGACTTCGCCGCCGGCGTCGCGGTGAACGCCCTGGGTCACGCGCATCCCTATCTGGTGGAAAAGCTGACCGAGCAGGCGAACAAGCTGTGGCACACCTCCAACCTGTTCCGGGTCGCCGGGCAGGAGAGCCTCGGCAAGCGCCTGACCGAGGCGACCTTCGCCGATACCGTGTTCTTCACCAACTCGGGTGCGGAAGCGTGGGAATGCGGCGCCAAGGCCGTCCGCAAGTACCACTATGACTCCGGCAACCCGCAGAAGAACCGCATCATCACCTTCGAGCAGGCCTTCCACGGCCGCACGCTAGGCGCCATCTCGGCCGCCAAGCAGGAGAAGCTGGTGCATGGCTTCGACCCGCTGCTGGACGGTTTCGACCAGGTGCCGTTCGGCGACCTCGACGCCGTGCGCGCCGCGATCACGCCCGCGACCGGCGGCATCTGCGTCGAGCCGATCCAGGGCGAGGGCGGCATCCGCGCCGGCTCGGTGGAGTTCCTGCGCGGCCTGCGCGCGCTGTGCGACGAGCATGGCCTGCTGCTGTTCCTGGACGAGATCCAGTGCGGCATGGGCCGGACCGGCAAGCTGTTCGCCCATGAATGGGCCGGCATCACACCGGACGTCATGTGCGTCGCCAAGGGCATCGGCGGCGGTTTCCCGCTCGGCGCCTGCCTGGCGACGGAACGTGCGGCGTCGGGCATGACCGCCGGCACCCATGGCTCGACCTATGGCGGCAACCCGCTGGCGACCGCCGTCGGCAACGCCGTGCTGGACGTCATGCTGGCGCCGGGCTTCCTGGACGGCGTGCAGAAGACCTCGGCCTATATGCGCGGCCGCCTGGAGGAGTTGATCGCCAAGCATCCGGCGATGTTCCTGGAACTGCGCGGCCAGGGCCTGATGCTGGGCCTCCGGCTTGGCCAGCCGGTGGGCGACGTGGTGGCGAAGCTGCGCGCCAACGGCCTGCTGTCGGTTCCGGCCGGCGACAATGTGGTGCGGCTGCTGCCGCCCCTGAACATCGGCGATTCGGAAGTGAACGAAGCCGTCGGGATTCTCGACCGGACGGCGCAGGAGTGCGTGGGATGAGCGGCGACAACACCAACACGGCCAATAACGGCGTTCGGCATTTTCTCGACATCGACCGGATGGACGGCGCCACGCTGCGCCGCCTGCTCGACCATGCCGTGCGCATCAAGGCCGACCTGAAGAAGGACCGGCTGGCCCATTCCACCCTGCTGGCGGGCCGTTCGCTGGCCCTGATCTTCGAAAAGCCGTCGACCCGCACCCGCGTGTCGTTCGAGGTCGGCATGCAGCAGTTCGGCGGCAACGTCGTGGTGCTGAAGCCCGACGACATGCAGCTGGGCCGCGGCGAGACCATCGGCGACACCGCCCGCGTGCTGTCGCGCTTCGTCGACGCCGTGATGGTCCGCACCACCGGCGAGGAGCGGGTGCATGAACTGGCCGCCCATGCCAGCGTGCCCATCATCAACGGCCTGACCGACCAGACCCACCCCTGCCAGATCATGGCCGACCTGATGACCTTCGAGGAGCATCGCGGTCCGATCAACGGCCGGACCGTCGCCTGGATCGGCGACTGCAACAACGTCGCGGTCAGCTGGGCCCATGCGGCAGTGCGTTTCGGCTTCGAGATGCGCCTCGCCTGCCCCACCGTCTACGGCCCGTCGCCGGAGCTGCTGGCCTGGGCGGAGCGCGAGGGCACCGGCCGTCTGGTCGTCACCGAATCGCCGGAAGAGGCGGTGCGCGGGGCCGAATGCGTCATCACCGACGCCTGGGCCTCCATGCACAACACCGACGTGGACGAGCGCGCGGCGATCCTCAGCCCCTATCAGGTCAACGAGGCGCTGATGGCGCACGCTCATCCCGAGGCGCTGTTCATGCACTGCCTGCCGGCCCACCGGAACGAGGAAGTGACCGACGGCGTGATCGACGGCCGCCATTCGGTGGTCTGGGACGAGGCGGAAAACCGCCTGCACGCCCAGAAGGCTATCCTCGGCTGGTGCATGGGCGTGCTGGACTGAGGGAGCGTTCTGCCCCCTCCCTATCCCTCCCCCGCTCACGCGGGAGAGGGAACTCCGCCGAATTTCCGCAAAGCTCCTACCCCCTCTCCCGCGAAGCGGGGGAGGGATGGGGAGGGGGCAGAACTCCCCACACCACAGGCCACCCCCATGCATGGGTGCCCTGCCGGCCTTGATTCGGCCCTTCCTCACCCCGATCTTCGGCCCTACGCCTATATCGCCGGTCTCTGTCTTAAGGAATCCGCCCTATGGACGATCCGTCCGTCCGCCCGCTCACCGATGATTTCGTCCTGCCGTTCCAGATCGAGGCGTCGCGCCTGCGCGGCCGCGTCGTCAAGCTGGGGCCGGCTATCGACGAGATCCTGACCCGCCACGACTATCCGCCCACCGTCGCCCGCTTCCTGGCGGAGACGGCGACGCTCGCCGTGCTGCTCGCCAGCATGCTGAAGTACGAGGGCATCTTCACGCTCCAGACCAAGGGCGACGGGCCGATACGCCTGATGGTGGCCGACGTCACCTCGGTCGGCGACGTGCGCGCCTATGCCCAGTTTGATCCGGAAGCACTGGCCAAGGCCGAGCGGGACGTCGATATCGCCCCGGCCGCGGCGCTGCTCGGCAAGGGCTACATCGCCTTCACGGTGGACCAGGGTCAGGACACCGACCGCTACCAGGGCATCGTCGAGCTGTACGGCAAGACGCTGACCGACTGCGTCCAGCACTACTTCCGCCAGTCCGAGCAGATCGACACCGGCCTGACCGTCTCGGTCGACCGCGAGGTGAAGCCGGACGGCACGCCCGGCCAGTGGCGCACCGGCGGCATCATGGTCCAGCGCCTGCCACAGGAGCAGGGTCTGGTCGCGTCCGACAAGGAAGACGACTGGCGCCGCGCCATGGTGCTGATGGCCAGCGTCACCGGCGACGAGTTGCTGTCGACCGACCTCGCCGCCTCCGACCTGCTCTACCGCCTGTTCCACGAAGACGGCGTGCGGGTCTACGAGGGCCATGCGCTGCGCTTCGGCTGCCGCTGCTCGCGCGAGCGGGTGGAAAACATGCTGCGCAGCCTGCCCCGCGAAGAGGTACAGGAGCTGAAGATCGACGACGGCCGGGTCGAGGTGACCTGCCAGTTCTGCTCGACCGACTACCACTTCACCGACGCGGATCTCGACCGCGTGTATGGCGCGTAAGCAGTGTGAAGATGGCCGGTGCCGACAGGTGCCGGCCGTCCGCTTGCGCTCCCCGCCCGCCTCCCCCATACTCTATGTCAATCCTTGACATACGATCTTCATGGGGATGACGGCGATGGCGACCAACGTGCATCTCACCCCGGAATTGGAGCGGTTCGCCCGCGACTGTGTCGAAGGCGGGCGTTACAACAATGTGAGCGAAGTGGTGCGCTCCGGCCTGCGGCTGTTGCAGGAAGCCGAGGAGCGGCGGCGGACCTTCAACGTCATGCTGCTCCAGGCCGAATCCGAAGCTGATCGCGACGGCAGCATCGCCATCGACGATGTCCTTGCCGAAGCCGACGCGATCATCGACTCCCACAGCGGCTCCCGCGGCCGATGACCACAGCGCTGCTGTCGCCGGCGGCGCGCCGCGATTTGCTGTCGGCAATCCGATGGATCGCCCAGGACAATCCCGGCGCCGCCCGCGCCTTGCGCGACACCATTGCCCGGACCGCGCAACGCATCGGCACTCATCCCCAGGTCGGAGTGCCCCGCCCGGACTTGGCCGCCCCGCCCTACCGCTTCGTCAGCCTGACCGGCTTCCCCTACATTGTCGTCTACAACGCCGAACGTCATCCGCCGCTGATCGTCCGCATCCTTCACGGCGCCCGCGACCTGCCGGTCGTGCTCGGCGATCTCCCGGACGGTTGATGCAGCCCGGAAGACGTTCACCGGAATGGGTGTGATGCACCGGCCTGCCTTGCCGGCTATAGTGCCGCCCCTTTGTCCAACTTCTCCCTCACCCGGAGCCCCCATGCTGTCGCGCCGCTTTGCCCTTGCCGCCGGAACGGCCACCCTCCTGCTTGCCGCCTGCCAGAGCACGCCGCCGCGGCCGGCGCCGCGTCCCGTCGATTTCTCCAATTTCGGACCGATCGTGCTGAATGCCGGCACCATCGACGTGGTCGACGCCTATCGCCCGATGGGGGCCAAGCATGTGGAGGGACGCTCCGCTGTTCCGCCAGCCGAGGCGGTGCGGCGCTGGGCGGCGGAGCGGCTGCAGGCGGCCGGCGGGAGTGGGCGCGTGCGCGTCACCATCCGCGACGCCAGCATCGTCGAGGTGGCGCTGCCCACCAAGAAGGGCATCACCGGCTATTTCAGCAACGATCAGGCCCAGCGCTATGACGGCCGGATCGAGGTGGAGATCACCGGCGAGGTGCCGGACACCGGCAATGGCGGCTTCCGCGGCGTGACCCGTTCCACCGTCACCCATTCCACCACCGTGGCGGAGAACATCTCGCTGGCCGACCGCGAGGCTACCTTCCTCGACATCACCCGCCGGATGATGGACGACCTGAACGCCCGGCTCGACGCCGGCATCCGCAAGGATCTGGCGCCGATGGTGCGGCGGTGACCTCTTTATAGGACTTGGCCCGGCCCTTGCGATGGGGCACCCGACGTTTCGTCAGAACGGAGAGTGCCCATGCCGAAATTCGACCTCTACGTCGTCCGGCCGCCGGAGGGATCGGCCACCGTCACCGCCATCCCCGAGGAAAAACAGCAGGCGTCCCAGGCGGCGCTCCGCAACCTCAGCCGCTCCGGCTGCGTGGTGAAGCCCTTGGGCGGCATCGACCTGTCCTTCGTCAAGAAGTCGGAGGCGCAGATCAAGCTGGAACTGGCGGTGCGGCAGATGTTCGCCGCCTCCGCCTACAAGCCGCCGGTGTCGATTGTCTGGTGATGGGCGTCTGGTGATGGGCGTCTGGTGATGGGCGTCCGGTAGCGGCCAAGGTGAACGGCCTTCGGGCGGGGGCGGAAGAAACTGCCCCCGCCCGCCGTCCCGGCGCCATGGCGCGGCAGACTCTGCCGGGCCGAATCCGCCCTATATCTCAAGCTGCATGCCCAGCTCGACCACGCGGTTGGGCGGGATGCAGAAATACTCCGACGCGCTGGTCGACAGCTTCGACAGGAAGATGAACAGCGGTTCCTGCCAGCGCGGCAGTCCAAGCTTGCCGTGGCTGCGGATCAGCGTCTCGCGGCTGACGAAATAGGTGGTTTCCATCGGCTCGAACGGCAGACCGGGAATCCGCTTCGTCTCCAGCGCCTGCGGGATGTCGGGTTCGTCCTTGAAACCGAAATGGACGATCAGCCGGAAGAATCCGGCGGACAGAGCCTTCAGTTCAAAGCGCTGCTCGTCCGGCACATGGGGCACGTCCTCGATGTCGACGGTCAGCAGCACGACCCGCTGGTGCAGCACCTTGTAGTGCTTCAGGCTGTGCAGCAGCCCCGGCGGCAGGCCGCGCGGGTTGCCGGTCAGGAACACCGCGGTGCCCGGAACCCGCTGCACCGAGCCGGTCTTCAGCCGCTCCACCAGCAGGTCGAAGGGCAGCGCATCCTCGGCCAGCCGCTTGCGCACCACCTCGCGCCCGCGCCGCCAGGTCGCCATCAGCAGGAAGACTGCCGCGCCGACCACCAGCGGAAACCAGCCGCCCTCCTCCACCTTCACCAGATTGGCCAGGAACAGCGCCATGTCGACGGTCAGGAACACCGCCAGCGCCAGCACCGCCTGCCACAGCTTCCAGCGGCCGAGCGAGCGCGCGACCTTGTAGGCCAGCAGCGTGGTCGCCACCATCGTGCCCGTCACCGCGATGCCGTAGGCGGCGGCGAGGTTGCTGGAGGTCTGAAAGGTCAGCACCAGCATGAGAACGCCGGCCAGCAGCAGCCAGTTCAGCTGCGGCATGTAGATCTGGCCCTTCTCATGCTCCGAGGTATGCATCACCTCCATCCGCGGCAGATAGCGCAGGTGCATCGCCTGCAGCGTCACCGAATAGGCGCCGGAGATCACCGCCTGCCCGGCGATGATGGTCGCCGCGGTCGCCAGCAGCAGAAGCGGCACCTGCGCCCAGTCCGGCGCCAGATGGAAGAAGGGGTTCTCGATCGCGTCCGGTTCATGCAGCAGCAGGGCGCCCTGGCCGAAATAGCACAGCAGAAGCGACGGCAGCACCAGCACGTACCACGCGATGCGGATCGGCTTGCGGCCGAAATGGCCCATGTCGGCATAGAGCGCTTCCGCCCCCGTCACCGCCAGAACCACGGCCCCCAGCAGCAGGAAGCCGTGCCAGCCATGATTGAACAGCATCTCCACGGCATGGCCGGGCCAGACGGCGGCCAGGACGCCGGGATAGCGCACGATCTGCCACAGCCCCAGCACGCCCAGCGTTATGAACCAGACCAGCATCACCGGCCCGAACAGCCGGCCAACCTTCTCCGTCCCGAAGCGCTGCAGCACGAACAGCCCGATCAGGATGGTCAGGGTGATGGGGATGACGTAGTCGTCCAGGGCGGGGGCCACGACATGCAGCCCCTCCACCGCGCTCAGAACCGAGATGGCGGGGGTGATCAGGCTGTCGCCGTAGAACAGCGAGGCGCCCATCACGCCGATGGCCATGACGACGCCGGTGCGCCGGTGCCCCGGCCGCATGCCGCGCAACGCCAGCGCGGTCAGCGCCAGGATGCCGCCTTCGCCCTGGTTGTCGGCGCGCATGACGAAGACGACGTATTTCACCGTCACCGTGATGATCAACGCCCAGAAGATCAGCGACAGCACGCCCAGGATGACCTCCGGCACCAGCGGAAAGCCGCCGCCTTCGGTCAGGCATTCGCGCAGCGTGTAGAGCGGGCTGGTGCCGATGTCGCCATAGACGACACCCAGCGCCCCCAGCGCGAGCGCGCGCAGCTTCGCCGCATGCTCCCGCCCATCCATGCCTGCTTCCATAACCAGGTCCGCTCCTGTCCCGTTTAACCGCGTCCGCAAAGGACCGCCGCCGGCCGGCCCGGCACATCGTCCGGACCGATCATTGGCATACGCACAGCCATGCCTAAGGTGGCTCGCGGTGGCCGCGCAAGCACCGAATGGCGAAACGCGCCGCCGGCCGGTCCGATCCCATGCCAGTTACACCCTTTCGGTGGTCCATTCCCATGCGACGGAGCGCGGCACTCGGCACCGTTGCATCCGGAGCGCCGACATGCTTCCATTCATACGTGTACCGCGCGGAGCTCCGAGCCGGCAGCCATGTCCAACGATTTCCTGTTCGCCTCGGACGAGTCCCCCGCAGCACCGCTCCCGGACCGATCCGACTCCGACACTCCGGATCCTCGCTCCCCGCCCTGGCTGGTGCTGGTCGCCGATGACGAGCCGGAGGTGCATGCCGTCACCCGGCTGGCGTTGGCCCGCCTGCGCTTCCGCGGCCGTCCCGTCCGCCTGCTGGACTGCACCAGCGCCGCGGAGGCGGAGCGCATCCTGCGGGAAACGCCCGGCATCGCGGTCATCCTGCTCGACGTGGTGATGGAGACGGAGGATGCCGGCCTGCGGCTGGTCCGCACCATCCGGGAAGATCTGGGCAACCGGGCCGTCCGCATCGTCCTGCGCACCGGCCAGCCCGCGCAGGTCCCGGAGGAGGACCTCGTCCTCGCCTATGAGATCGACGGCTACACCGCGAAGACGGAGCTGACCGCCCGCCGGCTGTTCACCAGCGTGGTGACGGCGTTGCGCGCCTACGCTGCCCTCGAGGCGCTGGAGGGGCAGCTCGCCGAGCGCACCCGCGCGCTGGAGGAGGCGACCGTCCGCCTGAACCGGCTGGCGGTGCTGGATCCGCTGACCGGCGTGTGGAACCGCCGCCGCTTCCTGGAACTGGCGGCGGCGGAACTGGCGCGGGCGCGGCGCTATGGCCGGCCGCTGACGGTCTTCCTGCTCGACCTCGACGGGTTCAAGGCGGTCAACGATGCCCATGGCGACGCCGCCGGCGACGCGGTGCTGCGCGCGGTGGTGAAGCGGATGCGGGCGGCGCTGCGCATCTCCGACCATGTCGCCCGTTCCGGCGGGGAGGAGTTCGTCGTGCTGCTGCCGGAGACCGACTCCGCCGGTGCCGCCGTGGTGGCGGAACGGGTGCGCGCCGCCCTGGCCGGCAGCCCCATCGTCGTGGACGACCGCGCCATATCCGTCACCGCCAGCATCGGCATCGCCCACTGGCTGCCCGGCGAACCCGGCGTCGAACAGACCCTGCACCGCGCCGAGCGGGCGCTCCAAGCCGCCAAGCAGGCCGGCCGCAACCGGGTGGAACGCGCGGCGGGATAGCCGGTCCGATCCCGGCATTGGGGTGTTTCATGTGAAATATCGTTACAGCGCGGCGATTGAACGGCGGGAAGCTAGGGGTTACTCCTATCGTTGGAGGCATCCATCCGGATGTTGCTCCCGATCAGGGGTTCGCACATGTGGCAGGACTACGGCAACGCGCTCATCTCCGCCTTCGGGCTGGCGGGCCTGGGGTTCGGCATCGGCAAGCTCGTCATCGTGCTCGGTGAGCGCGCCATCGAGCGCCGCCACGGGTCGGAGGGGGTGCGCGACGTCATCGCCCGCCGCGCCAAGATGGAAACGAAGTTCGAAGCCCGCCGCGCCGACCGCATCCGGGAGCTGAAGGAGCTTGACGGCACGGTGGAGGACGTTCTGCGCCGCCGCAAGGTTCTGGAACGCCAGATCGAGGACTCGCGGCAGTCCGGCGAACGGCTGGTCCGCCTGATCGGCGAGGAGGTCCACGGAAGCCCCTGCTATGTCGCGATGGTCGTGAACAAATATGTCGGCACCGGCGCCGCCCAGCAGAGCCAGCATGCGCTGGTCGACCCCACCTGGGCCCAGCCGCAGATGATCGAGGTGTGGGCGCGGTCGATGGCGGAGGCGCGGACGGAGATCGAACGGCGCTACCCCCCGGCCTTCGGTTATGCGGTGACCCGGATGCAGGAGTTCCTGTCCGCCGATGCTCCCGTCGCCAAGGCCGGTTGAGATCCGGTTGAGATAAGGACGCGCCATGGACAGCATGCCCTACATCTTCGCCGGTCTGGTCGGCCTCGCCTCCCTGTCCGTTTCGATTCTGCTGGCCATGCGCCGGCTGAAGACCTCGGAGGAGCGGATCGCCAACGCCGTCTCGCGCAAGCAGGCGCAGGTCGAGCGGATCAAAAAGGTCGCCCGCGTCACGCTTCAGCAGGCCCGCGATCAGCGCGACGCCCGCCGCCGCAAGGCGATGGCCGAGCTGGGTTGCGAGGATCTGGAACAGCGCCTGAAGGCCGCCGGTGCCGCCGACCGCCGCATCTATGTGCTGGACGACCGCCGCACCCAGAAGGACCAGGGCTGGCTTCTGCGGGTGGTCAACATCGAATACGGCGCCCGCGTCAACGCCAACCTCACCCCCACCGCGCTGGACAGCTGGAAGCGCGGCCGCCGCTTCCTGGTCTGGGCGCTGGACGAGAAGAAGGCCCGCGAGAAGGTCCACTCCCGGTTTCCGGAGAACAAGGGCTTCACGGTCATGGGCGTGGAGTCCTATCTGGGGTGAAGTGTCGGCTGACGATGCCCCTACCTAACCTCCCCCGCTCTCGGTCGACCGAAGGTCGATCCGATCACGGGGGAGGGACTGCCGCCGCCCTTCCAAACAAGCACTTACCCCCTCCCCCGCCCAGCGGGGGAGGGTTGGGGTGGGGGCAATCGAAGCCACCCCTCCCCGCCACAATAATGACACCAATCCCATTTCCGGACTATCATCCCCGCGCGCACCCATCCGCCAGCGCCGGGGAGCCTTGCCATGATCCGTTACGCCGAACTGCAGGTCGCCACCAGCTTCAGCTTCCTGGAGGGGGCGTCGCACCCTGACGAGCTGGCGCTGACCGCGGCGGCGCTCGGGCTGGCGGCGGTGGGGGTGACGGACCGCAATTCGCTGGCCGGCGTGGTGCAGATGCATGCGGCGGCGAAGAAGGCGGGCATCCGGGCGCTGATCGGCTGCCGGCTGGACCTGACCGACGCCGACAGCCTGCTGGCCTACCCGACCGACCGCGCCGCCTATGCCCGGCTGTCGCGGCTGCTGACGCTGGGCAAGATGCGGGCGCCGAAGGGGGAGTGCTTCATCGCCCGCGCCGACGTGCTGGCCCATGCCGAGGGCATGCTGTTCCTGCTGCTGTCCCCCGACCGGCGCGACGAGTCGTTCCTGCGCGAGCTGCGCGCCTGGCGCAGCGGACTGGCGCGCGGGCAGCTCTATCTGGCGGCAAGCCACCGCTACCAGGGCGACGACGGCCGCCGGCTGCGCTGGCTGGCCGGGCTCGGGGAGGCGGAGGGGGTGCCGCTGGTCGCCACCAACGACGTGCTCTATCACGGCGCCGGACGGCGGGCGCTGGCCGACGTGATGACCTGCATCCGCCACCACACCACCATCGACGAGGCCGGCTGGCGGCTGTCCGCCAATGCCGAGCGCCACCTGAAGCCAGCCGTCGAGATGGTCCGCCTGTTCCGCGACCACCCCGACGCCGTCGCCCGCAGCCTGGAGATCGCCGAAGCCTGCCGCTTCTCGCTGGACGAGCTGCGCTATGAATACCCCGACGAGGTGGCGGAGGGACGCGACCCCCAGGACACGCTGGTCACCCTGACCTGGGAGGGCGCGGCAAAGAAGTATCCGGACGGAGTCCCCGACAAGGTCCGTGCCGCGGTCGAGCATGAACTGGCCCTGATCGGGGAGCTGCGCTACGCCCCTTATTTCCTGACCGTCCACGACATCGTCCGATTCGCGAAGGGCCAGGGCATCCTGTGCCAGGGGCGGGGCAGCGCCGCCAACTCCGCCGTCTGCTATTGCCTGGACATCACCGCGGTCGATCCCGCCCGCTTCGACCTGCTGTTCGAGCGCTTCATCTCCGCCGCCCGCAACGAGCCGCCGGACATCGACGTCGATTTCGAGCATGAGCGGCGCGAGGAGGTGATCCAGTACATCTACAAGAAGTACGGCCGCGCCCGCGCCGGGCTGACCGCCACCGTCATCCGCTACCGCGCCCGCGGTGCCTTGCGCGAGGTCGGCAAGGCGATGGGGCTGTCGGCCGATCTGGTGGCGCGGCTGACCGGCTCGATCTGGGGCTGGAGCAGCCAGGGTGTGGACGAGGAGCGCGCCCGCTCGCTCGGCGTCGATCCCGACGACCCGAGGCTCAGGCGGACCCTGGAACTGGCGCAGGAGCTGATGGGCTTCCCCCGCCACCTGTCGCAGCATGTCGGCGGCTTCGTCATCACCCGCGGCCCGCTGTCCGACCTCTGCCCGGTCGCCAACGCGGCGATGAAGGACCGCACCACCATCGAATGGGACAAGGACGACATCGACGCGCTGGGCATCCTGAAGGTCGACATCCTGGCGCTGGGCATGCTGACCTGCGTGCGCAAGGCCTTCGACCTGATCGAGCAGGTGCATGGGCAACGCTGGACGCTGGACAGCCTGCCCAAGGAGGACCCGGCGGTCTACGACATGCTCTGCCGCGCCGACAGCCTGGGCGTTTTCCAGGTCGAAAGCCGCGCGCAGATGAGCATGCTGCCCCGGCTGCGCCCGCGGGAGTTCTACGATCTGGTGATCGAGGTCGCCATCGTCCGCCCCGGTCCGATCCAGGGCGGCATGGTCCATCCCTACCTGCGCCGCCGCAGCAAAGTGGAGCCGGTAACCTACCCGATGCCGGCGCTGGAGCCGGTCCTCTACAAGACGTTGGGCGTGCCACTGTTCCAGGAACAGGCAATGAAGGTCGCCATGGTCGGTGCCGGCTTCACCGCCGAGGAGGCCGACCAGCTGCGCCGCGCCATGGCGGCCTTCCGCAAGACCGGAAAGGTCCAGCTGTTCCACGACAAGTTCATCGCCGGCATGACCGCCAACGGCTGCGACCTCGCCTTCGCCGAACGTTGTTTCCAACAGATCGAGGGCTTCGGCGAATACGGCTTCCCGGAAAGCCACGCCGCCAGCTTCGCGCTGCTGGTCTATGTCTCCGCCTGGATCAAGCGCCACCACCCCGCCATCTTCGCCGCCGCCCTGCTGAACAGCCAGCCGATGGGCTTCTACGCCCCCGCCCAGATCGTCCGCGACGCGCGGGAGCATGGCGTGGAGGTGCTGCCGCCGGATGTGAATGTGTCGGGATGGGATTGCGCGCTGGAGATTGCTGAACAATCCCTTCTCCCCCCCGCTCACGCGCAAACTTCGTTTGCGCTGACGCGACAGGCGGACCACAGGTCCGCCGAAAGCGGGGAGAAGGTTAGGATGAGGGGGTTCGGCGCAGCCGAAGAGATCCTCGCCACGCATCCCCCTCACCCCGACCCTCTCCCCGGGGGGGAGAGGGGGAAAAGCCCAAGCCTCCGCCTCGGCCTCCGCCTCATCAAGGGCTTCACCGAGTCGCAGGCCGACGCCCTCGTCCTGTCCCGCGCCGGCGGCTACCGCGATCCCTACGACCTGTGGCGCCGCGCCCGCCTGCCGGTCGCGGCCCTGGAAAAGCTGGCGAAGGCCGACGCCTTCCGCTCCGTCGGGCTGGACCGCCGGGCGGCGCTGTGGGCGGTGCGGGCACTGGGCGACCAGCCGCTGCCGCTGTTCGCGCGGCTCGACGGTCCGATGGCCGAGGAACCCGAGGCTCCGCTGCCCGCCATGGCGCTGGGGGAGCATGTGGTGATGGACTACACCAGCTTGGCGCTGTCGCTGAAGGCCCACCCGCTGGCCCTGCTGCGCGATGGCCTGCCCGGCATCACCCCGGCGGAGCGGCTGGCCCGGACGCGCGACGGCCGGCGGCTGACCACCGCCGGCCTCGTCCTGGTGCGCCAGCGGCCGGGCAGCGCCGAGGGTGTCGTCTTCATCACGCTGGAGGACGAAACCGGGGTCGCCAACCTCGTCGTCATGCCCGACGCCTTCGAGACCTTCCGCCGCCCGATCATGACCGCGAGGCTGATGGCCGCCACCGGCCGGGTGCAGAACCACGAGGGGGTCGTGCATCTGCGCGTGGAATCGCTGCTCGACCTGACCCACCGGCTGTCCGAACTGACCGGCGAGGACCGGCCTGCCGCCGGCTCTTTCTCCAAGGGCCGCAATTTTCATTGAAGGGACCGGCCATTTTAATTCAGCCAACCGATTGCTCCTGACATCACGCTGTCAGGAGGGGGTGTGCTATCAAGAGGGCGTGCCGGCACGAACCACGAACATCCCTTCCCCACATGTCAGGAGCCCGTTCCATGAACAACCCGCATGTCGCCACCTGGTTCGAAATTCCCGCCGCCGACCTCGCCCGTGCCGTGCGCTTCTACGAGGAGGTCTTCGCCACCAAGATGGTCCAGGAGCCCTGCCCCAGCGGCATGAAGATGGCCGTCTTCCCGGCCGACGGCGAGGCCGTGAAGGGCTGCCTGATCGAGCACGAGTCGTACAAGCCCAGCGCCGACGGCACCATCGTCTACCTGAACGGCGGCGACGACCTGTCCGCCCCGCTGGCCCGTGCCGAGCGGGCCGGCGCCACCATCGTCATCCCGAAGACGCTGATCACGCCGGAGATCGGCTATTTCGCCCAGCTCATCGACAGCGAGGGCAACCGCGTCGGCCTCTATTCGATGCACTGATCCCGCTGCCCTGAGCCGCTTCCATGCGCCGCGCCGACCGCCTGTTCCAGATCGTCCAGCATCTCCGCAAGGGGCGGCTGGTGACGGCTGCCGAGTTGGCGCGCTGCCTGGAGGTGTCGGAGCGCACCGTCTACCGCGACATGCGCGACCTCGCTTCCTCCGGCGTGCCGGTGGAGGGCGAGGCCGGCGTCGGCTATCTGCTGCGCGACGGCTACGACCTGCCGCCGCTGATGTTCACCCGGGACGAGGTGGAGGCGCTGGTGGTCGGCGCCCGCCTTGCCCGCGCCTGGGTCGGCGGCGCGCTGGCCGATGCCGCCGCCCGCGCGCTGGACAAGGTGGAGGCGGTGGTGCCGGAGGCGAGGCGGCGCGAGTTGGCCGACAGCCGCGTCTTCGTCCCCGACTTCTCCTTCCCCGCCCCCTTGCGCGAGCGGATGGACGTGCTGCGTTGCGCCATCAACGCCAAGCGCGTCGTGCTGTTCGACTACCGGCGCGAGGACGGCACCCATTCCGCCCGCGCGGTCCAGCCGCTGGGCCTGTTCTTCTGGGGCCGCGTCTGGACGCTGGGCGCCTGGTGCGAACTGCGCGAGGAGTTCCGCAGCTTCCGCATCGACCGCATGGAGACCCTGATGGCCCTGGAGCGCCGATTCGACGAAATCCCCGGCCGCGGCCTGGAGGACTATCTCGCCCGCTGGCGCGAGGAGGGCTCATGCGCGGGGGTGAGCCCTCTCACTCCACCAGCTTGATCTCCGTCGTCGCCACGCCCGACGCGCCGACCGGCACCGCATAGTCGTCGAAGCTCGGCGGGCCGAAGCTGCCGCGGGCGGAGCGGCTGAAGCCGTGCGGTTCGGCGGGGATGCCGAACAGCCCGGTGGCGAGTTCCCCGTTGTTGTCCAGGTCCTGGAAGGCGATCAGCCCATAGCGCCCGGCCGGCAGGTCGGGGAAGACCGCGACCAGATCCGTCCCCACCGCCGCGGCGAAATAGCCGGCGCGCGGCGCCTTCGCCGCCTGGGCCTCGGCGCTGTCGAACAGCGCGATCATCATCTTGCCCTGATTGGGCTTGACGTTGCGGACGGTTGCGCGAAGCTCCCCGGCGGCGGCCGTACCCGCGGTTGCCAGCACCAGCAGCGTCACCGGGGCGATCATCCTTGCGAACCTACGGCTTGCAAACCAACGCGCGAACCAACGGCGTGCCTTCATTCCCCGATCCTTCCTGGCGGTTTCCGGCCGGCCGGGCACCGCGCGATGCGTGACGCGACCATGCCGGACGGCGCCGCCTCCACCCCGCCCGTTCCTTATGGGCGGCGCATGCTGCGCCGGCACCTGCCGCTGCTGGCGGGCTCCATCCTAGCATTGGCTCTGCTGGGACCGTTCGGCACATTTCGCGAAATGGGGTTTCTCTCGCGGCTTGCCTATTGGGGCGGACTGATCACCACCGGCTGGTCGATGTTCGAGATGGTGGTGTTGATCGCCCGCCGGATCCTGCCGAATCTGGAGCGCACATGGCCGCTGATGCTGGCCGCGGCCTTCCTGACCGTCGGCGTCCTGCAGACCCTGGTGGTCGCCCTGCTGGAAAACCGGCTGCGCGGCCAGGATTTCCTCACCCCCGCCGGACTGGCCGAGCTGTTCGGCTATGTGCTGGTCATCACCACCCTGGTGGCGGCCCTGCCGGTGTGGCTGGAGTTGCGGGAGCAGGGCATCGTCGGCCACCGGCCGTCCGCCCCGCCCGAGTCTCCCAGCGACGGCGGCCCGCCCCCGCCCCGTCCCGCCTCCTTCCTCGACCGCATCCCGGGGAAGCTGGGCCGCGACCTGCTGGCGCTGGAGATGGAGGACCATTACGTCCGCGTCCACACCGCGCTGGGCAGCGACCTGATCCTGATGCGCATGCGCGACGCGGTGGCGGAACTGGCGGGCATCGACGGCCGGCAGGTCCACCGCTCCTATTGGGTCGCCGCCTCGGCGGTGACGGCGGTGGAACGCAAGCCGGACGGCAAGCTGTCGCTGCGGCTGACCAACGGCCTGCTGGTGCCGGTCAGCCGCACCCATGCTCCGTCGGTGCGTGCCGCCGGCTGGGTGGAGAAGGCCGTCTCCTAAACGCCTCTAAACACCCTCTCCGCGGAAGGGCCGCGACAACAGCCCGTCGATGGTCTCGTCCAGCCCCGCGCCGCGGTTCAGGATGGCGTCGACCGCACCGCAGATCGGCATGTCGACGCCCAACTTCGCCGCCAACCCAACCACCGCGGCGGCGGTGTAGACGCCTTCCGCCACCGACCGGCGCACCGCCAGGATCTCGGCCAGCGCCTTGCCCTCGCCCAGCGCCGCCCCAAGCGACATGTTGCGCGACTGCAGGCTGGAGCAGGTCAGCGTCAGGTCGCCCAGGCCCGACAGCCCCATCAGCGTCTCCGCCCGGCCGCCGAGCGCCAGCGCCAGCCGGGTGATCTCCGCCAGCCCGCGGGTGATCAGCGCGGCCCGGGCGTTGTCGCCCAGCCGCCGCCCCTCGACCACGCCGCAGGCGATGGCCAGCACATTCTTCACCGCCCCGCCGATCTGCGAACCGACGACGTCGTCCGAGCGGTAGGGCCGGAAGGTGCGGCTGCCCAGCGCGGCGACCAGCGCCGTGCCCAGCGCCTCGTCGGCGCAGGCCAGCGTCACCGCCGTCGGCAGCCCGCGCGCCACCTCGGCCGCGAAGGTCGGGCCGGACAGGATCGCCACCGGATTGCCGCCCGGCAGGGAGGCCGCGACCGCATCGCTCATCAGCGCGTGGCTGTCCAGCTCGATCCCTTTGGCGCAGACGACCACCGGCGCGCCCGGCTTCAGCAGCGGCGCCATCCGCGCGGTGACGCTGCGCGCATGCTGGGCCGGCGACACCAGCAGCACCGCGTCGCAATCGCCGAGATCGGCGAGATCACCGGTGACCCGCAGTGCGTCGGGCAGCGGCACGCCGGGCAGGTAATCGCGGTTCTCGCGGCGGATGCTCATCGCCTCCACCACCGCCGGCTCGCGCGCCCACAGCAGCGTCTCGCGCCCGGCCCGCAACGCCGCCAACGCCAGCGCCGTTCCCCAGGCGCCGCCGCCGACGACGCCGATGCGGTTGAGGGGGGAGGAGGGCACGGCACTCATGGGAGTTCACTCACGCTGACAAAACGATCACCAAAGCGATCACGCCCCACCCTCCCTCTCCCCCCCGCTTTCGCGCAAACGAAGTTTGCGCTGTCGCGGCAGGCGGACCAAAGGTCCGCTGAGAGCGGGGAGAGGGTCGGGGTGAGGGGGATGCATGGGGAGGATTTAGAAGAAATGCAGCAGCGTCGCGCGTCGAACAGAGCCACGCCGCGCATGCCCCTCACCCTAACCCTCTCCCCGGGGGGGAGAGGGGACATCACCGGGGAGAGAGGGAATGCAACCATGCGCTTCACGCCTTCACCCCCGCCCCGACGCCTGCGCGCCCGATCACCGGCGCGGCGGTGGGGTCCAGCGGCCAGCGCGGGCGGGGGGCGAAGTTCAGCGGGTCGCTCTCGCCCAGCCGGAAGCGCTCGATTCCGGCCCAGGCGATCATCGCCGCATTGTCGGTGCACAGGCGCAACGGCGGGGCGACGAATTGCATGCGCTGCTTTTCCGCCAGGGTCGACAGCCGGCTGCGGATCGCCTTGTTGGCGGCGACGCCGCCGGCGACCACCAGGGCGCCGCCCTGCGGATGGTCCTCCTTGAAGCCGCGGATGGCGCGGGCGCAGCGGTCGGCCAGCACCTCCGCCACCGTCGCCTGGAAGGCGGCGGCGAGGTCGTCGCGATCCGTATCCGACAAGACACCGCCCAACTCCTCCACATGCCGCCGCACCGCGGTCTTCAGCCCGGAGAAGGAGAAATCGCAGCCCGGACGGCCCAGCATCGGCCGCGGCAGTTCGAACCGCGCCGGCTTCGTGGCGCGTGCCGCCGCCTTCTCCACCAGAGGCCCGCCGGGATAGCCCAGCCCCAGCAGCTTGGCGGTCTTGTCGAACGCCTCGCCCACCGCGTCGTCGATGGTGGTGCCGAGCCGGCGGTAGCGCCCAACCCCCTCCACCGCCAGAAGCTGGCAATGGCCGCCCGACACCAGCAGCAGCAGGTAGGGAAAGGCGACGTCGTCGGTCAGCCGCGCGGTCAGCGCGTGGCCTTCCAGATGGTTGACGGCGACGAAGGGCAGCCCGCGCGCCGCGGCGATGGCCTTGGCGGTCATCACGCCGACGATGACGCCGCCGATCAGCCCCGGCCCGCCGGTCGCCGCCACCGCATCCAGGTCGCCGAAGCCGATCCCGGCCTCAGCCATTGCGCGGCGGATCAGCCCGTCGAGATGTTCCAGATGGGCGCGGGCGGCGATTTCCGGGACGACGCCGCCATAGGGCGTGTGGTCGTCCAACTGCGACAGCACGACGTCGGCGCGGATCTCGCGCGCGTCGGTGACGATTGCGGCGGCCGTCTCGTCGCAGCTCGTTTCAATTCCAAGAACGATCATGGCGCCAAACTAGCCGCCTTGGCCGTCCGGGTACAGGATGGAGTTGCGCGCACGCGGGTGCGAGAAGCCGGGCCCGTGAAATTTGATCAGCCTCAATCTTATGTATGAGGGGCAGACGAATCCTTGCAAAGCTGCGCGGATCCCCTAGAACACGCCCTATGACGACCCACCCGCTCCGTATCGGGACGCGCGGCAGCCCGCTGGCGCTGGCGCAGGCCCACGAAACCCGCGACCGCCTGATCGCCGCCCATCCGCATCTGGCCGCCCCCGGCGCCATCGAGATCGTCGTCTTCAAGACCACCGGCGACCGCATCCTCGACCGCACCCTGGCGGAAGCGGGCGGCAAGGGCCTGTTCACCAAGGAGTTGGAAGAGGCGCTGTTCGACGGCCGCGCCGACCTCGCCGTCCATTCGATGAAGGACGTGCCGACCCAGCTTCCCGACGGGCTGGAGATCGCCACCCTGCTGCCGCGCGAGGATCCGCGCGACGCCTTCTTCGCCCGCTCCGGCAGCGGGCTTGCCGACCTGCCCGCCGGATCGGTGGTCGGCACCGCCGGCCTGCGCCGTCAGGCCCAGGTGCTGGAACTGCGTCCCGACCTGAAGATTTTCCCCCTGCGCGGCAACGTGCAGACCCGGCTGTCCAAGCTGGACGCCGGCGAGGTCGACGCCACCCTGCTGGCGCTGGCCGGCCTGCGCCGCCTCGGCCTGACCGACCGCATCACCGCGGTGCTGGAGCCGGAGACGATGCTGCCCGCGGTCGCCCAGGGCGCCATCGGCATCGAGATCCGCAGCGACGACGATGCTACCCGCGCCCTGCTGGCCCCGCTGAACTGCGCGGAAACCATGGTCCGCGTCACGGCGGAGCGCGCGCTGCTGGCCGCGCTGGACGGCTCCTGCCGCACCCCCATCGCCGCGCTGGCGGTGCTGGACGGCGGCGACCTGCATCTGCGCGCCAAGGTGCTGTCCCATGACGGCCGGACCATCTTCCGGGCCGAGCGCCGCGGCAAGGCGGCCGACGCCGAGTCGCTGGGTGCCGACGCCGGGGCCGAGATCCGGGTGCAGCTGCCGCCCGATTTCTTCGCCGCCGCGCCGCACTGATCCCCACTCCCGGCCGAGTTTTCCGCATGACGGGAAAACAGCCCGACCCCTCTTCCCCGCCCCGCCGTACGCGCCTTCTCGTGACGCGTCCGGCGGAGGATGCCGAGCCGCTGGTGCGCCGACTGGCGGCGCTCGGCTTCGACGCCGCGGTCGAACCCATGCTGTCGATGGCTTGGCTCGACGGTCCGGAACCGGATCTGTCCGACGTACAGGCCCTGCTGTTCACCAGCGCGAACGGCGTACGCGCCTACTCCAAACGTACGAGCCGCCGCGACCGTCCGGTGCACGCCGTCGGCGACGCCACGGCACGGGCGGCGAAGGCGGCCGGCTTCGCAGAGGTCGACAGCGCCTCGGGCGACGTGTACGCGCTGGCCGACCGGGTGCGGTCCTTGCGCGATCCGTCCGCCGGTACGCTTCTTCATGTGGCGGGAAGCAAAGTGGCGGGCGACCTTGCCGGGCTGCTCGGAGGCTCCGGCTTCACGCTGCGCCGCAGCGTGATGTACGATGCCGTACCCGCGCTAACCCTGTCGGACGATACCGCGACATTTTTGCGTACGTCGGCACTCGACGGCGTGTTGTTTTTCTCTCCCCGTACCGCGGTTTCCTTTGTTAGGCTGCTGGCCGAGGCGGGGCTGGTCGACTGTTGTCGTACGGTCGATGCGTTCTGCCTCAGCCCCGCGGTCGCGGAGGCTGCTCGTGCGTACGGCGACGAGGGAGTGACGCCGTGGCGAAGCGTACGGGTGGCGGCCAGACCGGAGCAGGACGCCCTGCTCGATCTGTTGCCGGTCGCCGGGTAACCCCGGCGCGGTCCGGCCGTACGGCTTACACCCCGGGGTCCTTCCGGGTGGGTACGTCAGCCGTACGGGGGACGAGGGGGACCGGTCAGGGGGCTGTGACGTTAAGACGAACAACAGCGAACCGAAGGTACAGCCCATGACCTCTCGTCCAGGCTCCGAACGCCCCGGCACCGACCGTGACGGCGACGGCGCCAGCACCGGCAATGCGGCGGTCGACCGCATCGTCGAACGTTTCGGCGGCATCCGCCCCATGGCCCACAAGCTGGACACCCCGGTGACGACGGTGCAGGGCTGGAAGAAGCGCGGCGCGATCCCGCTGGCCCGCCATGCCGACCTGCGCACCGCCGCCGCCAAGCACCGCATCAAGCTGGACGACGCCGACCTGGACGCCGCCACCCCCAGCGAAGACCGGCCGACCGACGCGGCATCGGCCGCGCTCATCACCCCCGCTGACGCGGTTCCGGTGGTAGAGCCGGTGCCGACCGCCTCCCCCGCCGACACCATCCCCGCCGACACCATCCCCGGCGCCGACACGCCGACCCCGGCATCTGGCCTTGGGGCATCCGGCCTTGGGACGACCGCCGGCCCGGTGACCGAACTGCAGTCCTCCGACGCCCTGATTCCGCCGGCCACGCCGATCGGCGCCACGGACAGCCTGTCCGACACGCCGAAGTCCGAAACGGAGAAGGCGGAAGACGCGAAGGCCGATCCGTTCAAGTCGGACGCCGCCAAGCCGGACACCGCAGCCGACGGGCCGAAGACGACGGCCTCCAGCTGGACGCCGTCCGGCACCACCGGCAGCGCCGGTTACAACCGTGCCGATTCCGAGCCGGCCCGCCCGACCATCGCCCCGACGCCGTCCTACATCGACGAGCCGCGCTCCGGCAGCGGCTTCGCCACCGCTCTGTCGGTGGTCGCCCTGCTGGTCGGTGCAGCCGCCCTGTCGGCGCCCTGGTGGGGTCCGGCCCTGCCCGGCTGGCCGTCGCCGGCCGCCCCTGCCCCGGCCCAGTCTTCCGCCGCCGCTCCGGCCGACCCGGCGCTCCGCGCCCAGATCCAGCAGATCGTCGACCGCGTGGGCAAGCTGGAACAGCGCCCGGCCGCCGCGCCCGGCAATGGCGGCAACGGCGAAGCCGCCGCCGGCCTCGCGGCGCTGACCCAGCGGATCGACGCGCTGGAACAGCGCCCGGCCGCCGCCGCGCCCGATACCGGCGTCGCCGACGCCCAGAAGGCACTGGCCGACCGGCTGGCCGCGCTGGAACAGAAGGTCTCCGCCGCCGCCGGCAACGCCCAGGCGGCGCAGGAGCTGCGCGGCGAGGTCGACTCGCTGAAGCAGCAGGTCACCAGCGTCAACCAGGCGGTGACGCAGCGCCAGGATGCCGCCACCGCCGCCCAGGCGCTGGTGCTCGCCGCCGGGCAGCTGCGCGCCTCCCTGTCGGGCGGCCAGCCGTTCCAGCAGGATCTGCAGGCGGTCCGCGCGCTCAACATCGCCGATGCCGGCGTGACCCAGCCGCTCGACGCCGTGGCGCCCTATGCCGCCAAGGGCATTCCGACCCGCGCCCAGCTGACCGACCGGTTCGAGCCGCTGGCCGGCGAGATCGTCCGCGCCGACATCCGCGGCGAGGGCAACGGCTGGATCGACTCCGCGGTGGGCAAGCTGTCCACCCTGGTCACCGTGCGCCGTGAAGGCGGCGGGGTCGTCGGTACCACCAGCGATGCAGTCGTCGCCCGTGCCGAGGCCGCGCTGAGCGAGGGCAATCTGGCCAAGGCGGTGGAGGAGCTGTCGACCCTGCAGGGTCCGGCCGCGCAGACCGCCGGCCCGTGGCTGGCCGACGCCAAGGCGCGTCTGGCCGCCGATCAGGCCGCCCGCCAGCTGAACGACCGCGCCATCGCCCTGATGACCACCGCCGCCGGCGGGAAGGGGACGGCCCAATGATCCGCGCCCTCTGGTTCCTTCTGAAGGTCGCGGTCGTCATCGCCGCCGCGATCTGGCTCGCCGACCGCCCCGGCACCGTCAGTGTCCACTGGCTGGGCTATGCCGTCGAGGCGCCCTTCTGGGTCGCCCTGCTGGTCACGCTGGCGGCGCTGGGCATCGCGGCGCTGGGCTACCGCCTGCTCCGCGGCCTGATCCGCACGCCGCAGCGCCTCCGCCACCACAGCCGTGCCCGCCGCCGCGAACGCGGCTACCGCGCCCTGACCCAGGGCATGGTGGCGATCGCCGCCGGAGACGCGCCGACCGCGCGCAAGATGGCGCGCAAGGCCGACGGGCTGCTGAACGAGCCGCCGCTGACCATGCTGCTGTCGGCCCAGGCCGCCCAGCTGCAGGGCGACGAGCGCGCCGCCAAGCAGTATTTCGAAGCGATGCTGGAGCGGCCGGAGACGGCCTTCCTCGGCATGCGCGGGCTGCTGACCCAGGCGATCAAGTCGGGCGACCGGGTGGAGGCGCTGACCCTCGCCCGCAAGGCGCGCGGGCTTCAGCCCAACACGCCCTGGCTGCTCGGCACGCTCTATGATCTGGAGGCGCAGGCCGGGGACTGGGCCGCCGCCGAAGGCACGCTGCAGCAGGCGATCCAGGCCGGGGCCATCCCGACCGAAGAGGGCCGCCGCCACCGCGCCGTCCTGCTGCTGGAGCGCAGCTTCGAGGCGGAGCGTCGCGGCCGTGCCGATTCCGCCCTGTCGCACGCCCAGGCGGCGCACGACATGATGCCGGGCTTCGTCCCCGCCGCGGTGCGTCTGGCCCGTCTGCAGCTCGCCGCCGATCGGCCGAAGCCGGCCGCCAAGGTGGTGGAGCGGGCGTGGCGCCAGTCGCCGCATCCGGAACTGGCCGAGATCTACCGCGGCCTGGTGTCCAGCTACGACCCGCTGGCCCGTGTCCGCCTGTTCCAGAAACTGGTGCGCCAGGCCCCGGATTCGGCCGAATCGCATCTCGCCGTCGCCCAGGCCGCCATCGAGGCCCAGCTGTGGGGCGAGGCGCGCCAGCACCTGAACCGCGCCATGGAGATCGGCCCGACCCGCCGCGCCTATCGCCTGATGGCCGAGCTGGACCGCAGCGAGCGCCATGACGAGGATGCGGCGAAGGACTGGCTGGCCAAGGCCGCCGACGCGCCGGAGGATCCTGTGTGGACCTGCAACTCCTGCGGGGCGGTCAGCCACAATTGGGGCGGGCTGTGCGGCCATTGCGGCGCCTTCGACAGCCTGACCTGGAAGGCCCCGACGGTCGCGGTCCCGGTGATGGAGCCGACCGACGTTCCCCCGGCGCTGGCCCGTCCGGCGACGGCGTAGGGGATAGTTCGCTGAAAGCCCCCTCTCCCCCAAAATCCCCTCTCCCCCCCGGGGAGAGGGTTAGGGTGAGGGGGGCGCACGGCGAGGATTCTCGAAAATCCACCCTTGTGCATCCCCCTCACCCCGACCCTCTCCCCAGGGGGGAGAGGGGGATTCCGCGGCGGGAGAGGGTTTTTTACTACCGCATCCCCTCCGGCCCGACGCGGTCCAGCGGCAGTTCCTTTTTCGCCAGCAACCGGTCCAGCAGGCGCCCCCCAGTGGAGGAGTTCGGGGCCGGTGGGGCGGCGGCCCTGGCGAGACCGGCCGTTCCGGCGCCGGGCACCGACGCCTCGAGCTGCGTGTTCTCGACCTTGTATTCGCCGCCGGTCAGGCTGACGACGACCTGCTCCTTCGGCGATGGAGCGGCCACCACGTTGTCGTTGGCGACGTTGCCGTGCATCAGGCCGTTCCTGCCGGCGCTGGGCACCCATTCCAGCCGCAGGAAGCGGTCCTTGGGGTCGGTCATCAGGGTGATGTTGTCCGACACCCGATTGTTGTCGCCGCCATGCAGGAAGATCGCCGCGGCGCCGGTGTTCTCCAGCAGGTTGCCCTGCACCGTCACGCCGCTGGTCATGTCGTCCAGATAGATGCCGAACCCCTTGTAGCGGACCAGCCAGCGCCCCTGCGCATCGGTGGCGAGGCCGCCGGTGTCGCTGATGTCGTTGAAGCGGACGATGCTGCGGGTGTCGTTGCCGCTGCGGCCCAGCATCTCGATGGCGCCGGCATCGGCGGTCTGGCGCGCGGTGTCGCGGATGCGGTTGAATTCGATGACGTTGTCGCTGTTCACCGTCTGCGGGTTCCAGTTCTTCACCGAAATGCCGTAGCGCGCCGCCCGCCGGATGTCGTTGTGGGCGATCAGCGTGTTGCGGATGCCCGCCGCCATCACCCCGCCGCCGAAGAACCGCACCTCGCCCACGTCGCTGATGCGGTTGGCAAGGACGCGGTTGTCGCTGCTTCCCGGCGCCAGGAAGATGCCGGAACGGCCGAGATGCTCCATCCGGTTGCCCGACACCTCGCTGCGCGTGGCGCCGTCCAGCGTGACCGCGGTGCCGACCAGGGCAAAGCGGTTGCCGGCGATGCGCAGGCCGCTGCCGCCCTTCGCCAGCACGGCGCTGCCGTCCCACGGCACGTCGGTGAAGGTCAGCCCCTCCACCGTCACGTTGCGGGCGTTCTCCAGCCGGAGAAGATTGGCGGTCCTCGCCACCACCAGTTCCGCCCGCCCGCTGTCGAGCCCGGTCGGCGGCTTCACCAGCAGCCGCTTGGCTTTGGCGTCCCAGGCGAACTCGCCCGGCCGCGTCAGGAAATCGGGATGGCCGAGCAGCCGCACGGTGGAGCCGTCGCGGTAGGGGTACTGACCGTCGGCGCCGAAGCTCAGCAGCCCGTTCGGATCGGCGGACGCCACCCCCAGCAGATCGTCGGACAGCCGTTCGCGGTCCAGCGCCTGCGCCCGCACCCCCGGCCCGGCCCAGCCGGCCTTCAGCATGCCCGGCGGCACCTGCATCTGCCGCTTGGATCCGGGGCTTTTGGAATTGGGGCTTTTGGAATTGGGGCTTTTGGAATCGGGGCTTTTGGCGTTGGACTGCACCGCTTTGGCCGGGAACCAGCCGCTGCGCGGGTCGCCGGGGTCGAAGTCGCCGCTGCGCGCGGCGTCCAGCCGCTGCCCGCCGCCAGGGCCGCCGCCAGAACCGCCAATGGAGACGTCCAGCCCCGGATCGCGTGCCAGCGGCGCCGACAGCACGCCGTTCGCCAGCTGCGCACCACCCACTGCCTCACCGCCCGACAGAATCGGCTGCTCCCCCTCCACCGCGGTCAGCCGCAGCCCCGGCAGCGAGCTGTCCACCACCAGCGGCGCCGCCAATCGGTAGGTGCCACCATGCAGCCGCACCGTCGCCGGTCCGCCCCCCTTGGCGGCGGCCAGCGCACGGGCCGGGGTGGCGAAGGGACCGTCGCGCCCGTCCGCCGAGGGCTGGGACAGGCGGCCCGACCAGCGGTCGTTCCCGGTGGGCGACACGTAAAACGTCGTCTCCGCCGCGACCGCCATCGCCCATCCGGCAGGCAGCAGGACCGCGCAGATCGCCAGGATCCGGGCTGCGCGGCTCCAGGACTCAGGGTGGGAACGGGGCATGAAGAAAGCTCCTCCGTTGCGACAGACCTTCCGCCGAAGGGGGGAGACTGACCCAGGCCAGCCGCACCGGCAAAAGCGCGAAGGGGGTGTGCGGGTGCGAAGGGGCCACGCCCTCTGCACCCCTGCCCGGCCGGGACGGGACGTATAGGCTGGCTTTTCATCCTAGCCTGACCGGCCGGTCGTACCCGCTTGCCCGCGGAGCGTCCCGATCAGGCGGGGGCCGGAAGCGAAGCCTACAACCGGGGACGGGTTGCCGATGATCGAAATGGCGCTGATCGCGCAGGTCCTGGTGCTGGTGCTGGTGATCGCGGTGTTCCTCAGCACCGGCAGCGCATCGATGTTCCATCCGCTGACGCTGTACCTGATCTTCCATGCTCTGGTCTTCGTCATGCGGCCGATCCTGGTCCACACGCAGAATTTCAACGACGTCTGGCTGTTCATGGGCTTCTGGCCCAGCGAGCAGCAGTTCGTCATGACGCTGGTGGTCAGTTCGGTCGGGCTGGTCGCCTTCGCCGCCGCCTGCGCCTGGGCCGGGATGGTCCGTCCCGACTGGACCCCGAACGGGGAGCCGGCGCCGTCCTTCAGTTTCGACCGCGTCGACGTGGTGGCCTTCCTGACGACCGCGGCGCTGCTGGGGCCGCTCGCCATCTATTCGGCGATCCAGCGCCAGGGCGGCGCCAGCTTCGACGGCACCGGCGACGTGCAGATGGAACGCGATCCGCTGACCGGACAGCCGATCTACACCAACACCACCGGCTACATCGCCGAAGCCCATTCGATGGGCCTGCCGCTGACGCTGGGGCTGATCTGGATCTGCCGGTTCCACCCGCTGTCCTTCATCCCCTTCGGCGCCTTCGTCGCCTACCGTGCCTATCTGGGCTGGGGCCGCTGGGCGATCATCATGGGCATCCTGGGCCTGGTGCTGCTGATGCTGTACCGCACGCGCACCAAATGGTTCCGGCTGTGGCATGCCTTGGCCGCGGTGCCGGTGCTGGGGCTGTTCACGCTGCTGGGCAACAACCGCGACGCCTTCCGCGACGTGCTGGCCGGCGATGCGCCGCCCTCGGTCCTGCTGAGGTTCAACGGCGGCAGCGGCGGCGGCCGGGCGATCGACGCGCTGGCCGGCCAGGATCTCGCGAACTTCGACTTCCTCGCCTACATCCTGTGGGTGGTGCCGAAGCAGTCGGCCACCTACACCTGGTTCACCCAGTACCTGCAGCTGTTCACCGAACCGATCCCGCGCCTGCTGTGGCCGGACAAGCCGGTCGGCGCGCCGGTGAAGTGGGTGGACCTGAACGACTACGGCGTCTTCTACAACCTGACCACCTCGCTGCCCGGCGACGGCTGGATGAGCGCCGGCTGGATCGGCATGATCGTCACCATGGTGATGGTCGGCCTGATCCTGGGGCGGCTGCACCGCTGGTTCTGGACCGACGGGTTCCGCAACCGCTACGCCGTGCTGTTCTATTGCGCCTTCCTGCCGCTGTGCCTGCAATGGTTCCGCGACGGCAACATCACCATCGTGAAGTTCGGCTTCTTCTCGCTGCTGCCGATCCTGCTATGGATCGGGCTGACCCGCGCCCTGCGGGCCTGGGGGATCCTGGAGGACGACCCGCTGCGTCCGGTGGTGGCGCCGCCCAATCTTGTCCGAAGGGAGCCGTCATGACGCTGACCGTCAGCGCCGTCATCGCCACCTACAACCGCGGGCCGGAGCTGCGCATCGCGCTGACCCGGCTGATGAACCAGACCACCCCGCCGATGGAGATCATCGTCATCGACGACGGCTCCACCGACGGCACCGGCGCGATGATGCGGGCGGAGTTTCCCACCGTCCGCTACGTCCGCCAGCCGCACAACGGCGGGCTGATCCTGGCCCGCAACTTCGGCTTCGTGAACACCACCGGCGACTGCATCCTGTCGGTGGACGACGACAGCTGGTTCGAGGATCCCGACGGGCTGGCACGCTGCGTCGCCTATCTGGATGAGAATCCGGAGGTCGCCGCCGTCGCCTGCAACATCGAGACGCGCGACGGGCTGGTCTATTTCCCCAAGGGGGCCGCCCCCTTCGATGTGCCCTGGTATGTCGGCTGCGGCCATCTGCTGCGGCGCAGCGCGGTCGAGCGGGTCGGCCTCTACATGCCCGAACTCTACCGCCAGGGGGAGGAGAAGGACCGCTGCCTGCGGCTGGTCGGCGCCGGTTACCGCGTCGTCGCCCTACCCGACGTCATGGTCTACCACGACAAGAGCGAGAAGGGCCGCAAACCGGGGATGGAGCGCTTCTACAACCACCGCAACGACCTGATCCGCGAGGTGGCGCGCTGCCCGTCCTCCCTGATGGCGTGGCGACTGGCGCGCAGTTGGGCCGGCAACAGCTGGAAGAACCTGCGCCACGGACCGCGGATGACCGACCTGAAGGTGCTGCTGGCCTTGCCGCAGATCGTCCGCATCGGACTGAAGCACCGGGCGCCGGTGGGCGTCGAGGCCTACCGCCGCTGGCTGCATCTGGCGAAGACCGCGGCCCCGGCCAGCGCTCCTCCTGCGGAAAAGCCCGTCAGCCGGGCTGCATCCCGCCCAGTTGCAGCAGAACGGCCCAGCCCAGCACGATCAGATTGACGGTCAGCGTCATCGCCATGCCCGGCGCCCGCGCGAAGGGATGCACCAGATAGCCCGCCCAGAACAGCAGCCGCCCCAGCACGAACAGCCCTGTCGCCACGACCGCCGCCCCCAGCGAGGGCTGCGGCAGGGTGGCGACCAGGGCGGCCAGCGCCGGCACGAAGATGGCGGACTGCTCCACGCTGTTCGCCAGCACCCGCTGGGCGACGCGCTGGCCGCGCGATTCGGGGTCGTCGACCGGGTTGAAGGCCTGGGTGCGGCCGCGCATCGCCATCACCCCGACGACCATGCCGAACAAGACAAGCGCCGGCCAGACCGCCAGCCGCGCCCACAGCCCAATCCGCGCGCCCGGCGCGTTGACGCCCATCGGCGGCGCCACCAGCGACAGCAGCAGGACGAACAGCAGCGCCGTCACCACCATCGACGCCCCGTTCAGCATAAGGGCGCCGCGGACCAGGGACTTGCGCCTGCGGGGGGCGCCTTGGTGAAGGCTGCTGTCGGACATCGGGGCGGGGCTCCGTCAAAGGGCGGGGATTCGACAAAGGCGCCGGTCCTTCCCATCTGGAAAGGATGGCACCCTGTTCCTTCGACCAATAACGGCCCAGCCCGTGATTTGGATCAAGGTCCGGGAGGGGCGGCAGGTGTTCGATGACGAAGTCTAGTGGGGGCTGCCCCGATGGGACAGATGTTGTCAGCCTCTCTTTTCGCTACCATGTTGTAACCATCTGCTTCACCATGTGGGTGAACGCGGCGATCTCGATGGTGGAGGGCCTATGATGGATCTCGTTCTGCTCGGTGGTGCGGTGGCGACGGCTGCGGCGTTGGCCGGTCTGATCGCCACGATGCCCACCCCCAAACCGATCCCGATCCGCGTCCGCGACCGGCGCCGTCAGCGTCGCTGACGTCACCGGCTTCACGACGTATTCCGATTGGGCGTTTCCCGATGGGGTGTTTCCCGTCGGGACGACAGCACTGCAACTCAGCGGTCCAGGTCGCGGATCGCGCGGTTCAGCTCGAACTCCTTGGAGGCGACGTAGGCCTCCATCCCGACGATGCGCTTGTCCATGTCGCGGAAGCGCTGGGTCAGGCCGGCGAGCGTCCGGTCGGGCTTGGTCGACACCGTCCGCCAGAACGCCTCTTCCTCGGCATCGCGATACAGCTGCGCCGGACGCACCGGCAGCACCAGCAGCGCGATCACATAGGCGATCACCAGCGGGACCGAAAAGAAGAACAGGGCGAACAGCATCGCCAGCCGGACGACCATCGGCTGCACGCCGAAATAATCGGCGACGCCCGTGCACACCCCGCCCAGCACCCCGCGCTGCGGATCGCGATAGAGCCGATGCGGATTCGGCGAGTCGTAGAAGGACGTGCGGTCCATGGCGGCCTCGTTCCTTTCGTTGAGTTTCGGGTTGGGTGGGAGAATGTCGGCTTCGAATGCCCCCACCCCATCCCTCCCCCTCTTCGAGGGAGAGGGGGCAGGAGCTTTGCTGGAGTTCAGCGGAGTTCCCTCTCCCACCAAAGGTGGGGGAGGGTTAGGGAGGGGGCATCCGCCGAAACCCTCACACCTTGTTGCGCCAGTTCGGCGCCTCGGCATCCAGCACGCGTTCCAGCGTATGGACGCGGGCCTCCAGCCGGTTGGAGATCTCCCACAGCTCGGCCAGCAGCCGTTCGTCCTGCGCGGAGAGCCCGCGCTGCGACCGCCATTTGGTGATGTAGTGGAAGACGATCCAGACCGGCGCCACCACCACCATGAACAGCACCGCAAGGACGAAACCCAGGAACCCCATGGTCGTCGGGCCTTCTTATTGTCGTGAGGGGAGTGGGCGGGGCGTCACCGCCCCACCCCGGCACCAAGGCAAGGGTCAGCCGTTGCGCCGCGCCGCGATGCGGGCCTTCAGCGCTGCCAGATCCTCTTCGACCTTGTGGGAGGCTTCGAGTTCCGCGATCTCTTCGGTCAGGCTCTTGGTGCGGCCGACGTCGTAGGCCTCGACCCGGCCCTCCATCTCGTCCAGGTTGCGTTCGACCTGCTCGAAGCGCGACAGGGCGTCGTTGATGCGCTCGTCATGCAGGACGGTGCGGACCTTGACCCGGTTGCTGGCCGTCTGGGTGCGGGCGACCAGCGCCTTCTCGCGGGTCTTGGCGTCGGTCAGCTTGGCCTGCAGGCGGCCGATGTCCTCGTTGGCCTTGGACAGCGCGGCTTCGACCTGCACCAGCTGTTCGGCCAGCGCGTCGGCCTGCTCGGCGACCTTCGACTTGGCCATCAGGGCGCCCTTGGCCAGATCCTCGCGGTCGCGGGTCAGCGCCACCTCGGCCTTGCGGTCCCACTCGTCGCGCTCGCGGTGGAGGTCGGCGACGCGGCGTTCGATCTCCTTCTTCTCCGCGATGATCTTGACGGTGGAGGAGCGTACCTCGACCAGCGTGTCTTCCATTTCCTGGATGATCAGGCGGATCAGCTTCTCCGGCTCCTCGGCGCGGTCGAGCAGGGAGTTCAGGTTCGACTGCACGATGTCGGTCAGGCGCGAAAAGATGCTCATGGTCGGTGTCCCGTTTATCAGCAGCGTATCAGCCGAGGATGGCGCCGGCGACGATGCCGGCGAAGAAGAACAGCCAGCTTTCGACCGGCCGGGTGGCGAGATAGTTGCGCACGCGCCGCATCGTCGGGCGGCTCTGCGCGGTGTTGAAGCGGTCACCGCCATAGCGGCGGCGGAAATCGCTGAAGTCGCTCATGCTTGACCTCCTTACCATGCCGCTACTATCGCAACCGGCGTGCCAAACCGGCCAGACGCCCATTAAGCTATTGTTATTAAAAGATTTTTTCCTTGAGCTCGAGGATGCCGCCCCGCTTGCCGCATCGCTGTTTCAACGATACGATCGCTTAATCGGCGATTGAGTGACGAAATACGCGATGCAAGCCGCCCCTCCCTCCCTGCTTGGCGAATCGCCGGTCTTCCTGGCGACGCTGTCCCATGTCTCCCGGGTGGCGCCGCTGGAGCGGCCGGTGCTGGTGATCGGGGAGCGCGGGACCGGCAAGGAGCTGATTGCCGCCCGCCTGCACTATCTGTCGCAGCGGTGGGATCGCCCCTTCGTCAAGGTGAACTGCGCCGCGCTGCCCGAATCGCTGCTCGATTCGGAGCTGTTCGGGCATGAGGCCGGGGCCTTCACCGGCGCCACCCGCCGGCAGATCGGCCGGATCGAACAGGCCGATGGCGGCACCCTGTTCCTGGACGAGATCGCCACCGCCTCCCCCGCCGTTCAGGAAAAACTTCTGCGCGCCGTGGAGTATGGCGAGATCGAGCGGGTCGGCGGACGGACCGCCACCGTCGATGTCCGTGTGGTGGGCGCCACCAATGCCGACCTGCCGGCGCTGGCCGCGGCGGGGCGCTTCCGCGCCGACCTGCTGGACCGGCTGGCCTTCGACGTGGTGACGCTGCCGCCGCTGCGCGCCCGGCCCGACGACATCCCGCCGCTGGCCGAGCATTTTGCCCTGGGGATGGTGCGCGAGTTGCAGCGCCCGCTGTTTTCCGGCTTCACCGCCGCCGCGCTCGACCGGCTGCGCGCCCATGACTGGCCCGGCAATGTGCGCGAACTGCGCAACGCGGTGGAGCGCTCGGTCGCCGCCGCCGAGAGCGACGAGCCGCTGGACCGCATCATCCTCGACCCCTTCGATTCGCCCTGGCGCCCGACGGCGGCGCCGACCGCCCGTCCAACTCCAGAGCCGGTCACGGACACCCCTCCGCCGGCAGTCCCCGCCTTCGACGGCGGCATCCTCGATCAGGTCCGCGCCTTCGAGGCCGCCAAGCTGCGCGAGGCCCTGGAGCGGAACCGTTTCAACCAGCGCCAGACCGCCGAGGCGCTGGGGCTCGGCTACCACCAGCTTCGCGGCATGCTGAAGAAGCACGGGCTGATCCCGACACCCCCTCTGCGACCATAGGCCGTCCCCAGGTTGCGCCTGTACCGTGCTATACCGGTCGCTCAACCGTCGAGAGAGCGGTTCGTCACGATACGGGAAGGGGAGCAGCACGATGGCCACCAGCATGCCCAGCCTTGAGATCCGCGGTCCGATGAAGCCCGGTTTCGAGGAGATCCTGACGCCGGAGGCGATGGCCTTCCTGGCGGAGCTGGAGGGTCGCTTCGGGCCTGAGCGGCTGCGGCTGCTGGACGTGCGGACCAAGCGCCAGGCGCTGCTCGACAAGGGCCACAAGCCGGATTTCCTGCCGGAAACCCGCGCCATCCGGGAAGCCGACTGGACCATCACCCCGCTGCCCGTCGACCTGCTCGACCGCCGGGTGGAGATCACCGGGCCGGTCGACCGCAAGATGGTCATCAACGCGCTGAACAGCGGCGCCAACGTCTTCATGGCCGACTACGAGGATGCCACCTGCCCGACCTGGACCAATCTGGTCGAGGGGCAGATCAACATCCGCGACGCCGTGCGCCGGACCATTTCCCACGAGGATCCGGCCAGCGGGAAGAAATACCGCCTCAGCGACAAGACCGCAGTTCTGAAGGTCCGCCCGCGCGGCTGGCATCTGGACGAGAGCCATGTGCTGATGGAAGGCGAGCCGATGTCGGGCGCGCTGTTCGATTTCGGCCTGCATGTCTTCCACAATGCCAAGGAGCTTCTGGCCCGCGGCAGCGGCCCCTATTTCTACCTGCCCAAGCTGGAAAGCCATTTCGAGGCGCGGTTGTGGCGCGAGGTCTTCCTGGTGGCGGAGGAATACCTGCACCTGCCCCACGGCTCGATCAAGGCGACGGTGCTGATCGAGACCATCCTCGCCGCCTTCGAGATGGACGAGATCCTCTATGAGCTGCGCGAGCATTCCGCCGGTCTGAACTGCGGGCGCTGGGACTATATCTTCAGCTTCATCAAGAAGTTCCGGAAGGACCCCGCCGCCGTCATGCCCGACCGGGCCGAGGTGACGATGGCCACCCCCTTCCTGTCGGCCTACAGCCAGCTGGCGATCAAGACCTGCCACCGCCGCGGCGCGCCGGCCATCGGCGGCATGGCCGCCTTCATCCCGGTCAAGGGCGATCCGGAAGCCAACGAGGTCGCCTTCTCCCGCGTGCGGGCCGACAAGGAGCGCGAGGCGTCCAACGGCCATGACGGCACCTGGGTCGCCCATCCCGGTCTGGTGCCGGTGGCGCGCGAGGTGTTCGACGCCTACATGACCACGCCCAACCAGATCGCCCGCAAGCGCACCGACGTGACCGTCACCGCCGCCGACCTGCTGGCGGTGCCCGCCGGGCCGAAGACGGAGGCCGGTCTGCGCAACAACGTGGCGGTCGGCATCGGCTATATCGAGGCATGGCTGCGCGGACAGGGCTGCGTCCCGCTGTTCAACCTGATGGAGGACGCCGCCACCGCAGAGATCAGCCGCACCCAGGTCTGGCAATGGGTCCACACCGGCACGGCGCTGGACGACGGACAGGCCGTCACCCTCGACCTCGTCGACCGCGTCATTGCGGAGGAGCTGTCTGCCTGGAAGGAGCGTGTCGGCGCCGATGCCTATGCCAAGGGCCGCTACGCCGACGCCGCGTCGTTGTTCCGCGATCTGGTCGCGCGCGAGGACTTCACGGAGTTCCTGACCCTGCCGGCCTACCAGCGCGTGGTGGCGGAAGGGGCGTAAGGTCCTTTTCGGGGAGAGGGGGCGGCCGGCCCCCTCGGACCCGCCAACCCAGACCCGACCGTCAAATCCTCTCGGCCACCCAGATCACCGCGCGCGTGCCGGCCTTGATCGCCGCCGAAAGCACCGGATAGCCGGCCGCGAGTTCCGCCTCGTTGACGATGCCGATGTCGCGGTGCTCGACCTCCTCCGCCTGGAACTTGCGGATGCTGTCGGCAAGCTCCTGATCCTCGGGGCCGAGGTGCTTCAGCTGCGCCTCGTAATGCTCCTCGATCACCTCTTCGACGGCGACGGTGCAGGCCATCGCCGCGCGTTCGCCGAGGATCGCGGTGCCGGCCCCCAGCAGGAAGCCGGTGACATGCCACAGCGGCTGCAGCAGGGTCGGCCGCACGCGGCGGCGGTTCAGCTGCTTTTCGAAATACTGCAGATGGACCAGCTCCTGCTCCGCCATGTGGCGCAGGGTCTTGCCGTGGCGGCCCTTGCCGATGACGGCGATCTGGCCCTCGTAGATGCGTTTGGCGCCATATTCGCCGGCATGGTCGACGCGGACGATGCGGGCCAGCCGGTCGCGCCGCGGCAGGTCGCCGGGCAGCGCGCCATGTCGCGAGATGGCGTTCGGAGAAGTCGTTTCGCTCACAGTGCAGTCCTCGACACCGGGGTGCGGATGTAGGCGGTGCGTGCCGCGACGAAGGCGTAGGCCGCCAGCGCCAGCGAGATCGCCACGTTGTAGCCCGCCATGGAAATGCCGAACAGCGACCAGGCCACTTCGTCACAGCGGGTGACCGGCGCCGCCATCACCTGCGCCCGCAGCGCCTCCAGCGAATTCGCCGGGGCCGAGCCGCCGCAGGACGAGGTGCCGGCCCACCAATGCTGCTCCACCCCGACATGATAGGCGGCGATGCCCGCACCGGCCAGCAGGGCAAGCCCGCTCGCCACCAGCAGCGCGTCGCCCAGCCCTTTCCAACGGCGGAACAGCCAGGTCACCAGCCCGAACACCATCACCGCCACATAGGGCCAGCGCTGCATGATGCAGAGGATGCAGGGCTGGTAATCCAGCACGAACTGGAAGAACAGGGCCGACAGCAGCACGCCCGCACTGGCCAGGGCCAGCAGCAGCGCGGCAATGCGGGGATCGTCGAAGATGCGGGACATGAGGGGTTTGGTCGTCATGGCCGACAAGGTAGCGCGTGCGCGACCGTTCGACCAGCCGTCCGCGACGCGCGCACCGCCCCTGCGACGGCATGGCAGGGGCGGCACCCCCGCCGGGGAATAAGCACGGCCATGGCAGCGTCCCCGAAGCAGGCAGGCGGGGGATCGGGCTGGCGACAAACGGCGTTCTTTTGCACTTTCCGTTTCCGGACTGTTGAGTTAGAAGAGGCGTCGCTGCGGGCGTGGTGAAATTGGTAGACGCGCCGGACTCAAAATCCGGTTCCGCAAGGAGTGTCGGTTCGAGTCCGACCGCCCGCACCACCTTATTCCGACCGGACTCCCGGTCCTGACCGGCAATCCGCCGTCCCCTCTTCCATTACCGAATCGGTCACGGCATCCGCCACAGCGGCACCGCAGGACGGTGGGCGCTCGCCGGACGAGTGCGGCGGTTGGCAGAACAAGTCGGCCAACACCTCTATGACAGCCGTCACCTCCCGGCTTGCGATCGAGTAGAAGATCGTCTGCGACCTTCGCCGCGTGCGGACCAGCCCGTCGGCGCGCAAGCGCGCCAGATGCTGCGACAGGGCCGACTGGCTGAGCCCGACGATCTCGCCCAACTGGCCGACGCTGCGCTCCCCCTGCCCCAGTTCGCACAGGATCAGCAGGCGCGCCTCGTTGGACAGCGCCTTCATCAACTTGGCGGCGGGCCGCAGCCCCGGAGTCAGGATGGACGCACTCATTGACACTAAATTAGAAACTACTAATTTTATGGTCAAGGGTTTTCCCGGCGTCCGCCCTGCCCGACCAACCGTCTCGATTCAAGGCAAACCGACCATGTCCCTGTGCACGCTGTTCCGCCGCCTGATCCCCACCGCCCCATCGGCCGACCGCAGCGGCGCCGGTCCCATCCGCCAGGTCGACCCAGCGACCGCCATCGAGTGGCAGGCCAGCGGCCAAGCGGTGATCATCGATGTCCGAGAAGCCCATGAACATGCCGCCGGCCATATTCCCGGCGCCATTCTGAACCCGCTGTCCTCTTTCGACCCGTCGCGGGTACCGACCGACCCGGCCAAGCATCTGGTTTTCCATTGCCAAGGCGGCATGCGCTGCGGCCCCGCCGCCGAACGCATGGTGGCCGCCGGCCACACCGGATCCATCAACCGCCTGCGCGGCGGCTTCGCCGCCTGGGTCAATGCCGGGGGTCCGGTGGAACGCTGATTGTTGATATGGAAGAAGGCCGGACTGCAATGAAGATGGTGCGGGCGGCGGGACTCGAACCCGCATACCTTAGGGTGAGGGATTTTAAGTCCCTTGCGTCTACCGGTTTCGCCACGCCCGCGCCCCAGACTCCGCCATCATAGGCCGGTCAGGCGACCGGATCATGACGGCAAAGCTCATGTCGACGGAGCGGCCCCGCGCTGCCCGCGCAGATTGCATACTGCGATATGCAACGCACCGTTCCGTGGTCATGACTTAGACAATCGCGGGGCTGCGGGTCAAGGGGCCTTCGCAAAACCGCAGGCATTCCCATATCGAAGGAAGCGCAACTGCGGGACAGGCCCTGAATAGGGCCGGGCAAAGGGAGGACGCGGCGTGAGCGAGACGAACTGGCTGTCGCTGGTGGCGCTTCTGATGGTGGCCGTTCTGGTGGTGCCGGCCGCCCTTCGCCGGAACCGCGGGGTCGTGCTTCGCAACGCGGCACTCTGGCTGGCGGCGATCGTGGCGCTCGTGTGGATTTATGACCGCTTCGGACCGTTCGGCGCCAACTTCTGAGCGCAGCCTTTCCGAACGGCCAGCTCGCAAGTTGCCTCTAAGGCTCCCAGGGACCAGAGCGCTTCAGGGACGGGTGTCCTCGTTCATCGTCATGATGCCGATTCCCATCGACACGCTGCCGAAGGTCAGCATCAGGCCGGCATAGAGCATGATCGTCGCGGTGATCCCGTACTCGCTGCTGCCGATCAGCGTCGCCAGCTTGGCGACGTCGAACCACAAGAGACCGGTCGCCAGCACCACCGCACCGGCGACGCCCGCTGCCAGATGGCGCAGAAGGAACAGCAACGCCGCTTTCTCAAAGCTCTTCATGGCGGAGCCTCCCGGCAGACGCGGTTTGGATGATGGGAGGCTAATATAGGACCGAATCGGTCCGGGACAATCGATCCGCCGACATAGCTGCGGTCATAGCGCCGCATTACCCTTTCGTACCAACCGTGACGGTCGGCGTACCGCCCAGACGGCGAATGGTGGCCGCCAATTCATCGGCGGCCGCCATCACCTCCACCTCGTCGGTGCCGCGCAGAACCAGGCTGACGCCGAAGAAGCCGTTGCGGAAATAAGGATAGCTGCCGATCTCGAGATTCGGATGGCGATCCTGCAAGTCCGACAGATCGGCGGCGATCACTCCCTCCCCCAACTCGCACGCCACCGTGCGGGCATGCAGCGCCGGTCCGCCGGCCAGCCGCGGCAGGATGCCGTCCAGCATCGCCCGCATGATGTTGGGCACGCCGGCCATGACGAAGACGTTGCCGATCTGGAAGCCGGGCGCCTGGCTGATCGGGTTGTCGATCAGGATGCCGCCGGCGGGGACATTGGCCATGCGCAGCCGCGCCTCGTTGAGTTGGCCGGCGGCGTAATGGCGTTCAAGCCGGGATACCGCTTCCGGATTGCGCTCCAGCGCCACGCTAAAGGCCTTGGCGACGCAGGCGGCGGTGATGTCGTCGTGGGTCGGGCCGATGCCGCCGGTGGTGAAGACATAGGTGTAGCGGGCGCGCAGGGCGTTGACCGCGGCAACGACCTCCTCCTCCACATCCGGCACCACGCGGGCCTCGCGCAGCCGCACGCCGATCTCCGTCAGCTTCTCGGCGATGTGGCCCAAATTGGCGTCCTTGGTGCGGCCCGACAGGATCTCGTTGCCGATCACCAGGACGGCGGCGGTCGGATTTGCTCCGGTCGGGGTTGCGGCGGTCTCGGACGTCATGGCGGTGCGGGTCTCCGTGGAACGCTCTTGTCGAGCGGGAAGGCCAAGGGTAGCGTCGCCGCCAAGATGCGCTTTCCCACCCCCCTTCTTCAAGGCCGCCTGATCCGCCGCTACAAGCGGTTCCTCGCCGACGTCCGGTTGGACGGGGCCGACGCCCTGCTGGACGGGGTGGAGGTGACGGCGCATGTCCCCAATTCCGGCAGCATGATCGGGCTGGACATCCCCGGCTCCGCCGTCTGGCTGTCCCACTCCGACAACCCGAAACGCAAGCTGGCCTACACGCTGGAGTTGGTGGAGGCCGCCGCCCCCTGGGGCGAGGGTCTGGTCGGCGTCAACACCGGCCATCCCAACGCGCTGGTCGCCGCCGCGATATCCGCCGGCATGATCCCGGAACTGGCCGGCTACGACCGGCTGCGGCGCGAGGTGAAATACGGCCGCAACAGCCGCATCGACGTGCTGCTGGAAGACGATCCGGCCAAGCCCGGCTCCCGTCCGCCCGCCTATGTCGAGGTCAAGAACGTCCACCTCCGCCGCCCCGACGCCCCTCATGGTGACGCCGCCGAATTCCCGGACTGCGTCACCGCCCGCGGCGCCAAGCATCTGGAGGAGATGGCGGCGATGGTGGCCCAGGGCTGCCGCGCGGTCATGCTCTACCTTGTCCAGCGCGGCGATTGTTCCCATTTCCGCACGGCGGGCGATCTCGATCCGACGTATCATGACGGTCTGCGCCGCGCGCTGGATTCGGGAGTGGAGGCGCTGTGTTGGTCTTGCGCGATCACGCCCGAATCGATTGAATTGGACCGGCCGCTGCCGATCCGGCTTTAGGGCCGCGGCGGGTTTCGGCATCGGGCTTTCGGTTACTTGGCATAGGGGCTTTCGTCTTGGAACAGGATCACGTCGAATCCAACCGCGTCCGTCTTCATGGTCCGGAGGGATTCGAAGGCATGCGCAAGGCCGGCCGGCTGGCCGCGCTGGCTCTGGACTACATCGTCTCCTATGTGCAGCCGGGCGTCACCACGGGCGAACTCGACCGCCTGCTGGAGCAGTTCATCCGCGACCATGGCGGCATCCCCGCCCCGCTGGGCTATCGCGGCTTCCCGCGCGCCAACTGCATTTCGGTCAACCATGTCGTCTGCCACGGCATCCCGGGCGACAAGCGGCTGGTCGACGGCGACATCCTGAACATCGACGTCACGCCGATCGTCGACGGCTGGTACGGCGACAGCAGCCGCATGTATCTGTGCGGCGATGTCGGCGTGAAGGCGCGCAAGCTGGTGGACGTCACCTATGACGCGCTGATGATCGGCATCGCCGCGGTGAAGCCGGGCGCCACGCTGGGCGACATCGGCCACGCCATCCAGACCTTCGCCGAGTCCCACCGTTTCTCGGTGGTCCGCGATTTCTGCGGCCACGGCGTCGGCCGCGTCTTCCACGAGCCGCCGTCGGTCTTGCATTACGGCAAGCCGGGCGAGGGTCTGGTCCTGAAGGAAGGCATGATCTTCACCATCGAGCCGATGATCAACACCGGCCGCCCCGACGTGAAGATCCTGGGCGACGGCTGGACCGCCGTGACCAAGGACAAGTCGCTGTCCGCCCAGTTCGAGCACTCCATCGGCGTGACCGCCGACGGGGCGGAGACCTTCACCCTGTCGCCGGCGGGGTACACGAAGCCGCCTTACGCGGTGGAGTGAGACCGAAGGGCATTATGGGGTGAGTGGCGGGCGCCGTGTCGGGGGATGCGGCGCCCGAGTTGTTTTTGGCAACCGCCAAGCACTCGATTGACCAGCGCCCGAACTGACAACACCGCAACAACCCCGAAACGAGCAAGGGCTCGGCAATTGCTTGCCGAGCCCTTGAAGAAACTGGTGCCGCAACAGGGATTTGAACCCCGGACCTACTGATTACGAATCAGACAACGTCAGTCAAGCCCAAGCTTGCGGAAGCACGTTTGCGATCGTTTTAGCTACCTACTTTCAACGACTTGGCAGGCAAGCTCCGTTCTCTGAGAATGCTTGGAACCTCCCCAGATCGCTGCACGTTGCGACCTGGGTGCGACCTAGACTGGGTCAAGGTCGCACTTAGCGATAGGAACCAAGTCATGCCGAAATTGACCAAGAAGCTGATCGACGCGACGCCGACCCCTCAACCAGGATCGAAACCGCTCATCCTGAACGACAGCGACGTGAAGGGCTTGAGCATTCGCATCATGCCCACCGGCCAGCGGAGCTTCATGCTGTATTACCGCACTGCCAGCCACAAGGAGCGGCGCCCGAAGCTCGGCGATTATCCGATCCTGACCCCTGAGAAGGCCCGTGACATCGCTCGTGACATGCTCGCCGAGGTGCGACGGGGCGCCGACCCTAGCCTCCAGCGCCAGGACGAACGCAAGGCGGCAACCCTTGCAGAGTTCGCCACACGGTTCATGGCCGAGCACACGGATGCGAAGCGGAAAGCGCGCACGGCCGAGGAGTACCAGCGCCTCCTCGACAAGCACATCCTGCCCGCCTTGGGAAAGCAGCGCGTAGCGGACATTGACCGAACCGAGGTGACCAAGCTGCACCACAAACTTCGAGCGACCCCTTACCAAGCGAATCGCGTGTTGGCTGTCCTTTCCAAGATGTTCAACCTCGCGGAACGTTGGGGTGTGCGTCCAGACGGCACCAACCCTTGCCGGCACGTTGAGAAGTATGCGGAACGCAAAGTCGAGCGCTTCCTGTCTGACGTCGAGCTGCGGGTGCTGGGCGAAACGCTGACGGCGATGGAGGAGGAGCGCACGGCCCCGACCACCGCGATCGCCGCCGTACGCCTGCTGATCTTTACCGGCTGCCGACTGAACGAGATCGTCACGCTGCAGTGGGAGCATGTGGACCTCCCAAACGGCTGCCTGCGCCTGCCTGACAGCAAAACGGGCGCCAAGCTCGTCCACCTCAACGCACCTGCCCGCGACGTCTTGGCGAAGTTGCCACGGCAGCCCGGCAACCCGCATGTTGTTGCCGGCTTTACCGAGGGCGGCCACCTCCAGTCTATGGAGAACATCTGGCAGCGCATCCGGATGCGAGCGACAGTGGCGCTATGGGAAGCGTATCCGGAAAGCGCACCCGGCAAGCTGGTGGTGGACCTCAAGACCCGCCTTAAGTGCCAGCCTGCTCATACCGAGGTCGCCGCAGAAGCGTCTGCGGTGGGGATCAAGCTTCCCGTGGGGTTGACGGATGTGCGCCTTCACGACCTCCGCCACAGCTTTGCCAGCGTTGGCGCGGCGGCAGGCATGGCGTTGCCGATCATCGGCAAGCTGCTGGGGCACACGCAAGCCGCGACGACCCACCGGTATGCTCACCTCGCGGCCGATCCGGTACGCCGAGCAAACGACCTGATTGGGCGACGCCTCGCGGAAGCGATGTCTGCCCAAGAACAGCCGAATGTGGTCGAGGTTGAGTTCCAAGTGACCAATTCCAGCAGATAGCAACTATCGAATTCGGTAACTCTATAAATCCGCTCACGTGGGACGACCTGCGAGCAAGCTCGGGAGAGCATGAGGCATCAACAGCTTCGAGGATGGCCCCATGTCCATGTTGAACGAGCAGGAAGCCGCCGCCCTGCTGAATCTCTCTCCCAAGACTCTGACTCGTTGGCGATGGAAGGGCATCGGTCCGGCCTTCGTGAAGGTCGGAGCTCGCGCCGTACGTTACCGTGAAAAGGACCTTCATTCTTTCCTTGAAACGGGTCTGCGCAACACCACCGAGTCCTAGAAAACGAGTATCCCGGCGGGCTTCCGCTCGTCGGGATTATTGCTTTTCTCCCCGTGACCCAATGCTGGATGCGTTCATCGATATGAACGATCGCAAGTCTACGCTAATTCTTGAGCCCGCGGAGGCAAGATGCCAGACGGCGAAACCTTCAAATTTGAAGATTTGGACTTGACCGATGTTACGCCTGCTACGTGCTATGTACCAAATCTTCCGTTAGTCAGAGCGTATGTTGAAACGCTCCATCACCGTGCCTCGACCATCCGGCACGATGGCAAGTTGGTCGCGGCGAGCTACGGCGAGCAGCCGGATGGGCGATTGTTGCCACCAATCGTCGGCCACTTTTCCGTCGGCGCGGTGGACGCCATGGTCGAGTTCATCATGGACTTGTCGGATGAGCCGCACCGGAACGTCTATGCCAGCTTGGCAGTCTTTCGGCCCGACCTTCCCTCAGGGAAAAAGGGGGGTGAGGCGGATATCGTAGCATCGCTCGGCCTCGTCGCCGACTTCGATGACTTGAATGCGGCGGGATACCGCGATCGTCTTCCGTTGAACCCCGACTGTGTACTGGAGACAAGTGCTGGGCGGTATCAAGCCGTTTACTGGTTCGGCGTGCCTGTCATGCCTGACAAGGCTAAGGCGCTGGCGGTTGCTCTGAAGCAACGCTGTGGATGCGACCACGGCACTGCCGACGTTTCCCACGTCTGGCGCATCCCCGGCACCTACAACTGGCCGAACCGCAAAAAGCTGAACGACGGTCGTCCATCGCTGCCCCAGCGGGTACGGTGGCACGAAGAGTTGGACGATCACAGCACTGAACCCGAGGACCTGAAGAAGGCACTTGGCTTCAGCGACGCGCGCAACATCGCGAACGCCATGGCGCCCTTCATGCCCGACCGCCTTGGCATGGCGTCGCTCATTGATACTCAGCGCGATGTGCCGGCGATCATTTCCCAATTGCCGGATTGGTTGATCCGTGAAATTACGACGGGTAGGACGGCCAAGCAGGAGAGAAGCGGTGAGAACGACCGAAGCGAGGCTGTCCACCACGTAGTGGCCGAATTGAGGGAGCGGGGCTGTCCCCCAAGCGACATCGTTGCCGTGATTGCAGCGCATCCGGCCGGTATCGGCGAGCGGTTCAACGGTGACATGGTGCGGATTGTCGCCGACGTATCACGTTGCTTCCAAAAGGGAGAGGCCAGCGCCGGCTCGCTCAAGGCAACCGTCGCCGATTGGGGCGCCTCCGAGCTAGGCGTCCCCGCTATTTCGGCAGCCACGGCCTCAACCATGATCCAGGCATGGCCAGTGGAGCCGTTTGCTCCCGAAAACCTACCGCCGCGGTGCTGGGTTTACGGGCACTTCTTGTCCCGCGGCAACGCCTCGATGCTCACGGCCGATGGAGGTGTCGGCAAATCTCTCAAGGTGCTCATCATGGCGGTCAGCATCGCTTCTGGACGCGACCTCTTGGGCGTGGGAGTGAAAGAAGTTGGGCCAGTCTGGCTCGTCAGCATTGAGGATGACGAGGATGAGTTGCGCCGTCGTCTTGCTGCGGTGCTCAATCATTACAGCATGTCGTGGAACGATCTGAACGGGAACTTGCATTGGACGACGTTCTATAACAGCAGGTTTCTCGTGGCTCATCGCGACCGCAACGGCAACATCACCATCGTTACGCCTCTGGTCAACGACGTGATCGCGGAAGCCCAGCGCATCGGCGCTGTCGCTGTTATCGTCGATCCCTTGGTCGAGACGCATGCAGCAAATGAGAATTCTAACGAGGAGATGGCCGTAGTGTTGAGTGCCTACCGCCACATCGCGCGCGGCGCCAATTGCGCGGTTTGCGTGGTCCACCACACCTCGAAGGCCAATGCTGGTGGTACAGAAGGAGTTAACCACATGGGGCGAGGGGCTGGATCAATCACTGCCTCCATCCGTCACCAAGCAAGTTTGCTGCCGACGGATGCAGAGACAGCAAAGAAGTACGGCCTGAGCGACGGGGAGCGCCTTCGGTTGGTCCGTTTGGTGGAAGGAAAGAACAACCAAGCCCTGAGCGGCGGAGTTTACTGGTTCCGCAAAGTTACCATCGTCCTGCGCAACGGAGATACGGTAGGCGTTCTTGAGCCGTTCGACATAACGCAGCTTGAACACGAGCGCCGCCGTGAACGCGAACGGGCGGCAGAGCCTGAGTATCGCAACATCGCCGAGATTATCGCACGGGCCATGATTGGGTCCGAGACGCGGATGGGAGATATGGTTGGTATCGTCTGCGATGCTCTCGGTGTTAAGGAACGCACTGCAGGCGAGCGAATCACCGCGTCCATCCCGCTGGCGCCTGGAGTGCGCGAGGTTTGCATCGATGGAACAAACTACCGCCTTTGGCGGCGAAGGGAGGGCAGTCACGCGAAAGCGCCGGTGACTATCGTCAAGGTAGAAAATCCGTAATGATGCAGCCTTGTACAAAGCAGACCGGCGTAACGCTGCATCAAAGGCCTCCAGCCATTTATTGGCAGAGGGAGGAAGCGATGCAGCAGATGTAACGGTTGTGGTCCTGCATCGCGCCCAAAAGCCTATAGAAGCCAACGGATGCAATGATGCAGCAGATGCACCCCTACGGGGCGAACGGCTGCGCTGCATCTTGCCGCTCGCCTGACGTAGAGCGCCCAAGCCGCGCTGCGCAGCGCCTCGTATTCTGCGGTAGCCTCACAAGCAGCTATGGAGGACGTTATCTAGCGTGAGGACCCACGCCTGAAGTCCTCCGGCGCCTGAACGTCGGTAAACACGCCACGAGCCGACATGAGATTGTACACAACTCAAGATTTTTGCGTTCATTTTTTGTTGATTGGCCCGTTATGCATTAGCTCTCAGACCTAATAGCGACGTGGGCCTGGGTTGGTGCACACTTAAGGCCACTAACCCGGTTGCGACTGCAGGGGTTCCTTCACTTTGATCTGCCTGCTCAGTCACCAGATCTATGTGTAGGAAGCGATAAGAGCGCTCGTCCAAGACCACAGAGCTCCATGCACGGACATGCTTGGGCCAAGGGCGACAATCGTTGGTCTCATACCAACCAGGAAGGCGGCTGTGGATTGGCCGCTGCGATGTTAGGGACACCACCGGGATGGCAGGGCAATAGTTCCATCGCAAGATGCACCCCACCATGGTGGTGAAGTATGCCGAAAAAGGCTGGGGAAATGTACTTTTCATGTGCGTTGCAGAACCCACTTCACTGGAGACCAGTGGAGGTGGCTCATGGCAAATGATCACGACGCGCTCTGGAAGGCGGTTGAAACGTTGCAACGAGATGTCGCTATGCTCAAAGCTGAGCGCGACGGTACTCCACGGAGTCGCGCGCGAGGACTCTTGAATTATGCCCGAATGACTTTCGAGACACGGGACACGGCGCACGCATGGTTGTTGCGACCGTGCAGCCACCTTGGGGGTAAAACACCACTAAACGCTGCCTTAGAGAGCCGCGAAGGCTACATATCAGCCTGTGACGTGTTGGGATGTAAGCTGCCGGACCGCATGGAGAGCGAGAAGGAACTCGATATCCTTCTCGCTCGCAAAGACACCTGTATGCCAAAAGTCCCCGATGAACACAACTGGCAGCCCTAAAAGCTGCGCAGCGTTGAAATTCGAGGATTGTCGGCTGTATTTCCGCACATACCTTTAGATAGGAGCATTGCCGTAATACGTAATTCTTTGTTGGATGCACCAGCAACTCTCCCCATACCGCATTCAACAGGCGCTTTACGTGATATCTTGCGTCGCTTGCTTGATCTTCTGGCGGCGCTCCCATGTGCGGATGCGATGGCAATTGGCGCAGACAACCTCGCAAAGTGAGATCTCGCGTTTCGCCTTGGCGTAGGACCGACATTCACCGACGTTGATGGATTTGCCAGTCATGACGTGGTCGAACTCCAGCGCAGCATGATGCCCACTGTATCCGCAATCGGCGCAACCGCGTTCGAGCTTGTAGGCCCTGAGCCATTGCGCTAAGCGATCTGTAAACCTGCGCTGAATGGTAAGCAGTTTCTCCCGTCCTTCGGGAGTAGAGCGCATCCGCGCCTTCTCCTTAGCTTGGAAGTGTGGGTCCTCCAGAATCTTACGCTTGTACCAACGGCGGCTTGCCTCTCGGCCTTTTTCCGGATTCAACGCTTTGGCTTTTCGGGCAGTCTCGCGCGCATATTCCCTAACATGGTCGATGTTCCTCTGACGCCATTCCGCGATGTACTCCCGTCGCTTGGCTCGATCTCGCTCTAAATCCGCGGGTGAAGTTTTTGCAAGATACTCTGCCCGCTTTCTTCTCTTATACTCACGATGGTATTCTCGACTTTCCTCACGACGCTGAGCTATCTCCTCAGGCTTCATGGCTGCTCTCCGCTTCTTTTGGTACTCACGCATATATGCGTTCTTCTTTTCACGCTTCTGCTCTTCCGTTAGATCCGTCATTGCGAACTCCTTAGCTACCGAAACCAAACCCACGAAAAGAACGATCGGTTTTGATCGCCTTCAGGTTGTCAGATCTGCAATCAGTAGGGGCTGGGTACCTGTCTGTCCGAGGAGATTTGTCTGGGCCACCACGTTCAGACAGTGATCTCTGGCGCACCTAGAGTTTCCAAGCTGGGCAGAGCGCTAGTCGAACCATCCCATATGCGATGCAGCGTCACAGCGCGACGACCGCTTTCGTGGTTCACAATCAGACGGTCACCTAGGTGTATGAATCTTCCCACCCCCAGCTGGATGGATCAGGTTGCGCTCCTCAAGGCCGGCGCATTACCTTGGCCTACGCAGAGCATTGCAACCGCATTTAGCTCGACGCCAAACTTAGATATCACAGGGTATTTCATTTCATGCGAGAACAGGACGAATGGTTGCATCTATAGCAATGCGCCGTAAAATCCTGCGGCTGAGAAGCGGGGAGCCACCGCGGTTGATGGACCTGTTCGCCGGGTGCGGCGGGATCACGCTCGGTTTCGTCACGGCAGGGTTTGAGCTCGTCGCATCTGTGGAATCGGACCCTTGGGCAGCCGAGTCCCATGGTGCCAACTTTGCGGCCGTCAGCCGCGGAACGAACCGCGAGGCCTACCACAAGGCTTACGACATCACGCGGGAGACGCCCGCGTCGGTCTTCCGCGACCTGGGGATCAGCGGTCCCGTGGACGAGCAGGTGGACGTGCTGGTTGGCGGACCGCCTTGCCAAGCGTTCGCACGTGTCGGCCGCGCCAAGCTCCGCCACGAGGCCTACCGTCGGGATGAGGACGATGCCGACATCGCCTTCCTCGTCGACGGCCGGGTGAACCTCTGGCAGCGGTACCTGCACTACGTCCGTGAGACCAAGCCCCTCGCGCTCCTTATGGAGAACGTCCCAGACATTCTGAACCACGGCGGACGGAATGTTGCCGAGACAGTGTCCGAGCACCTCCGGAGGGAAGGCTACAGGGTCCGCTACACCCTCCTGAACGCCTCCTGGTTCGGCGTCCCGCAGACAAGGGAGCGAATGTTCCTTATTGGCGTGCATGAGGATCTAGACGAGGACGTTGTTTTTCCCTCGCCGACTCATTTCTCCGTCCTTCCTATCGGGTACGAAGGAACCCGTGCGACGGCCCGGAAGCTGATCAACGCGACGCACGGGGACATCGAGCACAGCCATTGCCTGATCAGTGACCCGTCCGAGAAGGACGACCTGCCGAAGGCCACGACGGTCGAGAATGCCTTCGCCGACCTACCTCCGATTCACGCGCTCGACCTTCTAAAGAGCGGGAAAATTGCGCGCGGACGCAAGGACCCGTCGGAGCCGATGCGCTACACGTCCGCCATGCCGACGTCCGCGTGGTCAAGGCTGATGCGGGAGTGGCCGCTGTTCGCCGCCTCAGACTACAGCACGGGTCACGTGATCCGTTACCTACCGCGCGACTACAAAATCTTCCACTTGATGGAAGAGGGCTGGCAATATCCAGAGGTTTGGCGCTTTGTCGAGGAAAAGCGCCGGCAACTCATAGAGCAGCGCTGGGCGTCCGGGGAAGCCAAGGACGATGACGAGATGCAGGCGTTTATTAAGGAATGGACTCTGCCGTACGACCCTGGGAAGTTCCCGAACAAGTGGTGGAAGCTTCGCCGGGACAAACCATCGCGCACCCTTATGGCACATCTGGGCAAGGACTCGTACAGCCACATTCATTACGACAGCGAGCAGGCCCGCACCATTTCCGTCCGGGAGGCGGCCCGGCTGCAATCCTTCCCGGACGGGTTCGTTCTGCGCGGGAGCATGAACCCCGCCTTCAAGCAGATCGGCAACGCGGTGCCTCCGCTGGTCGCCTACACCATCGCCATGACAATGCGGCCGATCATTGGATGCCGGCCAATGCCGGACATCTGTCGCGAACTGCTGGCCGAGGACAGTCAGTCGTTGCCGGCAACCGAGGGGAGTGGTGAGAAATGCGTTTCCTGATCCTACGCATCCTGACTCACAGCGAACTCGGAATGTTCCATGAGTACCGCCGCCAGGGGAAGGAAGGGTCCAAGCAGCGTGCCTTGAACTTCGACTGGGACGTCGTCGACCGTGTCTTCCCGGCGGCCAAGGATTCCGACCGAATCGAAATGAACCTGCTGTACGACACCGATCAAGGGGTGGGGTGCGCACAGCAGTGGCTAAAGCGCCAAGAAAAGAACTGGCGACTCGAAGGCAATTGCCCAAAGGACAGATGCTACCACTTCGTCGAACCGGGTTGCCTGTTCGCCATGGAGATCGACGCCGGCACGGTACCGAGCGCCGGTGCGTGGGCGGTGTTCCCAGTAGATCATCCTGTGACGGCGACCATACTTGCCGACGGTGAGAGCTGTCGGCTCGCAAATTCGGCAATGATCGCACTGCATGACGAAGAGGGCGCACGCACTTGGGGTGTGCTCAGCAAAGCGCGCCCGGATCTTTTCACTTTGCACCAAGGGAACTCATTCGTGCCTCGGCCTGTGGTAGACACCATTCACCGCCTCGACCCTCAACTCCTGAAGCTCAACCCGGAGAATGAGCGCACTTACAGCGCCGACAGCCCGCAAAACCTATCCTTGCGCCAAAGCATAATGGCGCATGGAGTTCAAAGCCCGTTGCGCGTGTACGAGGACGGCACGGTTGAAGATGGAAATCGGCGATTATTCAACGTAAATTTACTTTCTGACGAAGGGCATCGTATCAATGATGTGCCGGTCATTTTTGTTCAGCACCCAGATAGTGTCGCTGAAGGTGTCATTCGGCGAATCAACTTGAACGAGGCCCAGCAGTTCACCCCCATTGAGCAGGCAAGAGCGTTTCAGAAGCTACGAGCCGCTGGTATGAACAATTCGCGGATTGCCTCCAAAACACCTTTCACTGCGATGCACGTTGGCAACATGCTAACGTTGTGGGACGCTGGTGAGGACGTTCATAGGTTAGTGGAAGACGGCAAGATCAGCGCGACCACAGCCGTAGACACTATTCGCTCATTTGGAGTTGACGTTGTCTTCGAGGCTGTTTCCCTTGCTATAAAGCAGGGGAAATCAAAGGCTACAGCGTTTCATGTGAATTCTGTTTTAGCTAATCGAAATATCATTGCGCAGATTGACCAAGATAGATTTGATGATAACGGCGAGGAGATGCTGATTGAGATATCTCCAATTAGAGAAGCCAATTCTGGAAGCGGTAATACGCGAAGCCCCAGTACGATGGCTTTGCTCAACGACCAGCTGAATGGGGTGCAATTGGCCCCCAATCCCGCAAGACTGGTGAAGATCCTCGCGTCGGTCGGCCACACGTTGCCGTCTGCTGTCGCAGACTTGGTGGACAACGCGATCAGCGCCGATGCCACCGAGATCGCGATCACCTTCGGGCGGCCGGATGGTGGACATGGACGCTGGATGAGCATTGCCGACAACGGTGACGGCATGGACGGCGCTAGGCTGGCGGAGGCGATGCGGATCGGCAGCGACTCCGAGTATGAGGGGAACAGCCTTGGAAAGTACGGTTACGGCCTGAAGGGCGCATCGTGGTCCCAGGCCAAGGTCTTCACCGTCGTGACCAAACGGGAGGGCGCACCCCGGCACCACCTGACCTGGGATGTCGACAACATGGACGGATGGATCGCCAAGTCGACGCCTCTGGAGCCCTGGGAGGAGGAGGTGAGCGCTCTCAGTGGCCATGGGACAGTGGTCCTCTGGAAGGATATGCGCCCGCCCCATGCCATGCCGACAATGCGTGGGCTGGACCCGTACTCCACCGAGGTGATGCTGCTTGAGCGGCACCTTGCGCTCGTCTTCCACCGCTTCCTTGAAGGCAAGGCCGTGGGGCGGAAAACTGTGACTATCACCATCAACGAAAAGCGTGTCGAGCCAAACAACCCGTTTGGCCATCCGCTTGCCTCGGCATACGACGCAAAGACGATCCGCATCCCAACCGGAGACGAGGATGGTCGCGTCCTGGTGCAAGCGTACCTGCTTCCTTCCGAGGATGAGATTGGCGACTACCACGCGCCCGATGGACAGGAGGTCGTCAGCCGGGCAATCGACCTAATCGGGCTGCATGGCAAACGCACAGAAACACAGGGCCTGTTCATCTACCGCCACGACCGCCTCATCAAATGGGGTGGTTGGCACCAGATGTGGAACACCAACGATGAGAAGACGAAGCTGGCACGCGTCATCGTCAACTTCGATAAAGTGCTGGACGACGCATTCAAGATTAATATCAGCAAGCAGATTGTTCAGCTTCCTCAACAGCTTCAGGCTGAAATCAAGAAGGTCGCTGAAGTCGCGCGTCGGGACAGCCAGCGGAAGTACCGGAAGCGGACTCCCACACCGCGGCCGACGCCAGCGGCGGGGCCGGGAAGCGGTAGCAATAGGCCAAACGTGCCTGGAGGCGACGTCGTGATGCCGACGCCCACGTCGTCGTCCACGACTACGCCCCCCACACCATCCCGGCGGATCGCTGTCAAGCCCGTCAAGACGGAGAAGTTCGTCTGGAAGGTGACGAGGGGGATGACCGGGACGCTCGACGTCCAGGTCAGCGAACTCGACCCAAGCCTCTCCGCGCTGGTCCAACTGATCCGCGACAACTCCGACGCCGTCGCTCACTTGGCGGGTTTCCTTGGTGGCTTGGACGAGGTAGATGCCCAGAGTCGGCTGATGGCTAGGAAGAGCAATTGATGGGCACGGTCCGCATCGTGGGGGCCGTGCCGCCGCAGCCCGTATGGACTGATCGCCTTACCTCGGGGTCCTGGTACCACTGGGAGCGGCTGGAGGGGCTTCTCCGGGGCGGTAGCAAGTGGGAGTCACAACAGGTCGACTCGGTCGCAGCCGAATCGCTTAGGGTTCTGCGGCATCTCGCCGATCCCCAACGGAAAGCCCCGTTCCAGTGCCGCGGCCTTGTCGTGGGCTATGTCCAGAGCGGCAAGACAGCGAACTATACAGCCGTCGCTGCGCGCGCCGTCGACGCGGGATACCGCATCGTCATCATTCTGTCCGGCATCCACGATTCCCTTAGGAACCAGACCCAGAATCGTCTGGAGCGCGAGCTGACGGGCCACCAGCTAGGCGGCCTCCCTCCGGCGAAACGAGGACGAGAATGGATCGCATTGACAACCCCGACAGAGGATTTCAAGGAGCAGGATGTCCGCATTCTCCAGTCTCCAGCACCGTTCCTGGCGGTGGTCAAAAAAAACGTCTCCGTACTGGCTAAACTGGATCGGTGGCTCGAGTCGGCTGAGCGCTTCCTGGAGGATATGCCTGTCCTGCTCATCGACGACGAGGCTGACCAAGCGTCCATCAACACCAAGGGCAACCGCCTCCCTGACCCAGCAGTGGGTGACGAGGAGGACGGCGACGAGAATGAGGCGCCGTCAAAGACAAATGCCCTCATCAGGTCCATACTGACCAGGACGTCCAAGGCCGCCTACATCGCCTACACGGCGACGCCGTTCGCCAACATCCTGATCAACCCGGAGGCGGTTGACCGTCGCGTGGGCGAGGACCTCTTCCCCAAGGATTTCGTCATCCAGTTGCCCCGTCCGAACGGCTACACGGGAACCGAGGAGCTGTTCGGCGTGTCCGCCCAGGGCCGTGACGTCTTGCGGATAGTTTCCGAAGAGGACGTCCGGGCACTGCGCGCGCCACGCCGGCGGAGGACGGCCGAGGTCGTCGTCAACAGCGATGACAACGCGCTGCCGGCGTCTTTAGCGGACGCGCTTGTCTCGTTCTGCTTGGCCGGGGGCGTGCGGTCGCTCCGCCCGGGGCTATCCGGCAAGGCTCACACGATGCTCGTGCACGTCAGCCAGCGGACCGCTGACCAGGAACGCATCGCCAACGCAATCCGCGACCAGTTGGAGCTGTGGCGCGAGGCCGAGCGGCAGGGGCAGCGGCTCGAGGCTGTCCTCGGCCCAGCCTGGGAGGCTATGAAGGCCGGCGTCGAGGCCCCTGCCGCCGACGACGAGGTGATCCGAGCCTCGATAGTTGTCCTCCGTCAAGTCGTCGTCCTGGAACTGAACAGCGTCACGGGCGAGAACCTTGAGTATGACGAGAAGCCCGGCCGACACATCGTCGCGGTCGGGGGAAACCGCCTCTCTCGCGGGCTGACCCTTGAGGGGCTGACGCTCTCCTATTTCCTCCGGACGGCGTCCATGTGCGACACCCTGCTGCAGATGGCGCGCTGGTACGGGTTCCGCCGCGGCTACGAGGACCTCATCCGCATCTGGACGACGGACGGAATCGCCCGATGGTTCTCAGAACTCGCGCTCGTTGAGCAGTCACTGCGGGACTCCATCGTCACCCTTGGACGCGCAGGGCGTAGGCCCGACCAGATGGCCATTCGGCTCCGCGCCCACAGCGAGCTCCTGCTGACGGCGCGCAACAAGTCCAGGACGGCCCTGTCCCAACAGGACTCCTGGTCCGGCGAACACCCGCAGACAGTCCTGCTACCGCTGTCAGACCGGGCTAAGCTGTTGGCCAACTGTGCCCTGGCGGAAGGGTTTATCGCGGAGGTCACGCCGTCGTTAAGGCGCCACGGCGGTTTGCTGGCGCGCGACGTCGCGCCCGAGACAGTGTGCGGCTTCCTTCGCTCTTACCGGATCCACGAAGACATCGTTGCGTTCCGCAGCGACCTCCTCGCCGACTGGATCATGGGACGGGCGGCGACGGGAGAACTCGTCGACTGGTCCGTGTTCGTCGCATCGCCGGAGGACGGGCGCCTAGTCATCCTCGGCGGCCGGGAGGTCCGTCTCGTACGCCGAAAGCGCGTCAGCAGCGAGAGCATCGGCATCCTGTCCGACCCGCGTCACGAGGGCGTCGACCTATCGGGAGGGCCGGACGCCTACCGACGGGAAAGTGGCGCCTACGACGCCGAGGCCATGCGCGCGGCAAGGCCTTCCACTCAGGGGCTTCTGATAGTCTACCCGCTAGACCCCGAGTACCTTGGCGTGCCGCAGCCGGACCCAATCATCGCGCTCGCCCTCAGCCTTCCGCGGACATCCGACGCGGGCACGACGTGGATCGTGAACGGGGCGCTGTCCAATGGTTGACGGGCCCACCCCCCAGCAATGGGCCGAACTTCGGGCTAAGCGCCCTGTAAGCGAGGACGCGCTGGCCACCCTCGCGGTCACCGTCGACGGGAGAGAAACGCCACTTTCCATCGGCATGGATCAAACGGGCAACCTCTATCTCCTGATCCCCATCCGGCGCGGCCCGGCAGGGGCGCCACCACCGGACCTGAACGGCCTGAGGGTCCGCCACCGCCTGTTGGAGACGGGGGAGGTGATCGAGCTTTCTGCCCCACCGTCGCACGAGTCAGTCTTCTCCCCATTCTGCCGCGAAGTCGCCGACGCCATCGTCGTCGAGTGCCGGGAGCCATGGGCGGCGGTGGCCGCGACCGTCCGGAATTGGCAGTCGGCTTGGCGACCGCTGCGCCCCGCCATGGACAAGACGGTTCAGGTTGGCCTCTTCGGCGAGTTGCTGGTGCTCCGCTCCCTCATGATCCCGGTCCTCGGCCCTGCCGCCGTGGACCAGTGGAGCGGCCCAGACTCCGAGCGGCACGACTTCGTGGGCAGGCGCCTACACCTGGAGGTCAAGACCACGCGCAAGGGCAGGCCAGAGCACGAGATATCCCGTCTGGACCAACTGCGCGTTCCCGAGGGACGCCAACTGCTGTTCGTGTCGGTTCAGCTTGAGCAGTCTGCCGGCGGCGGCGAGACGCTAGCCACCCAGCTCGACTCCACTGTAGGCGTGCTGCGCGCGGACGCCGCCGCGTTAGACACCTTCATGATGAAGATGGTAGATATGGGATGGTCGGAGGAGATGCGGAACTCTGGCGAACTTCTGCGGTTCTTTGTGCGTGGTGCGTCCGTCTATGCTGTGGACAACGACTTCCCGCGGCTCCCTGACGACTTCGCGCCACCTTCGGGCGTCGTATCGGTCAAGTACACGATAGACTTGGCGAACCTGCCCGAACTGGACTTCGACGAAGCCACGGCGCTTGTCAGAGACGCCAACCCGGGATACACATCGTGAACGCCTGATGGCCAGGACGCGGAAAGGACGCAAGCCAAAGCCCCCTCCGCTGTCCCGATCGGAGATGATGGCTCGCATCAAGGGAAAAGATACCGTCCCAGAGTTGACGGTGCGCCGGGCCATGTGGGCAGCCGGTCTGCGCTACAGGCTGCATGACCGGCGTCTTCTAGGTCGTCCAGACATGGTACTCCCCGCGCGACGTGTCGCGGTTTTTGTCCACGGATGCTTCTGGCATTGCCACGAGGGCTGCCCCAATTTCAGGATTCCCAAGACCCGAACAGAGTGGTGGGCGGAGAAACTAGCCCGCAACAAGGCTCGGGATGCTGAGGTGTGCGCCGCTATCGAAGCAGCTGGGTGGCAGCCGTTCATTATATGGGAATGCGAGGCAAGTCGCCCGGACTGCTTGGCCGGCCTTGTGGAAAGACTGAAAAATATACCATGTCGGTAAAGGAACCTTTCGTTCGCGTCAGAGGAAGTGAGCACTTGAGGCGGAAATGCGAACGTGAGTTACTCATGACGCCACAGTGAAACCCGCTACACGCCGTGGCACCGCTTGAACTTCTTGCCCGAGCCGCACGGGCAAAGCTCGTTGCGACCCGGCCGCTTACCAGATCGCACCGACTCCCGCATCCAAGGCGGCGTCACCTGCGGCACCCTGAGCTGCGATGGTGGGCCGTGACGTCGCAGCTCGGCGATCAGGCGATGCTGTGTCATGAGCTCTTTCTGACCAGCCTCGCTCATCCCTGGATGATAGGGCAATAGCCGTGCCATCTCTGCGTCGGCTTCGTCCCATGCACCACAATAAGCCAGAACGACCGCATACTGACTCCTCACCGGAATCATGTGGCCGGCCAACCTTAATCCCTGCACAAGTGGCAGCAGGTTCCGCTCTATCAGGTCGCGCGCGCCTTGGAAGTCATTGCGGCCGCAGAACTCGTCGACAAGTTCCTGACCGACGCGCAGCATGGAATCTGGCGCGTGGGCCAATTGGTAGAACTTGAGCGCGTGAATGCGGCCGAACGGCGACACGCCACCCTGTGCGGTAATCGCTTGCGCATGAAGGTCCAATGTGTCGGCAAGGTGCTTCAAGTCGTCGACAAGGCCGGGTCGCTCCGGCAATAGGGGCCTGAGTTCGTCGGCGTTGCGGCCGAACACCAACTCCGGATCAATCCCGAGCGCATCATAATATTCGGTAATGAGCCGGCCTGTTTCGGCCGTCGTCCTCTTAAATTCCCCCAACCTGAAGAAAGCATTAGCGACATTATAGCGGAAAATCCGATCATATTCCGGCTGCTTCGGTACGCGCGGACGCATTTCCTCAATGGCTGCGGCGACAGCTTCACCATTGCTTTTCTGCGCGAGAGCAAGCATCCGCTTCATCGCCCAGTTGAGCCAAAGCTGGTCGCCGATGCCGTGTCGTTCAATCAGGCGCCCCATCGTTCCGAGACGTTCCAGCGCCCGTTCGGACTTACCTTCCCGCAGGTCATTGAAGATCAACCCATCGAGTGCTCGACAACGCTGCTCAGGATCTCCGTCTCCTTCGGCGGTGCGGACCAGGAAAGGTTCGATTTCTGGCCATACTCCCATCTCATGAAAAAGCTCGTCGGTCGCAAACTCGACGAGCAGCGTAGCCCTCCCGACCTGACCGAACAGCCGTATGAGGAGCGACAGCTTGCCCAGGCTCCAATCCTCCTGGATCGACGCGACGATCACGTCGGCAAACACCCTCCTGACCCGCTCTACTTCGGCTGGTCCAAATCCGATAAGATGTCGTTGCGTGACAAGGCGCATCGCATCGTGGACCTTCAGCCGATCACCGCCGAACAACTCCATCGCACCGGTGGCAGGAAGCCCGCGGAGCCGGCGCGCTACTTCGACGTCATCAAGCGACAGCGAATCCCGGAGAACGGCGCGAGCTTCACTTCCAGAGATCGGGACGTCCGCGATTGAAAGCACTGAGAGAATGTCCCTCAGTTCTGGCGTTGCAGCGGCGAATGTCCTTTCCAGGATTATCTCCTGGGCCGTCTCTACGATGTGTGTCTGTGCTTCCAACTCGGTGCACAGAGCGGCCAAGTCGCCGTCGTACTCGGCCTGAGCGATTGATAATGCATTCTGTACGTAATAGGGCAAAGCCCCAGTGAGCCGGCGCAACCGCTCGCACGTAGCGAAGTCCGCGCGGCAACACCGCTCCTGCGCCTCAGCAGCGACAGCATCGGCATCCCATCCTTCCAGCCGCTCGGCCTTGACGTCGAGCATGATCTGAAGCTCGCGGACGGCTTCGCCCGGATGGCAAAGAAGCAGTACACGTAGCCATGGCACCCGAGAAATGAGAGCCAGGAGGTCGGCCGGGGGAAGACGGTGTGCGTTGTCCAGCACCAGCGTCACGCGTTCACCGCGCACCTCCATCTGACGCCCGAGCGCCTGGAGCAGGTCGAGCCCTGAGGCGCCGGGCAACAGCACCTCGCCCAGCCGCCCGCCCTTCGAACCCAACCAGCGGGCGGCGAGCTCGCGCGCCAGTGACATCGCAAGAGCCGGGCCGGGCGTATCGCCAACGTCGAAATAGGCTAGCTGCTCAGGAGTCTGTTGTGCCGCCGCTGCCGCCCATGCAGTCTTGCCGGCACCGGAGTAGCCAGCGACGATCCGCACCGGTGCGTCGGACACCAGCGACGGCTCACCTTTCTGCGGGCGGTAGACAGCTGGCGGCGCTGGAAAGTCTTGGAGTTGCAGGACAAGCTGCTCGAACAGGACTGGCAACTCTTCCGCCGTGAAACGGTGGTTGGTCCGCGGCGGCGTGCCTGACGCAGCCAGCATGACCTGTCCCGCCAGCTTCCAGACCAAAGTTTCCGGGACGAGCAGCGCGTGCGGGAGCGAGTCCGCTAAGAAGCTGCAGCGCTCAATGGCTTCCGCGATGTCCATCGCAGGCTTCGGCACCACAACTCGCGGCCCGCCCTCCATGCTGGGCCAATGCAGCTCCACATCCTTCGGCCAGCCTGGGCCTCTCAACATCGCGGCTAGCGGGCCGTTGGGCGCCGCATTGGAGGCGATTACGAAGTAGGCATCACCAGAACGTGACTTATTGGTGTGCTCGGCTCGGATCTGTGCGAACCGGGCCAATGCATCATCGACGTCGGCCCGAGCGAGGGCACCTACGCGGGTCTTCACCTGGACGTAGATGCAACCTTTATCCGTCTCAAGCTCAATGTCCTCGTCGCTCTCCACCACGACGGCTCGGATGCCAGAGGGACCTGCGAGCAACAAGCACCACACTGCGTAGAGGTGCTGGTAAAGGAACCCCCGGTGGACTGCTTCGATGCGGCGAAGCTGCCTTGGATCGAGGGTTCGCGGAACGGCGGCATCGATATCGAGCACAGTGACTCCGGGTATGAGCGACAGTTGGAGCGCAGGTTATGAACCGCGTGGTTGCCCAGATTGCCTAGGTGATGGAAGTCCATGCCCCTAGGGGGCAGCACCTTTTGGTCCTAGAGCCCGCACAGAAAATCGATATGCGCTTCAGCGGGAAAGGTCCAGGTTCTGGCTCTTGCGGCAGCGAGCTGAGCCAACACCTCGCCAAACTGCCATATCTTTTAGAGGCAGCCATTAAGGAGTAGTAGCGAGATGCACTCCGACTGCATGGCCAATCGGACAGGCCAGAGTTCTTTGATTGCGAGGAATACGCAGTTTGACGATGTGATGGGTACGTGCATTTATGATATACAATCTATGATTGCAATAGATGGTAGGAGAGCGGCCATCGTGAGGAAAACACCTTCGCTGCGTAGGATAGTCTGCGCTTGAGGAAAGGCGCAACGATGTGGAGGCAAGAGGCATGAAGGGCGCGATCATTGGGGACATCATCGGCAGCGTCTACGAGCGGTCCAATATCAAAACCAAGGATTTCCCACTGTTCGCAACGGACGCCGACTTCACGGACGACACAGTTTGCACTGTGGCTCTTGCCGAGTGCATCCTGGATTGGGGAGATCCAAGCGCCTATCTGCGCCGCTGGGGCAGGCGTTACCCCGATGCTGGTTACGGTGATCGCTTCAGCGAATGGCTTTGGGCCGAGCAACCGGAACCATACGAGAGCTTCGGCAATGGTGCGGCCATGCGGGTATCGCCCTGTGCGTGGTTGGCCCCTACGACCCAAGAGGCACGGTCACTCGCGCGGGCCGTGACGCAGGTCACCCACAATCATCCCGAAGGCATGAAGGGTGCACTGGCGGTCACGGACGTGATCCGGCTCGCTCAGCGAGGAATTCGGCCGGAGGTCATTCGTGCCCGCGTTACCGAGCGCTACCGCTATGACTTGACATGTAGCGTAGATGATATCCGCCCCAGCTATGCTTTCGATGTCACCTGCCAGGGCACCGTACCGCCGGCCATAGTGTGTGCCCTGGAAGCCACTGGGTTTGAGGACGCGATCCGCAATGCGATCAGCATTGGCGGGGATAGCGACACGCTAGCGGCCATTACCGGCAGCATCGCCGAGGCTATGTTCGGCGTTCCGGATGCGCTGTGGGTTGAAGCTGAAGCTTACCTGCCAGACGACATACTGGCCGTGTTGGAGCGGTTCTCCGATGCACTTACCGGACGTTTCGCCGGGGGTGCGAACCGTTGACGGACGAGGGGAGGTAGGCGGCCCGATGCATGCGGCGGCGGCGGAGGGGGCCGCCCCCACCCCCAATGATGCTGTTGCCTTACCCAGCGTGCAGACTAGGCCTATGATCGATGCTGACCACTTCACTATGTCTGGCAAACAAGATCGATTGTGACAGCGTCAGATGCGTCCAAAGTGGTTTGGAGCTGGATTGCTGGATTTAATTTTCTGTTGCGACCTGGGTGCGACCTGGAGCGGATAGGAGCTCTCGGTCCGGATATGGAAAGGCCCCGAAAGGCGTTACCTTTCAGGGCCTTAGAGTGGTGCCGCAACAGGGATTTGAACCCCGGACCTACTGATTACGAATCAGTTGCTCTACCCCTGAGCTACTGCGGCGTCG
>Ga0196970_1000154_pt1 | contig 106386 bp, 93 predicted proteins | sample S1v_513CmetaG_FD_148672 | JGI IMG/M metagenome (GOLD analysis project Ga0196970, IMG submission 148672) | Soil microbial communities from Anza Borrego desert, Southern California, United States - S1+v_5-13C | ecosystem: Environmental > Terrestrial > Soil > Desert | place: USA: California...
TTCCAACTGAGCTTGGGACTCCACGGCGTTTCGAATCACACCGACCAACTCCAACGCGCTAGTTATTACCATTGTAGCATGAAATATTAAAGGCCGCGACTAGGTCGCGACCTTTGTAAGCAGCCTGGGGACGCCCCGTGAAGGGCGTCCTCCTCATTTTCCGTTGTCTGCAGGCGCTTCGTTAACCGCAACGCCGCTGGCGATTCCCGGGGCCAGCTTCTGCAGCGTGTCGTTAAAGACCTTGCCGGCGTATCCGACGGCGAACGCCAGGCCATAATCCACCAGGAGGTCTGCCCCAAAATCGGGCGCCTTCTGGTAGACGGCAACGGTGGCCAGCACCGTTGCGCTGATGGCCGCACAAAAGATGCCCACGCGCATCACCCAGAGGCCGAGCAGCATCGCCCCGGCATACGCCCATTCACCGAGTATGGAGCTGGACGGGCCGTAGAGGAACCATTGCTTCCAGCCTTTGATGTCGTCCGGTTGCGGTACGCGGTACTTCTCGGCGCCCTCGCTGTCGGTGAACTTCGTATCAGGGGCTGCCAGTGGGACTGGCACGAGGTTGTAATTTGTGACCGCTCCCTTGACGGCGATATACAAGGCCTGCGGGGTGGCATCGGCGGCGAGCCCTTCGATTGCGGTTTGGATCTGCCTCCAGGCGAAGAAGTTGTGCGGCTCGAGATATTCATCCAGTTGGCGAACCCACGTCGGATATGTCCCCACCATCAGCATTTCGCAGAACGTCAGTTTCTTGTCCGCCTCAGCGTAGGCGGCTGGGGTGCCCGCCGCCAGGTTCTGGCGAATCCAGGTGGCCATTTGGAGCAAAAGCTCCGGTGACTTCGGCGCGGCCGCATGAAGGCGCGCCGTGAGGCGGCGGTAACGTTTGAAGAGCGGAATCTCGGCCTGGCGGGTGCGGAAGCGGTTGACCAGCCAGTTGGCCAGGAGTCCGAGCAGGGCAAAGAGCAGCGCCGGCCCCAGTCCGTTGCGGACGTGTAGGGTCACAGGCACGACCCGCTCCGTCTCCCCTTCCGAAATGATCAGCTGGCCGTTATATGTACCGGGCCGTACGGTCTTGTCTTTCGGCTCAACGGTAATCGTGTAGTACCGGACGTCCTCGCCGTTGAAGGCGATGGCCGTCACAGGGTCACTGCACAGCGACTGCCCGCCGACCGGCACGAGCACCGGGCGCCCGTCGGTCAGGTTGTGCTGGCGCTGCACATCGGTAAAGAGGCTGAACCGGAACGATTCGGCCACGGTCGCCTTCGCAGGCTTGGTGCGGAAAGTCAGCACCTGGCCGTCGCAGCGCGTCCCGGCGTCGACGCCGGTCGCCCGGGCGAGCAGCTCGACGGGGGCAGCAAAGAGCCGCCAGCCGCCACTCGGGTTGACGTATTGCCGTTGATAGAGATTTGGGGAGAGTTCATCCATCGCGATGCTCCCGTCGGCCAGCGCGATTCCGGGAACGAGCAGCAGCCAGACCAGTATGGCTGCGAACCATCCGGCACGCAGTGCGGCCCCCTGCCTCATATGCGACTTCCCCCTGTCGTGATCCTGTTGCCGATAATTTTAACAGATTATTTCGCATATGTGAATGAGCCAGTCTGCGCAAGAAAAAAGCGCCGGAAGCTGCATGAGCGTTCCGGCGCTTCATTCGTTGTGGGCTGTGTTTAGTCGTGGCCGGCCAAGAGGCGAGCCACTTCACGGTGCAGCGCCACCCGATAGCGGAAGAGCCCGCTGCCGGAGGCCAGCATCACATCGGCGATGGGGCCGCAGAGTTCATCCAGCGTGCCCCAGCGGGCGCCGGCGATCTCCTTGGGATCGCCGACTGCAAGCTCCGCACTGCCCGCTGCTTGCGCCGCGACCACGTGCGTCGTCCAGGGTTGGCGCCGCTCTCCACAGGTAAAAGTGACGTGGATGCGCAGAAGGTACCGGGTCAGGCGCACATCGAGCCCGGTCTCTTCGCGGGCCTCCCGCCGGGCGCCGAACGCGAACGGTTCGCCGGGGTTAATGCCCCCGCCGGGCGCCCGCCAGGCCCCGGGCGGATAACTGTGCTTCTTGATCAGCGCTGCTTCGCCGCCGGCGTTAAAGATGAAGATCGTCACATCATGCAGGCGGGTCTGGCCGCGGGTGCTGCTGACGACCATATCCATTTCCGCTTCGCCGATTTCGTAGGACCAGTTGCGCTCCCCGGGCCGCCCCAGGCTTGCCTCGGCGGGTCCCCAGACGGCTTCTGTCACATGGGCCACACTCTCACCCCGACTAGAAATCCGGGTAGACTCGTTTGGCCAGGGCATCCGGGTCAGCGGCGCCGCCCACGGCGATCCAGTAGACCTGGCGGCCCTTGGCGTAGAAGTAGTTGACGTTCCCCTGGCCATCAGTCCTGTAGGCCTTCACCCCGCCCAGGTCCACCTCGCCGGGCTGTTTGAACGTCTTGTGGGTGCCGCCGATGGCCTTGGTCATATCGAGCACCATCTGGCTGGCGTGGCCGTCATTGGCGGCGCCGGCAATCCAGATCGAAAGCCGGACCTTGCCGTCCGTGTAGTCGCCCTTGACGCCATCTTTCCAGGAGATCTTCTTTTCGTGCTCCTTCTGGAAGGCGTCGAGGGCGGGCTTGCCCTCAAGGTTGGCAGACCGGGTGAATTCCTGCCACTTGTCCGGTAGGTTCAGCTTCAGGGGGACGTCTGATTCCTGGGCAGGCCGGAAGCTCAGGAAGACGACGACCATCACCACCGCAAACGCAGCCAGCGCGATAACGGGAAACAGCTTGCGCACGGACAACCCTCCGGGTATTTCATCTCCCTATGAGCATAACCGCTGCCAGTTGGACCGCCAAATAGCCCGAACGGATCATTTCGGCCCGCGGCGGGATGAGCAGGCGGGGCGCAGGCACATGCTAGCATCGGAGGTGGTCGGGAGATGGTCGATAACACGATCGAATCCGGGCGTCAGGCGGTGGAGCGCGCGGCCGCAGCCGCCGGGCAGTCGGGCAGCCTCGGTCCGGGAACGGCGGGGCACACCATAAGCGGTGCGGCCTACCGGGGCCGGGAGGTGGCCGGCAACGACGGCGCCCCCACGCCGGCGGAGCCCGGATTTGGGCAGACGAACGGGCTCGGCTACAACGACGCCGGAGGAGGGACGCATAGTGGCTACGCCCCCGCGCAACGGCCCGCAGAACCCCCCTGGCAGTAATGCTCAGGTGGCGGAAGCCGGCCTTGATGTGGAAAACGAGTTCGCTGAGCTTGACGGACCCACGGCCAGAAGGATGAGCCGGGAAGCAGCAGCAAATGCGCGGCAAAACGGCGGACGCAGCGCCGTGGAGATGCTCGGGAGTCCTGTGGCGGAAGAATGAGGTTCATCGCCGCGAGACGGCGGAAAAGGCGGCCTCCCGACGGGGGGCCGCTTTCCAGTCTCGTACCGCGGATTATTTCGCAAACGAGAAGGAGTGATGATGTCTCAGGCGAATGTGACGCCTGTCAGGAGGGATCTGATTTGGACTTGAGCCTGATTCTGAACCGCACCCAACCCCCGGCACCCTGGCAGGAAGCAGAGAACATTCCCTGGCACGAGCCCGGGTTCAGCCGGCGGATGCTGCAGGCGCATCTCGCACAGGATCATGATATGGCCAGCCGGCGCCAGGCGGTCATCGAACAGCAGGTTGCGTGGATTGATGCGGAACTGCTGCAGGGGCGCCCTTCCCGGGTGCTGGACCTCGCCTGCGGACCGGGCCTGTACACGGCGGCACTGGCACGGCGGGGCCATACGTGCCGGGGCATCGACTTTTCGCCCGCCTCGGTGGAGTACGCCATCGAAACAGCCCGCCGGGAAGGGTTGTCCGCCGAGCATGTGCTGGGTGACCTGCGCACGACGCATTACGGCGATGGGTATGACCTGGCGATGTTCATTTTCGGAGAGTTCAACGCCCTGCAAACGAGCCAGGCCGAAGAAGTGATCCGCCGGATGGGCGAGGCGCTGAAGCCCGGCGGGCACCTGCTGCTGGAGCCGCATACATACGAGGGCATGAAGGCTATGGGCACGACGCCGCCGCGCTGGTGGTCCTCGCAGAACGGGGTCTTCGCCGACGGAGCCTACGTCTGCCTGAAGGAGTCCTTCTGGGATGAGGAGGCACAGGCGGCGACGGACCGGTATTTCGTGCTGACGGAGCGCGGCGTGGAGCGGATGGCCGGCAGCTACTCGGCCTACACGGATGAGCAGTACGTCGCGATGATTGAGCGGTGCGGCTTTACGGAGGTGAAGCTACTGCCGGGGATCGGCGAGCACCGGCAGGAGCATATCATGGCAATCACTGCGGTTCGCCGGTGATTGGAAACGGCTCCCCTAACCCAGGGGAGCCGTTTATGTCGTTTCGTCATAGTTCGGGCCTTGAATGTGGGAATGGGAACGGGATTTTTCCACGGAAGACGCGGAAGGGGCACGGAGTCGTGGCAGTGGAAGTGGGAAGATGATATGGCCCTATTTCATAATTAAATATAGTATAAATTTCCCTTTACCATAGCTTGCAGCCCGGAAATCAGCGCGGGTTCCATAGTCGGTGAAATCCGCGCCATCCGAGGCCACTTCATTGTCCCATTCAGTGTCCTCCGCGCCTTCCGCGCCCTCCGTGGCAAAATGCATCCATTACCTCACATTAGCAGCCTTCAAAGACATAAGGGCAGCGTCCCGAGCTCACCGCTCGAGGAACATCTCCGGCGACTCGTCGGGCGCCAGGTCGGTCGGGTAGGAGCGGAGCACGTCGCTGCGGCTCACGATGCCCACTACCCGGCTCCGGTCGCTCGGATCGACCACGGGCAGCCGCCCCACGCCCTGGTGGGCCATCATGTTGGCGGCGTCGGCCAGGGTCTGGTCGGGCGTGAGAACCGTCACCTTGCGGGCCATCACCTGGGAGACGAGCGTTGTCAGGCGCCGCTCGAGGGGCACCGTCCGCACATCGCTCAGGGTGATCATCCCGACCAGCTGGCCTTCCGGACTGAGTACGGGGTAGCCGCCGTGCCGGTGAATCTGCATCAGGCCGATGACGTCCTTCAGCTGCATGTTGGGGCGGACCGTGTGGACATCACGGGCCATCACCTCGGCCACGGGCACGTGCCGCAGGTCGCGCACCTGCCAGGGCAGCAGAATGCCGTGCTCGGGCAGGTGGACGGTGTCAATGGAATAGGGGTCCAGCCGCTGGCTGAAAACCGCGGCGATGCCGCATGCGACCATGGCGGGCAAGGCGATGCGGTAGTCGCGGGTCACCTCGAAAATCAGCGTCATGGCGGTCAGCGGGGCATGCGTCGAGCCGGCGATCATGGCCGCCATGCCAACGACGGCGTATGCGCCGGCCTGCGGCACGATGCCCGGCAGCACTGCCGACGCGGCCCAGCCGAAAATGCCACCGGCCATGGCGCCCAGGTAAAGCGCAGGGGCAAATACGCCGCCGGGCCACCCGCTGCCGCTGGTCAACCCGATGGTGACCAGCTTGCCCAGCAGGAGCAGCACCAGCAGGCCGATACTCAACTGTCCCGCCAGTGCGTCGGTAATGGTCGAATACCCCGCCCCCAGCGTGCGGGGCAGGAAGATGGCCACGGCGCCGAATGCGATGCCGCCCAGGGCTGGCTTGATCCAGTTGGGCAGGCGCCTGATGCGGGCGCCCAACTCCTCGGAGCCGTAGATCACCTTGACGTAGACCCGGGAAAGCAGGGTAATGAGGACACCCAGACCGACGTAGAGCAGGATCTCCCAGGGGTTGTTCAACTGATAGGCCGGTATGGGGAAGGACGGCGCCCCGTACATCATGCCGGAGACCTGTGCCGCGCTGACGCAGGCCACGGCCACCAAAGCGAAGGTACGGGTGGAGAACTGGATCAGGACGATCTCCATCACGAAAAAGACGCCCGTAATGGGGGCGCCGAAAGCCGTGGCGATGGCCGCACCGGCGCCCGCCGCTACCAACATGGAGATCCATTCCGGACGGAGCCGCAGCACCTGCCCGATGGCCGACCCCAGGCCGCCTCCCAGCAGCACCACGGGGCCTTCCCGGCCCAGCGACCCGCCGGCGCCCAGCGTCAGCATGGCGGCCAACGTTTTGAGCAGCGTGCTGGCCGGGGAGATCCGGCCGGCCCGCTTATCCATCGCGACGATGACCAGGGGCACCGAGTGATGGCGGTCAGGCTTGCGCACGAGGGTCTTTACCCCGGCGACCGCCAGACCGAGCAGGGCAGGATATGCGAGATACGATGCGGCACCCATCCATTTGGGCAGCGTGTGGAAACCGAAGTCGAGCGACAGTTCGACGATCTCTTCAAAGGCGCGGACGGCGAACGCGGCCAGCACGCCCACCAGACCGACCAGTCCCAGCAGCACGCCATCGGACCGGCGGAAAACTGACCCGGTGGGCCACCAGGAGCCCTGTCCAATTTTGTGCGCTGGCACCTTCACCACCCCACAGCTTTCAGCATGAAGAAGACGGCGTAGGCCAGAAGGGCAAGGCCGGCAATGAGGTTGACGGCCCGGAAGACCCACGGGCGCTGTCCGGCGAACCGCCGGGCGCCGGCCACCAGGAGGGCCAACGTGGCAAACCAGGCGGCGCTCCCCGCAAAGACGGAGAAGAGAACGGCTGCCGCACTGCCAAGGCTGAGCCCGGTCAGCGTAGCTCCGGAAAACGCGACGCCCAGCCCCAGCCAACTGGCGATGGTGCTGGGATTGAACAGGGTGATGCCCAGGCCGAACAGATAGGCGCTTCGCCCGGGGCGCCCAGCGGCGGGGGCGGGCAGGCCCCCGGCCCAGGCCCGGCGTAGGGCGGAATAGGCCATCTGCCCCAGCAGCAGGGCGCCGGCCACGTAAAAAGCCGTCATCAGCGCCGGGAGGCCCCGGAGCCAGGGGGCTACTCCCACGTACACCAGACCAAGATAGAAGAAGTCAACGGTCGCGGCCCCCAGCCCGATGAGGAAGGCGCCGAACCCGCCCCGCTCCAGCCCTTCGCGAATCGCTGCGGCACTGACAGGCCCAAGGGGGGCGGCCACGGAAACGCCCAGGACAAACCCGGATGCCAACAGGGTGATCACTTGCCGGTACCCATTGCCGGGAACGGCGGCACCGCCGTCTCTTTGGCAGAGGAGAGCACGATGGTGGTCCGGGTCCGCATGACGCCGGGAATGGGCCGGAGGAAATCCGTAATCAGCCGTTCCAGGCCGCGGGTGCCATCCGTTCGGACTTTGAGCAGGTAGGAGTCCTCGCCCGCCACGTGGTGGCATTCCATCACTTCGGGCATGGCGGAGACCGCCGCCAGGAACGGGTCGGAGTGCTGGGGCCGCTCCAGGCTGATGGCCACGAAGGCCAGCAGGTCGGCGCCCAGGGCCTCCGCATCCACTGCAATGGTATAGCCTTTGATGACACCGGCCTGCTCCAGCTTCTGGACGCGCTCGGCAGCAGTCTGCCGAGTAATGCCCACCGCAGCCCCCAGGTCGGCCCAGGAAATGCGGCTGTTCGCCGAAAGTTGCCGAATAATTGACATGTCGATATCGTCCATAGCCGTTCCACCGCCAGTTCGTTATCCACCCGTTGTACGTATTTTACTCCACGTCAACCGGAAGAAACAAGCAGGGGGTCGGACGTCGATGGCGAATGTATGTTTGTGTGGGCTTGTGCAGGGGAGATCGTTTGTTGGGAGGGCTGTCGCCATGCCCATGTCGGGTTTTCATCCAGTAGTCTGCGCCTGGTTTGCGGAAACGTTCGGCAGCCCCAGCCCGCCCCAGGCCCGGGGCTGGCCGGTCATCGCCCGGGGGGAGAACGCCCTCATCCTGGCGCCCACCGGGTCGGGCAAGACGCTCGCAGCCTTTCTGAAGTGCCTGGACCAGCTTTACCACGACTGCCAGGACCAGCCGAACGGCGTGCAGGTCCTGTATATATCGCCGCTCAAAGCGCTGAACAACGACGTTCACCGCAACCTCGAGGTGCCGCTCAAAGGCATCGAGGCAAAGGCGCGCGCCATGGGCGTTCCGCTGCCCAAGCTGACCACGGCCGTCCGGACGGGCGACACCAGCCCCCGGGACCGGGCGAATATGGTCAAGCGCCCGCCGCACGTGCTGATCACAACGCCTGAATCGCTCTACCTGATTCTGACCTCGAATGCCCGGTCCATGCTGCGTACGGTGCGCTACGTCATCGTCGACGAAATCCACGCCATGTGCGGCACCAAGCGGGGCGTCCACCTCTCCCTCTCGCTGGAGCGGCTGGAAGCGCTGCTCTCCAGGCCCCCTGTCCGCATTGGGCTGTCGGCCACCCAGCGGCCGTTGGAAGAGATCGCCCGCTACCTCGGCGGCGTCGGGCGCAACGTGACCATTGTAGACACGGGCACCCGCAAGCACCTGGACCTGAAAGTCGAAGTGCCCGTGGACGATATGCGCGCCCTGCCCGAGAACACCATGTGGGCGGCCATCTATCCGCGCCTGCTCGAACTGGTCAGCCAGCACGAGTCTACTTTGATTTTCGTCAACGGGAGGGGCCTGGCCGAACGGCTGACCGGCCGCCTCAACGACCACGCCGGCTACGAACTGGTCAAATGCCACCACGGCTCCGTCTCCAAAGAAGTGCGGGCGCAGGTCGAGCGCGATCTCAAAGAAGGGCGCCTGCCGTGCCTGGTGGCCACATCGTCGCTGGAATTGGGCATCGACATCGGCTTTGTCGACCTCGTCATTCAGATCGAATCGCCCAAGAGCGTCGCCCGGGGCCTCCAGCGGGTCGGCCGGGCGGGCCACGTCATCGGCGCGGCATCCAAAGGGCGCCTCCTCCCGAAGTGGCGGGGCGATTTGCTGGAGACAGCCTGCATTGTGCGGGAGATGGCCCGGGGCGAAGTGGAGGAGACCCGGGTGCCCACGGGCGCCCTGGATGTCCTGGCCCAGCAGATCACCGCGATGGCCGCCGCAGACGACTGGCAGGTGGACGACCTGCTGGCCATGCTGCGGCGCAGCTACTGCTACCGCGACCTGACGGACCGGCAGCTCTTCTCCGTGCTGGAGATGCTCTCGGGCCGTTATCCGTCCGAGGAGTTCCGGGAGCTGCGGCCGCGCATCGTCTGGGACCGCCAGGAGAACGTGATCCGCGGGCGGGACGGGGCGAAGCACGTTGCCATCCGCTCCGGCGGCACGATTCCCGACCGGGGCTACTATGGGGTCTACATCCGGGGGACTGCCGTCAAGCTCGGCGAGCTTGATGAAGAGATGGTCTACGAGTCCCGGGTGGGCGACACGTTCCAGCTCGGGACCGCGAGTTGGAAGATCGAAACGATTGAGCACGACCGGGTCACGGTCAGCGAAGCGTTCGGGACGATTCCCCGGGCGCCGTTCTGGAAGGGCGACGGCCTGGGCCGGCCGTTTGAGATGGGGCAGAAGCTGGGCGCCTTCATCCGGGAAGTCGGCGACCGCCTGTCTGACCCGGGCCTGCCCGCATGGCTGCAGCGGGAGTGCCATCTGGACGAGCGGGCCGCCTGGAACCTGCGCCAGTATCTGTACGACCAGGTCGAGGCGACGGGCGCCCTCCCCCACGACCGGCAGATCAGCGTCGAGTACTTCTGGGACGAAATCGGCGACCGGCGCCTTGTGGTCCATTCGCCCTTCGGCGGGCGGGTCAACCTGGCCTGGTCGATGGTGTTGAAGCGGCGCATGCGTGAGTTGCTAGGCCTCGAGGCCGAGATGATGCAGACCGACGACGGCATCTTCATCCGGCTGCCGGGCGCCGACACGCCGCCGCCCGTCGAAAAGATGCTCCGGGTCGACCCCGCCACCGCCGAGGAGATGCTCCTGGAAGAGGTGGGCAACACCGCCGTTTTCGGGGCCTACTTCCGCATGAACGCCGGGCGGGCGCTGGTCCTGCCGCGACCTCAGCCGGGGCGGCGCCAGCCCTTCTGGCTGCAGCGGCTCAAGGCGGCGGACCTGCTGCAGGTCGCCCGCCGCTACGACTCGTTCCCCGTGGTGCTGGAGACCTACCGGGAAGTGCTGCGCGACGTGCTGGACATGGACGGCCTCCGCTACGTGCTGACCGGCCTGACCACGGGTGAAATCGGCCTGCAGGTCATGGAGACAGACAGCCCCTCCCCCTTCGCGGCCGCCTTCCTGATGAACTTGGTGGGTGCGTACATGTACGAAGGGGAGACGCCCAAGGCCGAGCGGCGGAGCGCCCTGCTGCAGATGAATCGCGACCTGGTCAAGGAGGTGCTGGGCGCCGAGTCCCTGCGGGAACTGCTGGACCCGCGGGCGATTGCCGAAGTGGACCGGCGGCTGCAGCGCCTTGCGCCGGACCGCCAGCCGCGCAACGCCGACGAAGTGGAGGATTTGCTGCGTTGGGTCGGCGACCTCTCCTTGCGTGAGCTGGTCGGGCGGGGCGTCCAGCCGGAGTGGCTGGACGAACTGAAGGGCCGCGTGACGCTGTTACCGCTGGGCGGGGAGGAGCGCTGGATCGCCGCCGACGACCGCGGCATGTACAGCGACCCGGCGGGCCACGCCGGGGCGATAATCCGGCGCTTTGCCCGCAACCACGGTCCGTTCACGCCTGAAGAGATCATGGACCGCTATGGCTACGACCGCGAGACCATCCTGCGCTACCTGGATGTACTGCGGGCGGAAGGCATTTTGGCCGCGGGTGAGTACACCCGGGGCCGCACCAACCGGGAGTATTGCGACACAGAGATTCTTCAACAGATCCACCGGCAGACGCTGTCGCTGCTGCGCCGGGAAGTGGAGCCGGTGGACGGCCCCGCTTTCGCCCGGTTCCTGCTGGACTGGCAGGGGGTCGGGGTCAAAGGTGCCGGCGCCAAGTCCAGCGGCGTGCCCCACGCCCTGCGCCGGGCGCTTTCGCACCTGCAGGGCGTGCCCCTGCCCGCCGAGGCCTGGGAGCGGGACGTCGTGCCCGCCCGGGTACCGGGCTACCTGCCCGTCTGGCTCGATCAGATGCTCGCCATGGGCGAGCTGCACTGGGCCGGCCTGCCCGGCGGCAAGCTGGCGTTCTACCTGCCAGAGACGGTGCATGCCTTCTCGCCCCGGTTGATGGCACCGCCCCCGGCGGAGCTTAGCGCAGAGCAGACGGCAGTGCTGAGGGCGCTGGAAACCAGCGGTGCGGACTTCCTGGGCGGCGTGGCCAGGAGCAGCGGGCTGTCCCCCACGGCTGCCCTGGAAGTGCTGTGGGAGTTGGCCTGGCTCGGGCTGGTCACCAACGATACATTCGCCCCCGTCCGGCAGGTGATGCGGGCGGGAAAGGCGGCCTCCCGACGGGGGCGCCCGGTCTCCCTGCAGGGGGGTACGGGGCGCTGGTCGATTACGTCCCGGCTGCTGCGGGCGGACAGTTATGGCGCGCCCGCCGCGGCCTACGCCCAGGTGCTGCTGGACCGCTACGGCGTGGTGACCAGAGAAGCCGTCCAGTCCGAAGACGGGCCCCTGACCTGGAGCGAAGTGCTCGCCGTCCTCAAGCAGATGGAGCTGCGCGGCCAGGTGCGGCAGGGCTACTTCATCAAGGACCTGTCGGGCGCCCAGTTTGCCTTGCCCGATGCGGTGGAGAAGCTGCGGGCCGCCCGGGAGAACCACGCCGGCGCCTTCCGGCTGGTCGCCGCCTGCGACCCCGGCAACCCATACGGATCGATCCTCCCCGGTGCCGCCCGGGGCACGCGGTCCTATCTGGTGCTGGAAGACGGCGCGCCCGTGCTGGCGGTCGAAGCGGGCGGCAAGCGGCTGGCACCGCTCTGCGACCTGTCCGGCGACCGCCTGACCGCCGCCCTGGCCGCCGTCCGGAACCTGCTGACGGGGCCGGGCGCCCCGCGCCGTATCGAAGTCGAAACCTGGGAAGAGACGCCGATTCACGATGCACCGGCAGCCGAGGTGCTTCGTCAGCTCGGCTTTGAGCGCATGCCCAACAGCCTGGTGCTATATCGGTAGGGCAGATCATATCTTCTTCATCTCAAGGGAACCAGTTTGCCAGCTGAGACGTCTCATATTTTCGCCGGGTAAAAACAACGCTCGGCGAACTTCTTTTCACCACCTCGTTCCGTCAGGCTCGAACCGTTTCCGTCGGCCAGGAGTTACGGACGGAAACGGGCCGACTCTTCCTTCAACTCCCACCGACGAGGATGGAGGTGCCTATGTCCTCACGCAGCCAGACCCTGATCGGCGCCCTGGCCAAGTACAAATGGCGATATTTCGCCGGCGTGGCGGCCCTGTTCGTGACGAACCTGTTCCAGCAGGTGTGGCCCGACGTCTCCGGACGCTTCATCGACGACCTGAACGCCGGAGCGCTGACCACCGCCGGGATTTACCGGTACGCGGCCATTCTGCTCGGCGCCGTCGCCGTCGTCGCGGTGTTCCGGTACGTCTGGCGGATTTACGTCTTCGGCACGGCGCGCTATGTCGAACAGGACTTCCGTGAAGCGCTCTTTTCCCACCTGGAAAGGCTCCCGGCCTCCTTCTACCACACCCACAAGACCGGCGACCTGATGGCCATGGCGACCAACGACTTGCAGGCCGTGCGCGGCATCGCCGGTGAAGGCGTGCTGATGACCTTCGATGCGTCGATGATGACGCTGATCACCATGATTTCGATGATCCGGAAAATCGGGTGGGAACTGTCGCTCCTCGCGCTGATGCCGCTGCCGATTCTCGCCTGCGCCTGCATGTATTTCGGCAGGCTGGTCTTCGTCCGGTCGCGGGCGGTGCAGGACGCGTTTGGCAAGCTGTCGGACGTGACCCAGGAGAATATCTCAGGCATTCGGGTCGTCAAGGCCTTTGGCCAGGAGGCAGCGGAAGAAGGCCGCTTTGACGAGGCCAACAAGTCGTACCTGGCCCGCTTCATGTCGATGATGCGGATTCAGGGCGCGATCGAACCAACGATTCAACTGCTGGCGGGCCTGTGCTTCGTGCTGGCCCTCGCCTTCCCCGGCCGGGCCGTGCTCCGGGGTGAGATTCCGGTCGGCAGCTTCGTCTCCCTGACGATCTACATCGGCATGCTGATCTGGCCGATGATCGCCATGGGCTGGGTGGTCAACATCATCCAGCGGGGGTTTGCGGCGTTTGAGCGCATCCAGACGGTGCTGCTGACGGAGCCGGATGTGGCGACTCCGGCCCACCCGGTGCGCGTCGGACGGATCCACGGCCAGATCGAAGTGAAGAACCTGACCTTCCGCTATCCCGAAAAGAAGCGGCCCGCTCTGCGGGATCTGAGCGTCACGGTCAAGCCGGGCCAGACGCTGGGGATCATCGGGCGGACGGGCAGCGGCAAGTCGACGCTGGTCTCGCTGCTGGCGCGGGTTTTCAATCCGCCTCGGGGCACGGTGCTGGTCGACGGGGTCGATGTGCTCGACCTGCCCCTTGATCAGCTGCGCCAGGCGATTGCGTTTGTGCCGCAGGAGTCCTTCCTGTTCTCCCGGACGGTCGGCGAGAACATCGCTTTCGCTCCGGGCGAGTGGACGGAGGAGCAAGTGCACGGGGCGGCCCGGACGGCCCAGGTGGAGCAGGATATTCTGGAGTTCCTGCCGCAGGGGTATGAGACGATGGTCGGCGAGCGGGGCGTGACCCTGTCGGGCGGCCAGCGCCAGCGGGTGGGCCTGAGCCGGGCGGTGCTGAAGGACGCCCCGATTCTGGTGCTCGATGATTGCCTGTCGGCGGTCGATACGAGCACGGAGCAGCGGATTCTGAGTGGCCTGCGCCCGGTGATGCGGGAGCGGACAACGGTGGTGATTTCGCACCGGGTCGCGGCCGTGCGGGCTGCGGATCAGATCATCGTCCTTGAAAACGGGGCCATGGTGGAAACGGGTACGCATGAAGAGCTGCTCGCCCTTGAGGGCCGGTACTTCCGGACATATCAGCGGCAGCAGCTCGAAGAGGCGATCGCGTCGGTTGAGTAGTTATCATCGGGATGTCGGGCTGGGGCAGGGCGGCCGGTTGGTAGGGTGCCCCCGGCTCCCCGAGGCTCGCCGCATGGCCTCAGACCGGCCATGCGAGCCGCGGACGTCGCTGGGGGCACCCCACCAACCGTCCACCCGTCCTCCCGTCTCCCCCCGGGCTACTCACCGCCGCTCTCGCCCTGCCGGCTGTGCCGCTGCGTAAGAGCTCCTCCAGGAGCGTTTTCAGCGCGGTAACCGCTGGCCGACGTCGGAGCGTGTGTGCAGGTGCACCCGCAGCGACGTCCGTGGCTCGCATGGCCAGTTTTAGGCCATGCGGTGAGCCTCGGGGAGCCCCGGGGGCACCTGCACGCCCGCTCCGGTACCCAGAGCCTGGAGGCCGGAGGAAAAAAGCACTCCCGTGACACCCGCCCATTTAATTCGAAAGAAGGAGGCCCACATGGGGGATTTTCGCCAAGAAGAAGAACTTGAGAAGGCGTATGACGCCAAGCTGATGGCGCGGCTCCTCTCCTACGCGCGCCCCTACTGGAAATCCATCCTGGTCTGCATCCTCCTGCTCGCGCTCTCCGTCGGGCTGGACCTCAGCCGGGACTACATCAACAAGCTGGCCGTCGACCTGTACATGAAGCCGGGCATCGACAGCCCGGAAGCCCGGGCCGGGCTCCTCAAGCTGGCCGGCCTGCTGGCAGGCGCCCTCATCTTCGGTTTCATCGTCATGTACAGCGAAGTCCAACTGCTCCAGTTCACAGGCCAGCGGATCATCTACACCATCAGGCGTCAGCTCTTCGGCCATCTGCAGCGCCTGCACCTGAAGTTCTTCGACTCCAACCCGGCCGGCCGTCTGGTGACACGGGTCACCAACGACACCGAGACGCTCAACGAAATGTACACCAGCGTCCTGGTCAACCTCTTCCGGGACGTCTTCATGCTGGTCGGCGTGGCGGCCCTCATGCTGCACAGCAACTTGCGGCTGGCGGCCATCAGCCTGTGCCTCGTGCCCCTCGTGGCCATCTACTCGAACTTCTTCATGCGCAGGGCCCGCAACGCCTGGCGCGAAGTCCGGACCCGCCTGGCGCGCATCAACGCCTTCCTGGCAGAGCATATCAACGGCATGAAAGTCGTCCAGCTCTTCGCCCGGGAAGCCAAGACCTTCGCCGAGTTCAAGGCGGAGAACGACGGGTACTTCAAGGCCTCCTGGGCCCAGTTGATGATCTGGGCGGTCTTCCGCCCCATCCTCGACTTCATCGCCAACCTGGCCGTGGCCCTGCTGCTCTGGTACGGCGGCATTCAGGCGATTGCGGGCAGCGTCTCCATCGGCACGCTGGTGCTCTTCGTATCGCTGATTCGGCGCTTCTTCGAGCCCCTCATGGCCCTGGCCGAAAAGTTTAACATCATGCAAAGCGCCATGGCGAGCTCAGAGCGGCTCTTCAAGCTGCTCGACACCCCGCCCGCCGTCCTCGATCCGGCGGAGCCGACGCCGCTGGGACGGGTCAGCGGCGCCGTCGAGTTCAGGAACGTCTGGTTTGCCTACGACGAGGAGGAATGGGTCCTCCGGGACGTCAGCTTCAAGGCGCAGCCCGGCCAGACGGTCGCCTTCGTGGGCCACACCGGCGCCGGCAAGTCCTCGATCATCAACCTACTCACCCGCTTCTACGATGTGCAGAAGGGCGAGGTGCTGATCGACGGGGTCAACGTCCGTAACATCGCCCAGACCGACCTGCGGAGCAACGTCGGGCTGGTGGCCCAGGACGTCTTCCTCTTCACCGGCGATATTAAGTCCAACATCCGGCTCGGAAATACGGCCATCACCGACGACCAGCTGGTGGAAGCCGCCCGGGCTGTGGAAGCGGACCGCTTCATCCGGCAGCTGCCCGGCGGATATGAAGAGCCAGTGGCCGAACGGGGCGCCACGCTGTCGGCGGGCCAGCGGCAGCTGGTCAGCTTCGCCCGGGCCCTGGCCTTTGATCCGGCGATTCTGGTGCTGGACGAGGCGACGGCCTCCATCGACTCGGAGACGGAAGCCGTGATTCAGCGGGCGCTGCGGACGCTGACCCGGGGCCGGACCACGTTCATCGTGGCGCACCGGCTGTCGACCATCCAGCACGCCGATCAGATCGTCGTCCTGCATAAGGGGAAGATCCGAGAGCGGGGCACCCATGCGGAGCTCCTGGCGATGCAGGGGCTCTACTACAAGCTCTGGCGGCTCCAGTTCGAGGAGCAGTCCGAGGAGGGGGCATCCGGCGGTGTCGCGGTGGCGGGGGCATAGCGAAACGGCCAGCTGTCAAGCCGGCCGTTTTGGCTGTCACCAGGCTCCGTCCATCACAAGACGAAGACGTCGAGCTTCCGTATCCTGTTTCTACCAAGAGGGGCGTCCGATCCTTCCCAGACCCTCCACAGACCCTTCCCAGACCCTTCCCAGACCCTTCCCAGACCCTTCCCAGACCCTCCACAGACCCCTCACAGACCCTTCACAGACCCTTCACAGACCCTTCCCAGACCCTTCCCAGACCCTTCCCAGACCCTTCACAGACCCTTCACAGACCCTTCCCAGACCCTCCACAGACCCCTCACAGACCGTTCTCAGACCCTTCTCAGACCCTTCATAGACCCTTCATAGACCCTTCTCAGACCCTTCATAGACCCTTCCCGGGGGGTAGACCAGGGGGCGCAATCTGATACCAAATATTGGAGAGAAACCCCCTCGCGTCAGGATCGGTCACCTTCCGGATGATCACGGGCGCCCCGCCCATGCAGCGCCAGTCGTATATGTTCGCCCGGTCGCGGACGTACATCGGGATAAAAGGGGAGTCGGGATTCTCACGGCAATAGAGGACCATCCCCTCCGTCGGCGTGCGGCTGGTCTCCGCCCGGGACATGCAGGGAATGTTGGCGCCCACGTTGCAGGCGTAGACTTCGCCGCCCATGCAGCGCCAATGGGTTCCGCGGATGAAGTGGTCGGGAACGGTATCGCCGGGTATCCGGAACGCCTTCTGCAGGCCCCGGGCGATCACAAGCGGGACCCGCTCGCCCGCCCAGCGGGCGTCCGGCGCATCAACATTGCCCACGGCCGCACAGTAGGCGAAGGGGTCAGTATAAGTCTGCGGTGCAGCAGCAGCGTGCGGCTGGATGGCAGCCACCAGGAGAAGAGCCAGAAGCAAGAGGCCGCGCATGAGATTCCCCCCGTGTCTGGTAGAAAAGGGGCGCCCACGCAGGGCGCCCCTGGTCTCGCTAGCGGGTCTGCCGCCCCCGGGCCCCGGCCCTCTGCTGTCCGGACGCACCATACGTCACGTTCTTGTAAGCCGCCAGGCTTCCGCCCTCGGTCAGCTCCGTGCCGAACTCGTAGGTGCCTTTTTCGGGGTCGGCCGCAGCCTGCCCCCTTGTCCGTCCGTCGGCGAAGAGCTTGGCTTGCCGGTGTTTCGCATCCCCCATGGTGGAACTCCCCCTTATCGTTGGAGTGGTTCCGCGGGACCAGCTTTAGTCTTTGCGGATGGCTGCACGGTAATACCGGTTCGGCGGCACCCCCGCACCCGGAAAGTACCACCGACAAGATCCCACCGATCAGGCCCAGCCAATGGCAGCGCTTTCAAAACCATGCGAAATGGCAGGGAACAGGCCATAACATACAGAAATCCCGGAGATAACTGGCGACCAGCGGGGGGGCTTCATCATGCAGGAACGGGTCTTCATCGGCCGGTGCAGCAGCTATGATCCACAGGCCATTGCAGCGGTCATTGCCCGCGGGCTGACGGAACTGGCGGCCTGGGACCGGATCCGGGGCAAGGTGGCGATCAAGCCAAATCTGGTGCTGGCCCACCCGGTCCATGCCCGGCACGGCTACACCCGCGCCGAGTTCATGGCAGGCGTGCTGCAGCACCTGGCGGCACTGCGGGAGCGGGGGCAGGTCGCCCGGGTCGATATTGTGGAGAAGTGCGGCCGGGGCGCCCCCACCCGAGGCCAGTTCAGGAGCGCGGGCTATCTGCCCCTGGCGCGGCGCTTCGGCGTCACGCTCCACCCCATGGAGGAGGAGCCGCGGGTAGCGGTGGCGCTGCAGCGGGGCGTCTGTCATCAGACGGTGCACATCTCCCCGCATGTGGCGGGTGCCGATACGGTGGTCTTCACGCCCAAGCTGAAATCCAACGTGCTGGCCCACGGCATTTCGGCGGCGCTGAAGCTCAACATCGGCTCGGTGGATGACGACGAGCGGATGCTCTTCCACGACCACCGGCTGGACGACAAAATCGTCGACCTGCTGGAGGCAGTCCACCCGCACCTCATCATCACCGATGCGATCGAGATTGCCGCCGGCGGCAACCAGATGACCCAGGCGGGCCATCCGTTGGGCGCCGTGCTCATCGCGACGAACCCGCTAGCCCATGACCTGGTGGCGGCCCACCTGCTGGGCCTGGACCCGGCCGGGGTCGGCCATCTGCGCCGGGCCGTAGAGCGGGGCTACACCCCTGCGTCCATCGAGGATATTGAAGTGGTGGGTGATTACCCCCTCGCCGATGCACAGGCGGTGGTGTCGGAGTACGATCTGGGGTTCATCCGCGTGGAAGATTTTCAGTGCCCGATGGCCATACAGTCGGGCGAGCCGTACTGCACAGGCGGCTGCCACGGGGTCTTCCTCGATTGGCTGCACATGATCAGGGACCGGCAGCCCGAGCGGATTGCCGACCTGCCCGACGACGTGACGGTGGTCATCGGCGAAGTCAAGGAGCCGGTGATGGGGCGCCGGGTGCTGCTCTACGGCGATTGCGCGGCCAGAAGCCGGGTCGCCGCCGGCCGGATGGCGTGCATTCGGGGATGCCCGCCGAACCACAAGAACACGATTTTCTGGATGGCCGTCCTCTACCGGGTCTTCGGCCCCCTCTTCCGCCTCGATCTGATCTGGGAGGGTTACTTCGTCAACCCGGCCGCCCGTGTGCTGGGCTGGTGCCGTCGGGTCCTGGCCCGGGCGGCCTGAGCCAGTAATAAGTCAAGGCGCCGCCCGCATGAGACGGGCGGCGCTACTTTTCAACCCTTATACCGGCCTTCGAGATCGTCGAGGAACTGGCGGGCGGCCCGCCCGGACCGGGCGTTCTGCCACATCACCCAGCGGAGGGCTTCTTCGTGCAGGACCTCGCGCGGGACCTGCAGTCCCCGCACTTCGGCCATGTGCTCCACGATGGCCAGGTAATCAACCTGCGTGGGGGCCGTGAACAGGACCGTAATGCCAAACCGGTCAGCCAGCGAAAGCTTCTCTTCCATCGTATCCTGGCCATGGACTTCCGCCGTGTCCGGGGTGTGCCGGTCCGACCAGCGCTCCGGCACCAGATGGCGCCGGTTAGTAGTGGCATAGAGCGTCACGTTGGCCGGCCGCTGCTCCAGCGTCCCTTCCACCATGGATTTGAACGCTTTATAGTCGGCCTCGGCCTCATCAAAGGAGAGGTCGTCCAGGAAGAGCACGAAGCGATACGGCTCGTTTCTGAGGCGACGGAACAGTTCACCGACACTCCCGATGGCGCTGCGGGCAACCGCCACCAGCCGCAGCCCGGCGGACCCATAGCGCGCTGCCAGCCCCCGCACCATGGAAGACTTGCCGGTGCCGCGTGAACCGTACAGCAGCAGGTTATTGGCCGGCCCGCCCCGGAGGAACTGCTCGGTGTTTCGCAGCACCGTTGCTTTGGCCTGGTCGATCCCAACCAGATCATCCAGATCAAACAGATCCGGGTCGCCAATTCCATCCAACTGACCGGTCCACTGCAGATACCAGTATGAGCAGAACAGGCCGGCGCCGGATTGCCGGTGGTAAGCGGCCAGGTCCTGCGCGCACCGGCCCCAGTCGGGGGCGCCCGCCAGCGCTTCCGCCATGGCCGCCAGGGCGCCGCCCGCCGGGCCCGCACTCGTCCGCCCCCAGGACGGCCACATGGGCAGCCCGGAACCGGCAGCAGACCGGCAGTGTTCCGCCGTCAGGCTGAAGAGGGTTTGGAGCAGCCGCAGGTCATAGGCCGCGGCCTGCAGCAGTTCGGGGGGCAGCATCCCCGCCGCGGCGCCTGTGCTAAAAGGGTTCTCATCGGTCAGCACGCGCTCCAGCAGGTGGTTCTGCCAGCCATCGCGCTGCGGGGCGGCGGCCGGACCTTCCTGGCAGAGCGACCGGACGACGGCGAGATAGGCCTCTTCCACGCCCCGGCCCGTCCGGCAGGCCGCGAGGTATCCCATCATCGCCCTGCCGGGCGCCGACTCCAGGACCCGGTGATAGAGCACGAGCCGGTTGTGAATCTGCGGGTCAGCAGAGACATTCAACATCGATACGCTACTCCCTCCGCGGGCCGCCTGGTACTGACCACCATATTATCATGTCGGACTATCAGTTAGCGAAGAAAATACTATGCGTGCGGTACGGACATACCCTGGCGACCTGATGCACGTTCAATGGCAGGGTGTATATACTTTGACATGAAATGGTTGAAAAGTAGCAAAAGGAGGCGCAATGACACAATTGCGAGGTACCTTGACGCTTATAAACCTGATGAGAGCGTATGCTGCCGAATCCCAAGCCTGGAACCGGTACACCTTTTATGCGGCGGTCGCCGCCCGGGAAGGCCTGAAACAGTATGAAGCCCTTTTCATGGAAACCGCCGATCGTCAGGCGGAGCATGCCAAATGCTTTTTTGACCTGACGCAGGAATGTCTGACCGGCAGGAAGTTGGCCCTGGTCGAGCGCAGTTGTAAGTGCACCGTGCCGTTCGGCAGCATACTGGAAACACTGAAGGTGGTAGCAGGCGAGCATGAAGACTGGACGGAAGCGTATCCCATCTTCGCGGAGGTTACGGGCAGCCAGGGCTTTCCTGAAATGGCCACGGCATTCAAAATGCTCGCCCTGGCTGAGGAGTCGCATAGACAGCTGTATGCCAAATTGAGCTAGCATCCGGGCAGGCGGGTTGATCGATCGGAAGGTCGCCAGGCGTGCCCGCAGCGCATCAACTGCACGTACATATCCCAAGGCACTGCAGTGCCGGAAGCGAAAGGACACCGGGGAGGCAAGCCTCCCCGGTGTGACGCGATTGCTAGACGGTTTGTGCCTCGTCGACGCCGGCCTCTACAGCCGCACAGACCATGATGATCTCCTGGGTGCGGTCGCCCTTGTCGGCAAGGAGTACACCGCTGTCAGCAATCAGACCGCCGGGGAGGACTCGGACTTCCACGGTCCCGTATGGGAAGACGGCCTTGACTTGCTCGACGTCCAGGGGGAGGGCGCCCGGCACATCGGGAACGCCCAGGGTGACGCGGACTCGCATGTAGCTCCTGTCGCCGTTGGGGCAGAGCATGCGCCAGCCCGGCAGGGAGTTGCGCTCAATCGCGTTGCGGCAGGCGCGCACGGCTGCCACCGTCAGGTCCTGCCCGTGCAGGTCGACGCCCATGCCCAGTTCTACGAATAGTACTTTCACTTGATATCGTCTCCTTCGCTGCCTCTTGCCGGATTCCCGCCCCGGCCGCCAGGCTCACCTACCCGCGCCCGACGGCTGCCTTCAGCGCATCGACCGTGATGTTGTAATGCGAATCATGCCAGATCGCCTTGCCGTCCCGAATCAGCACCGCCTGCGGGCTGGCGTGCTTCGCCCCAACCTTATCCGCAAACGCCAGGGAGACGGGGCGCTCCTCGATCACCCGGACCCAGGCATGCCCGACCTTGCCCGCTTCCGGCGTCTTCAGAAACTCAGCCCACGCACGGTGGGCACGCGCGGAAATCGGTCAGGTGGTGGAATGCTTGAACACCAGCACGGCCCGCCCGGAGGACTGAGCCAGCACGCCCTCCAGATCAGCCAGCGAAAGAAGTTGCTTGATTTCGGTCATCTCGGTGAAACCTCCCCGGTCCCGAATTCGTCATCATAATATCTGACGAAAACACCTGCGCATGCGGTACGTACGGTTCTTGGGGGGCCAGGCCCGTCGTAAGCTACAGGGGCATACTACTCTTCCCGGGCGCCCGCATGGCGTGCCGCAGGAAAGGGGTCGAATCCGTTGAAGCGCCTCCTGCTCGCCTGGCTCCTGCCGGCCGCGATACTCCTGGGCGGCTGCAGCCTGCTCTCCCAGAGTCCGCCCGCCGTGGGCCCCGTGACCCTGACCGATAAGGTCGCTGAGAAGACGATGGCGCCCCTCAATCCGACGGACAAATTCTCGACCGCTACGCAGCTAATCTACGCGTCGGCGCTGGTGCAAAACGCCCGCAAGGGCACCCGGGTCGATGCCGAGTGGACCTTTGACAAGGAAGGCCAGGGTACATACGTACCCGTCGATAGCTCGGGCGTGACCTTCCCCCAGGCGGGAAAGGAGAATTACGTCGCTTTCAGCCTGAAGGCCGTGACCACCTTTATGCCGGGTACATATAAAGTGCGCATCCTCCTGGACGGCAAACCCGCCCGGGAAGCCACCTTCACCATTGCAGAAAAGCAGTGACCGAAAGGCGGGGCGCCAGGGCGCCCCTCTTGCAGCGCCCTCTCGCCATTCCCCGCCTTCTTACGTCAACTGCGGCCCCTCCCGGAGCATGATCAGCCAGTCGCCCTGGCTGTCGCGGGTCGTGCCGGCCGGCCTGAACCCCAGGCCCCTGTACAGCCGCACCGCCGGCTGATTATCGGGCCGCACTTCCAGGCGCACCGGCCCGGCGCCCAGCCCGTCGAGGCGCCGCAGCCCCAGCCCGCACAGCACCCGGGCGATGCCCCGCCCCTGATGCTCCGGATGCACGGCCACAGAGAGAATCCGGGCCTCCGCCTTCACTTCCGGCTGCCGGCTGCTGCTAAGGAAGTCCAGCTTGTTCAGCGTCAGCGCCCGGATGGGCGCCGCCCCAATGCGGTATTGCCCGCTGATCCACCGCCAGGCCCAGCGGAAGATGATCCCCTTGCGCACCGCCACCCAGGGCAGGCGGCTGGTAGCTGCCGGTGCAAAAATGTAGCCGGCGATCCGCCCCCGCCCAGCGTCCGCCACGTACAGGGCGTCGGGCTCCGCCTCCATGCAGAGCGAGAATGGCTCGGCTACCACCGCCGGCGCCGGGGGCGCATCAAAATAATGCTGGATGCTCTCCGGAAACGCCGCGACGAAGACCCGCGCGATCCCTTCGAGATCATCCCGCCGCGCCAGCCGGAACTCGTAGGTCAGACCTGTCACCTCCCGTCCAGCGATACCGGCCGCCAGGCGGTCCGGTCCAGCAGGACGTTGTCCACCCGGGTCTCCACGTTGATCAGCACCGACTCGGGCTCGCCCATGGCCGGGAGCGGCAGCGTCACCGTCACCCAACTCCCCCGCTGCTCCGCCCGGATCAGGTCCCGCCCGGTGCCCGCCGGCCACGCATCGACCCGGTGGGCGCCTTCAGGCTGCACGGTGACTGAGGCCAGGTCGCCCCAGCCCTGTCCGCTGTGGAACTCCCGGACGTAAAACCGGATTTCCACGGGGCGCCGCGGCCTGGAGACCATCGGTACTGCCAGACTTAGCATTCCCCCGTTGCGGGCCGCCCAGACGCTGAGCGCATCGGCGCCGCGTTCGAGCTCACGGGCCACCGTGTCGGCGCGTGGATCCGTAATCACCTGCACCCAGTTCAAGTCCGGCCACGGCGGCTTTTCACCGGGGAAGAACGGGTAGGGTTCTGTACTGCCCGTCAGTTTGACGCGCGCAATGGTGCCAAAAAGCTCATTGGTACGGATGAAGCTCTGCAGATACCGCTTCAGCACCATCGTCTGCGAGCGGTAGTCTTGGAGGGCTTCTTCCTTTCTTTTCACCTGCTCCGGGTTCAGGGGATGCTCCTGCCAGGATGTCATACCCGTGGCGAGCCCGACTGGCGGCAGCAGGCCTTCGGTGGGCCGGTAGCCCTTGGGCGCCGGCCAGTCGCCCCGGTGGACCAGGAAGAACCACTCGGCGGGCGGCTCCCAGTCGGGCTCCGTGCGCCGCAGTTCCTCCAGGGCGGCGGTGACGAAGTTGGAGAGGGCCCAGTGATCGACGTGCGACTCGTTGGGATGCGGATAGACGACCACGGCCGGCCGTGTCTCCCGGAGGATGTCGATCAGTTCGCCCAGCAGGGTGCGGCCCGAGTATGGCACCCCGACCCGGCGTGCCTCCGCGTACGGCACGCGGTTGAACCGGGTAGTCGGGCTGGTGTAGAGCCTGTCCGGCTGCCAGTACTCGCCCCACAGGCGGTGCAGGCCCCCGTCGGGGAAGCCCAGAAAGATCAGCCGCTCTTGCGGCAGGCCCAGGCGAGCCAGAGCCGACCGGGATTCGCCCAGCCGGTGGCGGCCGTATTCCACCATGCGTTCCGGCAGTACGGGGCCGCGGTGGTAGATCTCGGCGCCAACCTTGAACCCGTCGCCGCTGGTCACCAATACGACACGGGGTTGGGCGCCCTGCGCCTCCAGGTCGGCCAGGAGGCCGCCGGCGGCGACCACCTCGTCATCGCTGTGCGGGGCGAAGACCAGGGTGCGGCGCGGCACTGTCTCCAGCCGCGCCAGCGGACCCATACGGGGCGGCTGGGGGAAGAAGTAGCTCCACGAACTCAGCAGGGCCAGCACGCCGGCTGCAGCCCACATACGGCTCCGCATGGGTTCACCCCTCTCTCCCTCATCATTATATCCCTGCGGGAGTAGAAATGGTAAGATTTGCTCTGCTCACTCACCAGGGCGGACCAGCCGGAGGATCTCCTCCTCCACCCGGAACCCGAGGCGCCGGTTGACGGCCAGGATGGGTGCGTTCCTGACGTGGTTCAGGGTCGTCATCCGAGCGATGCCGGCGCCGCGTGCGTGCAGGGCCGCCGCTGCCTTCAGCGACATGCCCAGTCCCTGCCCCCGGAAGCCGGGCGCCACACCGGTCATATAGATGTGCGCCACCGCCGGTCCCGGCAGCTGCGCCATGGTGAATCCGGCCCAGCACCCGTCCGGAGCGAGGGCGACCATCCAGCCTTCGGGCCAGGCGCCTTCCGTGCCGAAGGCGAATTCCCGCCAGGGTGCGAAGGGCTGGTAAGGCGACTCGGCGGCATCGGGCGTGTGTGAGAGATACTCCTGATACATCGCGTGCAGCCGCTGCTCGCCTGCGGGCGACCGGAGCCGGTCGAACGTAACGAAAGTGAATGGCGAGGCCGCCACCAGCGCCGCCCAGGGCGCCGGGTCAAGGGCAGCCAGGTCAAGCGACTGATAGAGCAGGTGCTGGGTGACAGCGAAGCCCCGCCGCTGCGCCCAGGCCACCGACTCCGGATCATGCGGGCTGCCATTGGCCCGCAGGTGGGCAGGATGTTGCGGTCGGACGGCCTCCAGCAGGTCGTGCCAGAGGGCGGCGCCCACGCCATGGCGCCGTTCCGCAGGCACCACCTGCACCAGACAGCGCAGGTCGCCCGCCGGGGTAGCGTGGGGCATGAAGCCCGCTGAAGCCCGCCCGAGCAGCCGCCCCGATTCGTGGACCGCAACCAGCCCGGTAAACCCCGGGCTGCCGGCTGCCTGTGCGGCAACTTCTTCAGGCGGCATGCCCTCCAGCGCCGCAATGGCCGGGTAGTCGGCTGGAGTCTGCCGCCGGATGATAAGAGTCAAAAGATGCGCCCCCTGCTGCAGTAGTGATATCACCACTATAGCGGGGGGCGGCTGATCAGGCGAGGCCTATTTCGGCGGCCATGGCTGCCACCCGGCGGATGCCGCCCCGCACCGCGGGCGTCAGGTTCCGCCCCCAGCCGGTGTCGCCGGGCTGAATGCCCAGCAGCAGCACCCGGGCGCCCGTCTCGGCGGCCAGGTAACGCATCAGCAGAGCCAGCGGCGGGCGGTGACCATGCCACGCCGGCCGTTCCTCGAGATCATCTGACGTGAGCAGCGCAACCGCCCCCGGGGCTTCATCCAATTGGACGGCGTCGATGAGTAGGATCACGTCAGGGCGACGACTTTTGATTCGCATCGTGATCGCCTCGGGTGCGGTGCCGGCAACCATGACTTCGCAGGTGCGGCGAAGGCGCAGGAGGCGCGCGAGCACCAGGCCCGCCCGGTCATCACTGCGGTCCGGATTCCCGATGCCCACCGCCAGCAGCGTCATGGGTAACCTCCAGAGTAGGCTGCTTGAGGCCCATCGCCACGGTGACGGCGTGGAGAATCGCCTCGGGGCGGGGTGGGCAGCCCGGAATGTAGTAATCGACCGGCAGGACGGAGCCGAGGCCGCCTTCCACGTGGTAGGTGTCAAACCAGATGCCCCCGCCCGTGCAGCAGGAGCCGACCCCGATGACGACCTTCGGGTCGGGCACCGCCTCGTACAGGCTGAGGAGCCGGGGCTTGACCTGCCGGGTGACGGGGCCGGAGATCAACAGCACGTCGGCGTGCCGGGGCGAAGCGACCAGCCGAAGGCCTAACCGCTCCGCATCGTAATGCGGCGTGAAGGCGCAGATCTCCTCGATGTCGCAGCCGTTGCAGGAGCCGGCATTTGCGTGGTAGACCCAGAGGGATCGCTTGAAGCAGGCCTTAGTCATCCGCTGCAGCCACTCCATGTGCATGCTCCCCTCCTTTCTCGCCGCCGGTCAGGAAGATTCGGCTGCCCGCCCGCACCAGCAGCGTGATGGTCAGCAGGCTGACGCCGACCGCTACGCCGGCTGCCCAGCCGTAGCCCCCCCGGGCCGCCGCTGCAAAGAGGGCGAACTTGGAGAAGAAGGCGGGCAGCGGCGGAACGCCGCCGAGGCCCAGGGCTGCCACCAGGAAAACGACCGCGGCCCAGGGCTTCTGCGTTAGCCGCTCGTTCTGGGCGATGGACGTCACCGGCAGCGCCGCGGCGACCGCGAACAGGATTGCTTTCAGAAGACCGTGGTTGATGATGTGCAACTGCGCAGCCGCCAGCCCGCCCACGCCGATGCCGAGGAGGATGTACCCCGCCTGACTGACGCTGGAGTAGGCCAGCAGCCGCCGCAGGTCATCCTGGCCGAACGCCGCCGCCACCCCTACCACCATGGTGATGCAGGCGAGGACCACGGTGACCGGCGCCAGGGCCGGTGCCGAGCCGATCAGCGGCGGCAGCAGACGGATCAGCGCCAGCAGCGCCACCTTGGTGCCCACACCGGCGAAGAGCGGCGTGAAGCCGCCGGGGCAGTGCTCGTAGGCGTCAGGCAGCCAACCGTGGACGGGGACGAGCCCCGCCTTGGTGCCCAGGCCGACCAGCAGCAGGGCGCCAGCCAGAGCCCCCGCCCCCGGTGGCATGGCGCCCATGTCCGCGATGCGGGTCGACCCGGCCGCTGCGTAGATGAGCCCCAGGCCGCACAGCGCCGCCGTCAGGCCGAGAATGTTCATCAGCAGGTACTTGCAGGCCGCCGCCCGGCTGCGCAGGGCGATGACGGGAGCGGACGCCAGGGTCGACAGCTCCACGGCCACGTAAAGCCAGATCAGGTCTTCGGTCAGCGCCGCCCAGCAGATGGCCCCGGCGAACAGGGGCATGCACAGGTAGATGAGCGGCTCATGCTCTTTCAGGTAGTAACGCGCGTAAGCGATGGCGGCGGCGCACAGGCCAGTGGTCAGCAGCACCAGCGGCCCCGCTCGCATGATCAGCGCCGCGCTGAACCCCGCCGTCGTGAGGATGAGCGCCGCCGGGGCGGCGCCGCGCAGGGCGAAAGACCGCACCTGCGGGGAGAGCAGCAGCCAGACCGCGAGTATCAGAGCGATGAACAGGCCACTTTCGGCGGAGAGCCCGAGCGACGGCAGCGCCAGATGCACCCCATTCTCCACCAGGCAGATGCCCAACACCGTGCGCCGCTGTGCGAGGATGGCCCAGGTGCCAACGGCCAGCAGGATCGCCGCCGCGGGGGTGAAGGATGGCGCCACGGCGGGCGCCCAGCGCCATGCGGCAGCCCAGGCCGCCGCACCCGCGAAGAGGGCGGCGCCGAGCGGATAGCCGCTCTGGTCTTTGGTCGGATACCGCCACAGGAGCAGCGGGATGATCAGCGCCCGTCCCACCAGGGCAAGCGCCGCGGCCGCCGGAGAATGCGCCGCCGCCAGGACCGCGATCACCGCGCCCTGCAGCGCGTAGGATACCACCGACCAGCGGTGCTTCGGCAGTTCGGCGGCCAGGGCCGCCGTAAGAAGCAGCAGCAGTTCAACCACGCCGCGCCACCCCCTTCAGCTTCGCGGCCTGCGCCCGGCGCTTGCACGTCGGGCAGAGCATGCCGGCGCCAGGGAAGTAATCCGCCATGGACCGGGTGGCGCCCAGGGGGCGCCCGCAGCGGCTGCACGCGGCGAGCGGCAGTTCGGCTCTGACGCGCAGGGCCGCCGGGTCGGTGACGGCCGTCTCGTACCGGTTCGTCATAACGATGGCCTGCGACGGGCAGACCTCCGCGCACCGGGCGCAGTAAAGGCAGCGCCCGAAGTCCGCCTCCCAGACCACCGCGGTCGGCCCGGCGGTCAGTGCAATCAGCCGTGAGGGGCAGGCGTAAGCACACGCCCCGCAGCCGAGGCACCGGGCGGCGTCCAGGGCCGGCAGGCCCCGGAAGCCCGGCGCCGGCGGCGGCGGCACCAGCCGGGTCGCCTTCTTGGTGCGAATGGCAAGGGTGATCTGGCGGAACTTGGCGTTAAACATCCGTCATCGCCTCCCCGTCAGGCCCCGAAGGCAGCGAACAGCAGCCCCGCCAGGGCCACCGCCGCCAGGCCTTCGAAGAAGCGGATCGCCTGCGCAATCCGAACGCGGGGACTGAAGACCGCCACGACTTCCACCAGCGCCAGAATGACCAGCACCTTCACGGGATGGAGCAGCGGCAGCCAGGGCAGGAAGAGCGCTGCGAAGAAAGAGGCCAGCACCGTCTGCCGAATCATCAGGGCCAGCTGGAGCAGGGCCAGGGGGGGCCCGGAGTACTCGATACACGGCCCGCCCATCAACTCGGTCTCCGCTTCGGCGATATCGAACGGGAGCTTGGCCGATTCGGCCTGCAGGACCGCTAGGGCAGCCAGGGCGGCAAAGGCCGTGGACGGCGCCCAGGTCAGGGCGCCCGCCCCCGCCACCGCCAGGGCGTTCTCCCGCACGCCCAGCGTGAAGAAGGCCGCCGCCAGCACCGGCTCCACGACCAGCAGCAGCATCACTTCCCGGCTGGCGCCCGCCGAGGCAAAGGGGCTGCGGGAAGCCAGCCCCGCCAGCACCGTCCCGACCGACGAGAGCGTCAGCAGATAGATCACCACCAGGCCGTCGCCGGCGGCGCCCAGGGGCGCCGCGAACGCCATGGGCAGGAAGAGGCCCGCGGCCAGGGCGCCGGTCAATACCAGGGCCGGGGCGCCCCGGAAGATCCAGTCGGCGGAGACTCGGCGCTCCTCCTTGCCCAGGAGCTTGAACAGATCGAAGTAGGGCTGCAGAATCGGCGGACCCTGGCGGTTCTGCAGGCGGGCCCGGAGTTTGCGGGTGAGACCGGCGTAGAGCGGGGCGAGCAGGAGCAGAAAGACGAGGTTGTAGAGAAAACCCATCAGTCTCGCCTCCTCACCACTTCGTAGCGTTCGGTACAGGAGAAGCAGGGGTCGATGGAACCGGCGATGATCGGGAAATCCGCCACCGTAGTCGCCGGACCCAGCATGTCCGGTACCGCCTGCAGCAGCATGTAGGTCGGGGCCAGCACCTTCCAGCGGTACGGCCTGCCGTCCGCGCCGGTCAGCACATAGTGGCAGCAGGCGCCCCGGGGCGCCTCAATCTGGCTGATCCCTTCCCGCCAGGGTGGAATCTCGCCCGGGTCGGCGTAGATCGGGCCTTCCGGCATGCCCTCCAGGGCGGCCCGAATCAGGCGGATCGACTCGAAGAGCTCGGCGACCCGCACCTCAAGGCGGGCCCAGATATCCCCTTTCTCCCGCACGACCGGGGTCACCCCAAGCTCGCCATACGCCCCGTACGGATGATCCACCCGCACGTCGATGGGCACACCTGCAGCTCTGGCAACGGGTCCGATCACCGCCCGGTGCCGGGCCTCTTCACGGGTGAGGACGCCAACATCCGACAGGCGCATCTGCAAAGTGGTGTCGCCCACCAGAGCCTTGACCAGCGCCTGCGCCTCCCGCTCCACCTGTGCCAGCGCATCGGCTAGCACCCGGGCGCCGTCAGCGGCAATGTCCCGCCGCACGCCCCCGACCCGGACCATGCCGTAGGTCTTCCGGTTGCCCGTCAGGGCCTCGGCGGCCGTCATGACGGGCTCGCGCACCCGCCACGACTGCATGAAGACCGTATCGAACCCGACGATGTGCGCCGCGAGGCCAAGCCAGAGCAGGTGCGAATGGATGCGCTCCAGCTCCAGCAGGATGGTGCGGATGTAGACCGCCCGTGGCGGCACCCCCGCCCCGGCAGCCCGCTCCACGGCCTGACAGAAGTTCGTGGAATGGACGAAGCCGCAGATGCCGCAAATCCGCTCCGCCAGGAACGGAATCTGGTCGTAATGGAGCGTCTCGCCGAGCTTTTCGATGCCCCGGTGGCTGTAGAAGCCCCGGTAGTCGCAGCCCGTCACCCGCTCGCCCTCCACGTAGAGGCGAAAGTAGGCCGGTTCCTCCAGCGTGGGGAAGAACGGTCCGACCGGCACCACCGTTGCTCCTTCGGGAGAAACCTTCAACGATGGACGGCCCACGGCAGCAGGGGGTCGGTAATTGTGGGGCACGTCCCGCCGCTGCGGAAAGACCCCGTCGGGCCAGTCGTCGGCCACAGTCAGGCGGCGCAGGTCGGGGTGCCCATCCGGCACCACACCCAGCAAATCGTACAGTTCCCGCTCGGCCCAGGCTGCCGCCGGCACGGCAGGCGTAATCGACTCCACGGCGGGCTCCCTGACCCGCTCGACCACGGATTCGACCCGCCCCTCCGCGTCATACGCAATCAGATGGCGTACCTCAAAAGTGCCGTCCAGGGGGCGCCGGTCGGTGCCCACGGTGGTGATGAACCGGCCGCCGCTCACGACCGCATCACGGCAGGCTGTGCGAAAAGGTCCCACCCTACACCCCCCCTTCCACACCCAGCAGAATCGCCACCACAGCGACTACCGCCACCAACTGCCAAACGTGTCCCCAGCGGAGGGCGGCCAGGCGGTCGGCGCACCAGAGGAAGCCGCGGGTCAGGGGCCGGTACATCCACGCGTCGGCATCCAGGGCGCGCCCGAGCCACGCCGGTGCCGAAGCGCGTGGCGTGAAGAGCGGACGCAGCAGCAGCGAGAACTGCGTCTGGAACGGCTGATACAGGTGGGCTGAGCCGTACCGCGCCTCGCCCGGGGCCAGTTGCTCGCCGCCGTACCAGGGCCGCGCCGGCCTTACGGCGGCACCGGCCGCCCGCTTTACGCCCAGGGCCAGGGCGAAGCCCAGGGCAATGGCCGCCAGCACCGCCAGGGGCTGGTAGGTCCCGGCGCCCAGCACGCCGCCCAGAATCTCATCCGCCGTGGCGGCGGCGCCGGGCAGCGCCCGCAGGGCGACACTCACGACGGCGCCGGGCACCAAACCCAGCCCGACGCAGACCAGGCCGAGCATCCCTTCAGCGAACCGCATCGGCAGCGGCACGCGCCGGGGCGCCACGGCAGGCTCACCCAAAAAAACCATGCCAAAGTACTTGAGATAGGCCGCCAGGCTGACCGTGCTCAGGAAAATTGCCAGAACGCCGCACAGAGCCAGCACCGGCAGCTCCCGCCCGCCAAATACCGCCGCCCGGTAGATCAGCCACTTGGAAGCGAACCCGTTCAGCGGCGGCGTGCCAGCAATGGCCAGGGCGCCGACCAGGGTCGATATGGCAACCGCAGGCAGAGCCAGCGCCAGCCCGCCCAGGCGGCGCAGGTCGGTCGTGCCCGCCGCCCGCTCAATGGAGCCCACGGTCAGGAAGAGCAGCGACTTGAATGCCGAGTGGTTGATCAGGTGATAGACTCCGGCGGCAAAGGCCAGGGCGCTGAGCGCCGGCGCCCGCTGTGCCAGAGCCACGCCCATGCCCAGGGCAAGCAGCACATAGCCAATCTGCCCGATGGACGACTGCGCCACCAGCCGCCCGGCCTCCTGCTCGCTCAGCGAACGGATGTTGCCGATGAGCATGGAGGCGGCGCCCAGCGCCAGCAGGACGATGCCCCAGCCGGCAACGCCCGGGGCTGCGTAAAAGAGAATCCGGATCAAGCCATACAGCCCCATCTTCGCCATCAGTCCCGAAAAGACGGCGCTGGCGGGCGACGGCGCCGCCGCGTAGGCCTCCGGCAGCCAGAATGACGCTGGCCAGACGCCTGCCTTGGTCAGGAAGCCAGCGGCGAACAGGCCGATCATCAGGTGGCCCATCACAGGATCCTGCGCCAGCATGAACTGCAGTGCCCCGGCGGCGGCCTCAAAGCTGTAGTCCCCGCCGACGAACGACAGCGCCGTCGCAGCGACCAGAATGCCGCCGCTGGCGATGTGCGTCGTCACCAGATAGACCCAGCCCGCCTTCACCGGCCGCTCCGTCTGGCGCCAGCCCTGCAGCACCAGGAAGTACGAAGCTAGCGTCATCAGCTCCCAGGCCAGCAGGAAGAAGATCCAATCCGCCGCCGTCACCACGCCCGTCATGGCCATGGTCAGCAGGATCAGGTTCGAGTAGAAATGCCGGGCCTCCCCCGCGGAGCGGTCCACCAGCCAGCCTGCGGCATGCAGGCCGGCCACGCACGGAATCACGGCCAACAGCAGGAGAAAGAGTCCGCTGAGCGCATCGGCCCGGAAAAAGGGGCTCGACGGCAGCCCGGGCAGCAGCTGTCCGGCAAACCAGCGCGCCTCAACCGGGCCCTGCGCAAATGCCAAAAACCCCAGAACGCCCGTCAAGAAGCCCGCCGCGGCGAGCGCAGCCACACCGGTCACCGCCGCCCCCCGGGGACGCCACGGCCAGACCGCCAGGGTGACCAGGCCCAGGCAGAGGACCGCCAAAATCAGTGCAAGCAGCATGTCCGTCTACCCCCCCGTTACCCAGCGCACCAGCGGAATGCCCACGTAGGGCGCCGCCAGCGTCATTGCCATCAGCCCGACCAGCACGCCGCCCATCGTCCGGGGCGGGTCGTGCCCCTCGGCCACGGCGGACGACGGTGGACCAAAGATCACCCGGTGGGCCACCCAGAGGAACCAGGCCAGCGACAGACCGGACTCGACCAGCACCAGCAAGGCGCCGCTCCAGCCCCACACCCCGCCGACGGCGACGGCCGCCCGCAGCAGCAGGAGCTTGGACCAAAAAACCCCGAACGGCGGCAGTCCGCTGATGGCCAGGGCGCCCATGAGGAAGGCAGCAGCGGTCAGTGGCATCGACCGCATCACGCCCTGCAGCGCCCCGATGGTGCGCACGCCCGTGGCGTAAGCCATGGCGCCCACCGCCAGGAAGAGCAGGCTCTTGGTGAAGGCGTGGCTCCACAAATGGAGCAGTGCCCCCTCCAGCCCCGCCTGGCTGCCGAGGCCGGCCAGGGCCAGGCCCAGCAGCATCAGGGCCAGATTGCAGATGGTCGAGAAGGCCAGCAACCGCTTCAAGTCATCCTGATAGAAGTAGCCCAGCACACCGACATAGAGCGTCACCAGGGCCGCACCCCCGGCCAGCAGGGCCGGCCCCCCCGACAGCACCCCGGCGGATACCAGCACCCGGGCCGTCAGGAAGATGCCCGCCTTGACCATCGCTGCGGCGTGCAGAAATGCACTGGCGGGCGTCGGCGCCGCCATGGCAGAAGGCAGCCAGGTATAGAAGGGCGCCTGTGCGGCCTTGCCCCAGGCGGCAATCAGCATCATCACCACAAAAGCCGCCTGCCACCCGCCGGGCAGCTGCCGGACGGCGCCAAAGCCGACGGAACCGCTCAACGTCAATAATGCCAGCAGTCCCCCTACGAAAAACAACGAAGCAAACTGGGTGACGGCGAGGGCCTTCAAACCGGCGCCCACCGCCTCCCGGCTGCCGTAATGGGAGATGAGCGCCCAGGAGCAGATCGTCGTCAGTTCCCAAAAAACGAAGAGCGCGCCGAAGTCGGGCGCCAGCGCCAGACCCAGCATGGCGGCAACAAAGAGCAGCAGGAAGAAGTAATAACGCCCTTTCCCCGCCTCGCCCGGGTGATCGCGGTTGCGATCGCTGAAATACCCAGCAGAGTAGACAGCGATGCCCAGGCCTACGCTGGTGACCACCAGGGCCAGCAGGCCGCCCAGCCCGTCCAGCCGGAGCCCCGGGGCGGCGCCCAGCCACTGCACGGGCAGCACGACAGGCGCCGGCCCGGTCACCACGGCGGCAACCGCCAGGCCAAGGGCGCCGGCCACGGTCAGCGACGCCACCCAATCAGCTGCCCGTCCATGAAGCCAGGCCACCATCAGCGCGCCGAGCACGGGGAGAAGGATCAGGCTCATCAGCAGCATAGTTCATGCCCCCAGCGCGTAACTTCGGCGGGCGGGGCCTGGTGGGCCCCGCCCGCAGTTGGCAGAGGTTTACTTGACGCCAATCTTCACCAACCTGGTCAGGCCGAGCTGTTCCAGCTTGGCATCGGTGGGCCTGCCGTTCTCGTCCCAGCCGCGCACTTCGTAGTACTTGGGCAGCATCTCGTCGAGCCGGTTGACGTTGCCCTTCTGGCCGCCAAACTTGAGGGCGTCCTTCAGGAGCCGTTTGGGCAGGGTGTCATCTTCCTTCTTCAGTCCCGCGGCCAGGTTGAAGAGCCGCTCCAGGTTCCAAATCCGCTCACCGGTCAGCAGCACCTCGTCGGTGGTGATCTCCAGGCCCGTGGCAGCGGCCAGCTGCTCAGCAAGTTCCGGCGCACCGAGGGCGAAGGTGACGAAGAGGCAGAGGCCGGCGGAGTCGAACGTGGCGGTCACGTCCTGGAAGACCTTGACCCAGGCTGGCTTGGAGGCTGTATCCTGCGGGTCAAGCTTCTCCGGAATGCCCGCGACTTCCGGCGCGATCGTATAGCCGCGCACATGACAGCCGCCCCGGTTGGATGTGGCGTAGTTCAGGCCGATGCCCTGAATGGCGCGCGGATCATAGGCAGGAATCTCCTGCTTCTTGACCGACATGGAGAGTTCGGGATGGCCGAACCGAGCGGCCAGGCGGGCCGAGCCTTCTGCCAGCAGATCACCGAAGCCTTCCCGGAGGCCGGTCATGCGGGTCAACTCCACCAGTGCATCGGCGTCGCCGAAGCTCAGCGGACGGCCCGTCTCCTTGATGCCGATGTAGCCGTTCTCATAGAGCTCCATGGCGCAGGCGATGGTGGCGCCCATCGCGATCGGGTCGATGCCCAGCTCATTGCACAGGAAGCTGGCCTTACAGACGGCCGCCAGGTCGCTGACGCCGCAGCTGGCGCCCAGCGCCCAAGCCCCTTCGTATTCCGGGCCTTCGCCGGTGGATGCGAACTTGCCGCTCGGCACCTTGGTAATGCGTCCGCAGTCGATGTTGCAGGCAAAGCAGCCCTTGTTGCGGACCAGGAACTTCTCCCTCAAGGCCTCGCCGCTGATCTGCTCCGCCTTCGACCAGGTGCCGCTGTCACGGAAGTTGTGAACCGGCAGGCCGCCCACGCTGTTGAGCACGTTGATCAGAAGCATGGTGCCCAGGGCGGGCAGTCCCTCTCCCGTGAGGCTGTGGCGCTCAAGCATGCCGCGCTGCTTGATGCAGACGTCCTTGAATCCCTCGGGATCGGCCACCTCGACGGCGCCGTGGCCCCTGACCACAATCGCCTTCAGGTTCTTGGAGCCCATCACGGCGCCGACGCCGCCGCGGCCCGGCGCCCTGGTGTAGTCGTTGAGAATGGCGGCGATCAGGCTCAGCTTCTCACCCGCCTGCCCAATGCAGGCCACGCAGGCGTCCGGATCGGTCGCCTCCCGCAGGAAGTCGGTAGTCTCATAGACATCATGGCCCCAGAGGTCGCCGGCCTGGCGGATCTCGATCGTTTCGTCTTCAATCCAGATATAGACGGGATGATCGGCCTTTCCTTCCAGGATGATGGCGTCATAGCCGGCGAACTTCAGCTCGGCGCCCCAGTAGCCGCCCGAGTTTGATGCTGCGATGGCTCCAGTCAGGGGTGACTTGGTCACCACGTTGAAGCGGGCGGCCGAAGTGGCCAGGGTGCCGGTCAGGGGGCCGGTGACGAAGAGCAGCTTGTTCTCGGGGCTCAGAGGATCGACTTTCGGGCTGACTTCCTGGGTGTACAGGTAGGTGCCGAGGCCGCGGGCGCCCACGAACTTGCGGGCGATTTGCGGGTCGAGGAACTCCTTCTTGATTTCGCCCGTGGTCAGGTTAATCCGCAGAATGTTGCCCTTCCAGCCGTACATTAGAACACCCCCTTGAAGCCGGCCTTAAGGCGGGCTGCATACGCGCGCTTGCGCTCGGTGTTCGCCCGGTTGGCATCCACATACTCCAGGGCGTCCGACGGGCAGACCTTGACGCACGCGGGATTGCCGCCGCACAGGTCGCACTTGAGGATCCGGCTGGCCTCGGGGTCGAAGGCGGAACCGCCGAACGGGCAAGCCTGGACGCACATCCGGCAACGAATGCAAGTCTTTTCGCTGACGATCATGGCGCCCGTGATGGGATCCCGGGTGATGGAACCGGTGGGGCAGGCGGCCTGACAGAACGCATCCTCACACTGGACACACATCATCGGCACGGAGATACCCTCGCGCTCCCACGTGAAGACGCTCACCCGTGAAAGCGCCGGGACGAACCGGGCTTCCTTCTCCAGCGAGCAGCCCAGCTCGCAGGTCTTGCATCCGGTGCATTTCTCGGGTGAGATCAGGAGCATCTTGGCCATTCTGGTCACCTCCTGGCTTGTAATCCTGGTACAGGGGACCAATTTTGCCGCTGAGGACGCGGAATGCGCGGAACCGGAAAACGCAGAATTTAATCATAATTACTGATTTTTATCTCTCTTTTCCGCGTCTTCCGCGTCCTCAGCGGCAAAATGGTTTCTTATCCACCGGCACTGGGCGGGAAGATAAGCAACTCATCACCAGCAGAAACAGTAGCGGCGAGCCCCCCGCAGTGGCGAATATCCACTCCCCGGACGGAGATCAAAAGAAAGAGCTGCAATTCCCCGTCCGGGGCAAAGATCCGGCGCCGCAGGGAAGGATATCGTTCGGTGAGCTGCTGCAGGACCGCCCTTACCGTCTCACCTTCCCTGACCGGCAGTGAAACGGCGGTGTTGCCCACGCAATCGCGCAGCACACCGAACAGCTTGACGCGCAACGGCGCCCACCTCCCCGCCGGCAAAATTCATTACAGATTTCTTTCAATTCTGTAATGTCCGTTCAAGATTCATACTAAGCCTTCTATCCGCAGAGCGTATCCCCCGTTGGGTCCAAATTGAGCGAAAACGTGGTAGTCAGAGATGCCTAGCGAAATGCCCCCCGGTTAGCACAGAGGCGCATCTCCCGCACGGATTTGGAAGTCTAAAGCAGTGAGACACGCCAGGTGGAAGGAGAGATCTGCATGAGCCTCGTTCCGTACGTCATCGAACAGACCAACCGCGGCGAGCGTTCCTACGACATCTACAGCCGGCTCCTCAAGGACCGGATCGTTATCCTCGGCTCCGCTATCGACGACCAGGTGGCCAACGTTCTGATCGCACAGTTCCTCTTCCTCGAAAGCGACGACCCCGACAAGGAGATCAACCTGTACATAAACAGCCCGGGCGGCTCCGTCAGTGCCGGCATGGGCATCTACGACACCATGCAGCACATCAAGCCGAAGGTCAACACGCTCTGCGTCGGCATGGCTGCCAGCATGGGCGCCCTGCTGCTGGCGACGGGCACCGGCACCCGCATTTCGCTCCCCAACTCCCGCATCATGATCCACCAGCCCCACATTCACGGCGACGGCATCGGCGGGCAGGTGACCGACATCGAGATCACGGCCCGCGAACTGATCCGCACCAAGGAGCGGATGGCCGAAATTCTGGCCAAGCACACCGGCCAGCCCCTGGAGCGCATCAAGGTCGATACTGAGCGGGACCGCTACCTCTCCGCCGTGGAGGCCAAGGAGTACGGCCTGATTGACCAGGTGCTGCTGCCCAAGCACCGGGGGCCCAAGTAAGGCAGAAAAAAACCCGGTTCTCGAATTGAGAGCCGGGTTTTCCTGTGTACGGGCCATTACGGTGTGCTGACCGACATCCGGTACGCCTCTCGCACGTGCCTCAGCTTCGTTTCGACCCGCTTCAGCCACGCCGGCGGTTCCCGATCTGCCGGCAGGTCCAGCGCCCGAGACAGCCGCGCATATGTATACATCCCGTGCAGCCGCAGGAACTGCGGCAGTTGGGCCGATAACGTGCGGTTCAGGGGATGCTCCCCTTCGTACCCGGCCAGGAACGACTGGACCTGCGGACTTGACAGGCCCGCGCCCTCTTTGAAGAGGTCCCGGAGAGCGTAGGCGATATCAGCCGCGTACCAGTAGTGGGCGGAGTCGTCGAAATCCAAGATGCCGATGGCCCCATCCTGCCAGCAGAGGTTGTCAGACTCAAAATCAAAGTGGATCAGCCCAAAGTCATCGGGGCCGGACGGCAAGGCCGAAGCCCAACTCTCCAGGCGGTGCCACTCAGCCAGGAGGGCCGGTTCTCCGTCCACATACGGACGGGCTTCTGCGAGGTGGTCGCGCCACGACGGACGGCTGGCGGCGGACGGATCCTGATAGGCCTTCATGGCGGCGTGCAGCCGCCCCAGCGCCGCGCCCCACGCCCTGAAATGCGTTTCCTGGCACTCAGCCGTCTCCAACTGCGAGCCTTCCAGCCCCAAGAAGACCACGCCGTGAAAGCGCCCCAAGGCAGTCTCGACCGTCTCCACCAGCCGGCCTTGTCCCGACGGCACCGGCGCAGCCACCTTGATCCCCTGCCGGCCGAGCCAGGCCACCAGCTTCACTTCTGCCAGGATGGCCTCCAAGGGCCGCTCCCCGGCATCACTGAACCGCAGGAAATGCCGCCTGCCCTCTTTCATGAACTCGCAGATGAAGTTGGCGCTGGCCCGGTAGAAGCGGAGAGTGCCCACGGCGCAGCCCCATGGCTTCAGGATCTCCGCGGCGAGCGGGCAGGCGCCGCCATCGCCGACGGTTGCGACCACCTTCCACATCGTGCTCAGTCTCATCATCAACTCTCACATCCTGCTGCGTGCGTTGATCGCCTCCAGTCTACCATATCGGCGAGGCAGACTACCGACGCGACTACCGCTGCAAAATCAGCCCCTGCTCTCCAGGCCAGGAGAGCAGGGGCTTCGTCTCCCATTAAAAATGTTTAACCACCAGCCGGGGCCCCGGCACCGGGCGGAAACCGAGCCTGAGGTTCATCACCTGAACCGCCTGATTTTCTGGGTCGGTGGTCGTGCGGATATGATCGACCCCCCGGGCCTTGCACTCCTTAATATTGACCAGCTTCAGCGCCACGGCGATGCCCCGGCCGCGATAGGCGCGCCGCACGGCTGTAAAGCCCTGGCGGGCGCCGCCTCCGGACGCCGGAGGCAGGTAGATGATACTGACCCCGACCAGCCGCTCGCCGTCAGTAGCCACGGTGCAGAACTGCTCGCCGGGCCATAGGCTGGTGTGCTCCCGCGCCCAGATTTCATAGGCCGGGCGGAATCCGGAGAAGAACGGCGCCTCTTCCAGCGTCTCCATCTCCAAATCGTACACCTGGTGCAGCAGATCCTCCCCACTCAGGGCCGGCAGGCTCACAATCCGGATGCCTGAGGCACGGACGGACGCCACCTGCTTGCCAAACCGGGCGCCGTCCCAATCGGGCAGGTGAAGCACGGCTTCCAACCGCTGCCGCTCCAGCTTAAACCCCATTTCCAATGCAAACCAGAACGCCTCTTCCTGGCTGCCTTCGACGATGGCCCGGATGCTGCGGGCGCCCCGTTCCCGGGCAAACGCCTCGGCCCGGTGGTACAGCTCCCGACCGGCCCCCCGGCGGCGGTGCTCGGGGGCGACGCCGAAGGTCACAAACCATTCGCCGGGCGGCGATTCGACGTCCTGGACGGCAACCACCTCACCTGCGGCCTCACCCGAAGGCGTGACCGCAACCAGGTGCAGATGATGTTCAGAGAGCTGCCGCTCCCTTTCCGCATAGAGCTTCAGGACCTCGGCCGTGACCGGTTCCGGGCGGTAGCTGTTCCGTATGCGGGCAATGTCCGGATAATCTTCGGGTATGACGGTGCGGTAGGTGTACATGTCAGCCCTCCTCTACCTTCTCCCTTTTTCTTCGAGGTTCGCCCACTCCCTTCCCCCCGGTGGGCGATTTGATCTATTATTGGTTTTGTAATAGTACTTTTCGACTCTTCCCAAATGATTCCCTACGGTCTGACAATCAGGGATTAGACAGACGGAGGACGCAAGACAGGAGACGGATCGCATGGAACGATTGAAAGGCATCCCGGCTTCCGCCGGCCTGGCCACCGGCCCCGTTTACCTTGTTCGTACGGAGACCGTTAGGGCCGAGCGCGCGGTCGCCACCGACACCGCTGCCCAACGGCAGCGGTTGGATGATGCCCTGGCCAGGGCCGCCGGCGAAATCGAAGCGCTGCGCCGCCGCACGGCGGAAAAAGTCGGCGAAGCGGAAGCGCGGGTCTTCGAGGCTCACGCCATGATGCTGGGCGATCCCATGCTGGTGGACGCCGCCCGCGCCATGATCGAAACCGAGCAGGTCAGTGCGGCCTGGGCCTTCCAGTGTGCGGGTGAGGAGACGGCCAACATGATGGCCGGCCTCGACGACGCCTACCTGCGTGAGCGTGCCGCCGACGTGCGGGACGTGGCCATGCGGGTCGTGCGCATTCTCCTGGGGCGCCCCGCCTCCTCCCTGCTGGACCTGCAGGAGCCGAGCATCATCGTCGCACGGGACCTGACGCCGTCCGAAACCGCCCAGATGGACTACGAGCTGATCCGGGGCTTCGCCACGGACATCGGCGGGCCGACGTCACATACCGTCATTATGGCGAAAACGCTGGGCATCCCGGCGGTAGTAGGGCTGGGCAATATCTCGGAGCGGGCCCTGCACGGGGATATGTGCATCGTGGACGGCACCGCCGGCGAAGTGACCCTCGACCCTGACCCCGCTGCGCTGACCGAGGCCGACCGGTGCGCTGCCGTCAACGATAAGCGCCAGCAATTCCTGGCCACCCTCGCTGAGCTGCCACCGGTCACCCTCGACCAGCACAAGGTGGAGTTGGCGGCCAACATCGGGCGCCCCGCCGAAGCGGTACCGGCGCTCAAGCACGGCGCCCAGGGCGTGGGCCTGTTCCGGACGGAATTCCTCTATATGGACCGTCCCACCCTGCCCACGGAAGAAGAGCAGTATCAGGCCTACAAGGCTGCCCTGGAGGCGATGGCTCCCCACGCTGTGATCATCCGGACGCTGGACATTGGCGGTGACAAGCACCTGGAGGCGCTGCCCCTGCCCACCGAGGCGAACCCCTTCCTGGGTCTGCGGGCCCTGCGGCTCTGCCTGGAGCGCAAGGACCTGTTCATGACCCAGCTGCGGGCCCTGCTGCGCGCCGCCGCCCACGGCACGCTGCGGATCATGTATCCCATGGTCCAGAGCCTGCAGGAACTGCAGGCCGCCAACGCGCTGCTGGCAGAGGCCCGAGCGGAGCTGACAGCTGAAGGAGCGACCATCGGCACGCCCGAAGTGGGCATTATGGTGGAGATTCCCGCCGCTGCGGTGATCGCAGATCTCCTAGCCCCGCATGTAGACTTCTTCAGCATCGGGACGAACGATCTGATCCAGTACACGCTGGCCGTCGATCGGATGAACGAGCGGGTCTCACACCTGTACCAGCCTTTCCACCCGGCGGTGCTCCGCCTGATTCGCAACATTTGCCAGGCGGCCCACGCGGCGGGCAAGTGGTGCGGAATGTGCGGCGAAATGGCCGCCGACCCCGTGGCGGCGCCCCTGCTGCTGGGGCTCGGCCTGGACGAATGGTCGATGAGCGCGCCCTCCATTCCGGCGGTGAAGGAGATCATCCGGGCGGTCTCCGTGGCGGAATGCAACGCCCTGGCCCGGGAACTGCTGCTGCTGTGTGACCCCTCCGAAATCCGTGCCGGCGCCACGGTATTCTACCGCTCCCGCGTCCAGCAGCCCTGAGGGGGGTATGCCCTTGAAACGGCTCGATCGAACCCGCCAGTTGCTAGCCAGCTACGGTGAACAACTGCAGCGCGGCCTGGATGCGGCCGAACTGGCCAAGTTGATGGGCGCCGCGCGCCACAACGTCAGCTCTGACCTGAACGAACTCTGGCGGGACGGCCACGTCATCAAGCTGAACGGGCGGCCCGTCCTCTTTTGGGATCGGGAAGTCTACCGCCGCCTGCACGGCTCTGCCGAGCCGCCGGCTTCGGCTGCGGCGGTTGCCGCCCAGGCGCCCGGCGCGGCCGATCCGTTCGCCAATCTGATCGGCGCCCAGGAGAGCCTGCGCAGCCAGGTTGAGCAGGCCAAGGCCGCCGTGCTCTACCCGCCCGACGGGCTGCACACGCTGCTGGTCGGCCCGACAGGCGTCGGCAAATCGCTGATGGCCGAGCAGATGCACGCCTTCGGCCTCGCCTCCGGGCGCCTGCCGGCGGGCGCACCGCTGGTCACTCTGAATTGCGCCGACTACGCCGCCAACCCGCAGCTGCTCATGGCTCACCTCTTCGGGGCCGCCAAGGGCGCCTACACCGGCGCCGACCGGGATCGGGAAGGCCTGGTGGAGCAGGCCGACGGGGGCATCCTCTTCCTGGACGAAGTCCACCGCCTGCCCGCCGAAGGGCAGGAGATGCTCTTCCGCCTGATCGACAAAGGCCTCTACCGGCGGCTCGGCGAGGCCGGACAGGAGCGCAGCGCCCGCGTGATGCTGATCGCCGCCACCACCGAGAAGATCGACTCCGCCCTGCTGCGTACCTTCACCCGGCGCATCCCCATGGTCATTACGCTGCCCGCCCTGGCAGAGCGGACTGCGAACGAGCGGTTCCGCTTTACCCGGCGCTTTCTGCGGGCCGAAGCCGCCAAAATCGGCGTCGACATCGTCGTGCCGCAGGAGACGCTCCGCATGCTGCTGGAGTACGAGTGCCTGGGCAACATCGGCCAACTGCGCAATGACGTCCAGCTTGCCTGTGCCCGCCTCTTTCTGAGCTACCTGACCCAGAAGCGCGATCCCATGGAGCTGGCGCCGATCCATCTGCCGGAGCACATCCATCGGATGGTGCCCCCGGCCCGCCACCGGAGCATGGAAGTGGCGGACATGCTGCACGCCACGGGCGGCCGTCTGGTCATCGCCAAGCGCCCGCCCAACGGGTCAATCAGCGATGCTGACCCCGAGAACGCCCCCCTCACCTTCTATGGCCTGATTGAACGGCAGATGGCCGAACTGCAGCGGCAGGGCCTTTCGGTCGCAGACGCCGAGAAAGTGATTCGCGTCAACATCGCGGAGTACTTCAAGGACTTCGTCGACCAGGTCCGCCACCGCCACCAGACCCAGCGGCAGGAGCTCTCCAAGCTGGTGGGCCAGCAGGTCCTCCGGGCCGTGGAGCGGGCGCTCCTGTGGGCGGAAGAGCGGCTGGGGCGGGCCCTGCCCGAGCGGGTACTGTATGCGCTGACCCTACATATTCACGCGTCCGCCGAGCGGGTGCGGGAAGGACGCAACCCGGAGTATCAGATCGACCTGCCTGCCGACGACTCACCCGAAACCGTGGTGGCGGCGGGCATCATTACCCTGATTGGGCGGGACCTGGGCTGCTCGCTGCCCGCCAGCGACATCGCCTTCACGGCTATGCTGCTCCGGCCCGATACCCCTTCGCCTTCCCTGGAACAGGTGGGCGTTGTGGTCCTGGCCCACGGGCGGGTCGCCTCCGCCATGGCGGATGTGGCCCGCGCCCTGACGGACGTCACTCTGGTCTGCGCGATCGATATGCCGCTGGACGAAGAACCCGAGCGGGTGCAGGAACAGATCGTCGCCCGGGCACAGGAAGGCCAGTTCCCAGGCGGGCTGCTCCTGCTGGTGGACATGGGCTCCCTGGAGGCGATGGGAGAGGCGGTCAGCCAGCGCACCGGCCTGCAGGTCCGCACCGTCGGGATGGTCAGCACGCCCCTGGTGGTCGAAGCCGTCCACCAGGCCAGCGTTCCCGGCGCCACGCTCGACCAGGTGTACCACGCCGTGCTGGCCGCCCGATCATCCATGCTGGACCGGGACGCGTCACACGGTCTACCCAACGTGATTCTCACGTTCTGCTTCACCGGCGCCGGCAGCGCCCACGCACTGGCGCGCATCGTGCGAGAAGCGCTGGGGCAGCAACTCCAGAAGATCGATGTGATTCCGGCCAGCATCGGGACGGGGGCCGGCTGGAACCGGCTGGTCGAGACCCTGCTCCGCTCCCACCGGCTCCTCGCCGCCGTCGGCCCGTTTCACCCCCGCATTCCGGGCGTGCCGTACATCAGCACCGAGGAGATTGTGGTGGGCCAGGGCACCCGCCGGCTGCGCCAGCTGGCCCTGGAGACCACGGGCGTGCGGGATGCCGAGTCGCCCGCGCCGGCCGCGGTGCCTGACCCCTCGTCGGTCTTCGCCCAGCTTGCCACGTCTCTGGGAGAGCACCTAAAAGTCACCAACCCGGCTGCGACGGTGCCGGTGGTCCTCAAAGGGCTCCGGGTGATTGAGCAGCACCTGGGCCGCACGCTTGACGACGCCCTGCGCGTGGGCCTGACCATGCACCTGGTCTGCCTGCTGGAGCGCAAGGTCCAGGACCGCCTGCGCGACGACCCCCGCCCCGCAGGCGAGGCGCCGCCTCACAAAGGTAGCCTCCCCTGGCTGCCGGGCGCCCTGCGCGAGATGACCTCCATGTTCCATGTCCAGCTCACTGCACCGGAACTCGAGCGGTTGGATGAGATCATCACCCGGTCCACGTAGTGGAAGTCTGAAAATGGGAAATGGGACATTGGAGAGGGAGGACGCGGAATACACAGGAAACACGGAATGGGGGCACGGAACATCTCCTTCGGCGTGGTTCCAATTCCGTGTCCTCTGTGTCCTCCGCGTCCTCCGTGGCAAAACTGTTCCAGTGTCTTCATTCCCGATAAAGTGTCTTGCTAGTGTCTAGGTTCTCCTACCACAGTCTCAGACACCCTCCTCCCCTAGAAGGAGAAGGCCTCACAGGCACCTGACCATGTTGGCACGGTTCGTGCTTTAAACAATGGTCAGGTGCCTGCGTCTTTTCGAGGCTCGAACAGAAGGGGGTGAAACGTGATGCAGCAGCTCGAAGTGACGGTCAATTCACCGGTCGGCCTGCACGCTCGCCCCGCTGCGAATCTCGTTCAGACCGCCAAGGGCTTTCAGGCGGAGATTCTGGTGGAGAAGAGCGGCCGAAGAGTCAGCGCCAAGAGCCTGCTGTCCGTCCTCTCCCTCGCAGTCAAGGCCGGAGAACGGGTGGCGATTCACGCTGACGGCGTGGACGAGGCAGAGGCACTGGCGGCCATTGGGCAACTGGCGGCTAACAACTTCGGCGAAGCGAAGGGGGTGTAAGCAGCGTGAAAACGATCCTGCTCTGCTGTTCCGCCGGCATGTCGACCAGCCTCCTCGTCGAGAAAATGAAGAAAGCCGCCCTTGAGCGGCAGCTGGAAGTGACCATCGAAGCCATCCCCGTCGTCGAGTTTGAGACCCGGATTACGGAAGCAGACGTCGTCCTGATCGGTCCCCAGGTCAAGTATCGCTGGGCTCAGTTTAAACAAGTGGCGGATGCCAAGGGGAAACCCATCGAAGTCATTGACATGATGGCCTACGGAATGGTAAACGGCCCCAAGGTTCTGGACCAGGCCCTGGCTCTAATGCGGTGAACTCATTTTTATGGGGGGCATTGAGGCATGAAGGGATTCATGGCATGGATTGAGAAGTACCTGGCACCCATTGGCGGCAAGCTCTCGGAGCAGCGGCACCTGGCTGCCGTGCGCGACGGCCTCCTGGCAATCACCGGGCTCATCATCATCGGTTCGTTCGCCGTCCTCATCAACAACCTGCCCATCACCGGCTGGGGCGACCTGTACATCATCAAGCTGATCAAGTTCTATGACGTGCCCATCTGGAACGGCACCATGGGCATCCTGGCCCTGCTCGCCTGCTTCAGCATCGCTTCCCACCTGGCCCAGCACTACAAAATGGACGGCACCATCGCCGGCACTCTGGCCGCCGCCGCCTTCGTAACGGTGACGCCGGAGATCACCGAAGGCGCCTGGGGCCAGCCCTTCTACACCGCCGCCTATCTGTTCAGCGCCATGATCACTGCGCTCCTCGCCGTCGAGATCCAGCACTGGTTCGTCAAGCGGAAGATTGTCATCAAGGTTCCCGACAGCGTTCCCCCGGCAGTCGGACGTGCATTCTCCGCCCTGCTGCCCGGCCTCGGCGTCCTGATCGTCTTCGCCTTGATCCGCGGCGGCCTGAAGGTCCTGTGGGCCCTCTCCTTCAATGACTTGATCCAGACCATCCTCCTCCCGCTCAAGGTCGTTGGCGGCTCCCTCGGCGGCGCCATCGTGGCCGTCGTGCTCCTGCACCTGCTCTGGGCCGTGGGCGCTCACGGCGGCACCATCGTCTTCACGATCTTCGGCCCGTTCTTCCTCGAAGCTGCGACCAAGAACGCGGAACTTGTTGCGGCCGGCCAACTCCCGACCAACATCATCACCGGCCCGTTCCTTGACATCTTCGTCTACATCGGCGGCGCCGGCGCCACCCTCGGCCTGGCACTGCTCATGATCCTGCGGGCCAAGTCGGAATCGCTCAAGGCAATCGGCAAACTTGGTGTAGGCCCGGCCCTGTTTAACATCAACGAGCCCATCCTGTTCGGCGTCCCGATGATCGCCAACGCGATGCTGTTCATTCCATTCATCCTGGCCCCGGTTGCCATGTGCCTGGTCACCTACGGCGCCATGGCCACCGGCCTCGTCGGCAAGACCATCGCCGTCGCACCGTGGTCCTCCCCGGTCATCATGGGCGCCCTGGTAGCTACCGGCGACTGGAAGGCCGTGATCCTGCAGGTCATCAACGTGGCCGTCTCCATGGTCATCTACTACCCGTTCTTCGTCGCCTTTGACAAGATGAAGCTCCGCGAGGAATCCGACAACGCCACCAAGCTCGGCAAGAAGATCGCATAAGTTCCGGCCCATCACTAAAGAAAGCATGTGCTGCGGGCGGGGCGCCCCGGGCGGCGCCCCGCCGCACGAAGGAGATCGACAAACATGGTGGACCTGGAACAGAGCACGATGCAGCTTATCATTCACAGCGGCAATGCCCGTTCCCTCGCCTACGAAGCCTTCGACCTGGCGCTCGCGGGTGACTTCGCCGCTGCTGGCGAAAAGCTCCGGGAAGCTTCCGCAGAGATCAGCCGGGCCCATGCCCAGCAGACGGCCCTGATCCAGAACGAGGCGGCGGGCAAAGGCGTTCCCATCACCCTGCTGCTGGTTCACGGCCAGGATCACCTGATGGCCTCGATGACCGAACTCAACCTGATCGAACGGCTGGTCAAAATGCTGGAGCTGCGCAAATGAGACGTGTGATCGTCAATGCCGATGACCTGGGCCTGAGCGAAGGCGTCAGCCTGGGCATCATCAGGGCCCACCAAACGGGCGTCGTCACCAGCGCCACGGTCATGATGAACATGCCGGGCGCTGTTGCCGCTCTTGAGCTTGTGCGGCCGATCCCAACGCTCGGGATCGGCATCCATTTGACCCTGACGGGCGGGTGCCCCGTCTCGGGGGACGTTCCCAGCCTGACCGGACCCGATGGCCGGTTTCTCAAACTGCCCGTCCTCACCGAGGCGGCCCGGCGGGATCACCTGGAGCGTGAGCTCCGGGCGCAGGTCGATGCGTTCTTGAAGCTGGGGCTGAAGCCTACTCACCTGGACAGCCACCACCACGTCCATATGCTGGTGCCGGCTGTCACGGCTATCGTCACGGATCTGGGCCGGGAACTGAATGTGCCGGTGCGGGGCACGGCGGGCGCCCCCCGCTTCACGGACCGGTTCTACGGTCAGGGCAACATCGGGGTGGCTGGACTGATCGCCATTTTCGACGGAATCGCCGACGGGGAGACCGTGGAGATCATGAGCCATCCAGCCCTGCTCGATCCCGAACTGCTGGCTGCTTCCTCGTACGCCGTGCAGCGGGTGCAGGAGCTGGCGACGCTCACCGCTCCGGAAGTCTGGGAGGCCGCGGAGGCCCGGGAAATTACCCTCATAGGCTACCGTGACCTGCAGCAGAAAGGGGATGCGCCATGGGTAAGCGGCTAAAGATCGTGACCATCGGCGGCGGCTCCAGCTACACTCCGGAGATCGTCGAGGGTTTCATCAGACGGGCGGCCGAACTGCCGGTCGGCGAGATCTGGTTCGTCGACATTCCTGAAGGCCGTGAGAAGCAGGAGATTGTCGGCGCGCTGGCCCGCCGCATGGTGAAGAAGGCCGGGCTGGATATCGAGATTCACCTGACGCTGGACCGGCGGGCGGCCCTGCCCGGCGCCGATTTCGTCACCACCCAGTTCCGGGTGGGACTGCTGGAGGCCCGGGCGCGCGATGAGCGGATTCCCCTGCGCTACGGCGTCATTGGGCAGGAGACGACGGGCCCCGGCGGTTTCGCCAAGGCCCTGCGCACCATTCCTGTCATTTTGGATATCTGCCGGGAGATGGAGGAACTCTGCCCCGATGCGTGGCTGATCAACTTCACCAACCCGACGGGCATCCTGACCGAGACCATCTTGGGCCATACGAAAACGAAGACCATGGGCCTCTGCAACGTGCCCATCGGCATGAAAATGGGCGTCGCCCGGTTTCTGGACGTCGATTTGCGGCGGGTGGAAGTCGATTTTGCGGGCCTCAATCATATGGTCTACGGCCTGCACGTTTACCTGGACGGCAACGAGATCACCCGCGATGTGATCGAGACTCTGGCCGGCGGCGGCTCCATGACGATGCGCAATATCGCCGACCTGGGCTGGGAGCCGGACTTCATCAGATCGCTGGGGCTCCTCCCCTGTCCGTACCACCGCTACTTCTATCAGATGGATCAGATGCTCGCTGAAGAGACGGAAGCGGCCAGGACGCACGGGACCCGGGCGGAAGTGGTCAAACGGGTGGAGGCCGAGCTGTTTGAGCTGTACAAGGACCCCAACCTCGCCATCAAACCGCCCCAGTTGGAAAAGCGCGGCGGTGCCTACTACAGCGACGCCGCCTGCAATCTGATCTCTTCGATCTACAACAACAAGTGCGACGTCCAGCCCGTCAATACCCGCAACAACGGGGCCATCGCCGACCTGCCCGACCATGTCGCCGTGGAAGTGAGCAGCGTCATCACCCGGACGGGGCCGAAGCCCCTGAACGTAGGAAGCCTGCCGGTGCAGGTCCGGGGGCTGGTGCAGCTGGTCAAGGCGTACGAAGAGCTAACGGTGGCGGCGGGCGTGACCGGCGATTATGGCACCGCCCTGCAGGCCCTGGTGATGAGCCCCCTGGTGCCGTCCGCCGAGGTGGCCCAGAAGCTGCTGGATGATATCATCCGGGAGAACATCGCCTTTTTGCCGCAGTTTGCACGGGTGGCCCGGGAGCGTGGGTTGGTGTAGGCCTTGCCGCTAGTCGAGAAGGGCCGCCTGCCTGGCGGCCCTTCATCGCGCCTATGAGACCGCAACTTTGCGCAGCCGGCGAGCCGGCAGCTCGGCCACGCCCATGAGGAAGCGCTCCAGGTGCCACATGGCGACCCGGGTCGCCGGTCCAAGGTTGAACAGCACCATATCAAAGGCGTGGTCGGTGTACGGCAGGATCAGCGTGGATGCGGGAACGCCCATCTCCCGGAGGCGGTTGCCCAGCCAGGCCACATCCGCCGCCGGCGAGACCAGGTCATCGGTACCATGAATCATCAGCACCGGCGGGCAGTCGGGGTGAAAATGCTCGACGGGCGAGAAGAGGGAGTATTGGTCAGGCAGGGCGCCGGGCTTTCCGCCCAATATCCAGTCGAGCCGGCCGGCGGCCATCGCCTTGTTGAACTTCCAGCGCGCCACCGTCTGCCCGAATAGCTTCTGAACCAGGGGCGGCAACGGGGCGTTCCAGTCCTTCGGCGGGTCCTTCATCAGCTCCGCCGACTTGTCCACGTGCCTCTGCGCGTAGCAGGTCCGCAGGTCGACCGGGCCGTACACCGAGACTACGCCCGCCACGGACGTGTCCAGATTGCGCACATCGGCCGGGGTCAGGTGCGGATTGCCGTCGGTGAAGGCTGCCAGCAGCGACAGATGCCCCCCTGCGGAGCCGCCGCCGATCACAATCCGGTCCGGATGGACCCCGTATTCCGCCGCATGCGCCCGCATCCAGGCCACGGCCCGGCGCACGTCTCCTACCATGCCTGCCATATCGGTATCCGGATAGAGCCGGTAGGCCACGTCCATCACGACGTGCCCCTGGGCAGCCAGGCGCCGGAAGAAGGGGCGGGTCTGCACGTCCTTGTCCAGCATCACCCAGCCGCTGCCGTGAAAGTAGATGAAGGCCAGCCCGGACGGCGCAATCCCTGACGGGGGCGACCAGATGTCGCACAAAAGCTGACCGCCGCCTTCCGGCGGCGTCCAGAACGGGAGGTCCCGCTTGCAGCGGGGCTCGGGAACGGGGCTCATCCAGAGGCCCCAGAGGCGGCGCAGCATGTATGTACCTTCCCCGGAGGGAAAGGAGTCACTGGTGACCGGTTTGGCCATCGCAATCATGACCACGGGGAGGATGGCCATCAGCAAGATCAGTACGTAGGTGATTGTAAGGATGACGTGACCCGCCACGGCCGCAGCCACCAGCGCGCTGAATGCAACGATGGGTGACAGTGCAGTGGAGGCGATTTTGAGTGTGAGGACGTAGAACCCGCCGGGAATAGCCAGTTTGGTGTAGGTCAGCCCCACCCAGAGCAGCAGCAATCCTGCTAGGACGTATCCGAAAATCACCAACAGCAAGACCCCCTCGATGGTGCAACATCTCGGGTGTGTGAATTCCACAAAAAATGCACTTGACCTTTCCGTTACGGAAACTGGTACCATCATATTCGTGAAGCGCTTTCACACCGGGAGAGGGGTACAGCCCATGAACGCTCTGCACAAGATCGGCGACGTGGCGGATCGCTACAACGTAACGGGCAGGACGCTCCGCTATTACGAGGAGATGGCCCGCTGCAAAGCATTCGGCCGCCGTCGACCGTCTGGAGCAGATCCTGCTGCTGCGGAAGCTCGATCTGCCGGTTGCGCGGCGTGGTCGATTCCTTCTTGAGGCTACTTGGGGAGAAGGGATTCGACACAGCGGGCGGACTGCGGCTGCTCCAGGAGACGGGCGAATTGCCCGTGGAGCGGCGCCCTATCAAAAAGGAGGTTCCGGCTATGCCCGTGCCTGGGCGGTCATGCTCAAGTGGGCCGGCGAGCAGGGATTGACCGACCTGCCCACGACCCGGTTCTTCGGGTTCAACAACCCCGAGCCCGCCTATGGGCGGCCCGAGCACGGCTACGAGGTCTGGATCAACGTGCCGGAGGGCACTGAGGCACCGGCGCCCGTTCAGATCAAGCGTTCTGCCGGCGGGCTCTATGCCGTGACTTCGACCTATGTGTATGAGATCGAGGAGCGGTGGCAGGCGCTGTGGCACTACATTAACGAGAGCAAGGAGTACGCTTGGGAACGGGGCGGCCGGTGGCTGGAAGAGACCACTTCACCGGGGAAGTCGGCCACGCCGCACGACCATCTTCAACTCGACCTGTTCCTGCCCATCAGGCGCCTATAGGCAAGCTGTAACAAATCCTCCCGGGAGATTGTCTAACTATGTGGCAATCTCCCGGGAGGTGTTTGCATGTACAAGTGTCGGCACTGGCTCCCGCTCTGTCTCATGCTCCTGGTCGTTACGGGATGCTCTGCCCTTCAGCCCGAACCGGCCACACCGTCGACCCAGCCTGCCCCACCGTCCGCCAAGCCGGGGATTTGGGCAGCACTGCCGGATTTGGTCAGCGACGGCGATATGGCAGTAGCGAAGCAGGCGATTCTGGGTGCCAAGGGACAGGACCTGCAGGGCAAGGATTTCTCGCACGTCTCTCTCGAGCGCATGTATGACCTTACCTATGACACCGGGACGCGCTGGCCGGACGCGAAAAAACTGCCGGCTGGCTATGACCCGGGCCGGGCCCTCTCCTGGGGAATTGATCCGGGACTGGGGCTGCGGGCGCTACATGGGCAAGGGATCGACGGTCGGGGGGTTGCCGTGGCGGTCTTCGACAAACCCATCCGACAGACTCACCAGGAGTTTGCCGAGCGGATTCATTACCTCGAGGTCTTCCCGAATGACCCCAAGAACGGGACGTTCCACTTCCACGGAGCTGCCACGGCCTCCATTTTGGCGGGGCAGAGCATCGGCGTGGCCCCGGGAGCAACTCTCTACTACTTCGCGGTGCCCGATAATGGCGAGAACCTGTCCAACTACGAAGTGGCGATGGAGCAGTTGCTGGCGCGCAACGCCGTACTACCGCCGGTGGAGCGAATTCGGGTGATTTCCATCTCCGACGGATACAACGAGCAAATAACGGGGCGAGAGGAGATTGCCCGGTGGGAAAAGATGATCCGAACGGCGGAAAGCCAGGGGATCGCTGTCATTCACTGCTCTGTGGCCTTTGCCGTCCCCTACGACCTGACCGGGGCGATTCCGGAAAAGGACCGCAATAACCCGGATAACTACCCCGGTACCGGGTATCGGCTGCTGGTGCCCGGGTATGCCCGAACCACGGCGGACAACGAATCCGATACGGCCTATGCATACTGGGCGAAGGGCGGCGCCAGCTGGGTGGCGCCCTACCTGGCCGGGCTCGCGGCACTGGGGCTGCAGGTCAATCCGAACGCGACCCCGCAGCAGATGTACTCGTTGATGCTTGACACAGCCACGATGAACCAAAAGGGGCTGCGCATTCTCAACCCGGCAGGGTTCGTCCAAAGGCTGAAGTAGCACGGAGCAGGGTCACAGCATGACCCTGCTCCCTTTTTGTGCTCCTACAGCCGGGGGTCGACCGCTTCGCTCTCCAGGGCCAGCACCCCGAAGACGCACTCGTGGATACGCCGCAGAGGCTCCCGGGCGACGAACCGCTCCAGCGCCTCGACGCCGAGGGCAAACTCCCGCAGGGCGAGGCTCCGCTTTGTGGAGAGCCCCCGGGACCGCAGCCGGTCAATCTGACCGGGCGCCGTGTACTCGGGGCCGTAGATGATGCGCAGGTACTCCCGGCCCCGGCACTTGACGGCGGGCTGGACCAGGGTGCCGTGGGAGTTGCGCACGGTGAAGCTGAGCGGCTTGACCACCATGCCTTCGCCGCCGCGGGCGGTCAGTTCTTCCCACCACCGGACGGCATCGCTCGTATCGTCATTGAGATCCACCACCCGATGCGGCGTCGGCGTCAGCAGCCCCGTGGCATCGGCCCGGCAAAGCTCGGCGAGCGTCTCCATATGCCAGAGATGATCCTTGTCGATATGCACGGCGCCTTCGGATGCCAGCAGGTGGAACGGCGCCAGCTTCAGGTCAGCGACCGTTGCGACGTTCCAGCAGTACCGCTGGTACGCCTCCACGTAGCTGGTCAGATGCGCCGCCCGGCCGGCAAACCGGGCCTGCAGTTCCGTGGTGTCCAGGCCCCGGGCGCCCGCCTGCGCCAGCGCCGCCGCGGCCGCAGCCATGCCGGCGCGGCCGGCGGCGCCCACGGCTGCGTATTGCCGCAGCAGCAGGTCGCGGGCCTTGGCAGACCAGGGCATCAGTTCGGCGTCCAGGCAGACCCAATCCGAGTTCAGCTTCTCCCAGAGGCCCGCGGCGGTGATGGCCGCCCGGGTCCGGTCAATGACGGCCGTCTCCAGGGGCCGGTCGGCAAAGAACCGGCGCCCCGTCCGGGTGTAGCAGATGCCGGTGCCCTCTCCTGCGATGCCGAACCGCCGCCGGATGGCGTCTTCGTCGCGCCCGAGCACCAGCACTGCCCGGGAGCCCATGTGTTTCTCCTGACAGACGACCCGCTCCACTCCGTTTTGCCGGAAGTAGGTGAACGCTTCCTTGGGGTGTTCCAGCAGGTCTGGTTGGTCGGAGGTCTGCGTGGGCGACATGGTCGGGGGCAGGTAGATCAGCCACTTGGGGTTCACGGCGAACCGGCTCATCGCCTCCAGGGCCGCCCGGGCGTTCTCCTCCGGAATCACCACATTGCCGTGCAGCCGCGTGATGATCGTGCGCCGCCCATCGAGGTCATCGATGTCGAGCACGTCGTCATGCGCCTGTTGGGCGGTGAGGGCTGCCGGAGTGGCCGACTTCAGGGGCCGGGCGGGTTCGCAGTAGACCCGGGCGGCTTCCACGGAGACAAGTTCCCGTTCGGGGTAGCGCAACGCCGTCAGGGCGCCGCCGAAGGCGCAGCCTGTGTCGATATTGATCGTCCCGTTCAGCCACTGGGGTTCGGGCACCGGGGAGTGGCCGTAGACCACGGTCGCACGGCCCCGGTATGAAGCCGCCCAGTTGAGCCGCACGGGCAGGCCGTATTCGTCGGCCTCGCCGGTCGTCTCGCCGAAGAGAGCGAAGGACCGGACGGCGCCGGAAGCCCGGCCGTGCATCTCTTCGGGCAGGCCGGCGTGGGCGACGACCAGACGCCCGCCGTCCAGCACGTAGTGGCTGACGAGGCGGTCCAGGAACTGCATGAGCTTCTCCCGGAACTGGGCGCCCTCGGCTTCGAGCTGCGTCAGCGTCTCGGCCAGACCGTGCGCCACCTGCGTCCGCTTGCCCTGCAGCGTCCGGAGCAGTTTGTCATCGTGGTTGCCCGGCACGCAGAAGGCATGGCCGGCGGCTACCAGGTTCATCACCAGCTTCAGGACGCCCGGCGCGTCAGGCCCCCGGTCGACAAGGTCGCCCAGGAAGATTGCTTTGCGTCCTGCGGGGGGCGTGGCGGTATAGCCTTCGCCCGCCACCTGCCAGCCCAAGCGGTGCAGCAGTTCGGTCAGTTCACCGTAGCAGCCGTGGACGTCGCCGATGATGTCGAACGGACCGTTTTCGTGCTTGAGATTGTTGTAAAGTGGCGTCCGTTCCACTTCTTCCACGTCATCGGCGCCGCCAATGGTGCTGACGCTGTTGAAGCCTTCTTTGTGGAGGGAGCGCAGCGACTGCCGCAGCTCCACGCTCTGCCGGTGGATCACGTGCGGCTTGAACTCCCGGTCGCTCCGCTGCCGGTTCCGCTCCCGGCAGAGCTGTTCAGGGAGATTCAGCACGATGGCCACGGGCAGGACATGGTACTGCTTCGCCAGGGCGATGAGGGGCTTACGGGCTTCGGGCTGGACGTTTGTCGCGTCGATGACCGTCAGGCGCCCCGCGGCCAGCCGCTTGGCGGCAATGAAGTGCAGGACGTCGAAGGCATCCTTCGTGGCAGCCTGGTTGTTCTCATCGTCACTGACCAGGGCCCGGCAGCGGTCGGAACTGATGATCTCCGTCGGCAGGAAGTGCCGGGCGGCAAAGGTCGACTTGCCGGAGCCGGAGGGGCCCATCAGCACCACTAGCGCGAGTTCAGGAATCCTGAGCTTCAGGGGAATCCCCTCCTTCTTCAGCAGTAAAGACGGCCATCTGGCTGGGGGCGCCCACATCCTGGTCTTCCTCGCCGATGGGCTTGATGATGGCCCTGTAGCCGTGCTTGGCGGCTACTGCCCCTGCCCAGGCGGCAAGTTCGGAGCGGGTCCATTCGAACCGGTGGTCCCCGTGCCGGAAATCGCCTTCGGCCAGGCTGTCGTACTTGACGTTGTACTCCCGGTTGGGCGTGGTCAGCACGACCACCCCGGGCCGGGCGAACTCGAAGAGCACCCGCTCGAAGTGGGGCAGGCGGTCGGGTTCGAGGTGCTCGATCACTTCCACTACTGCGGCCGCGTCGTATCCATTCAGGCGGCTGTCGCGGTAGATCAGCGAACCGTGGATCAGGTCAACCCTCCGCTGCTGCGCCCGGGAGAGCCGGTCGAGCTTGAGGCGCCCGGCGGCCCGCTCCAGGGCCCGCAGCGAAACGTCCATGCCCAGGACTTGCTCGAACTGAGGCTCGGCAAGCAGCAGCTTCAGCAGCCGGCCCTCGCCGCAGCCCAGGTCCAGCACCCGTTTGGCCCCGCAGGCTTTCAGTTCCTCCAGCACGGCTTCCAGCCGCTGCTGGTGAAGGCTGACCCGCTTCTCGCTTTCGGGCTGTTCTTCGTCGTCCTCGGACTGCTCCTCGGGCACCAGCCGGGCCAGCGCCTCCCGGGCCAGCCCGGACCGGTACTTGAGGTAACGGGCGGTGATCAGCACCTTTTCCGGGTGCTCCGCCAGCCAGCCCTCGCCAGCCCGCAGCAGCTTCTCTACTTCGGCATCGCCGACCCAGTAGTGCTTCTCGTTGTCCAGCACGGGGATCAGCACGTAGAGGTGGCGGAGCAGGTCGCAGAGCCGGACGGTGGCTGAGAGCGTGACTGAGTGGTACGGGCTCTCCCCCCAGTCCGGAAAGGCCGGGTCTAGAGGTATGCGCTGCGTTGTGATCTGGTAGCCCAGCGGCGCAAACAGCCGGTGGAGTATGGCCTCGCCGCCGCGGCAGGGCAGCACCGCGATGGTGGCCTCCAGGGGAATCGGGGTGGCCGCCAGTTCGGGCCGGTCCTTGGACCGGCCGGCCATGGCCGTGCCGAAGACCTCAGCGATGGCGACCGACAGGAACGAAGAAGCCGCGTACGGCCGGTCATTGACGTAGTGTTCGATCAGCGCCGATTTGCCCCGGACCAGACCCACGGGGTCGACGTCCAGAATCAGGGCGCAGGTGCAGCGGTGAGCCTCCGCTTCCGGGTAAACGACGTGCGCCTGCCCAAAGGTGAGGGAAAAAGTCTGGGCGCGGCCGGGATGCTTCATGAGCAGGTAGCCTAGATCGGTGGCGGGTTCGTAGGTCGTGGAGATGGTCAGGAACACGGTCTCCCTCCTCTGTCCGTTTCATCCTTATACGAGTCGTGGACGTCGCCGCCCGCCATGGCCACCCCGATGGGCCGCAGCACGTGCAGCACGTCAAGGGTCCCGGCGTGGGCGTCCAGCACGTCCTGCAGTTTGCGGTAGACGACCGGGCTCTCGTCGGCGCCAGCGCCCCGCAGCTCTACACCATACGCCCGGATGGCCTCCGCCACACTCCCTTGCTTGGTTGTTGGGCAAAAGAAAAGCGGTGCACTGCCGGCAGCATTCGCCGGTCAGGCACCGCAGACGGGACCTATGCCGTTCAGACGCATGGTAAGTCCATGCGACGGCATGGGCCGCGCGCGGTGCAGAGGAGCGCGTGGAGTTGACGGCTGCCCGACAAGTATGGATGCCTGCTGTCAAACCGCTTGGTCACGCTGCTCACTCCTTCCTGGTCTTCCAGGTGCTTGATGCGGAGTCTAGCATGGGACAGATTGGTCTGTCAACACTGATTCTGAGAAAAAGGGGGGCGTGCGCCCCCCTAACTGCTCGCCACCTGCTCGTCAAGCATCGCCGTGATGAACATATACCCCGGCGCATGCGTAATCATGAACTCCGGCTTTGATTGGATCGCCACCGCCTGGGGCGTCACGCCGCAGGCCCAGAAGACCGGCACTTCGCCGGGGTTGACCGGCACAGGATCACCCCAGTCGGGCCGCCCCAGGTCAGCAATGCCCAGCGCCTCTGGTGCCCCGATATGGACGGGCGCCCCGTGTACTGCCGGATACCGGGCGGTCACGGTCACCGCTTTGGGCACCAAATGGGCGGGAATGGGCCGCATGGAGACGACCATGGGGCCGCTGAAACGTCCCGCCGGCACGCACATCCGGTTGGTGCGGTACATCGGCACGTTACACCCGCAATCGATATGCCGGACCGGCAGCCCAGCGTCGATCAGCGACTTCTCGAACGTAAAGCTGCAGCCGATCAGGAACGCCACCAGGTCGCTGCGCCAGAGATCCCGGATTTCGTCCCGCTCCCCCACAAGCTCACCGTTCTTGTACACCCGGTACTTTGGCAGATCTGTGCGCAGGTCGGCGCCCGGCGCCGTCAGTTTCGGCTCCGGATCGCCGGGCTCCAACACTTCCAGCACGGGCATGGGCTTGGGGTTGCGCTGGGCCAGCCGCAGAAAGTCGAAGGCGTCATCCTTGGGCAGAATCACGAGGTTGGCCTGGGCGAATCCCGGTGCCAGACCTGCAGTGGGGCGCCTCCACACGCCTTCCCGGCAGGCCTGCCAGACTTCTTGAGCAGTCTTGTACATTAACGTTCCCTCCCTCTGAGTTCGCGGAGAATCTGGAGATAGTCATCCTGCGCCAGGCCGTCCACCGTCGCGGCGGCCTCCAGCCGCACACCATCCAGGGCGCCCGCCACCACCAGGGCCGTCAGCAGCCGGACCTCCTCTTCCGGTTCCGGCAGCAGGGTCGGATCAAGCGCGGCCAGCATGCCGTATGCGCCCCAGTTGGAAGTGCCGGCAGAAATGAGGTAATCGGCCGGCACGACCGACGCGATCTTGTCGCCGCCCTTTACGGCCTGATGCACCTGCACGGCGACCTTGCCCATCCCCGCCTCGTTGCCGCCGTCGCCGACGCCGATGGTCGGAATCGACCGGCTGGCCGCCAGCAGCAGCAGCTCGTCGAGGGGCGCCGTCCGCTCCGTGATGGGGATGCCGCGCATGTTGTAGTACTGGCCGTCGGCTGCGCGCCCCGGCAGTTCAATGGAGACGACCAGGTCGATTTCATACTGGTCCAGCAACGGGGCAGGCGACTGCGACCGGTCGAGCACTTCCAGGGGCGCTTTGAGCGGCAGGTGCGCTAACCCCGCGGCCATTACCGGCGCACACAGGCGGTGCGTCGCAAAGACGACGCGCTTTCCCAGGTGCTCCATGGCCCTGCCCAGGAAGAGCGCCCCGGGCGGACCATCCGTCTCGGCCACGCCCTGGGGCCCGACGCTGAAGCCGGTGATGATCAGTACCCGGCTGGCTGCCGCCAGAGCGCGGGCTGCGCGGTCGAGGTCACCGGGAACCAGCAGCGCCGCGACGCCCCTTCCGCCAGGGTCGTGGGCGATCAGCCGCTCTACGTCATACATCAAAAACCGCCCCTTAATGGAATGCAGGGGCAATCTTCTCGGTTTTCACGGCAGAACCCTTCCGCTCATCGAAAGATACGGAAAAGGCCCCTCGCCACATGCGAAGGGCCTGATGTCTGTGGGCTACTGATCGCTCTGCTCTTCTTGACCCTCCGGCTCCGTTTGACCGTCCGGCTTTGTTTGACCGTCCGGCTTTGTTTGACCGTCCGGCTTCGACTTACTGGCCTTCTTCGACTTGCGCTTCTTGATGAGCTTTGTCTCCATCGGCTTGGAGAAGTCCAGCATGAGCGCCGGACCCACCGGGCTCTCGGGCCCGGTCACCATGGTCAGTTCGTAGCGCTCACGCTTGCCCATTGGCACCAGCAGATTCTCCTTTGCCAGGAAAAGAAACATGTTCAGCCTCATCTGGCCATGTGACCGCTTGACCTCGATCCCATTGGCGTCTTCGGGGTGCGTCGGGTAGATATAGATGCGCGTTTCCTTTCCTTTGCGTGCGGCCTGTACTTTGTCCACCTCGCCGGAGTTCGGGTTGGTGGGCACATCTCGCAGGCCGGCCAGTTCGGTGAGGGCCCAGTCGGTGGACGCAAAGCATTCAAGCGTCCCTCCCTGCCCCCATCCGCCCGGTCGGTACTGGTAGCGCTTCATGACAAAACGGTTGGAGTTTTGGTTGGTGCGAATCTCCGGCTGGCCCTTGCCCTCGGGTTCCGGAACGTTGTTTGCGGCAGCAAGACCGGAATCCTGCTGCGGGTTCTGGTCGTCCGACTTCTTTCGCATGGGATCCCCCACTCTCTCCAACGCCCTTTATTGGGAATGGCGTTGATTTGAGTCAGATGTTACCACATCTGAATCGTCACTGCAAGTAAATTCGAATAATTTAGAGTTCCGCGACTTACTACTGTGGAATTGAACTCAGCGCGAAGCCTGGGCACATTCTCCCCCAGAGCCTTCCCAGACCCTCCTCAGACCCTCCTCAGACCCTCCTCAGACCCTCCTCAGACCCTCCTTAGACCCTCCTCAGACCCTCTTCAGACCCTCTTCAGACCCTTCTCAGACCCTTCTCAGACCCTTCCCAGACCCTCTTCAGACCCTTCGCAGACCCTTCCCAGACCCTCCTCAGACCCTCCTCAGACCCTTCCCAGACCCTTCCCAGACCCTTCCCAGACCCTTCCCAGACCCTTCCCAGACCCTTCCCAGACCCTCCCCAGACCCTTCCCAGACCCTTCCCAGACCCTTCCCAGACCCTTCCCAGACCCTCCCCAGACCCTCCGGCGACCCTTCCCAGACCCTCCCCAGACCCTCCGGCGACCCTTCCCAGACCCTTCCCAGACCCGTTCCTAACGCGGTGAGCTACCCAAGCAGGGATTCTCCTTTACAGCGCCAAGTATTAATGGTGTAAAGTAAGGGAGGGCCGGCGGCTTGGAACAGTGGAAAAAGAATATTTACGTCCTGTGGCTTGCCGTTTTCATCGCGTCCATCTGTTGGACCATGATCATGCCATTTACCCCGGATTACCTCGTTCAACTGGGCGTCGAGCACGCTGCCGAGTTCTGGTCGGGCATCATCATCTCGTCCTCCGCCCTCTGCTCCATGGTGATGTCACCCATCTGGGGCGCCGTAGGCGACCGGTACGGCCGGCGGATGATGATGCTGCGGGCGGGATTCTTCCTGACGCTCGGTTACGTCCTCATGGCCCTGGTTACAGGTCCGTACGGCTTGCTGGGCGTCCGCATGATGATCGGTCTGCTGACGGGCTTCGTGCCCATGGCCATCGCCCTGGTAGGCGTCTCCACGCCCCAAGAGCACGTGGGCCGGGCCCTCGGGCTCATCCAAACTGCGTGGCCGACGGGGTCGATCATCGGGCCCGTCATCGGGGGCATCGCCGCAGACGTTGTGGGCATTCGCGGGTCCGCCTGGGTATCTGCCGCCCTGGCAGCCGGGGCCACCACCCTCGTCCTGCTGACGGTGAAGGAGCAGTTCTCGCCGCCCACGTCGGGCAAGGCGAGTATTGTGCAAGACCTGAAGGCCGCTGCCTCACACAAGGTGCTGCTGGCCATCGTCCTGATTACTGCAGCGCATAACGGCGCCATTATCGCCCTGGAGCCCGTCCTCGTGCCCTTTGTCCGCGAGATTGCCGGCGCCGATGCGCCCAGTTGGCTCTCCGGCCTCCTCTTCGCTCTGCCCGGTGTCGCCTTCATATTCCTGGCGCCATACTGGGCCAAACGCGGCGAGAAGCAGGGGTTTGCGAAGACGGTCTCCATTGGCCTGATGGGATCGGGTATACTGTATCTCCTGCAAACGTTCGTACAGTCCCCCTGGCAGATGGGCGCCGTTCGGCTGATATCGGGCGTCTCCGGTGCCGCCATCGCCCCCGGCGTAGCTGCGCTCCTGGCGACCGCCGTCCCCCGTGACCTGCGCGGCCGGGCCTTCGGTCTGAACCAATCGGCCGGCTCGCTCGGCTCCATTGTCGGGCCGCTCCTGGGCGGGTATATCGCCTCGTTTGTCAACGCCCGCGGCGTCTTCCTGATGACCGGATTGATCTACCTGGCCGCTTACCTCTGGGTCACCCGGGTGGTTGGTCCGCGGATAAATCAAGAAACTGCGTGAAAAAAGAGAGATCGCCTGAACGGCGGTCTCTCTTTCACGTCTTACTTTGTAAAGGCTGCTTCGTACTTCTCCCCGACGATCTCCCAGTTGATCAGGCCCATGAACGCCGTGATGTAGTCGGCCCGCCGGTTTTGGTATTTCAGGTAGTAGGCATGCTCCCAAACGTCCATGGTCAGCAGCGGTGTATCGCCGACAAACAGCGGGTTCTCCCCGTTCGGCGTGCTGTAGACCGCCAGAGTCTTTTCCCCCGTCACCACGAGCCACGCCCACCCGCTGCCGAACCGGGTGGCACCGGCCTTTGCGAACTGGTCCTTGAAGGCCTCAAACCCGCTGAAGTCCTGCATGATGGCGTCCGCCAGGGCGCCGTGGGGCCTGCTTGCCCCACCCGGAGTCATCACCTCGAAATAGAGGCTGTGGGCATGATGCTGGCCGCCGTGATTCCGGACGGCTGTGCGGATCGATTCGGGGACTTCCTCAATCTTTCGGAGCAGCGGTTCGATCTCCATCTCCTTGAGCATCACATGCTGCTCAAGGGTCACGTTGAGGTTATTGACATATGCAGCGTGGTGCTTGTCATGATGAAAATGGAGTGTCGCCTCATCGATGTGCGGTTCCAGGGCCGTGTAAGGGTATGGCAAGGGCGGTAGCAGATGGGCCATGTGATCTCCCTCCTTGTCTGTATCTAGCGTGATCCACCCGGCTAATGGGTTCTACATAAGTGTGAGTCTTCCTGGCAAATCGAGCGAGAAATCAGGAGGTGAGACACGTTGCGCGCAGGATTCGTGATCGCTCTGTCGGCCATCGCCCTGCTGCTGAGCACCGGCTGCGCAAAAGAAGAGGCGCCGCCCGCGGCCGCAAAACCCATGGAAGCGGCTCCGACCACCGCCCTTACCGCCGTATCGAATGTCCCCCGCGACAAGCCATTCACGTTCCCCCTGCCCGAGGGCCTGACGGCCGACCAAATCGAAGGCGTCGCCGTGCTGCAGGGGAACGAGTTTGTTGCGGTCGGGGCCGAACTGAAGGACCGGCAGGTGATCATCGCTCCCGCCAGCGCTTACGAGCGCAACGGCACATATACCCTCCGGCTCTTCGCCGCTGGCGGGAAACGGTATGAAGGCAGCTTCACAACGGAGTCCTACGTCCGTGTGGAGCCGGGCCGCATTCAGGATGTGGCCGCAAATCCGGCAAAGGGTTTTCATTTCGACTACTACCTGTATGTACCGCCGGGTGTGAAGCCGGGCGGAGCGTATCGCTTCCTGATCGCACCGAACGACTCCCGGGGCGCCCTGTCGGACAGTGCCGAGTACCATGCCGGCTTCGCCTGGAACCTCGTGCAGCCCAGCACCCAGGCCCGCCTGGTCGCCGATGCGCTCAACCTGATCGTTCTGGCGCCGGCCGTCCCGTATCCCACCTCACCGGCGGGCCTGTACCTGCAGACGCTCAGCCGGGCGACCCTGCAGGTGAAGCAGGCGCCCTTCGTCCGGGTGGACGAGCAGGTGATTGCGATGGTCGACGACGCCCGTCAGATGCTCGCCCAGAGCGACATCCAGACGGAGAAGCAGGTCTTCGTCAGCGGTACGGCGGCTGCCGGACTCTTCGCCGACCGGTTCGCCCTGCTGCACCCGGACCTGGTCGCCGCGGTGGCCTGCGGCGGCACGTCCGGCATGATCACCCTGCCCCTGGCGGATTACCAGGGCAGGACCCTGCGGTATCCGATCGGCATCGCCGACTTGCAGGAAGTCGGGGGCATTGCCTTCCGGCCGGAGGCGTACCGGCAGGTTGCCCGGTTCGTCTACCTGAGCGAGAAAGATACCAAGGATTTCATGCGGGACGGCCACGCTTTCGAACAGCAGGACGCCGACCTGATATCGGCGGTACTGGGCGCCCAGTTGCAGCCTGACCGCTGGCGCAAGACCCAGCAGATCGCCCTGGAGATGGAACTGCCCATCCGGTTCGCCACCTACCCGGACGCCCCTGACGTGGCGGATCTGATCGACTTCTTCCGGGTGCGGATGAACGAGAACGGAGGAACAGCCAAATGAAGCGCCATATCATGCTGCTGCTCCTCGGCGTTGCCTTGGTGGTCTCCGGCTGCGTGAGAGCCCCAACCCCCCAGTTCAAGGACGCCACGGCCGTTCCCCTGAAGACGACCTGGAAACTCGACCTGCCCGAGGGAGTCAACGCCGCCGATGTGGACGGCGTGGCGATCTTGGACGGTCAGCAGTTCCGTCCCGTGTCGGTCGAACGGGCAGGCAGCCGGCTGGGACTGTCGCCGGCCTTCCCGTACGAGCGGGGCAGCCAGTTTACCGTGCGGGTCTTCCTCAAGGACGGGCGGCGGGAGGACCTGCCCATGCCGGCGGAGGGCTATCCGACCCTGGTGGACGGCCTGTCTGTTGAGGTGCCCGCGGCGCCTGCCATGGGCTTCTACTACCCGTATTTCCTTTACCTACCCAAGGAGATGCCGCGGGGCGAGAAGACCCGGCTACTGGTCGAACCCAACAGCACAGCCATCTCGGACGACCTGCTCCATCACATTGAACGATCCCGGGCGCAGCTGACACCGAAACGGCTCAGCACCACCATCGCCGGTGAGCTCAAGCTGCCCGTGCTGGTGCCCGTCTTCCCGCGGGTTGTGCACGGCCCGGCCACGCACGATCTGAGCCGGGAGACGCTGCTGGTGCCGACCGGTCCGCTCCGGCGGGTCGACCTGCAGCTGCTGGCCATGATCGAAGATGCCCGTAAGATCCTCGCCCATCATGGCATCGAGACGGAAGAGAAGGTCTTCATGCACGGCTATGCCGATATCGGGCACTTCGTCAACCGGTTCGCCATCCTCCACCCGCAGGTGGTCCGGGCCGTCGCCGCGGGCGCCGTGGACGGCGTGGTCACCCTGCCCGCCGCCTCCTATCAGGGCCGGCGGCTGCGCTTCCCGGTCGGCATCGCAGACCTGACCGATATTACCGGCATTCGCTTCGACGAGATCGAATACCAGCGGGTGGCGCAGTTCATCCACATGGGCGAGCGGGATACCAACGACCGGGTGCAGGATCCGGACGTGTTTGCCCGGGAAGATGGGGGCCTGATCCGGGAACTGATCGGCGCCAAGATGATGCCCGACCGGTGGGCCAGGACCCAGCAGTTGTACAAGGAGCTGGGCGTGGCGGCCCAGTTCGTGACCTACCTGGGCATGGCGCATCAGCCCGGCCCGACGGAGGATCTGGTCGCTTTCTTCCGGGCCAATGACAACGACGGGCCCCCGGCGTTCATCACGGCTACGCAGCAGCAGTAGATAAAGATGCCCCTGGCTGCGGCACCTGCGCAGCCAGGGGCATCGTCCCCTACCAGGTCTCGGCCGGCAGTTCGCGCAGACAGATCTCGCTGAAAATGCCGGCGCCCTCCTCCACAAACAGGCCGATAGTCGGTCCGCGATGATCGTATAGGCGGTTTGCCAGTGCGACCCGGCCGTCCACAAAGACTTCGGTGATGGTGCCGCTCACGAAAACGGCAAGCTCATGGCTCTGTCCGGGGGTGCAGGTGAGCGGACGGATCATGGGCTGGACCGGAGACGTATCCTGCGGGCCGAAGCCGGTCAGGCTGACCCGGTTCCGTCCGGGCTCCACCGTCACCTGATACCCCGCACACAGCTGCTCGTCTGTCCGGAGATACAGACCAAACCGCTGGGTCGGCCCGACGGGCGTAAACCGGCAGCGGAGCAGGCAGTTCCTCGGCGCCGGCGCCGTGGCGTAGGCGAGTCCCCAGCGATGGGCAACAGCGAGGTCGGCGCCATGCCCGCCGGCGGCACCGCTCCACTGACCCAATTGCGGCGTCCACACCGGCGCCGGCAGGGGCGATCCCAGCGCCAGCCGCTCCGGTACGCAGCGGGGCCACAGATAACCGTCGGCATCCTGCCATATCTCCCGGACCAGGCCGTGGCCGCCCCATTGCATCACCCCGGCATCTGTGTCGCCCTTGCGGGTCCCCGTCCAGCCGAAGAGGAAGCGGCGGCCGCCGGCGCCCGCAGTCTTGGCGGCATAGAAGGCTGAGCCGTCGAACGTGTCGACGGGCGGCGTCTCCCAAGGGCCGGTGATGGAGCGGGAACGGCGGTAGAAAGTACCGCCTTCGGGTGTGCGATGGCCCGACCAGATCAAGTACCACCAGCCATTCCACGCAAACAGGTCCGGGCATTCGATGTGCCGGGTCAGGCAGGGCGCCCAGAACGGCGCCTTGGCCTCCCACCGGCGCAGGTCCGGCGACGTTAGGAGCGCAAGGCACCCCCGCCGCCCAGCAGGGCCGCCCGGCAGCGACGCCGTGACCAGCATCCAGTATTCGCCTGCCGCCTCGTTCCAGATCGGGAAGCCGTCCCGCCAATCGCTGATTGCGTACCGGGTCAGATCCGGCCGGGAGAAGGGGTTGTCCGCATCCTTCACCCAATGGATCAAATCCCGGCTGGTGGCATGGCACATGGTCTCGTACATCACGCCGTTCGGTGTGAAGTAGCGGCCCAGGTAGTAGAGGTGGAAGACGCCGTCCTTGTGGAAGACCGAGCCCGTCCCGCATGAGGCCTCCGGCTCCGGCTCAATCGCCATGGGCGCCTCCTCCCAGGCGACCAGATCCCGGGAGACGAAATGGCCCCAACTATGGCAGACCCGGGGCAGCACCAGGTGGCCCTGATCCCACACGTAAAAGAGGTGGTAGACTCCGTCCCAGTAAAACGGGACGGGGTCACCGAACCAGGCGCCGGCAGCCCGATCCGTCGGACGGAGATGCACGGCGTCGACCTGCTTGAACAACCACTTCGCCTCCATGCTGAATAGGCATAGCGCAGCCTTAGTCTATTTGATAGACTAAGTATACATGCTGATGAGAATTCCAACAACGGGGGCCTATCGTTATGTTCAGTATTGTGTCGCTACGGGATAACCCGGTTCGCCGCGGCATGATCGCCTCCATCGTCGAAGGGTCGCTCTTTAACGTTTGGGCCGCGGCCGTGGGCGGCAGCTACCTGACGGGGTTTGCCCTCTACCTGGGCGCGGGCGGCTTCGCACTGGGCGTGCTGGCAGGCCTGCCCTCCTTCTCGACCATGCTGCAGCTGCTTTCCGCCCCGTTTGTGGTCGGTCTGGCCCGGCGGCGCAACTTTCTAGCGGCCTGGTCGGGTGCACAGCGCATTACGGCGGCCTGCTCAGGCCTGCTGGCGCTCTGGCTCATGCCCTCCCCGGCGGCTCTCTGGGTCTTCGTCTTTCTGCAGATGTTCGCCTGGGCCTGCATGGCGCCGCCCACGGTCGTCTGGCACGGGTATATGTCCGACCTGATTCCGCTGGAAGTGCGCGGAAGGTATTTCGCTCGGCGCTCGGCATGGGCGGGGGGCGTCGCCATGGCCGCCGTGCTGCTCTATGGCCGCCTCCTGGATTCCTTCCCCGGCGAAACCGGCTTCCGAATCCTGTACATCGTCTGCCTCGCAGCGGCCCTCCTCAACGTGAGCTCCTGGTTCCTGCACCCCGAGCTGCCGCCGGGAGATACCAAAAATGCCCGCTCGTTCTGGGAGAGCGTGCGGGTGCCCCTGTTGCGCTCAGGCCCCCACCGCCCGGCGACGCTCTTCTATGCCGCCTGGGCCTTCGCCCAGGGCATGGCGGCGCCTTTCTACCCCGTGGTGCTGGTACAGAAGCTGGGCATCTCCTACTCCACCGTCTCGGTGCTGGCGACCATTCAAGGATTGACGGCCATCCTCACCGCCCCGTTCTGGGGCCGCCTGCAGGACCGGGCGGGACAGCCGCGCGTCATCACTCTGGCCTCCGGTGCCATGGCGATTGTCCCCCTGCTCTTTCTGTCCGCCCGGTGGGGCGGCATAGCCGTGCTGGTGGCCGCCCACATGCTTCAAGGCACGGCGATCAACGCCATGGGGCTGGCGAACCAGACGCTTAACATGCGGCTGGCGCCCACCGAGGACCGCGGTTCCTACTTCGCCTTCTTCGGCGTGGCCAGCGGATTGATGGGCTTCTTCACGCCGCTGGCCATGGGGCCGTTGACCGGGCCCTTTATGGATGGTCTGCTGATCGCATGCGCAACGGCGTCGGGGCTGCTCTGCGCCCTCTGGCAGGGAAAGCTCGCTCGGCTTGTGGCCGGGCACTAGTTGTCCGTTCATTGTAGAGGAATTAGAATAAACCACCACTAATACTATTGCCGAACAAACGGACAAGGGTGGTGGAATCGTGCTGCGAAGGCTGAGCGCCCTGCTGGTTGCCGCCACGCTGGTACTGGTGCCCGCCGGTGTCGCCCTGGCGGCGGCGCCGCCGTCCAAGATCACCAGCATCAACTTTCCGATCCTGTCGGAGCATGGGAACATGGACTTCTGGAAGATCCCGTGGCAGCCTGGCGACAAGCTTGAGGGCTCGTTTGAGGTGAAGGTGAACGCGCCGGTGCGGGGACTGACCGTGCGCCCGCTGACCGGTGCGGTCTCCATCGACCCGGCCAGCCGGCGCGTGATCCCCCGGGATCATATCCAGTTCAGCGCGCCCGACGGCTCCATGCCCCTGGGTGCACAGGCGGATGGCCCCGACCAGGGGGTGCTGGCGCCGGGCGGCTACCTCTTCACCTTCTGGGCGGACAACATTCCGGGCGAGGATACATACCTGGTGGAGATTGAGGCGGCAGGCGAAGTACAGGACCCTGCGACCGGTCAGCTCACCCCGTTCACCGAACAACTGCCAAACATCAAGCTGAAGGCCTTTGCCGAACCTGAGGTCCGCATGATTACCGGGTCAACGCTGACGGCGCAGTGGATCAACGTAAACGCTCCCTGGGGGCTGCTCAAACCCCTCGAACTCCTGCTCGACCGGAGCCGCGAAGCGTTCTCCAACCGCTACAGCCCGCCGCTGGTGGTGGCCATGACCATGCCGGGGCGCCCCCACGTGGAGACGACCCAGCACTACGACATTGATGTCGCCCTCGATCCGCTACTCGACGAAGACGGCAACGAGTCGGACCAGGTGGACGTCTCGCTTGCCATTGTCGCGCAGGACGCGGAGGCAGGCGCGGCCAAGGATCCGGAGACCGGTCTGCGGCACCGGACGCTCCCGGTAGGCGGCAACAAAACGCTGATGATCAGCGTCAGCCGAAGCGCGTCGGCTCCGGCGCCCGATGGGACGGTCTCGACGCAGCGGATTGCGCCCGGCGTATATAAGTCCCAACTGCACATCAAGACGGAGTGGGGCACCAAGTATGACCTGCCCGTGGAGATTCGCGTCAAGGACAGCCCGTTTTTCGCCGTGCTGGCGCTGATCACGGGCATTCTGGTCTCGCTGCTGGGCGCCTACTGGCAGACCCGGCAGCCACTGTACCGCGCCCAGGTCAAGGCGCGCCGCTGGCAGCGGTATTACGACGAGCAGGGCATTCTCCTGGCGCTGGTCGACCGGGTCTCCCAGCGGCTCAACGGCTGCATCGTGGCCGGCGACGGGGCGGGGGCGACGCAGTCCGCCGACCTGCTGGAGTCGCTGCTGCGGGAACTGCCGGGGACCTTAGCGCTGGACGCCGCCCTGACCGAGCTGCAGGGGCTGGCGCCGGCCAGCGCCTTTGAGTTCTGGTCGCTGACCTTGAACGCCCCCAATATCGCCAGCGCGTTCGAGCGCCTGAAAGGGTTCTGTGCGTCCCATCACGATCCGAATGTACAGAAGTTCGGGGGCAGCATTGAGACCAGCGTGTGGCACGCCACGCCCCGGTCCGTGCCCGCCGCTCAGCCCGAGATGCCCTTGCGGGAACGGTTCGGCCTCTGGCTCCGGGCGGCGGGCGCGGCGGTTCAGACCTGGTTCAGCCGCCTCCGCCTGCCGAGCCTGTTGGATATGACCACCATGGTCGTGATGTTCGTGCTGGTCAACGGCGCCCTCATCGCCCTGCAGATGTCCCAGTCATACTCCCATAACGAGACCTTCGGCGCCGGGACAGATTACATGAGCCTGCTGCTCTGGGGCTTCGCCGGTGACGCCACCCGGGCGACGCTGACCGACCTGGCCGGCAAAGTCGTGCCGCGGGGCGGGGGCAGCGCCGCGGGCGGTGGCGCCCCACCCAACCAATGAGGCCGCGAACGAGCATCGCCGCCCGAGCGTATTCGGGCGGCGATGTTGCTTTAGTGACACTGGACCCCTGCCAGCAGCCCATCCATCAGGCGGCGCAGCACGGTCCGCTCCACCGGCGCCTGCTGCAGCCCGTTCACCACCAGCCGGACGAGCCGCTGCGTCTGCGGACAGGCCCACTCCACCGTAATGGCGGGCACGGTCCGGCGCCCCAGCCAGCCCTTGGGCACCTGCCCATGGAAGCAGACGCCGCCGTGCTCACCGATATCGACGGGCTCCCCGCCCATGGCCAGGGTCATCACATCGGTGGTGGAGACGGACAGCTCCACTTCGCACCGCACCAGCCCCCGTTGCTCGGGATGGGGCTCCACCAAGCGGTACACGCCCTGGCCATGCCTCATCCAGCGGCGATCGCGGTACTCGCTCCAGCTGTCAACCTCCGGTTGGGCGTATCCATCCAGCAGCCGCCAGCCCTCAGGGACCGCTAACACCAGGAGATTCGTCGTGCCCAACAGAGCGTTGCGGGCCGCCAGCAGTTGCTGCCCCATAGTTACACCACCGAGTACAGAGTGGCGTCAGCCGGGGTGAGCATGTCGCGCGTCACCTGCCGCAGCGCCTCAACGCCATGGACTTCATCCTTGTATAGCGGGATATACGACCGCACCAGCGGTCCGAGGTCCTCTTCAATGACCTTGAGATACCCCAGTTGCTCATGGTACTTGTTCTGCAGGTACTCGTCCTTCAAGGCCTTATGCGCCTCGTCGGAGCGGATGCAGGAGTTGACGATGACGCCGCCCACGGGGATGTCGTACGCCCGCACCTGCTCGATGAACCGCTTCACCACCGAGATCGGCAGCGTCAGCGGCAGGGTGACGAAGAAGAAGGCGGTCACATTCGGATCGATCAGCAGGACCTTGACCCGGTTGAACCGGTCCATCATATCCATCAGGTCGCGCAGCATCGGGTCCTTGCGGACCTCTTCCTCCACTTTCTCCTTGCGGAAGGAGAGCTGCACCCGCAGGGACAGGGCTTCCTTGCGGCTGGCAATCATGCGGCCCAGCCAGAGGCCGTAAATCTTCGACAGGCCGATCAGGCGGACCGCGTTGGCCACGGCTGCCGTATCAAAGACGATCCGGTCGAAGTCCTTTGCCTCGTTCAGCATGATGTCGATCATCTTGTCGAACATGGCCGACTCTTCGAAGGCCGGGTTCGTCACGGCGATGTCGACGAAGGGTCCCGAGTCCACCGGGATATCGGCGTATTTCAAGAACTCGCGCACCCGGACGGCGATGTTGTCCCGATAGCGGGTGACCACACTGGAGGCGTCGACTTCGACGGCCCACAGGTTCGGCATGCCCTCCACCTGCTTAAACTGCCCGCCGGACAGGTTCTGCCCAAAGACGGAAGTCAGCGAGTGGACGGGGTTGAGCGAGGCGACCAGTGTCTTCTTGCCTTCCTGGGCAAACTGATAGGCCAGGCACGCGGCCGTGACCGTCTTGCCGACGCCGCCCTTGCCGCCGGTGAAGACGAACCGGAGGTCAGGCTTGGACTGAAGAAACTCCTGCAGATTCTGCGACATGCCCTCCACCTCCTCACCGCGCCGTCGGCACGGGCAAATCGATCTTGCAGTCGACGAGATACTCGGACGCCGTCGCGATCATCTCCAGGCCCTTGGGCTCGCGGGTGAACATCGGCACGATGCCCTGAACCTTGTCGCCGAACTTGGCCGAGATCGTCTTCATGTGCTCCTGCTGCATCATCACCCGGTTGCGCAGGTACTCGGAGGTGCCCTCCTTCTGCAGCAGTTCCGCGGGATAGACCTGGTTGACCACCAGCCCGCTCATGTTGATGCCCAGATTCTCGAACATCTTCAACGCCCGTTCGGTGTCGAGGATCGCCATCTGCTCGGGAATCAGGACCATGAAGAACGCCGTCCGCTTCTTGGCCGTGATCAGGTCGGTGAACGACTTGATCTTGTTGCGGATATCCAGCAGTTCGTTCATGACCATATCTTCGTGGCCTTTCTCGCCCTTGAGGGTGGCCGCCACGGCGTCGTACTCGGCAACCTTGGAGCGGGCTTCGGTGATCTTCTCGACCCACTTGGAGAGAATGTCGGCCATGGCCACCATGCGGACGCCGTGGCCGAACGGCGGCATGTCGAAGATGTAGATATCGTACTCCCGTTTCGCCACCAGCTCCGCCATGGCGTCGTAGGTGGCGGACTCGTACATGGCCGGCTCCGCGGAAGTGGAGTCGATGTATTCGTCGATCTCCTTGGGCACCTCCGTCAGGCCGTACATGTCCATGATCTTCTGCTTGACCTGCTGCTGATACTCCCGGACCCGGCGGTCAGCGTCGATCTCCACCACGTACAGGTTCGGGAGGATCTCCACTTCGCCCTGGCCGAAGATGTTCCGCTCGAAAATGTCGGAGAGGGAGGCCTGCGGGTCGGTGGAGAAGAGGAGCGTCCGCTTGCCCCTCACCTGGGACATGTAGTAGGCGAGGCCGGATGAGCTGGTTGTCTTCCCGAGGCCGCCCTTGCCGGCGAAGATGACGATTTCGGCCTCCGGGTTTTGCTCAAAGTATGCTTTCAGTCCCCTTGGCACGTACATGCGCCTCCCGCTCTAGTAAATTGCGTCCGTGAAGTCCCGTTCCCGGAAGACCCGCTGCTTCCACGACTCAATGTTGGGAACGGCGTACGGAAGTATCCGGAGCGAGTAGTACGGCGGCAGCACCGGAATGCCGAGCATGTCGCCCAGGGTGATGAACATGAATAGATGCTCCATGTGCATCCGGGTCCGGAGGGCGGCGGTGACGTTGCCATGGCTGGCCATGCCGTAGAGCACGCCTTTCATGGCCTGCATGAACCCGCCCTTCTTGGCCTCCTCCTTCTTCTTCTTGTCGCTCATTACATATCCACCTCCTGTGGGCGGGGACCGGGCCGGCGCCCGGTCCCCTGCCCTTATTCACCGACTAGTCGTCGCCCGCCGCCACTTTGGGTGATGGCTGGGGGTTCTTCAGCGCAGCTGCGTAGGACTGGTAGGTCCGATAGGCCATCACCAGGCCAAGGATGAACATCGCCACGCCGATGACGACGAAGATGCTGTCCATGGTCCGGGCGAAGCCCACATACTGGTTGAACGGATACTGGACCAGGGTCTTGGCGGTTCCCGCGGCGGCCGGCCAGTAGACTTTCACGATCTGCCAGCCCAGTGCGGCCAGTGTGGTCAGGATCATGAAGGTGGCCGGTATCATCGTGTACAGGGTGGGTGCTTTGGTCCTGGCCAGGTGGATGGTGATCAGCATCAGGGCCAGACCGGCCAGCAGCTGGTTTGCACCGCCGAAGTAGAGCCAGAGGTTGTTCCAGGAGCCCGTGACGGCAAAGGCCAGCGGAATCAGCAGGCCGACGATCGTCGCCACATGCTTCTGGCCGAGCACCCGGAACGGTCCCTGGAAGACTTCCGTGGAGACCAGGCGCCAGAAGCGGGTCACCAGGGTCTGTACAGTCAGGGCGTACAGGATCAGCACCACGCCGAAGTAGGCTTTCAGGAAGGCCGCGGCACCGGCGCCGCCCAGGAACGGGCTGGTAAACTTGATGGCGCCCGCCACCCAGCCACCGACGTTGCCGGTCAGCTGCGCCTTCGGAATCACCATGTAGGCCGCAAGGGAGGCCAGAGCCAGCAGGCCCTCGGAGAGCATGGCGCCGGCGCCCACGGGATGGGCGTCGGTCTCCACGTCCAGCTGCTTGGAGGTGCTGGAGGAGGAGACCAGGCTATGCCAGCCGGAGATGGAGCCGCAGGCGATGGCCACAAACATCAGCGGCCACATGGGTCCGGGCGCCGGCGGGTTGAAGGCGATCCAGGCGGGCTGCTCCAGCTTCACACCCGTCATGCCCGAAACCAGGGCGCCGACCAGAATCAGAATGATCGCCAGGAAAGTCGGGAAGAACGAAACGTAGTTGATCGGCTGGATGAACAAGGGCAGCGGCAGGACCGAAGCCAGGTAAAGCACGACGCAGGCGATCAAGGCCCAGATCAGGAGGGAGAAGTTGCCTGCGATGCCGCCGGCCGGAGCCGTTGCCGAGGGCGGCCAGACGCCCTGGGGCGTCTGAAGGAAGCTGAATGCGGCCGCCGCCCAGATGACCAGGCCCAGCAGCACCAGTGAAACCAGCGTGGTGGTCACCACGTTCGTCCGCAACTTATACAGCATCTGTCCGGCCAGCACGCCGATCAGCAAAATGCCGACGGTCGCAGCAAATGTGGCGGGGAAGATGTGCCAGAACAAGGCGATGAAGTAGATGAACGTGGCCGAAATGATAATCAGGTAGAACAGAATGAAACCCAGCAGAGTGTTCCGGCCACCGTTGCCGGTAAACTCGTAGGTGATGGGCCCGAAGGAGCGGCCCGCGTTGCGGATCGAGAGCATGATGGCGCCATAGTCCTGGAGCCAGCCGATGAAGAAGTTGCCGAGAACGATCCAGGCCAGTGCAGGAGCCCAACCATAGTTGATGGCGATGTAAGGACCGAGGATCGGACCGAGGGCCGCCACGCTCTTGAACTGATAGCCCCAGAGCACGTATTTGGTGACGGGGAAATACTCCACGCCGTCCGTATACATGTGGGCCGGCGTCGTCCGCTTGGCGTCCGGTTTCCAGACCGTGCGATCGAACCACTTACCATACAGGAAGTACGCGATGCCATAAGCCACGATCGCAATCAGCACGAACAGGGCCGGTGAGTTCACGGTGTTTCATGCCTCCTCTCTGTCGAATGGCTTGGGTTAGATTCGGGCCTCTGGACCGTCACGACGCCGTCCTGCTTTCGCCTCCTTTCCACGGGCTCACAGATTAGGCAACCTTTTCACAACCATTGGAACAATGAAACCACTCGTAATATTACGCTTCAGAAATGAAAATCCTCCAAGATTCAAAGGATTGTCATAAACAGAGAACGAAATATGGCCCAAGACAGCCGTCACGCAAGGAGATGGATGCATAGTGGGCCATTCTCACGAAGGACACGGGCAAGCGCACGGCGACGAACCATGGGTACGGCACCGCCGTCTGCATGAACGGCCGCGGACCTGGCGCGAGAAAGTGAAGCAGTTTCTCTGGGGCTTCATGTTCTTTGAGTGGTACCACGAGCTGCAGCACGAGCGTGCGAAGTACAACGATGTGATGAACCTGATCCTCTATGGAGAGCTGATCGGCATTCCCCTCATGAACTCTTCGATCGGTCTACGGCTCCTGCCGTTCCTGATGCCCGAGCTGCAAAGCTGGAAGGAACGGCAGCTGGAAGAGCATGAGGTGATTGAGCACGCACCACACATGCACTGAGGGGGCCGCTACTCATGTTCACCCTGCAGAATCTCGTCATTGCGCTCGCTCTGGTCCTCTTTGCCTGGTACTTCATCGGTGTCATTGTGGGACGGCAGCGGGGCGCCACTTTGGTACGGGAGATCCGCAGCGCCCTCGAGGGCACGGGAAAGACGTTCCTGATCAAGTGGTTCGGCCGGTCGGCCTTTCAGGTTGACGTCAGCGAGCCGGCCTCGCCTCTGAAGGGGCTGCAGGTCTTCTGCCTGCTCGAGCCCCGCGATTTCGCCCTCGCGTTGGCGTGGAACCGGATCCGGCGCCGGCGCGACCAGGTGATCATCAGCGCCAGTTACATGAGCCCGCCGCCCGCCCTGGTGCGGCACCCGCTGGAGTCGTACGGCATCCCGGGGCTCTCCGCCATGGAAGTGGGCCCCGAGTCGCCCCACGTCCGCCTCACCCTGCAGGTCGGGGTGGGGAACGAGGGTGCAATCCGCACGGCCCTCGAGTGGTTGCGGCATAACCACGTAAAGAAACGGGCATAGGAGACCGATGACTCTGCCGCGGAAGTCGTGTCTTCCGTAAGCGTCAAATAGCCCCCACCGTGCGACACGGTGAGGGCTATCGTAGTCTATGATTGGACCAGTTTGCAGGCTGAGGGCAGTGACTCCGACCAGGGGAGCAGCCGGTCCAGTGCCGCCGGATCCTTGGGGTCGTGTAGGCCAACTGAGGCATCTCCTCAAAGGGCCAAGTGAGGTAGGTCAACGGGTTCACCCCGTTTTCCTTGGCTGTGTCAATGACACTGTAGATCGTGGCGCTGGCGCCACGGGGCGTCTTGGAGAAGAGCCAGTTCTTCCGGCTGATGACGAAGGGTTGATCGACCGCTCGTTCCGGCTTAAGTGGACGGGCGGCAATGCGTGAGTCGAGATGGAAAGGTGTTGGGCGCCGGTCATTCAGCCGGCGCCCACTTGTCTGCATGCCATCGAAATTTCGGGGCCGGCTGAAACCCTGGCTCTTTTGCCGGCTCTATTCATGTGAGTCGACCAGAAGGGGATGTGCAGGATGCAACGCAAAGGGAATGTCGTCATCGAGGGAGCCATCGCCGTCCTGATGGTGGCGGTGCTCGCCGCAATTGCCCGCCTCACCAAGGGCTATGATCTCAGGTTTGCCTGGCTGAAAAAGGGAGTGATTGGGGACATGAACGGATTTCTGGCGCTACTCTTCGGTCCCGACATGCAGGTGTTTTGGATTGGCGTCCTGGTGCTGGGCTTTGTGTGCGGCGCGCGGTACATGGTGCGTGCAGAACGGTGAGGGCTAATTTAATTATTGATTGAACGACCCTATGAATCGACAGCTCCACAGTTCCGCCTTCTTCACGCGACAAGAGACAACCCTCCCCGAGGCGTTTCTGGGGAGGATTGTCTCAGAAGCTGCCGGCGATTTCTAGGTGGGTCCGCAGGACCAGGGTTATACTTTCTATTTTCTACGGCTGCAGAAGTGAAGTCGCACTCTTTCGGCGAATATTGTCGTCAGTAGCCGCCCCGCAAGGGCAGAACGGAGGGCATATGTCGATGAAGCGAGCCACCGGCTATCGGGCCAAGCTGCTGTACGGTTCCGCAAACATCTCCGCCTCGGTTACCGCACAGTTCTTCGCAACCTTTGTCCTCTTTTACTATGTCGATACACTCAAGCTCTCGCCCGCGCTCGTCGCCCTGGGGATGTCGCTCTACGGCGTCTGGAACGCCATCAATGACCCCCTGGCGGGACAGTTGTCTGACCGGACTCGCTCCCGGTGGGGCCGCCGGATTCCCTGGATTTTGTGGGGCACCATCCCCTTTGCCGTGGCCTTCTGGCTCATCTGGGTGCCGCCGTTCCGGAGCGGCTGGCCGCTATTTGCCTGGTTCATGGGGGCCATCTTCCTCTTCGACACGCTCTATACCATCGTGGTGCTGAACTGGACCGCCCTGTTCCCGGAGATGTACCCGGGGCTGGAAGAGCGGTCGTCGGTCTCCGCCCTGCGGCAGGCGCTGGGCATCGTCGGCATGATTCTCGGCACGGCGCTGCCGCCGGTGCTGACGGGCGCCCTGGGGTGGGGCGCCACGGGCGGCATCTTTGCCGTGGTGGCGGCGCTCTTTCTCATGCTCTCCCTGCTCGGCTCCCGTGAGCGCCCCGAATGCGCGGAAAAGGCCGGGCTTCCCATCTGGCCGGCCTTGCGGGCAACATTTGCCAACCGCTCTTTTGTCACGTTCGTGACGGCTTCCATGCTGATCCAGTTCACCTTCGTGACGTTGACCGCGGCGATTCCGTTCTTCGCCAAGTACGTGCTAAAGGCCACCGACTTCGAAACGACGCTGATGCTGGGGACAGTCTTTGTGGCCGCGCTCCCCCTGGTGTACTTGTGGGGACGGCTGACCGTCCGCTGGGGGCCCCGGACGGCGATGATGGTCGCCACGGCCCTTTACGGGACGCTCCTGGTGCCGTTCTGGTTTGTGGACGGCTTCCTGGGCGGGCTCCTGACCATGGCCTGCGTGGCGCTGGGGCTGTCGGGCCTGCTGGTGCTCCTCGACGTCTTCATCGCTGACATCGTTGATGAAGACCAGCTCAAGACCGGCGTCCGCCGGGAAGGGATGTACTTCGGCGTACACGGGCTGATGATCCGGCTGGGCATTTCGCTGCAGGCCCTGATTACCGGACAGATTCTGGCCCGGACGGGCTATGACGCCAACCTGGCGGTTCAGCCCGCCACAGCGGTCGCCGGCCTGCGGCTGCTCATGACGGCTGTACCCATGATCGCCCTGGTGCTCGCCCTGATTGCCGTTTGGCTCTACCCGCTCCATGGGGAGCGGCTGCAGCGAGTGCGCGCCGAAGTGGCAGGGAGGTCACTTACCTGAGGCGGAAGAACTGAAAGCCCAGGTCGATGGCGGCGCCGGGCGGATTGTGGGCGCTGTCCGAGGCCAGCTTGGCGATCACCCGCTCAGTGCGCGCTTTGCCGATCTCCATGATCGTGCTGAATCCGGCTGTGCGGGCAGCCGAACCGGCCGGCGTCGGCTCGGGCAGCTGCACGCAGATGAAGCGCCGGTCTCCGCCGTCTTCGTAGTTGAGTGCCAGCACGGCGTGCGCCGTGGTGCAGGAGCCGGCAAAAAAGTCGAGGACGATATCGCCGGCCCGGGGCCGGGTCGCCAGCTGCAGAATCCGCCGCAGCAGCCCGAGCGGCTTGGGATAGGGGAAGGTCTCCTTCGCAAACCCGAGATCGACCATCTGCTCGGACCCCCGCTCGCTGTTGATATCCGTCTGCAGCCAGGCAGAGGTCGGTCTGACGATCTCATCTTCCTCCAGAAAATCTTTTTCAAATACGCTCCACACCTTGCGCCTGGGCATCAGCCTGGGCACAAGCCGCGTCATGCGGTCTGCCGCGGTGCTCAGTTCCCAACGCCAATTGCCGTCGGTGCCATCCTCGCGCAGGGGCCGGATTTGGATATAGCCGGGCGGGACGGACTCCTCACGCGTGGGGTAAAAATCGCCGGAAGGCTCGCTATACAGGAAGTAGTAGAAGAGTTTGGGCCGGTCTGCCCGCCGGTCGTTGGAGCCGGTCTTGCGGAGGTCCAGTTCGCGGTACTGCCTCCCGGTCGCCGGGTCAGTGAGGCGGTAGCGGCGGGTCACCTTCTCTTCGGGCGCCCAGCCGTGCAGTTGGAGATTGCCGCGCTGATAGACCAGCAGGTACTCATGGGCGGTTGCGATATGCTTGTCGTCGGAGCGGCCCTTCGGGTTGTTGACGTTGGCGATGCAGGCGACGAAGTTCTCCTCGCCGTACAGCTCGTTCATGATCAGCCGCAGATGATGAACTTCGCGGTCGTCGATGCTGATGAAGATCACCCCGTCGTCCCGGAGCAGCCGACGGGCCAGGGCCAGCCGGGGGTAGATCATCGTCAGCCACTTGGCGTGATAGCGTCCGTCCGTCTCGGCGGCAGTGTTCAGCTTCATACCCTGCTCGTCAAGCTGGCCGGTTGCGCGCAAGTAGCCCTGCAGCCCTTCTCGGAAATCGTCCCGATAGACGAGATCCTTCCCGCCGTTGTATGGCGGATCGATGTAGATCAGCTTGACCCGCCCCAGGTGCGTCTGCTGGAGGAGTCTGAGAACAGCAAGGTTGTCGCCTTCGATCAACATGTTCGCCGTTTCGCTGAAGGCCACCGATTCGGCGGGAAACGGCTGCAGTGCCGCAGTGCACTCCTCGTCAATGTTCCGCACGGCATCGCACTTGCCGGGCCAGGAAAGACCGTACCGCTCGGGGCTCCGGTCTGCACCCTCCACCGCGCTACCCCTCCCGAGTTCAGCTACAAGCCAAATTCACCCAATTCGACAAAATGAGCCCTTATCCCCACCGACAGGAATCGACATCTGACCGTATAATGAAGGCAATCCGTACGGAGGGGAGGAAGCCTGAATGCAAGCGCGACGCGCCGCTCTGCAGCGGCTGCTGGCTGACCAGTCCAGCCGCATCCCCCGTCCCGCCCGGCACCTCCTGAACGGCATCGTGGCAGACGACGCCCTGCTCTCCCGCATGCACTTTTGCTGTCCGGACGAGCGCCCCCTGCTCCGCAACTCCCTGCTGATCTCCACGGACGAGGTGCCATGCTGGGCGATCCTCCTCGGCAACGTACCCGGGTCGGCCGCCAGGACCCGGGCGAAGCTGGTCCTGCAGGGGCTTAACCTGGCGCCGGCCGAAATCCTGGAGCGCCTGCGCACCCTGCCGGTCTGGTTCATCGCCGTTGATCCGCCCTATGCGGCGCCCGCGCCCGGTATCGCCGCCGCCCTGGAAAGGACTGTTTACCAGTTGGCGCGGCTCTCCCCGTTCCGGCTGCGGACCCGGGCCATTCTCGACCAGATTGACGCAGCCCTTGACGAGGGCGATCTCCAGACTTGCCGGCGCCTGCACGGGCTGCTGCCCCGGCAAGCTTAGGAGGTTGGCCGACACGGTGGTGCATAGGGGACATGCTCAAGGCCAGGGCCATGTTGAACCGGGCGCCCGGGTGAAGCTGACCGACCTTCAGGGCCTCCGCCAGCGGCGGGACGGCCTCGGCCGGGCTGCCGGGCTTTTTGGCCACAACACCTCGGCATGATCATCGGCACCGTTGGGCCCAATTCTGTAAGTCATCCGAAAGATCCTGCAGGAATGGGCTCGCCCTCCTATCGAAAGAAGAGGCCAGGCCACAGTGAGAGGGGACAGATCATATGCAGCTCGTTACTTACCAGGGACCCCAGGGCCCGCGCGTCGGACGGCTTCTTGGCTCAGGCATCGTCGACCTGGGCTTTACGGACATGACGGAGTTCCTCTCGCAGCCCGACTGGCGCGAGTTGGCTGGGGCCGCCGGACAGGGTGCGCCGCAGCTCTCCGGCGCCCGGCTCATGGCCCCGGTCACGCGGCCGGGCAAGTTCATCGGCATTGGCCTGAACTATACGGACCATGCTGCGGAAAGCGGCATGCCGGTCCCCAAGCAGCCCATCCTGTTTGCGAAATTCACCAATGCGATTACTGGACCCTATGGGCCCATTCTGCATCCCGGCGAGAACGTGACGACCCGGCTGGACTGGGAAGTGGAACTGGGCGTGGTCATCGGCCGGAAGTGCCGGCGGGTGGCCCCCGAAGCCGCACTGACATACGTGGCGGGTTATACGATTATCAACGACGTGAGCGCCCGCGACCTGCAGATGTTCGACGGCCAGTGGCTCAAGGGCAAAACCTGCGACAGCTTCGCCCCCATGGGTCCGGTGCTTGTCACCGCCGACGAGATTCCCGACCCCCAGAACCTCCCCCTCGCCCTGTACGTCAACGGCGAGAAGATGCAGGACGGCAACACGGGCAAGATGGTCTTCTCCGTCGCTGAGACCGTCAGCTTCCTCTCCGGGCTGATGACCCTGGAGCCGGGCGATGTGATCGCGACGGGCACCCCGCCCGGTGTCGGCATGGGGCGCAAGCCGCAGGTCTTCCTGCGGGTGGGCGACCTGGTGCGCTGCGAAATCCCGGGCATTGGCTTCATTGAAAACCGGGTCGAGCTTGATGCGTAACGTGGAACAAGGGTCCGACGCCCGCCCGGGCGGTCGGACCCTCCGCATTTTCCGAATATGCCATGGCAAGAGCCGGGGGGTTGCGTCGTTCCAGCGTCAGAGGGTATTGTGAGTAGCGGACCCTCCGTTTGCACGAGCGGACGGGCAGCCCAATATCGTGACGATTTCGAAGGGCGCAACCGCATGGAGAGATGCCCGCGCCGGAAAGCCGCCCAAGTATAGGAGGCTTCGCAGCAACACATGGGGACATTCTACGCACTCGTGACGGGTCTTTGCTGGGCCGCGTATAACCTGGCCGTGCGCAAGGGCCTGGAAGCGATGGACAGCGGGACAGGTTATGTCATTACCCTGATTTTCGGCAGCGTGGCAAATCTGGCCTTTCTGCTTATGCCCGTCCCCGGGCGCGGCGCCCCCATGCTGTCTGTGGCAGCCGTCGTGTTCTTCGCTTTGTCGGGCATCGTCAACACCATCGTGGGGCGCTGGGCCCTGTTCCGCAATATCCAGCTGGTGGGGCCGAGCCGGGCCAGCGCCTGGAAGAATGCCACGCCGCTGTACACCCTGGTGTTTGGTTTCCTGCTGCTGGGCGAGCGGCCCGGCGGCATGGACATCGTCGGAACGGCGGTGGTGGTGGCCGGCCTAGCGCTGCTGTCGCGGGAGCAGCTGCGCAACAGCGGCGAGCGGAATCGCTCTGCCGCTTTGCGCGACGTGGCCCTGCTCGGTGTCGTAAGCGGCGCCTCGTTTTCGGCGGCCATGCTGCTGCGCAAGGCGGGGCTCAATGCGTGGCCGGATGTGGCATACGGCAACGTTGTTGCCGGGCTGGCGGCGCTGGTGGGGTACCTGCCGTACGCCGTTGCCAAGGGTGAGCTGGCAAAGGTGACGAAGGCGCCCCGGAAAGGCGTATCCGCCTTCCTCGTGGCTGGCGCCTTCGCCACCCTCGCTTTCCTGACGACGCTGATGTCGCTGCGGGAGACTACGGCGGCCACCACGCAGGTCATCGCCGCCCTGGAGCCCATGTTCACCATGGTGCTCAGCGCTGTGGTCCTCAAACGTTCTGAGGTGCTAAACTCCCACCTCGCGGGCTCAGCAGCCCTGATCTGCCTGGGCGTGGCCCTGATCGCGCTGTAGCCGGCATCTTTCTGCCTACTGCATGTCCAGTTCGGCTTTGAGTCTGTCCGCGATGGCCTGGCCGAACGGGCCGAGCCGGCCGTCCATGAACGCCCTGAGCGACCCCACCGCCACGCCGCTGGTGGCCTGCTTGATCAGACCCGCCGGGATTCCCGCCGCCTCCAGGCGCCGCTGCATACGGACGGCGAGCCGCACGGCCTCCTCGGTGGCCGTCCGGTTCGTGGTCAGGACCCACTCTTCCTTGCCCGGCACCACCGGGGCGCAGTGGCGCATGATCGCCCCCGTCACCTGCTCCGCCCGTGCGCTGCCGGCCTCCACCACAATTACAGCGCTTCCGCCGACCTGCATGTCATAGTAGTGGCCCACAAACTTGGCAGCAGCCACCCGCTCGGACGGCACGGCGCCGATCAGATCCTTGCGCATGACGGCCGTGGCGATATTGATGACCACCGCCTCCTGCGGGATGCGCGGGGCGATGGCTGCCAGCACCCCCGCGGTCGCCTCGGTAGGGAGGGCCAGAATCACTGCTTCGGCGCCGGCAAAGTCCGTCTCCAGGGGCGCCGTCCGCGCGCCGACTTCACGGGCAGCCGCCGCCAACCGCTCCGGGTCCCGCCCTACCAGTACCAGATCCACTGCAGGAGCCAGGAACCGGGCCACCAGCTTGCCCATCCGACCGGTGCCAACCAAGTATACGACCATTATTTACAGCCTCCTCGTTTCGTCAGGCTCGAACCGTTTCCGTCGTCCAGGAGTTACGGACGGAAACGGTCCGACCCTTCCTTCAACTCCTCTATATATCGACGAGGGGATGGCGTCGCATCGCCGTCCCCTCGTCGCGTGCGAGTTGCCTACCCTTCGCCGCCGAGTTCATCATCCCACGAATCGGCGAGCATTGGTGGCGCCTCTGCGCCAGGCGGATCCACGGGGTTCTCCAGGCCGCCCTCCCCCGGCGGATCGATCATCCACATGGGGGGCTCGGCTGCCTGGGTCAGGTGCGTTCGCTTCCGGGTCTGCTGAGCCATCATAGACCGCCCCTGTTCCTGCAAGGTCGGCGTTATGATGTGCTTCGCTCCGCGGGCCTATGCACCGGCGAAGATGCCCAGCGGCAGGTATGCCGTCACGACCCAGTTGGGGCGGTTGACGATTTCGCTGATCTTCAAATCGACCACCACGCTGCAAAGCATGTATGCCTGGTCACGGTCGAGCCCGTACTGCTGCTCCACGTGGGCGATCATCGAGCGAATGGCGTTCTGTGCGGCCACATGCAGGTCCGGCCCGATGCCCGTCGTGCAGTGGTAGCCCTGCTCGCAGGCCCGCACCAGCGGTCCGGGGGTGACGAAGGCCGGCCCCGTGACCGGCTTGCCCTGCAGCACCTCGAAGCGGAGCGTCGCCGTCAGGGGCGCCTCAATCGCCGTGATGCAGACCTCCCCGTCGCCCTGGGCAGCATGGCCGTCGCCGGCGCTGAACAGGGCCCCCTCCACTGCCACCGGCAGATAGAGCGTGGCCCCTTTCGTCAGGTGGCGAATGTCCAGGTTGCCGCCGTGGCTGCCGGGGGGCGCCGTGTCGATCTCGCCCGGCTCGGCGGGCGCCAGACCCATCACGCCCAGGAAGGGCATGATCGGGACCCGGATGCCAGGACGGAACTCCGCCCAGTCGCCGTCAAAGTGCCAGACTTTGAGGCGGGGGCCGAAGTCCTCCAGCAACCCCATACCGTGGCGGCAGTAGGTAAAGCCCCAGCCATGGTGCCGAATCTCCTCGATGTGGACCGCCAGCGTGTCGCCGGGGCGGGCGCCCCGGATATACACCGGCCCGGTGAGCGGATGGCCCCGCCATGTGGATGCCGGAATCTCCGGCCCGTCCGGGGTATCCGCCGTCACGTACCCGTGGCGGACGGCCACGCACTGCATGGTGACGGTGTCGCCGGAGTCGATGGTCAGTACCGGGGGCAAGGCGTTGTTCCAGACATCGTGCAGCCGCTCAGCCGGAAGCATGTGGTGTGTCTTCATGCCCTGTCACTCCTTCAGCCAGGTCACCATCCGATCCAGATTGTCGCATTCCAGATCAGCGGGGAAGCGGGCGTCGCGGGGGCGCCCATTGCGCTGCACCCAGACGGATTTCATGCCGGCGGCGATGGCCCCCGCCACGTCGCGCTCGGGGTTGTCCCCCACCATCACGCAATCGCGCGGCTCCACGCCCAGGTCATGACAAATGTGCCGGAAGATGCCCGGGTCGGGCTTGCCGCAGTCGATTTCGCCGGAGACGACCGAAGCATGGAAAAGAGTGGCCACACCGCAGCCGGCCAGCTTTTCCCGCTGCAGGTCTGGAACGCCGTTGGTCACGATGCCGAGCCGGTACCCCTCCCCCTCTAAGTGGGCCAGCAGCGCGTTGATCTCCGGATAAAGGGGATACCGCCGGCGGGTCTCGAAGTACTTAGCCGCCATCAGCGCGGGCAGGGCGGCGTCGGTCACGCCCTGGGCGCCCAGCGCCTCCTGCCAGACGGCGAGGCGATAGCCGGGCGCCCACTGCCGCAGACCGGCGATGGCAAGGTGCGCGCCGACGTCGTAGCGGGCCGCCAATCCCTCCCATGCGCTGTGACCGATACGCAGTGTATAGTCATAGAAAGGCCCTTCGGCCCACCGGCGCCGGGCGTTGGCGCCGGCGTCGGCGGCCAGCCGGTTGACATCGGCCCCGGTGGACGCCGCGAGGTCGGCCGCGGCCGCAAACGCCGCGTGCGAAATCGGTTCATCCAGGATCAGCGTTTCGTCCAGGTCAAAGAGTATGGCTTTCACGTGTGTCCCCCCACAATATCCATACTGTCATCTTATCATGGGAGGCGTACCAATTGGAGAAGACAGCACTGGCAAGACTCGGTCAGATTTGCGAAACGCTGGTGGGACCGGCGGACTTGATCTGCTACGGGTTCGATGCCACCCATCAGGACGCCCGACCGGACGCGGTCGTACTGCCCCGGTCGGCCGGTGACGTGGCGGAAGTGCTTCGTCTCGCCAATGAATTGTGCTTCCCGGTCACCCCCCGGGGCGCCGGCACGGGGCTGGCAGGCGGGGCGGTGCCTGTGCGCGGCGGCGTGGTGATGTCGCTGGCGCGCCTGAACCACATCCGCGAAATCGATCGGCGCAACTTGCTGGCCGTGGTGGAGCCAGGGGTCGTCACGCTGGACCTGCAGCGGGCGGTACACGAGGCCGGTCTCTTCTACCCGCCCGACCCTGCGTCTGCCCGAGTTTCGACCATCGGGGGAAATCTGGCGACCAACGCCGGCGGCCCCCGCTGCTTCAAGTACGGCGTGACCCGCGACTACGTGCTGGGCCTGCAGGTCGTGCTGCCCACGGGCGATGTGCTGCAGACCGGAGGGCGAACGGTCAAGAACGTATCGGGCTATGACCTGACCCGTCTGATCGTTGGTTCCGAGGGCACGCTCGGAATCATCACGCAGGCGACGCTGCGCCTGGTGCCGCAGCCGGAGGCGTATCAGACCCTGATGGCCGTCTTCCCCGTGCTGGAGAATGCGGGGCAGGCCGTGGAAGCGATTGTGGCCGCGGGCGTGGTGCCGTGCAGCCTGGAATTGATGGACCAGGCCTCGCTGCAGGTCGTCGAGGAGTACCTGCATCTCGGCCTGCCGGTGGCGGCGGAAGCGGTCCTGCTGGTGGAGGTTGACGGCTACAAGGCGGCGGTGGCGCGCCAGGCAGCCGAAGCCGCCCGCCTCTGCCGGGAGTGCGGCGCCGCGGACGTGCAGGTCGCCGGCAGCGAGGCCGAAGAGGCCCGCCTTTGGCAGGGCCGCAAGGCGATCAGTGCTGCCCTGGCGCGCATCAAACCGGTCAAAATCGGCGAAGACGTGGCCGTACCGCCTTCGCAGGTACCCGAATTCCTCCGGCGTTTCCGGTATCTCCGGGAAAAGTACGGCCTGTCGGCGGTGGTCTTCGGCCACGCTGGCGACGGCAACGTCCACCCGAACGTGGTCGTCGACCCCCGCGACCCGGCAGAGATGGCCAAGGTCAAGGAGTGGCTGGGCGCTCTGGCCCGGTTGGCCCTGGACTTGGGCGGCACGCTCTCGGGCGAGCACGGCATTGGCAACATGAAAGCGCCGTACCTCGAATGGGAAGTCGGCCCTGTGGGGCTCCAGACCATGCAGGCGATCAAGCGGGCGCTCGATCCCAGGGGCGTCCTGAACCCGGGAAAACTCGCCCTCTAGCCCCGTGTGCGGATCCGGTACCGGGTGAGTTGGCCAGCCGCTCCGTCGCAGTAGGGGTCTTTCATGAGGGGTCCGGGGTGTTGACCCGGCGCCTCCGGTCCGACTGGTGCTTGGTGCTCCCCTCCGTTGGTATTTGAGGGGCCGGGCCTGGCTTGGTGCTCAAGAACCAGCGGAGGTCGGTGTTCGCGCCCGCAAACGCACCATACTCCCGTCCTCTGCTGCGATTTGCGCGTCCGGGGTGGGTCCAGATGCTCAAATTCCTACAGAGCAACCAGGCTTGATGCGACCTGGTCTCGTGCCGGATAGGATACCCCGCAGTAGGAGCCCTGGTATAAGGAAGCGCGTGGAGAATGATCATACTAAGGCCGGACGAGTCCGTAGATGACCCGTCCGGCCAGTCCCGTCTTCCTACATCGACTAACTACCCGCGGGGTCGCCGCCGATGCAAACGGATAATGTACTGGTACCGGTCTCCCCGATAGATCGCCCGGGTCCAGAGCATCCCCCGCCCCGACGCGTTCCACTCGGTGCGCACCACCTCCAGGGCGGGAGAGCCGGTGGTCACCCCGAGCATCTCCGCTTCCCACATGTGCAGGCTCCGGGCCGTCACCCGCTGCTCGGCCGCGAAGGCATTGACCCCGTGCCGCTCCAGCACTTCATGGATCGGAATCTCCGTAATCTGCCGCACATCGAACGCGAAGCCCATATCATCCGGCAGGCAAATGTCCAGAATCAGAAGCGGCGTCCCTTCCACCCGAATGAGCCGCCGGGCATAGTAGACGCCCTTCGCACTGCCCAGGGCATGCGCCACTTCCGGCGACGGTTCGCGGTACCCTTGCTCCACCAGCTGCACGTCCGGCTTAAGACCTCTGCGCTGCAGTTCTTCAAGATGCCCGACCAGTTCGGTCAGCGTCTCGACGATGGGTTCAGCCGCCACGTACGTCCCCCGCCCGACTTTCCGGTAGACCAGCCCTTCGTTGGCCATGTCCGACAGAGCCCGGCGAACGGTGATCCGGCTGACGTCGAACTGCTCCATCAACTCACGCTCGGCCGGCAGCAAGTGATGCGGCTGGTACTTGCCGCTCCTGATCTGCCGGACCAGCGCTTCTTTTACTTGTGCATATAGCGGTAGGGCACTCTCGATTGGCAGCATAGATACCACCCCCTCAGTTCGTCTCATTATCATGTTGTCATACTGTTTAGATTGATATAACAACCGATCCCGAAACGGCGCCTGCGTTGATCACGCAGGCCCGTTCAGTTTCTTTACGAAGCAGCAGACTTGGCTTGGCTATTGCCCTCGGCAATCAACCTTGCCACCATGGGCTTGAGCCAGAAGAAGGCGAGGACGGCAGCAATGGCATCCATGGCGACGGCGCAGTAGAAGACCGGCAGCCAGGAGCCTGCCCACTCCATCAGCAGCGCTGCGCCGGGTCCGGCCAGCAAGGTGGCCACACCCTTTGATGTGTACTGGATGCCGTAATTTGATGAGGCGTACTTTGACCCGTATACGTCGGTAATGGCGGACGGGAAGAGCGAATAAATTTCGCCCCAGGCAAAGAACGTCATGCCGGACATGATGATGAACGCGATCGGGCTCTTGATCATGTAGGCGAAAATTGAGATCATGATCGCCTCAAGGCCAAAGGCCAGAGCCATGGTATTGTAGCGGCCGATCCGATCGGAGATGTAGCCCCACATCGGCCGGGTGAAGCCGTTCAGCGCCCGGTCGAGCATCAGAGCCAGGCTGACGGCTGACATGCCCAGAACCATGTACTTGTCGTACCCGTAGGAGACGCCGATCGGTTTCAACTGGGCGGTCACCATCATGCCGCCGAATGCGACCATCGTCATCATCAGGTACAGGACGTAGAACGGAGCCGTCTTCATCATCTGGCCGGGAGTGTAGTTACGGGTGTTCTGCAGCAGGCCCTTGCCGCTGGTCTTGGGCACCCAGCCGGCAGGCTTCCAGCCAAGCTCCGGTGCCCGCACGAACTGGGAAGCGATGATGATCACAACACCCATGACCAGACCGGCAACCAGGAAGGTCTGCCGCCAGCCGTTTGCGTCAAGGCTGTTCTGAATGGGCAGGACTGTGAACAGTGTACCGAAACCGTACGAGCCTGCAACCATGCCGGCTGCCAACCCTCGTCTGTCAGGGAACCACTTGGCGGCCATGCCGATGGAGGCCCCGTAGATGGTGCCGACGCCGATGCCGCCGATGGCATAGGTCAAATAGAACACGGACAGAGACTGGACCTGGCTGGTCATCCACCAGCTAAGGGCGAGGATGGCACCGCCGGCGGTCATGATCCAACGGGGGCCGAACCGGTCGACCAGGTAGGTCTCAACGGGTACGAGCCAGGTCTGGACGGCGATAAACAAGGTGAGTGCGAGCTGAACCGCAGCCAGCGAAGCGTTGAAGTCCTTTCTCAGATCAGTCGTGAACAGGGTCCACGCGTACTGGGGGTTCGCAACCGCCATCATGGCCACAACGAGGGCAATGAGAATGAACCACCGGGTCGTCATATTCTTGTCCGGAGCCGCAGCCGTTGCCTGGGTCATCAGATCTCCCCCTTCGCTTCTATCCTGAGTAGATCAACGCCCCAACGCCGAGCAGCAGCCACAGTATGCCCATGGCTCTCCACTCCATGGGGCTGCAAAGCGGTTCGTCCCGTTCCACCCACGTCTGTCGGGTCGGGCGAATACCAGCGCGGCGGTAGCGAGCCGCCAACCCGGGCGCGCAGAGAAGGCACCACAGTCCCCATGCGGCAAGCACCAAGCCCATCCACATGGCTCGTCCCTCCCGTCAGGCGGGGGTACCGGGGGCGTGGCAAACCACGCCCCCGGACCATTGGCATCCTACTCGGTAGGCGGCAGTACTGCGGGGAGTCCCAGCTCCTGGGCCCGCTTGTCGGCCCATTCCTGCATTTTGGCGAAGTGCTCAGGCTGCAGGTGGCTGAAGCGGCCCTGCAGGCGCATGTAGTCCGCCACGGGGCGGCGCTTGCGCGGCTTGTAGGTAACCTTCATCTGGCCGTTCTCGATCTCGTACAGCAGATACATGCCGGTGTCGACCGCCAGCTTGGCCATCTCGATGGTGTCCTTGGCGGGGAAGTTCCAGCCCTTCGGGCAGGGGGCATGCAGGTGGATGTACGCCGGTCCCTGGGCGTTGCAGCCCTTGCGGACCTTGTTCATCAGGTCGATCGCGAAGGCCGGGGAGGCGGTGGCCAGGTACCGGAGGTTCGGATGGCCGCCGGCGACCAGCTTCGGGTTGTCCTTCGGCCACAGGACCTTGCCTTCCGGGATCGCCGGGCCGGACGGCGTGAAGGTCGTCCATGCGCCGTACGGCGTCGTCGGGGAAGTCTGCACGCCCGTGTTGGCGTAGGACTCGTTGTCGTAGCAGACAAACAGGACGTCGTGGTTGCGGTAAATGGCGCCCGAGAGCGAAGTCAGGCCGATGTCCGTGGCGCCGCCGTCGCCCCACATGACGATCACGTTCGGCTTTATGCCGTCGCCGCGCTTCTTCTCGAACATTTTATAGGCCGCTTCGATGCCGGCAGCCACACCGCCGCCGTTGGTGATCTGGGCGTGGATCCAGGGGATCTTCCACGGTGTGCAGCCGTACGACGTGTTGGCGACGTACATGCAGCCCGTCGGGCCGATGAAGATCGAGTTGGGGCCGGCCGCCTGCGCGACCAGCTTGTAGACCAGGGCGGGGCCGCAGCCAGCGCAGGTGCGATGGCCGGGGACCATCATCTGATCCTGGGGTACGTTCTTAATACCCTTGATCTCCTCGAGGATCTGTGCCATGAAGCTTCCCTCCTCCCTGCTACATCTTCAGGTCGAAGGGCAGCCAGTAGGCTTCCTTCTCGACCTTGCCGGTCCGGGCGACAACCTGCAGCTTGTGGGTCATGTGGTAGAACTCTTCCCGGGAGACGACTTCGCCGCCGAGGCCGGCCACGAAGCCGACGATCTTGGTCTTCTCCAGGCCGAAGCATGCAGCCCGGACCTCGGAGGTCAGGACGCCGGCGCCGACCGGGCAGCCGAAGTCGACGTTGGTGTCGATGACGCCAACGGCCTTAAACCGGGAGAGGCTCTCACGCAGCTCGAGGGTTGGGAACGGCCGGACCCAGCGCAGGCGGATGACGCCGACCTTCTCGCCGAGGTGGCGCAGCTTCTTGGCCACGGTTTGGGCGGTCAGGGCATGTGCGCCGGAGACGACGAAGACCACTTCGGCGTCGTCGGTCATGTACTCGTCGAGCCAGTTGGCGTAGTGGCGGCCGAAGGCCTTGTTGAACGACTCGGTCAGCTCAGGAATCGCTTTGCGGACGTTCTCGAACGCCAGCTTGCGCTGGTGCTGCATGGCCGGGCCGGAAGGCGGGGAGATCTGGGGGCCGAGGGATTCGGGCGCCCGCGGATCAAGCTTGTGCAGCGGCTTGAAGGGCGGCAGCCATTCCTTGACCCGCTTCTCGTCGTAGACTTCCACTTCGTCAGCGATGTGCGAGACGAAGTAGCCGTCCTGGCAGTTGAACTGGGGCAGCACGACCCGGGGATCTTCGCCGAGGCGATACAGGAAGATGGTGTTGTCAAGCGCTTCCTGCGGCGTGGATGCCCAGCCCATGATCCAGCCCTGGTTGCGGAAGGTCAGGGCATCGGTGTGCTCTTCGCCGAAGTCGCCGGGCGGGTCCAGGGTCCGGTCGGCAATGGCCATCTGCAGTGGGAGCCTCTCGCCGGAGATCGGCGAATACAGCTCGCCGGCATAGGTGACACCGACGCCGGAAGAGCCGGTGAAGGCACGGGCACCGGCAGCGCAGGCGCCGTACACCACGGAGAGCTGGTCATGCTCGCCCGCGGCATGCAGGTACTCGGCCACGAGTTCGCCGTCAGCGATCATGCGGGCGAGTTCCGACATTATGCCCGTATAGGGGCGAATGGGGTACGTCGAGATCACGTCTACATCGGACAGACGAACGCCGTGTGCTACGGCGCCGCAGCCGGTCAGGAGCCGCTTGAAGGCACCGATGGTCTTTACTGCCATGTCGCTCCCCCCTTACGAGACAAAGTCGAGCTCGGGAACGTCACTGAAGGCGTTCGTCGGGCAAGTAGCCGTGCATAGACCACAGCCCTTGCAGAAGTCGTAATCGACTTCGACGGCGCTGGCGGTCAGCTTGATGCAGGCGTCCGGGCAGTTCAGCATGCAGATCTGGCACTGCGTACAGAGCTCTTCTTGCAGCACGGGCCGCTCGATCCGCCAGGTGTTTGTGACCATGCCGAAGTTCCGGTCCACGGGAGCCTTGACGGTGCCGGCGAAGGGGACTTCCCACACGGTCTGGGGCGGATTGTCGCCCTTCCATTCCTTGCCAATGCCCTTCTTGAAGATCTGCTGGGCGTCGGCAATGACGCAGGTGTTGAAACCGTATTCGCAGGCGCCCGGGTTCTTGGCGACCTTCTTGAGACCTGCGAGGGTGACAATGCCGGTGGCCTTCGCCACTGCGCCGGCCAGCGGGCCGGCGTAGCCGCCGCCGATACCGGTGGCGTCTGTCGCGCCTTCCTGGCCGGAGAGCGTGAATGCAGAGCGGCCTTCCTTGGAGGCGTCGACGCAGACGATCTGCTTGAGGTGCGGATGCTTGGGCAGGAACTTGGCGATCTCCTCAGGGTCCCGCTTGGTGTTGACCACCAGGGTGGCGCCGCCCACGATCATGTTGAGGATGGGGCTGCGGACCAGCGATTCCTCAAGGACCACAACGACGTCATGGGCGTAGTTCTCATAGAGGAACTTGGACTCGATGGGCTCACTAGCTATGCGGGCGAAGGATGTCACCGGAACGTTGACCCGGTCGGGGAGATCGACGTAGTTCTCATAGGCCTGGACGTACTTTCCGTCCGCACGGCCGGCTTCGCCGAGCAGGAAGGAGACGTCGCGTCCGTCCTTGATGAGAATCACGCCGCGGCTCCAGGTGGTGATCTGCTTCAGGGTCGGCTCAAAGAAGAGCTCATGGGGATTCACGCAGGGATCCCTCCTTTCGCATACTTTGGAGCTACTGAGTCCGGGACCGGCTGGATCCTCCTTCCATTTCGCGCTCTGCAGTGGCCAAATGAACGGCTTGCACCATGGGAGGTGGGCCCTGCCTCCCCCCGCCCAGCCATTGGTCGGCGGCGAGAAGGGCGGCCCGCTGGCAGAGCGCACAGAGCGATGCGCCCGTCCAGCCTTCCGTGGTCTTAGCCAAATGTGACAGATCAACATCGGGAGCCCGGGGCGTGTTGCGCAGATGCAACACAAGGATCTGGTAACGGTCCTCCTTGGAGGGCAGCGGGAACTCCAGCACGTAGTCGAACCGCCCGGGTCTGGTGAGAGTCGGCTCCAGTCGGTCCGGCCGGTTGGTGGCAGCCAGCACGATGACGCCGGAGTCGTCGCGCAGGTTGTCCAGTTCGGCCAGGAGCTGGCTGACCGCCCGCTCGGTGCCCTCGCTGAGGTTAGCGCTGGACCGGGCCGGGGCCAGGGCGTCGATATCGTCAATGAAGAGGACGCAGGGCGCCGCCTGGCGGGCTTTGCGGAAGAGGTCCCGAATGCCCTTTTCCGTCTCGCCCATCCACTTGCGGAAGAGGGCGGGGCCTTCGACGGCGATAAAGTTGGCGTTGATCTGACTGCCCAGGGCCCGGGCCGTCAGGGTCTTGCCGGTACCGGAGGGGCCGGTGAAGAGGATGCCCCTGGGCAGTTGGAGGCCAAAGTGCGTCAGGTCTTCCCGGTATTGGAGCGGCTGCTCGACCAGCAGGCGGAGCCGCTGGCGAATCGACTGCAGGCCGCCGACGGCCTCCCAGCCTTCCTTGGGCCGGTCCATGACCAGCTCGCGGGTGGCGCTGGGCTCGACTTCGGCCAGTGCGGCCTGGAAGTCGGCGTTGGTTACTCTGATATCGCCCGCATCGGCCTGCTTGGTCGTCGGGTCGAACGTGATGGTCGGCAGGTAGCGCCGGAGGGCGACCATGCCCGCTTCCCGGCAGAGGGCGGCGAGGTCGGCGCCGACGAAGCCGTGGGTCACGTCAGCGAGGGCGTCCAGGTCCACCCCATCGCCCATGGCCATGCCCCGGGTGTGAATCTGCAGGATCTGCTTGCGACCCGCCCGGTTAGGCACGGGGATCTGGACTTCCCGGTCAAAGCGGCCGGGCCGCCGGAGCGCGGGGTCCAGCAGCTCCGGAATGTTTGTGGCGCCCACGACGATGACGTCGCCCCGGTCCTCCAGTCCATCCATGAGGGCGAGGAGCTGACCCACCACGCGCTTCTCCACGTCGCCGTGGACGGACTCCCGCCGGGGGGCCAGGGCGTCGATCTCGTCGAGGAAGATGACGGCCGGGGCGTTGCGCCGGGCCTCGTCAAAGACCTCGCGGAGTCGCGCCTCGGACTCGCCGTAGTACTTGCGCATGATTTCGGGCCCGTCGACGTGTAGGAAGTGGAGCCGGTTGTCGGCCGCGATCGCCCTGGCGATCAGGGTCTTGCCGGTGCCGGGGGGGCCGTAGAGCAGGACGCCCCGGGGCGGCCTGACGCCCAGCTGCCGGAAGAGGACCGGGTATTTGAGCGGCAGCTCGACCATTTCACGGACCCGGGCCAACTCTCGCTCAAGGCCGCCCACATCTTCATAGGTCACGGGGCGAGCCTTGGAATGTTCCACTTCAATGGCGGCCAGCCGGATGTTGGTCTCTTCCCCCACCTGGACAGCGCCCTGAGGGGCGGTGCCGGTGACGTTGAAGAGCATGGGCTCACCGGTGAACCGGGGCAGACCGACGATGTCGCCGGCGACGACCGGACAGTCCAGCAGCCGGCGCCGGAGGGCGGGGATCAGCTCCTCGCCGGGGGCGGAGGTCGACTTGCCGTCGATGAGCGTCAGTACGATGGCCCGGGCCGGTACGGCACCGATTTTCTGGACGGTCACTTCTTCGTCGAGGCCGATGCCGGCGTTCTGCCGGGTGGTACCGTCGAGCTGGATGAATCGGGCTTGCTGTTTCGTATCGGCGACGAACGCCCGGGTCACGGTCGCCTTGAGCCCGGTCACCTGAAGGACCTCGCCGGAGGTGACGTTCAGGTAGGCCATGGCTGCGGCGCTGAGGCGGGCGGCGCCTTTGTGCGTATCGCTGGAGGCTACCTCCGCCACTCGCAGGCGGAGTACATTCGCCTCGCCGTCGAATTCCATAGCTTGACCACCCCTCATGTAAAGGGTATCAGTCATGCAAGGTATGTCCCAGTCGCCACCCGGTCATCGTTGGCCGACTTGTCGGACTATTGCAACTGACCTACTGGCCAAGCTGGTTAGCCTGTAGTACAATGAGGGCGCGGGAAGAGGCATTTTGCCACGGAGAACACGGAAAGCGCGGAATGGGAATTTGGCCACAGATTTCATGGATTGCATGAAATTAAATAGAATATTATATTTATTATAATCGGTGTAATTCACTGTAAAGACTGTTCCAAAAAACCCCGTTCAACTGCCCAGATTTCCGTGGTATTCCGCGCACTCCGTGGCAAAAAAAAGACCCGAGTCATCCGCAAGGACAACTCGGGTCTTACTTCAAAAATCAAGCATCCAACATCCCGGTCCGCGCGACCATCGCAATCAGTTCTGCCCTGCTATGCAGGTTCAGCTTCTGCAGGATGTTATGCAGGTGCAGCTTCACGGTGCTGACCGACATGAACATACCGCGTGCGATCTCCGGGTTGGACTTCCCCTCGGCGACCAGCTTGATCAGCTCGCGCTCCCGGGCCGTAAGCGACAGGGCGCCGGGGTTCTCGCCCAGCAGCTGCCGCTGGGCGAGGGCGCCCACCAGCTTCATGGTCAGGCTGCCGGAGATGGGCATCTCGCCGGTGGCGGCTGCCCGCACGTGGACCCACAGCTCCTCCGGCGCCACGCTCTTGAGCAAATAGCCCTTGGCGCCCGCCTGGACCGCCGCAACCAGGTTCGCTTCATCATCCATGAAGGTCAACATGATCACGCGGGTACTTGGGACAGATTCAACAATGAGCCGAGTGGCTTCCAGCCCGTTCATGCCCGGTAAAGAGAGGTCCATCAGTACGACGTCGGGCCGCAGGCAGCGGGCCATGTCGACGGCATCCTGGCCGTTGTCCGCCTCACCGATTACTTCCACGCCGCCCATGAGCCGGAGCGCATTGGCCGTTCCTTGCCTGAAGATGGTGTGATCATCCACGAGTAGAACGCGAATCGGCGTCACGTGCTCAGCCCCCCCTTTCGGTTGGGAACGGTCAGAATCACGGTGCAGCCTGATTCCGGGGCGCCGTAGATTTTCAGGTCACCCCCGATCCGGTGGGCCCGGTCCGACATGATCGTCATGCCGAAACCGTGTCCCAGCCCTGTGGGCACAAAGCCCTTTCCATCATCCTTGATGGCAAAGGTATGGCGATCGTCGGCAAACGTCCAGCGAATCCAGACGTGGGACCCGCCGGAGTGCTTGCGGGCGTTGTTGAGCGCTTCCTGCACAATCCGCAGGACCTGCAGCGTCACCGTCGGCGGGATGGGGGGCCGCTGTTCCGGCACCTCCACCAGTTCGGCGACCAGGCCGGACCGCTCGGAAAACAGCTTGAGGGCCGCCTCAAGCGCCTTGCGGAAGTCGCCGACCACTGCCGGGTTGCGCAGTTCGCCCAGCGCCATCCGCAGTTCCTTGTGCGCTTCCTCGGAGAGCTCCAGCACTTCCTGCAGGTCGGCTGCCACGTTGGCTGCGTCCGTGGAGCGGCCCAGCACCCAGCGGGCCAGCTTGAGCCGCTGGGTAATGGCGCCCAGCAGTTGTGCCAGGCCGTCGTGCAGTTCGGCCGCCAGCCATTCCCGCTCCTCCCGGATCGAAGCCGCCTGAGCGGTTTGAATCCAATCGGCGTGTTCGAGGACCTCGCCAGCCAGCGCCGCCAGGTTGCGCAGCACCTGCGATTGCGCCGGGCCGTATTCGGCGGGGTGGCGCGCCGCAACCATCAGCACGCCGGTGGGCTCACCGTTAATCACGACCGGCACGGCGAGCGCCGCTTTCAGCCCTTCCGCCGACATGGTCTTGTGTTTTTCCGGCGCATCGAGGGCCTTGTCGGGGAAGTTATTGATGCAGACCTGCTCGCCGGTACTGACCACCCGTCCCCGGATGCCTTCCCCCAGGGGAACCCGCGTGCCGGATGTGGCCGCGGAACGGTGGCCGTCCTGCACCAGCCAGACGACCTCCAGCCGGAAGGGATCGAGCCGTCCCAGAGCCGCATAGTCGGCGGCGAGCAGTTCCCGGGCCGATCGGACGAGCCCCTGCAGCACCGTGGTGCTGTGGGGCGACAGCCAGGCGTCGCCGGGCTCCTGTTCCATTTCCGGCTGCTCGGCCGTCGGGCCGTGGGGGCGCAGAATCAGCACCGCTTCTTTCTTTCTGCCCGGTACCCAGGTGCAGGTGGCGTCGACCCAACTCCGCTTGTCGCCGACTCCCATGGCAGCAGTAAACCGAACCGTTCCCGTCCCCTTGAGCAGCGCCCGCCCGACGTGGCAATGGCCGCAGAAGCGGTTCGGCGCCTCGGGTGGGCCGCAGCGGAACACGGTGTGGCACCGGGACGAATGGTAGGAGATCGTCGCAACGGTCCCCAAAAGATGACACGCGGCCGGGTTCATATAGCGGATGACCCGGTCTTCATCAACAATGACCATTCCGTCGCCCAGGCTGTTGCACGCCATGAGCACGGACTTGGGCAGAGACCTACCCGAATCGGAAAGCATCAGAACCATCCTCTCGGAGGGGCTTGGGGCTTCCCTGGACCGGTGTAGAGTGGCTTCGCGAACATTACTCTTACAATTCTAATGCCTCGGACGATTGAAGTGCATGACACCATAGCACTAAACATGATACGTGCTGGTCAGGTGGGCGCCGAAAAGAGACCGGGTCCGGACGCGTGAAAACCCCGGCCTACAAAAGGCCGGGGTATTTGTACGGTTCGGGCAGATGTCAGGGCTGCATTTCCACCTGCTGCTCCAACGTGGAGGCTGCCGGTGCGGTCAGCACGGTGGCGACAACCGCCCCCATGACTAGGCCGGCGACTACTCCCGCAAGGAGTACAGTGCCTCTGGTGGTGCCATGCGTAAGCCACTGAGAAATACGCTGCAGCAAGCCGGGCTTGCGCGGCGCCCGCTGCTTCTTTTTTGCCTTGGCCACCCGTCGACGGGCATCCCGGATATGGATCACCTTGTTGGGAACCATCAGCACCACCTCCTGACACCAACGATCTTTAGATAAAGTATAGCGGCCTCACTCCGGAAGTCAATACCAAAGTACTATTTCGTTGCACGATGTAACCATGTCGGTTGGTGCTTTTACGGGTGGTGTCTCATCTCCCTCACGAACGTGGGCGAGTCCGGTGGGTCGGGGTGGCATTCCAGGGATCATCCGGCCAGTAGTGCTTTGGGTACCGGCCCCTGAGGTCCTTGCGCACTTCAAAGTAGGCGCTGCGCCAGAAGCTGGCCAGGTCCTGCGTCACCTGTACGGGCCGGTGCGCCGGGGATAGCAGGTGGAGGATCAGAGGGGCCGCCCCCCCGACGATTCTGGGCGTATCGGCCAGTCCGAACATCTCCTGCAGCCGTACGGCCAGTACCGGCGCGTCCGGGTTGCTGTAGTCGACAGGTATGCGCGAGCCGCTGGGCACAGTGATATGGGTCGGGGCCAGCTCGTCCAGCCGGCGGCGCCGGTCCGGGGACAGCAGCCCTTCGAGAGCGGACGCCATTTGCAGCTGCTGCAGGTCGCTGCGGCTCCGCAGTCCATAGAGGTGCGGGGTAAGCCATTCGGCGGCATTGGCGAGCAGCGCCTCGTCGGAGGCGTCAGGCCATGACGGATCCCGGCGGTGCATGAAGATGACCCGCTGCTGGAACTGCCGGGCGTTACGGGTCCAGGGGAGCATATCAAGGCCTTCCTGCCGCACGGCTTCCGTCAGCGCTTGGGCCACCGCCCCGGGGTCGGGGTCGGGCAGGGGCGCCTCCTGCAGGATGATGGCGCCCAACCGGCGCCGCCGGCGCGCCCGGACGGCCTGCGCGGGCCGGTCCCAGACAATCAGTTCCTCATCTTCGATCTGATCGCCGAAGTGCCGCTCAATGTCCGTCAGTTCCAGCGGCGCCGCCAGAAAGATACGGCTCTCCGCCCCCTGGTCGTCCAGGTCGACGGCGACGAGAAACGGTGCCTCGGCGAGCGGCTGGTGGGGCTGGGCGAACGCCGCCCCCCGGCCGTTGCGCAGGAGGAAGCGGCCGTTCCCCCGGCGGGCTGCAATCCGGTCGGGGTAGGCCAGCGCGAGCAACGGTCCGGGGGCCCCGGCCGGCTCATCATGGCGGATATCGAACCCGGCCTTCAGTTGTCGGGCCTGGGTGACGATCTGCCGCGCCTCCGGGGCGCCCCGGCGCACCAGATCGATTCGCAGACCGATATCCGCATCGGCCCCGGCCCCCCGGAGCAGGTCGCGTTCGCTCAGGAGCGCTGCCAGTTCGCAGGCCGATCCGCCTGCACCAGCCGCAATCGCCCGGAGGATCATATGCGAGAGCCGTGGGTGGAGCCCCACCTCCGCCATGCGGCGCCCGTGGGGGGTCATGCTGAAGTCGCTGCGCATGGCGCCCAGTTGGCGCAACAGTTCGCGGGCCTGCGCCAGCGCTGCCGCGGGCGGCGGGTCGAGCCAGCAGAGCTCGGCGGCGTCGGTCACGCCCCAGGCGGCCAGTTCGAGGGCAAGGGGTGCCAGGTCTGCTTCCAGGATCTCCGGGGTGCCGCGGGCGACCAACTGCTCCTGTTCGGCCCACAGGCGGTAGCAGACGCCGGGCGCCAGTCGCCCGGCCCGGCCCCGGCGCTGGTCCGCCGATGCCTGTGAGACGGGTACCGTCTCCAGACGGGTCATGCCGGTGCGGGGCGAAAAGCGCGGCACCCGGGAGAGACCGGAGTCGATGACGACCCGGACGCCCTCGACCGTAAGGCTGGTCTCGGCGATCGAAGTCGCCAGCACGACCTTTCGCCGGCCCGGGGGTGAAGGCAGAATGGCACGGTCCTGCTCCGCCTGCGGGAGGTTGCCGTACAGCGGCACCACCCGGGGATCGGCCATCAGTTCCTGCACCCGCCGGATCTCCGCCGCTCCGGGGAGAAAGGCCAGGATATCGCCCTCGTGACTTGCCAGGGCCTCCAGCGCGGTGCGCGCCACGGCCTGCTCAATCCGCCCCTCCGGCCGCCGGGGGGCGTAGCGGGTCTGCACCGGAAAACTGCGGCCTTCGCTGACGATGATCGGGGCGCCGCCCAGCAGGCTTGCCACGGGTTGCGCGTCCAGCGTGGCCGACATGGCCAGAATGCGCAGGTCGCCCCGCAGGAGCGACTGTGACTGCAGGCATAGCGCCAGCCCCAGGTCGGCGTGCAGCGACCGCTCGTGGAACTCGTCGAGAATGACCAGGCCCGCGTGCTCAAGGGCCGGGTCCGCCTGCAGCAGTCGGGTCAGTACCCCTTCGGTAATCACTTCGACCCGGGTGCGGGCGCCGACCCGGGTCTCCAGGCGGACCCGGTAGCCGACCGTTTCACCCACCTGCTCGCCCAGGGAAGCGGCCATGTACCGGGCCGCCGTCCGGGCCGCCAGCCGGCGGGGCTCGAGCATCAGAATGTGACGGCCCGCCAGCCAGGGCTCGTCCAGGAGAGCCAGGGGCACCCGTGTCGTCTTGCCGGCGCCCGGCGGGGCGACGAGTACGGCGGCGGTGCGCTCTGCCAGGGCTGCTTTGAGGGTTGGAAGGGCCGGTTCGATGGGTAGTCCGAACGTGGGTATCTCCTCCCCTTCTCGGCGCTGACGCGCCATTTACGGGTGCCGTGCGGCCTCGCCGCTGCGCGGCGCCGCATTGGACAAGACCCTGCGACCGCTGAACTGCAGGGTTTTTGCGTGCTCTGTAGAAATGGGGTATCTCCGGTATTTCAAAGAACTAACATTTCGGCGTCAAGCGAGGCGACCCCTTTGATCAAGTGGCTGAAGCGACCTCCGGAGCTTTTCCTCTCCGTTCGAACCCACATCGCACTGCTGGCCACCGGTATCGTCCTGCTGGCCGGGGCAGCCGGCACGATGGTGGTGGCTGCCTACACACTCAATTCCGTAGAAGAGCAATTGGGGCGGCGTGTTCTGCACGTCGCCCGCACCGTCGCCGAGATTGATGACGTGAAGCGCTCGGTGGGGCGCCCGGGCGGCGATGTCGTCATTCAGCCCATTGCTGAACGGATTCGCCAGGCGAACACGGTGGAGTATGTGGTGGTGCTGGACATGGACCGCCGCCGGTATTCCCACCCGGTGACGGCCCGCGTAGGGACCATTTTCACCGGCGGCGATGAAGGTCCTGCTTTCGCGGAGCACACCTACGTTTCGCATGCCGCCGGCATGTGGGGGAACAGCGTCCGGGCATTCGTGCCGGTCATGTCCGAGGACTATTCCGAACAGGTCGGGGTCGTGGTGGTCGGCATACTGACCCCGTCAGTCATCTCCGTTTTGTCTGACCTTGCCCCGGAACTGAGCGTCGCTCTGCTGGTCGCCCTCTCCGTCGGCCTCGTCGGGGCCTGGCTGCTGGGCAGCCGGATCAAGCGCCAACTGCTCGGGCTGGAGCCGCCGGAAATCGCCCGCCTGTTGCAGGAACGCGTGGCGATCCTCAACGCCCTGGGCGAAGGGGTACTCGCAATCGACCGGGAGCAGCGCATTACGGTGATCAGCGAAGAAGCGCAGCGAATGTTGGGCCGGGGTCCCGAGGCGGTCGGCATGCGCCTGGAGGATCTGATTCCCCACTCCCGTCTGCCGGAGATTCTGCGGTCCGGCCAGCCGGAGTTTAACCAGGAGACGCTGCTGGGCACCACAGTTGTATTTGCCAACCGGGTGCCGGTGCGGATTCAGGGGCGGATCATCGGGGCGGTGGCGACCTTCCGGGACCGTACCGAAGTCCACCGCCTGGCCGACCAGCTAACCGGCGTCACGAAGTTCATCGACTCCCTGCGGGCCCAGAACCACGAGCACATGAACCGGCTGCACACCATCGCCGGTCTGATCCAATTCGGCCGCCAGCAGGAGGCGATCGACTACATCTACTCCAGCTACGAAGAGCAGCAGAACCAGACCCGCTTCCTGACCCGCCGCTTCCAGGACTACCGGGTGGCCGCGCTGCTCCTGGGCAAGCTGCACCGGGCGCGGGAATTGAACATCACGATGACCATCGACCAGAGCAGCCGGCTGCGCAGACTGCCCCCGAATACCGATGCCACCTCCCTGACGGTGATGGTCGGCAATCTGCTGGAGAACGCCATGGATGCCGTCGGGGGCGTGCCGGCTGACCGGCGGCACGTCACCTGCCTGATTCGGGATGGCGAACAGGGCCTGCGCATCGCGGTGAGGGATACCGGCCTGGGCATTCCGCCGGAGATGCGGCAGGAAGTATGGCGCCCGGGTTTTTCGACGAAATCGGGCCAGCACCAGGGCATTGGCCTGGCGCTTGTGCAGCAGCACGTGGAGAGCGCCGGCGGCCAGATCTCCTTTGTCACCGGACCGGAAGGGACCTCCTTTGAGATCTGGATTCCCTATAACAAGCGCAGCGCAGAGGGGGCGGAACCGGTATGACCGAGTATCGGGTGGTCATTATTGAAGATGATCCCATGGTGACGGAAGTGAACCGGACTTACGTGGAGGCATCCGGCCCGTTCCGGGTAATCGGCACCGCCCGCAATGGCGAGGACGGCGTCCGGATCACGGCGGAGCTGGTGCCTGACCTGGTCATTTTGGATGTGTACATGCCCGATCTGGACGGCGTCCAGGTTTTGAAGGAGCTCCGCCGCCGGGAGCTGCCGGTGGATGTGATTATGGTGACGGCGGCGCAGGATGCGGAGACCGTGCAGGATGTCCTGCGCGCCGGCGCGGTCGATTACATCATCAAGCCATTCAAGTTCGAGCGGATCAAGAGCACCCTGCAGGCCTACGCCCGGATGCATGGGGACCTGGCGGGCTCTCAGAAAGTCAGCCAGGAGCAGTTGGACCGGCTCGCCCCGGGGCTGGGGGCCGCGGCGCCCGGCCCCGTGCCGGAAGCGCAGCCCGCCCCCGCTCCCGCTCCCGCCGGCGCCGAAGCCCTTCCGAAGGGGCTGACGGACTGGACGCTCCGCCAGGTGATGCTCCACCTGGTCCACCAGGAACGACCGCTCTCGGCCTCGGAAGTGGCCGACGGCATCGGGCTCGCCCGGGTGACGGTCCGCCGCTACCTGGATTACCTGGTGCACCGGGGCCAGCTCCGGGTTGAGCAGCACTACGTTGGCGTCGGGCGGCCCGTATATCGTTATACGACACGATAGTCTAGTGCGGCGCCGCACAGCGGCGAGGCCGCACGGCACCCGTAGATGGCGCGTCAGCGCCGAGAAGGTCTAGTGCGGCGCCGCACAGCGGCGAGGCCGCACGGCACCCGTAGATGGCGCGTCAGCGCCGAGAAGGTCTAGTGCGGCGCCGCACAGCGGCGAGGCCGCACGGCACCCGTAAATGGCGCGTCAGCGCCGAGAAGGGGACCACTCGTGTGATTTTTGGTCACACACTTCGAACGATAACTGCATTAAGACCAAAAGCTTCCCTTATGTGTTGCATAACTCGTATCCTCTAGATGGGAGGGCTCTGCCGTGAGCAGTCGCCCCGGAAACAAGTCAGGACTTGCGGCGCTTATGCTGGGCCTTGTGCTGTCAGCGGCTGCCGGATGCGGCCCCCAAAGAGCCGTTGATAATGAGCAGTGGGGCTCAGAAGAGAAGATTATCATCAAGTTTTCCCATGTGGTGGCGGAAAACACCCCCAAGGGGCTGGCGGCGCGGCGGTTCGCTGACCTGGTCAGTGACAAGTCCAAAGGCCGGATCCAGGTGGAAGTCTTTCCGAATGGCCAGCTCGTAGGCGATGAAGCGGAAATCCAGGCCTTGCTCGATGGGCAGGTGCACCTGATCGCCCCCTCCACCGGAAAGCTGGCGGAGCTCTTTCCCGCCTGGCAGGTCTTTGATCTGCCCTACGCTTTCCCGGACCAGGCGGCGGTGGTGGAGGCCATGGAAGGGCCCATCGGCCAGAAGCTGTTCCGGACCTTGCAGCGGCGCGGTCTACGCGGCCTGGCAATGTGGGACAACGGCTGGAAACAGATGACCTCTTCCAGGAAGCCGCTGGTGCGGCCCGCCGATTTCGCCGGCCAGCGCTTCCGGGTCCAGCCCAGCCAGGTGTTGGTTGAGCAGTTCAAGGCGTTGGGCGCCACCGGCGTCCCCGTCGCCTTCGACCAGACGTTCCGGGCCCTGGAAACGGGCCAGGTGGACGGCCAGGAGAACACCCCCTCGAACATCTATTGGAAGAAGTTCCATGAAGTCCAGCGGTACATGACGGTCTCCAATCACGGCTACCTCGGGTACGCTGTTCTGACCACCAACCTGTACTGGGAGAACCTCCCCCAGGAGGCCCGGCTGATCGTGACCGAGGCACTGGCCGAGACAACACCCTGGGTGCGGGAGAATGCCGGCCGGCTGAACCATCAGGATCTGGACCGCATCAAGATGGGCCGGATCGAGGTCCATATCCAGACGGAGCAGGAACGCCTGATCTGGAAAGAAGCCCTGCGGCCGGTTTACGACTACTTTTCCCGGGAGATCGATGCCGAACTGATTCCCGCCCTCGGGCAGCTGGAGCGGAAGCCGAAGCCATGATTCTCCGCCGGGCGGAGGCTGGGCTTCCGCCTGCAGATAGAGCAACGAAAGGAGCAATCATGGTGTCACAGCCCGCACTGAAGTCACCCGATGCCCAGAAGATGCCCGCCGCCCATGAGTCGTCCTTCGGCCTCGCTAACAAGATTGGTCTCTTCCTCGGTCCTGCCGTCTTCCTCCTCATGCTCTTCTTCTTCAAGCCCCAGGGCCTCTCGCCGGCCGGTGTCTCCGCCCTTTCCGCGACGGTCTGGATCGCGATCTGGTGGGTGACCGAGGCGGTGCCGATTCCCGTGACCAGCCTCCTGCCCATTCTCCTCTTCCCGGCGCTCAGTCTCGGCAAGATGAAGGATGTCCTGGCGCCCTACGCCGAGCCGACGATCTACCTGTTCCTCGGCGGCTTCGTGGTGGCCGTGGCCATCGAGCGCTGGAACCTGCACAAGCGGATCGCTCTGGCTGTCATCAATATGGTGGGCACCAGCCCCAGCCGGATCGTGCTCGGCTTCATGCTCTCCACCGGTATCATCTCCGCTTTCATCTCCAATACCGCTACCGCCATGATGATGCTGCCCATCGGCCTGGCCGTCATCTCGCAGATCATGCACCTGCAGCATAAGGATTCGCATGTGGAACCCATGCCCGGCACGGTGGCCAAGACGAATTTCGGCGCCCTGATCATGCTGGCCATCGCCTACGCCTCCTCCATCGGCGGTGTCGGCAGCATCATCGGCACTCCGCCCAACGCCGTCATGGTGGGCGTGGCCGCCAAGACTCTCGGCGTGGAGATAGGCTTCTTCAAGTACATGCTCGTCGGTATGCCGATCTTCATTGTCTTCACGTTCATCGCCTGGTTCATCATGCTGAAAGTACTGCCGCCTGAGTTCAAGGAGATTCCGGGCAGCAAGGAGTTCATCAGGAAGCAGCTGGCCGAGCTCGGCCCGATCAGCAACGAAGAGTGGAAGGTGCTGGGCGTCTTCTGCCTGACGGCCTTCCTGTGGATCATCTACCCGTTCACGCTCAAGACGGTCATTCCCGGCATCGATGACACCATGGTAGCGATCTTCGGCGCCCTGCTCCTCTTCCTGATCCCCTCGAGCAAGGGCAAGGGCGAGTTCCTGCTGGGCCCGAAGGCTCTGACCAAGATTCCCTGGGATATCCTCCTGCTCTTCGGCGCCGGTTTCGCCGTCGCCAGCGTGTTCCAGACGACCGGCGTGGCAACCTACATGGCCGGGTGGCTGAAGGGCCTCGGTAACGTCCACCTCTTCTTCATCGTCCTGTCTGTGACCACGTTGATGGTCTTCCTGACCGAGGTCACTTCGAACACGGCCATCGCGACCCTCTTCATGCCGATTATGGCCAGCCTGGCCACCGCCCTGCATATCTCTCCCGTCGGCCTGATGATGGTCGCTTCGCTGGGCTCCTCTCTGGCCTTTATGATGCCGGTAGGCACGCCGCCCAACGCCATCGCTTTCAGCACCGGGTATGTGAACATGCGGCAGATGATCAAGGTCGGCTTCTTCCTGAACCTCGCTTCCATCGTTACGATCACGCTGTTCGGCTACTTCTGGATTCCCATCGTGTGGGGCTCGAAGTAGAAATGGGCCGCTTCGGAGAACCGGTTGGGCGTTACGGCCCGACCGGTTCTTTTTTGGGACAAACACGGAAAAGCTCCTTGCCGAAGGCTGTCAATCTCCCTCGCTTCACATAACATGGTTGCGGGGGCCTGTAAGCCCCGAGGGGAGGAGCCTAAGTGCCCTGCACGGTTAATAATCCAGCTTTTCCAACCAGTGTGACCATCACCGGTCCGGGGACCACTTCCTATCTGCTTGAAGTGATCTCCTTCTCCAATGCGGGCGGTCAGACCACCATCTGCTATCGCCTGACGAACAATTCGGGCCCTGGTGGCGGCAGCGGCGTCAGCCATATTGATATTGCCCTGTGCCCGGAGCAGACGTGCGACCCCAGTCCCGGCATGTTCCAGGCATGCTGCGCCGCGGCCATTCCGCCGTTCGTCGTGAACGAGCCGGGGCCGCCGTTCGTGGTCCTGCCGGTGTGCACCGGCATGGATCCGACGGACTGCGTTGAGTTCCCGGTGCCCGTGGCGAACGGCGCTGCGACCAACTGCGGCTTCCGGATCAATTTCAACCCGAGCATTGACCGGGGCCAGTCGCGGGTCTTCTGCCTCAATTTCCCGACCGTTTCGCTCAACTTCGCTCCCGCCCCCTTCGCGCTGAAGATCGGCGCCCAGCAGGACCCCATCACGGCGGGGTGCACGATCCTCAGCGTCAATTGCTTCCCGCCGCGGACCACGACGACGACCACCACCACTACCACTACCACTACCACCACTACCACCACTACCACTACCACTACCACTACCACCACTACCACGACTTCAACCACGTCAACTTCCACCACTTCGACTTCCACCACCTCGACTTCCACCACCTCGACTTCCACCACTTCGACTTCCACCACCTCGACTTCCACCACCTCGACTTCCACCACCTCGACTTCCACCACCTCGACTTCCACCACCTCGACTTCCACCACTTC
>Ga0196970_1000155_pt1 | contig 105652 bp, 93 predicted proteins | sample S1v_513CmetaG_FD_148672 | JGI IMG/M metagenome (GOLD analysis project Ga0196970, IMG submission 148672) | Soil microbial communities from Anza Borrego desert, Southern California, United States - S1+v_5-13C | ecosystem: Environmental > Terrestrial > Soil > Desert | place: USA: California...
CGCATGCTGAGCTTCGAGTCGGTGAAGATCCGCCTCGACCGCGAGCAGCCGCTGACGTTCCTGGAATTCAACTACATGATCCTCCAGGCCTACGACTTCATGGAGCTGTCGCGGCGCCTGGGCTGCGTCCTGCAGATGGGCGGCTCCGACCAGTGGGGCAACATCGTCAACGGCGTCGAGCTGACCCGCCGCATCGACGGCAAGGAGGTCTTCGGCCTGACCACGCCGCTGCTCACCACCTCCTCCGGCGCCAAGATGGGCAAGACCGCGTCGGGTGCCGTGTGGCTCAACGCCGACAAGTTCAGCCCGTACGACTTCTGGCAGTACTGGCGCAACACGGAGGACGCCGACGTCGGCCGTTTCCTGCGCCTGTTCACCGAGCTGCCCATGGACGAGATCGCCCGCCTGGAATCCCTGGAAGGGGCCGGCATCAACGAGGCCAAGAAGGTGCTGGCGACCGAGGTGACCGCGCTGGCCCACGGCCGCGACGCCGCCGAGGAGGCGGCCGAGACCGCGCGCCGCACCTTCGAACAGGGTGCGGCGGCCGAGGGCCTGCCCACCATCGAGGTGCCGCGCGCCGAGCTGGAGGCCGGCATCGCGCTGGTCGACCTGTTCGTCACCGCCGGCCTGACCGCGTCGAAGGGCGAGGCGAGGCGCAAGGTGAAGGAGGCGGCGCTGAAGCTGAACGACGCCACCATCGCCGACGAGGCCGCCAAGGCGACCCCGGCCGACCTGAACGCCGAAGGCGTCATCAAGCTGTCCTTCGGCAAGAAGAAGCACGCCCTGGTCAAGGCGGTGTGAGGACCAAACACCCCCTCCCAGCTAAAGGCTGGGAGGGGGGCCGGTTTCTGGCCAAGGGTCGGCGGCGGATCCAGGTAGGTTGGGTCGAGACCCAACACTCCTCACACGGCCGACACGTTGGGCTTTCGCCTGAGGCTCAACCCAACCTACGCATTTCGCTTTCTACCGCGTCTGCTCGCCATCCTTCGCGGCGTCCGGCGCCGTGCCGCCGCCGCCGCCGCCCATGAAGAACAGGTTGCGCAGGAAACCGGGCGCCAGCACCGCCAGCGGGTTCACCGAGATTTCCGGGTCGGCGAACGGGCCCTGCATGTGCCACGTCGCGGCGAAGATGCCCTGGCCGGCGCCGCCGCTCAGCACGTCGCCCAGGAGCGGGATCTGGCCGATGATGCGGTTGATGCCGTAGACCGGCACGATGGTGCCGCGCAGGTTGGCCGTGTCGGTCTTCAGGTCGATCTGCCCTTCCAGCGTCAGGCCCAAGGCGCTGCCCGACGTGCGCACGTTCCTCAGCGTCAGCGTGCGCCCCTCCTTGCGGAAGTTGCCCTGCATGCGCCCGAAGGTGATGCCGGGGCCGCCACTCAGCACCTCGGCGAGGCCGGAGGGCGAGATGGCGTTCAGCAGGCGGGCCAGCGCCGGGGCGTCGACCACCGTGTAGTTCTCCATCTCGATCTCGCCCTCCAGCGGCGCGTCGGCCTTGGGCGCCAGCGTCGTGCCGGTGACGCGCAGCTTGCCGCCGCGCACCCGGTCGTTGAGGTCGAGCATGCGCAGCATCTGCCCGGCGTCGTCGGACAGGATGTGCACGCGGTGGCGCTGGCCCGCCGGCTCGAACCGGAAGGACAGGTTGCCGTCCGGCCCGGTGCGCGCCACGAGGTCGATGAAGCTCCACACGCTGCCGTCGTTGCGCGCACTGGCCGCCACGTTGGTGATTTGCCGCCCCTCGCCGAACACCACGCGGCCCAGGCGCGCGGTGATCTCCAGGGCGCGCTTGCGCTCGTTCGGGGGCGCGCCGGCTTCCGGCTCCGGCGTGTCGAGGATGCGCTTGGCGTCCAGGCTGTCGCCGGTCAGGGTCACGGCCCAGGCGCCGCCGTCGCGCACGGTGACGTCGGCGCGCACGTCGGTCTTGCCGAAGGTCAGCTGCGATACCGTCGCCTTGGACAGCTGCGCCGTCGCCGGGACGAGGTCCACCACGGCCGCCGCCTTCATGCCGCCGCCCTCGAAGCTGATGCCGCTGACGCGCGACACCTTGTCCTTCTGGAACTCCACCGTGAACTTGGCGGTGCCGGGCACGCCCGCCGCCTTGCGCCAGCCGACGTCGTCGATGGTCATGGCCGTGCGCGTCAGATCCAGCGTGCCGGTCAGGCCGAAGCGCTTGCGCTGGTCCACCGTGAACACCACGTCGGCCCCCACCGGCCCCTTGGCGTAGGGGCGCGTCTCCAGCCCGAAGCGTTCGAAGAAGGGCGCGTCGGCCTCCGACTTCACGGCGACGCGGGTGCGCATCTTGGCGGCCGAATCGAACGCCTCCTTCCAGTCGATGGTGGAGGGGTGGCCCTCGATCTTCGCCGTGCCCTTGACCGTCATGCCCTTGGTGTCGAGCGTCAGGTCCAGGTTGGCGTCGCTGGCGTCCATGCCGGCCGCCACCTTCTTGACGCCCACGCCCTGCAGCTTGGCGGTGACGCCGATCTCGATCGCCTCCACCTTCAGGTCGACCACCAGGGGGAAGCTGAAGTGCAGCTTGGCCTCCGCCTTGCCCTCCGTGCCCTTGGGGTCGAGGTCGAGGCGGCTGGGATAGCCCAGCGGCGGGCTGTCCAGCACGGTCAGGATGGTGCGCACCGGCCCCTGCACCGGCACCTGGATGTCGATCGCCTCCTTGCCGCCCAGGTCGGTGATGACGATCAGGCCGTCGCCCAGTTGCACGTCCTTCACCGTGCCGCCCTGGGTGTGCAGCGTGAAGGTCTTGCCGTCCGTCACCGCGTCGAAGCGGGCGAGACCCGTCACCGGCGGCAGCGGGCGGAAGTATTCCACGTCCATGTTGGTGCCGGACAGGGTGCCGTTCAGGCGCCGCGGCTCGAACGCGGCAAGGTCGCCCAACGGCGCGTCACCCATCATGTAGAGCGAGGCGTCGTTCACCACGCCCTTGGACAGGTTGGCGATGATCCAGTTGCGCGCGTTGCGCATCACGCCTTCCGGCCACAGGTGGGCGAGATCCTCCACCGTCACGTTGCGCGCGCCGACGCCGGCCTCGGCGTACAGGCGGCCGCCGGCCCCGGCGGCGCTGCCGGACGCCTCCACGCGCGGGCCGCCCAGGTCGACGGCGAAGCGGTCCAGCGTGTAGCGCTGCGTCGTGCGGTCGCCGCCGGCGCGCAGGCTGGCCGAATTGACCGTCACCGGCCGCACGTCGACGCCGGGCCGCGCGATGCGCCCGGCCCCGGCCTTCAGGTCGATGCGGCCGGACAGCGGCCGGAAGTCGCGGTCGAGCACCGCCTCCACCGTGCCGCCGATGGGCAGCGCCGCAGGCCGCAGCGGCTCCAGCGCAGGGGCAAGGCCGGCAAGGACGGCCGGTTCCACGTCGGCCAGGGTGGCGGACAGGCGCGTGTCGCCCTGCCCGGCCGCGCGCTGCCCGCCGACGCTCACGGCCGCCGTACGGCCGCCCGCGGCCAGCGTCAGCTTCGCCTCGCCGGTCAGGCCGGCGTCCGTTTCCTTCAGCGTGCCGCCGCCTTGCAGGCGCACCCCGCCGCCATCGTCCAGCTGCACGCGCACGCCGTCCACCGCCAGCGTCCGCGCCGCCACGTCGACCACCCCGGCCAAGCCGGCGGAGCGCACCCGGTAGGGCTCCGGCCGCACGTCCGGCACGGTGATGCGGCCGGAGCCCAGCGCCAGGTCGAAGCGCACGCGCTGCAGCTGGAAGCCGGCGCCGTAGACGCTCTCCACCGTGCCGTCCAGCGGCACGGCGGCGCCGGCCAGCGGCGCCAGTTCCGGCAGCACGCCGGCAAGGCCGGACAACTCCAGCCCGGCCACCTTCAGCGCGATGCGCGCTCCGTCGTCCCGCGTGCGGTACTCACCCGACGCCTCGACGGTGGCCGGACGGCCGCCCAGGTCCAGCATCAGCCGCCCGCGCCCGGTGATGCCGGCGGCGTTGCGGTCAAAGGTGATGTCGGCGCGGGTCGCGTGCCACGTCAGGCCGACCTGCCGGTTCACCACGGTCAGGTCGGCGCCGACCACCGACAGCCGCTTCAGCAGGCCCAGCGTGCGCGTCGGGTCCGGCGGCCGGCGCAGCGCGTCCAGCGCATCCAGCGCCACCGGCGTGCTGGGCTCCCCGGCGGATGCCGGAACTGCCTGTGGCGCCTCGGCGATGCTGAAGCCGACGCTGCCGTCCTCGTGGCGGATGACGACGACCTGCGGGCGTATGGCCTCCAGCCGCGTCGGCACCAGCCGGCCCTGCAGGGCCTGCCGGACGGAGACGCCGACGCCCAGCTCCGGCACCGTCGCCACCGTGGCGCCCTCGGCGTTGGCGACGCGCACGTGGCGGGCGCGCAGGTCCAGGCGGCCGTAGCCATCGGCGTCGTCGTCCGCCCAGCTCAGCACCATGTCGCCGACGGTGACCGCGATGCCCTCCGCCGGGTCGGACAGCGCCTGCTCGACGTAGGGGGTGAGCGGGTCCAGCGCGATCGGCCCCTGCCCCAGCCGCCACGCGAGCGCGCCGACCAGCGCGGCCAGCAGCACCGCGACGCCGACGACCGACCAGAACAGGATGCTGGAAACGCGACGAATCAACGCGCCATCCCCGCGGCGGCGTGCACGAGCGCGCGCTTGACCGCCACGCCCGGCTCGCGCACCTTCGCCGTCTGCCTAATCGCTGAGCATACCACCATGCCGATCGTGCCCGCCGTCCCCCTGCCGAAACCATACGACCCGGCGCTCGCCGAACGCGGGCTGGAGCGCTGGCGCGAGGAGGCCGCCAAGGCGGAGCCGGACGTCCGCGCCTGGGCCGAGGCGTTCGCGGATTCGCCCGACGGGCGGGCGCTGCTGGACGCCGTGTGCGGCAACAGCCCGTACCTGGGCCACAGCCTGACGCGCGAGCTGCCCTTCGTCCGCCGCATCGCCGAGGAGGGGTTCGACGCCACCTTCAACCTGCTGCTGGGCGCGCTCGACCGCGAATTCGCGCAGGAGCGAGACATGGACCGGCTGATGACCGGGCTGCGCATCGCCAAGCGGCGCGCAGCACTGCTGATCGCGCTGGCCGATATCACCGGCGCCTGGCCGCTGGAGCGGGTGACCGGGGCGCTGAGCGACACGGCGGAAACCGGGCTGCGGCTGGCCGCCAACCACCTGCTGCGCAAGGCGGCGGAGGCAGGACAGCTGACGCTTCCCGATCCGGAGCGGCCGTGGGTGGGGTCTGGGCTCATCGTTCTGGGCATGGGCAAACTTGGGGCGCGCGAACTCAACTATTCCAGCGACATCGACCTTATCGTGCTCTACGACGACGCCGTCGTGCAGACGCCCAAACCGGACACCCTTGCCCGCACCTTCATCCGTATCGCGCGCGATCTCGTGCGCATTATGGATGAACGGACCAAGGACGGCTACGTCTTCCGCACCGACCTGCGCCTGCGCCCCGACCCCGGCGCCACGCCGCTGGCGGTGTCCGTGACCGCGGCCGAAATTTATTACGGCAGCGTCGGCCAGAACTGGGAACGCGCGGCCATGATCAAGGCCCGCCCCGTGGCCGGCGATCCCGACGCCGGGGCCAACTTCGTGCGCTTCCTGGAGCCGTTCGTCTGGCGCCGCCACCTCGACTTCGCGGCCATCCAGGACATCCACTCGATCAAGCGCCAGATCAACGCGCACAAGGGCCACCGTGAGGTGACCGTCAACGGCCACGATGTCAAGGTGGGCCGCGGCGGCATCCGCGAGATCGAATTCTTCGCCCAGACCCAGCAGCTGATCTTCGGCGGGCGCGACACCCGCGTGCGCCCCTGCGCCACCTGCCGCGCCATCGAGGCGCTGTGCGCCGTGGGCCGCGTCGACCCGGCGGCGGTGGAGGAGCTGGAGGCCGCCTACCGCTTCCTGCGGCAGGTCGAGCACCGCATCCAGATGATCGACGACCGGCAGACGCACCAGATCCCGGCCGACGACGCGGGCGTCGACCACCTCGCCGCCTTCATGGGCTTCGCCGACACCGCCTCCTTCCGCGAGGAGCTGCTGGCCCACATGGGCCGGGTCGAGGACCGCTACGCCGAGCTGTTCGAGGAGGCGCCGTCACTGTCCACCGGGGCCGGCAACCTTGTCTTCACCGGCACCGATGACGACCCCGGCACGGTCGCCAACCTGAAGGGCATGGGCTACCAGGACCCCAGCCGGGTGATCAGCGTCGTCGCCTCCTGGCACCGCGGGCGCTACCGCGCCACCCGCTCCGGCCGGGCGCGCGAGCTGCTGACCGAACTGGTACCGGGCCTCCTCCAGGCGCTGGCCAGGACGCCGCAGCCGGACGAGGCGCTGATGAACTTCGATGCCTTCCTGGGCCGCCTGCCGGCCGGCGTGCAGCTGTTCTCGCTGTTCTACGCCAACCCGGCACTGCTGGAACTGGTCGCCGAGATTATGGGCACGGCGCCGCGCATGGCGGAGTTCCTGTCGCGCAACCCCTCGCTGCTGGACGCCGTGCTGTCGCCCGACTTCTTCGATCCCCTGCCCGGCCGCGACGGGCTGGAGCCGGAGTACCGCCGCGTCATCGGCGCCGCGCACGACTTCGAGGACGCGCTGGTGCTGGCGCGGCGCTGGACCAACGACCAGCGCTTCCGCGCCGGCGTGCACATGCTGCGCAGCATCACCGACGGCGACCGCTGCGGCCCGTTCCTGGCCGCGTTGGCCGACGTGGTGGTGTCCGACATCGCGGTGCGGGTGGAGGAGGACTTCGCCCGCCGCCACGGCCGCGTGCCCGGCGCCTCCTGGGTCGTGGTCGCCATGGGCAAGCTGGGCAGCCGGCAGCTGACCATCACCTCCGACATCGACCTGATCGTGGTGTACGAGGCGCCGGCCGGCGTGGCGATGTCCGACGGCGCCAAGCCGCTGTCGCCCGGCGAGTACTACATCAAGCTGACTCAGCGCCTGACCAACGCCATCACCGCCCCCATGGCCGACGGGCGCCTGTACGAAGTGGACATGCGGCTGCGCCCGTCCGGCAACGCCGGGCCGCTCGCCACCTCGCTGGACGCCTTCACCAAGTACCAGACGCAGGACGCCTGGACGTGGGAGCACATGGCCCTGACCCGCGCCCGCGTGCTGGGCGAAGGCCCGCTGGCCGAGCGCGTGCAAGCCGCCATCGCCGCCGTGCTGACCGGCCCGCGCGATCCCGACAAGCTGCTGTGGGACGTCGCCGACATGCGCCGGCGCATCGACAAGGAGTTCGGCACCGACAACCCGTGGGAGCTGAAATACGCCCGCGGCGGCCTGATCGACATCGAGTTCATCGCCCAGTACCTGCAGCTGCGCCACGGCCACGGCCACCCGCCGGTCCTCAGCATCAACACCGCCACCGCCATCCTGAACGCGGCGGAAGCCGGCCTGCTGGACGCGGGCGTGGCGGCGGAGCTGGTGGAGACGCTGAAGCTGTGGCGGCGGGTGCAGGGCTTCCTGCGGTTGACCACGTCGGGCACACTCGACCCCGGGCAGGTGTCGGAGACGCTGTTGACGGGTCTGGCGCGAGCGGCCTTCCCGGATGAGGAACGGCCGGTTGACTTTGCCGCCCTCGACACCAGAATCCGTGGCGTCGCCGGCCGGGCCTACGCCCATTTCCGCACCCTGATCGAGGAGCCGGCGGCCAAGCTCACCCCGCCCGCCCAAACCGAGGAACCGAAGATCCCATGACCGTAGAGGCCGGAACCCCCGCCCCCGACTTCACCATGCCCACCGACGGCGGCGGCAGCGTCACGCTGTCGGCCCTGAAGGGCAAGCCGGTGGTGCTGTACTTCTACCCGAAGGACGACACCTCGGGCTGCACGGCGCAGGCCTGCGGCTTCCGCGACCAGCTGCCCGACTTCACCGGCGTGGACGCGGTGGTGATCGGCGTTTCCAAGGACCCGGTCGCCAGCCACGACAAGTTCAAGAAGAAGTACGAGCTGCCCTTCACGCTCGCCTCCGACAAGGAGGCCGGTGTCGCCGAACAGTACGGCGTGTGGGTGGAGAAGAGCATGTACGGCCGCAAGTACATGGGCATGGAGCGCGCCACCTTCCTCATCGACAAGGACGGCGTGGTGCGCAAGGTCTGGCGCAAGGTGAAGGTGCCCGGCCACGTCGCCGACGTGCTGAAGGCGGTGAAGGAGCTGTAGGCGCCTTGTTGCGGCGGCGCCGCGCGCGTACCTTAAGCCCAGGACCCTGCGGAGCCGCCGCCATGCTGACCAGCCGCCATCCGGAAGTCGAACGCCTCGCCTTTGAGCTGGCCACCCAGAGGGGGCAGCCGGTGGACGAGGTGCTGCTCGCAGCATTGCGAGCGGAGAAGGCCCGCGGCACCGTGTCCCCACCACCGCACGCGCAGGAACACCACCGTTTGCTCGACGAGGTCCGCAAGATCCAGGAGCGTGTCGCCTCGCGGCCAATGTTGGACGCGCGTAGCGCCGATGAGATCCTCGGCTATGACGAGCGCGGAATCTTCGGGTGATTGTCGATACCTCCGCTCTGCTGGCCATCCTGTTCCGTGAGCCGGATCATGCCGACTTCGTGACGGCTTTGGCTGGTGACAGCGTTCGGATGATCTCGGCAGTCTCCGTGTTCGAAGCCGTTTGCGTCACGTATCACCGCCAGGGACTCGCCGGACTGAGCGATCTTGATGCCCTGATCAATCTGTTCGCTCTGCGCGTCATGCCGTTCACGACAGGGCAAGCGGCCTTGGCAAGGGACGCCTTCCTGTACTTCGGCAAGGGATCGCACCCCGCCCGCCTCAACATGGGCGACTGCTGCTCCTACGCGCTCGCCCGCGAAACCGGGGAGCCGCTGCTGTTCAAGGGCAACGACTTCACGCAGACCGACATCCAACCGGCGTTGGCGCTCTGAGCACCGGGGATCACCCCACCCTTCCCAAAATCTCCTCGGCCAGGTCCTGCATCTCCTGCGCGGCCTGCGTCTTGCGCGCCGCCTCGGTCACCGACAGGCCGGTCAGCAGCGTGCCGGCGTAGGCGGTGCGGTTGCCGATCTGCGTGGCGGCGATGTCCACCTCGGGCGGGGCGACCAGTTCGTGCACCTTGGCGATCAGCTCGTCGGCGAGGCGGGCGCGCGGCGGCACGCGGTTCAGCACCATCAGCAGGCGGCGCTTCTCCTGCTTCGTCAGGTCGATGGTGGGATGGATGGCCCACAGATCCATGGGGCTGGGCTGCACCGGGGCGATGACCAGACCGGCGGCGCGCACGGCGATGCGTGCCTCGGTCTGCGCGTGCGGCGGGCTGTCGATCACCACCACGTCGTGGGCGCGGGCCAGCTTTTCCACCTCGTTCTGGGTGCGCCAGCCGGTGATCTGCACGTGGGTGAAGCCGGGCTCCCCGCCGGTGGCGTCGCTGCGCACCTCGAACCAGCGCGACAGGCTGCCCTGGGGATCGATGTCCACGGTGGCGACGCGGTAACCGAGTTGCATCCAGGCGATGGCAAGGTGGGCGGCGAGCGTGGTCTTGCCGGCCCCGCCCTTCTGCTGCGCCACGGTGAAGACCTTGCCCGCCATGCCCGCACCCATCATCTGGTTGAAACCCCGTTCCCTGAATAGAGTGCGGGGCAGGGTCGCGCAACTGCGCGCTTTGCCTGGACCGAGGAACCCGCTAGAAAGCCGCCCGTGACCGAGCATCCGACCGAACGGCGCCCCCCCGAGCAGCGCCCCCACGTCTCGCCCCCGACCGCCGCCGCGCTGGAGCGCGCGGGCGACCTGCTGCGCGCGGGCGAGCTGGTCGCCTTCCCGACCGAGACGGTGTACGGGCTGGGCGCCGACGCCACCAACGACCACGCGGTGGCGTCCATCTTCGCCGCCAAGGGCCGGCCGCACTTCAACCCGCTGATCGTCCACCTGTCCGACCTCGCCGCCGCCATGCGCTGCGCCGTGTTCGACGAGCGCGCGCAGGCGCTGGGCGAGCATTTCTGGCCGGGCCCGCTGACGCTGGTGCTGCCGCGCCGCGAGGAGGCCGGGCTGTCGCTGCTGGTGTCGGCGGGGCTGGACACGGTGGCGCTGCGCGTGCCCAACCACCCGGTGGGCCAGGGCGTGCTGCGGGCCGCCAAGCGGCCGATCGCCGCGCCGTCGGCCAACCGCTCCGGCGCCGTCAGCCCGACCACGCCCATGCACGTGGTGGAAAGCCTGGGCGAGCGGGTGTCCATGGTGCTGGCCGGCGGGCGCTGCCCGGTAGGGATCGAGTCGACCGTGCTCGACCTGTCCGGCGAGACGCCGGTGCTGCTGCGCCCAGGTGCGGTGCTGCGCGAGGAGATCGAGCGGCTGATCGGCCCCATCGCGGTGTCCAGCGAGGATCCGGCGGCGCCCAAGTCCCCCGGCCAGTTGGCCAGCCACTACGCGCCGCACGCCGCCGTGCGACTGGGCGCCCTGAGCGCCGAGGCGGACGAGGCGTACCTGACCTTCGGCCCGGACCGTTTCAACCGCGGCGGGGCGGAGCGGCTGAACCTGTCGCCCGACGGCGACCTGAACGAAGCGGCGGCCAACCTCTTCCACCACCTGCGCGCGCTCGACAAGCCGGGCCTGCGCGCCATCGCCGTGATGCCCATCCCGGACGAGGGGCTGGGCGTCGCCATCAACGACCGCCTGAGGCGCGCCGCCGCACCGCGCGGCTGATTTCATTTTCCGATAACTTTTCGGAAACGGCCGTAGATCTATATACGGGCTGTTCCGATCCGCCGGGTGCCGTATGTCTTTGCCGACCAGGAAAGGCGCCGCAGCGATCGACCGCGAGGTGTCGGACCGCCCGGCGGAGCCCGTCACCCTGTCGTCGAGCGAGTTGCTGCAGGCCGCCGTCGCCCACCGCAGCTACCTGGAAGGACGGCCGAACGGCAAGCTCTTCGCCTACAAAGGGCTGGCGCTTGCGGGGCGCAACCTGTCGCGGCTGCAGCTGCCGCGCGCCGTGCTGGTGGGGGCCGACCTCAGTTCCGCCGACATGGCGGCGATCATCCTCGACCAGGCCGACCTGTTCGGCGCCAACCTCAGCGGCGCCGACCTGAACGGGGCCTGCCTGCGGCGCGCCGACCTGCGCGGCGCCAACCTGATGGGCGCCAAGCTGCGCGACGCGACGTTCCGCGGCGCCGACCTGCGGCCGGGGCAGCTGGTCTTCTGGCTGGGCGGCGAGAAGCGGGTGCGCGACAAGCCGACAAGCCTCGTCAATGCCGACCTCGCCAACGCCGACTTCGAAGGGGCCGACCTGTCGCAGGTCACGCTGACCGGCGCCAACCTGCGCGGCGCCAACTTCCGCGCGGCGGCGCTGTTCGGGGCGAACCTCAGCGGCGCCGACCTCAGCGGGGCGGACTTCACCGATGCCCGGATGAAGGGCGCCATCCTCGACAACGCGGAGGCCGCCGGCACCGTCTTCCGCCACGCCGACCTGCGCGAGGCGCAGCTGCGCAACGTCGCCACCGCGTCCGCCGACTTCACCGGCTGCAACCTGATGGGCGCGGTCACCCGCCCGCTCAAGCAGCCGCTGCCGGCGCGGTTCGAGGCGATGCTGCGCGAGCACGTGCGGTGGATCACCAGCAACGGCGCCGCCGGCCGCCGCCTGACGCTGGAGGGGGAGGCGCTGGACGGGCTGTGCTTCGAGGCGTGCGACCTGCGCGGCGCGGTGCTGAAGGGCTGCTCGCTCACCAAGGCGTCGTTCCGGCAGTGCGAGCTGAAGCTGGCCGACCTGTCGGGCTCGCGCCTGCGCGGCGCCGACTTCGACGGGGCCAGCCTGCTGGGCGCCAACCTTGCCGAGAGCGATTTGTCCGACGCCCGCTTCACCCGCGCCAACCTGTCCGCCATCGAACTGGTGGACGCGCAGGGCCGGATCACCGGACGGCGCTGGCCGGCCGACCTGCGCCGCGCCACGCTGACCGGCGCCGATTTCCGCGGCGCCGACCTGCGCGAGGCGCGGCTGCAGGACACCGACCTGTCCGACTGCAACACCGCCGGCGCCAACCTGACCGGTTGCGCGCTGCCGGACGCCACGCCCACCCTCGCCCTGGACAAGCCGGGCCGGACAGGGTAGCCGCGCGCCGGAATCAGCCCTGCTCCGTTACCAGAAGCCGGGCGAGGATCTGCTGTGCCTTGACGTTCCCCTGATTGGCCGCCGACCTCAGGAGCTTCACCGCCTCCTCCGGGTTCTTCGCCGTGCCGTTCCCTGCCAGGAGGGCGATCGCCAGCAGGAACTTGGCATCGGCAAAGTCCTTCTGCACCGCCCGGCGCAGCCACGCGACACCCTGTTCCTCGTTCTTCTCGATGCCGTGGCCCGACATGAGGGCCGCGCCGAACAGCGTCTGCCCCATCACGTCGCCACGTTCGGCGGCCCGGCGGAACCACTTGACGGCCTCCCCCTCGTCCTTGGGCAGGCCGATCCCGCCCTCATAGGCGGTGCCGAGCATGGTCATGGCCAGGGGGAACCCCTTGTCCGCGGCCTTTCGCAGCCATTCCGCCGCCGCTTCGGGCGCTGGCGCCCCACCGATGCCTTCGCGCAGGGCCATGGCATAACGCACCTGACCGGGCGGGTGGCCGTGGTCGGCGGACTTGCGGTACCAGCGCAGCGCCTCGACCCCGTCCTTCGCCACGCCGATACCTTGCTGGTACATGCGGCCGATGTTCATCTCCGCGTGCGGGTAGCCCTGGGCAGCGGCCTTCTGGTACCAGCGCATCGCCTCGGCCACGTCCTTGGGCACGCCGCGGCCGTCCTCGTGAATGGCGCCCATGTCGCTCTGCGCGCGCGGCAGCCCCTTGTCGGCCGCCATGCGCAGGTAACGCGCCGCCTCCACCTCGTCCTTCGGAACGCCGCGGCCGTCGCGCAGCATCGCCGCGTAGTCCGTCTGGGCCTCGGGAACGCCCTTTTCGGCGGCCTGACGCAGCCAGTGCGCCGCCTCCTTGTTGTCCTTCGGCACCGCCGCGATGGCCGCGGCGGTCGTGGCGGTGTCCGCCTTGTTGGCGGTGGCGTTGCACGCGGCCAGCAAGAGCGCCGCGAGTACGGCGAGGGTTCGGGGAAGGAGAGGCGTCATGATGTGTCTTTCAGTTGATCAGTTCCGGTCGCCGGCCAGCAGGCCGCCGAGGATCTGCTGGGCGTCCGTGTCGCCCTGGCCGGCCGCCTTCCGCAGCCACATCAGAGCTTCGTCGGTGTCCCGGGTGGTTCCTTTGCCGACGAGCAGCCTGCCGGCAACGTACTTCTGGGCACGGGTGTGGCCATTCCCCGCGGCCGATTGGTAGAGCCTGAAGGCCTGGGCCTCGTCCTTCTCGACGCCACGCCCGCTCTCCAGAAGGCGGGCCAGATTGAACTGCCCGTGCGCATCGCCCCGGTTTGCCGCCGCCCGGTAAAGCTTCGCGGCTTCGGCATAATCCTGCGCAAGCCCCTCACCCCGTTCGTACTGCAGGCCAAGAAGCACCTGAGCGCTGGCAAACCCCTTGTCCGCCGCCTTGCGGAACCATGTCGCGGCTTCCGCCTTGTCCATGGCGACGCCCCGGCCCTGGTAATACACAGTGCCGAGAAGAAACATCCCGCGCACATGCCCCTGCTCGACCGCCTTGCGAAGCCAGGCGACGGCGGCCACGTCATCCTTGGCGACGCCGTCGCCCTCTCGCAGCATCTTGGCCAAGTTGAGCATGGCGGTCGCGTTCCCCTGCTCCGCCGCCTTCTCGCTCCACCGCCACGCCTCACCCATGTCCTTCGGCACGCCTTGGCCGTGGTAGTGCAGCACGCCCAGTTCCATCTGCGCCCCGGCGTGCCCCTGCTCGGCGGCCATGCGGAGCCAGCGCGCCGCTTCGGCCGGGTCCTGTGCGACCCCACGGCCCGTCAGCAGCAGATGGCCGTAGGCGAACTGGGCAGCCGGATTCCCGGCTTCGGCCCCCTTCAGCGCGGCGAACGCGGTCGCGTCCTTGTTCATCGCCGAACAGCCGGCGATCGCCGTCAGCGCAACCAATGCGACAGCCAGTTCTTTCCACCGCAACGACATCATGCCCCGCAAAATCCCAAACCCACACACCCTTCCCGCTCTGGTTGCCTATATGCCATCGTATGTGCATTTTGGGAACGGCCGTCGCGCCGCACACCCTGGAATGTTGCCGTTGTCACAGGTGCGCGTGCGTCCCCATCGCGGCCCGAACGCTCCGGCTGGCAATGGCCGGCGCGACGCGCTAGAAATCCGGGCACGTCACCACCGCCGGATACGCCCGCCATGAGCACCGCCGCCCTCCTCGACCGCATCCGCTCCATCGTCGGAGACAAGGGTCTCCTGACCGACGCATCGGACATGGCCGGCTACCTGACGGAGGCGCGCGGGCGCTTCAAGGGCAACAGCCCGGCCGTCGTCCGCCCGGCGACGACGGAGGAGGTGGCGGCCGTGGTGAAGGCCTGCGCCGAAGCCGGCGCGCCCATCGTGCCGCAGGGCGGCAACACCAGCCTGGTCGGCGGCTCCATTCCCTACGAGGAGGGGCGGGAGATCGTGCTGAGCCTGTCGCGCCTCAACCGCATCCGCGACGTCGACCCGCTGAACTACACTATGACGGTGGACGCGGGCGTGGTGCTGACCACCATCCAGAACGCCGCCGCCGAGGCCGACCGCCTGTTCCCGCTGAGCCTGGGGGCGGAGGGCACGGCGCAGATCGGCGGCCTGATATCCACCAACGCCGGCGGCATCAACGTGCTGCGCTACGGCAACACGCGCGACCTCGTGCTGGGGCTGGAGGTGGTGCTGCCCGACGGGCGCGTCTGGAACGGCCTGCGCCGGCTGCGCAAGAACAACACCGGCTATGACCTGAAGCATCTGTTCATCGGCGGCGAGGGCACGCTGGGCATCGTCACCGGCGCCGTCCTGAAGCTGTTCCCGCGGCCCAAGCAGGCGGAGACCGCCTTCGTCGCGGTGCCCGACCCGGCGTCGGCCATCGAGCTGCTGGCCCGCCTGCGCGAGGCGTCGGGCGACGCCGTGGCGGCGTTCGAGCTGATGTCGCGCCGCTGCCTGGAGTTCGCCCTCCGCCACGTCGCCGGCACCACCGACCCGCTGTCGGAGCCGTCGCCCTGGTACGTGCTGACCGAGCTGACCGCCGGCACGCAAAGCGACGCCTTCCGCGAGACGCTGGAGAACGCGCTGGGCGAGGCGTTCGAGGCGGGGCTTGCCACCGACGCCACGCTGGCCGCGTCGGAAACGCAGGCCAAGCAGCTGTGGTTCATCCGCGAGGCGATCGTCGAGGCGCAGAAGTTCGAGGGCGGCTCGATCAAGAACGACGTGTCGATCCCGGTCAGCCGCGTCGCCGAGTTCATCGAGCGGGCCGAGGCGGCGGTCGAGGCGATCTGCCCGGGCATCCGCCCGACCCCCTTCGGCCACGTCGGCGACGGCAACATCCACTTCAACCTGAGCCAGCCCGAGGGGGCCGACACCGCCGCCTACATGGACCGCTGGGAGGAGATCACCCACGCGGTGAACGAAATCGTCCTGGATCTCGACGGCTCCATCTCCGCCGAACACGGCGTCGGCCGCTTCAAGAAGGACGACATGCCGCACATCAAGTCGCCGGAGGAGCTGGACCTGATGAAGCTCGTCAAGGCGGCGCTCGACCCCAAGGGGCTGATGAACCCGAACAAGCTGCTGCCGTAACTCCGAAGCCCCGTAGGGTGGGTTGAGGCGGAGCCGAAAACCCAACGTGTCCGCGACGAAGGCGACGTTGGGTCTCGACCCAACCTACGGGTTCTCCCTTACGCCACCACGTCCCGCTTCAGCAGCCGCTCCAGCGCGGCGTGCAGGTGGCGGGGCGTCACCGGCTTCTGGATGATGCCCAGGCCGTGTTCGGCGGCGTCGCGGGCGCACTCGCTGCCGGTCTCGCCGGTCAGGATGACGCCGGGCACCGCGGCGCCGACGCGCTCGCGGATCTTCAGGATCGCCTCGGTGCCGACCTTGCCGCCGCGCAGCCGGTAGTCGGCGACGATCAGGTCGGGCACGCGGTTCACCCGCTCCAGCCTTTCCAGCGCCTGTTCGGTGGAGCCGGCGACCACCGTCTCGAACCCCCATTCCTCGAAGGTGGCGCGCAGGCCCAGGAGAACGATCGCGTCGTCGTCCACCAGCACCGCCAGCCCGCCCGCACCCCGCGCCGCGACCGCCCCCTCCTCCGCGACCGGCGGTCTGACGACGGTGTCGAGCGGCACCTCGAAGGAAAAGCACGATCCCACCCCCGGTTCGGACCGCACCTTCACCGGATGGTCGAGGATGGTCGAGAGCCGCTGCACGATCGACAGCCCCAGGCCCATGCCGCGCGCCTTGTCGCGCTCGGGGTTGTGGAGTTGGTGGAACTCCTCGAAGATGCGCTCCATCTGGTCGGGCGGAATGCCGATGCCGGTGTCGCGCACGGCGACCATGGCCTTGTCCCCGACGGCGCGGCATTCCAGCCGGACCTCGCCGCGCTCGGTGTAGCGGACGGCGTTTTCGACCAGGTTGCGGATCATCCGGCCCAGCAGGCGGCCATCGCTGTGCACCGTCACGTCGACGGGCGCGTCGATGCGCAGCGACAGCCCCTTGGCCGCCGCGATCGGCACGTAGGAGGCCCCGACCTCGTCCAGCAGCGGGCGCAGGCGCACGCTGCCGACCTCCGGCTGGATGACGTTCACGTCCAGGCGGGAGACGTCGAGCAGGCTGTCCAGCAGGCCCTTCAGCGTGTCCAGCCCGCGTTCCAGCATCACCAGCAGGTCGAGGCCCGGCTTGTTGTCGTGCACGTGCTGGCGCAGCGCCCCGGCGAACAGGAACATGGACTGCATCGGCTGGCGCAGGTCGTGGCTGGCCGCCGCCAGGAAGCGCGACTTCGCCTGGTTGGCGCGCTCCGCCTCGGCACGGGCGCTCTCCAGCGCGGCCTCCGCCTCGACCCGTTCGGTGACGTCGCGCGACACGGCGATGACGGCGCTGATCCGGCCGTCCGGGCCGGCCAGCGGGGTGAACTTGTACTCGTGCAGGCGCTGGCCCTGCGGCGTGCGGTGCCACGCCTCGCCGGTGACGCTGCCGCCATCCAGACCACCGCCGGTCGCGCGGCGGTGCAGCCCCTCCAGAACCGCCACCTCCTGGTCCGACAGGCCGAGGTCGGCCCAGCGCCGGCCGGCGGCGTCCTCGCCCCGCATCGACGCGTCCAGCCCCAGGTCGCGCAACGCCGACGGGCTGGCGTACAGCAGCGTGCCCGCGCGGTCGATCATGAACACGTGGTCGGAAACGGTGGACAGGATGCTGTTCAGCTGACCGGCCTGCCGGGCGACCTCGGCGGACAGGCGGCGTTCCTCGTCCTCGGCGCGGCGGCGCTCGGCCGCCTCGGCGCGCAGCCGTTCGTTGGCCGAGGCGAGGTCACGGGTGCGCTCGCGCACCTGCCGTTCCATGTCGGCCAGCAGCCGGCGCCGCTCCTCCGCCAGTTCCAGGCCGTTGACCAGCGTGGCGTAGTGGTTGCGGCCGATCAGCGCCACGCCGATGGCGAAAATCACGGTCATGCCGCCCATGGCCAGGCTGGCCCGGTCGCCTTCGGCGAACAAGCGGACGGCCAGCGGCAGCACGGTGCCGGCAAGATACAGCCAGAAGGCCGGCAGGTGGCTGGCCAGCCCGGTGACCGACCCGGCCGCCATGCCGCCGATGACGAAGGATATCACCAGCAGCGTCACCGGCTCCCCCGCCCGCACGAACAGGAACGCCGTGCTGCCCCACAGCAGGCCCGACACCGTGGAACCGACGGTGAAGGCGCGTGCCCAGAGCGGCATGTCCGCCTCGGCCGGGCGACGGCGCCGGAACCACAGCCACAGGCCGATGCGCAGCAGGGTCACCGCCCCCAGCGCCCCCGCCCAGCCGAGGAGGAGCGAGGGCGCCACCGCGCCCCACAATGCCACCACCACCAGGGTGCCGTTGATCAGGTTGGCCGCCAGCATGGCGGGGGCGAGGCGGTAGAGCAGCCGGATCCGCTCGGCCGTCACGTAAGCGCTCTGGCTGGCAGCGCTCCGGCTGTTGCCCCGGCTGCTCATGGCGTCATCCTCCCCGCGCGCCGGGTGCGCCGACGCGGACGCCGAACCTCTTGATCCGATGAAGAAATCTGGGGGGCGGCCGCGGCCGTATCAAGCGCCCGTCACCGGCGATTGACCGCACCACCGCCGCCACAACGCGCGGTAGGCGTCCTCCACCGCGCGGGTGTACTGCGCCATGTCGCCCACCGGCGACGCCGCGAAGTGCGGGCGCAGGCGGGCGCGAAGATCCGCCAGGGCGGCCACGTCGACGGCCTTGGCGCGGGCGATGGCGACGTAGTCGTCCCAGTCCTCCGCCACCCAGTCGGCCAGCCCCAGCGCCGTGTCGATGGCCGCGGACACGCGCGACGGCGGCGTGCGGCCGCGCAGCGCCAGCACCGGCACGCCCATCCACAGCGCCTCCTGCGTGCTGATGCCGCCGTTCAGCGGGAACGGGTCCAGCGCGATGTCGACCCGGCCGTAGGCGGCCAGATGCTCGATGTGGCTGCTGCCGCCCAACAGGACGACGCGCTCCTCCGTCACGCCGTGCCGGGCCAGCGCCGCCAGGATGCGCCGCTGCTCCGATGGGTCGTTGAGTGGCTTGTCCTTCAGCAGCAGGCGCGCGTCCGGCACCGCCGCCAGCACCCGGCCCCACAGCGCCAGCGTGTCCTCCGTCAGTTTCGACAGGCGGTTGAGGCAGCCGAAGGTGACCACGCCGTTGGCCACGGCCGGCGGCGCCACCACCGGCGGGGCGTCGGGGGGTGCCTCGTAGCCGATGATGCACGGCAGGTCGACCACCGCCTGCGGCACGATGGGCCGCTCGCCATATGGGATGCAGACGGGGTCGGAGACGATGTGGGCGATGGCCGTCACGCCGATGCCGTGCGGGTGTCCCCAGGCGGAGAGCTGCACCGGCGCCGGCCGCCGCGCGAAGGCCAGCAGCCGGTTGCCCAGCGAGTGGCCGGACAGGTCGACCAGCACGTCGATGCCGTCGGCACGGATGCGCCCGGCCAGGGCCGCGTCGTCCATGCCCAGCGTGTCGCACCAGACGTCGGCCGCCGCCCGGCACTCCGCCGTCATGTCGTCCTCCCGCACCACGCCGGAATAGCAGAACACCTCGAACCGCGCGTGGTCGTGCCGCTTCAGCACCGGCAGGAAGGCGAAGGCGGCGGAATGCCGGCGGAAGTCGGCGGAGACGTAGCCGACGCGCAGCCGCCGTTCGCCATCGCGCACGTTGGCGTGCGACAGCGCCTCCGCCGCCAGCGGAAGGGCGTGCTGCGCGTCGAAGCGGCGGCGCTCCTCCATGTGGTCGGCGGTGGTCAGGGCGGTGTCGAAGTCCAGCACGAAGATCAGGTTGGAGTGCGCGTCCACGTAGCCGGGGTTGATGCGCAACGCGCGGCGGTAGGCGGCGATGGAGGCGGCCGGGTTGCCCTGCTCGCGCATGGCGCCGCCCAGGTTCGACCACGTCTCCGCCCGGTCGGGCTGCAGCGCGGCGGTACGCTGGAGCAGCGCCACGGCCTCCGCCACCCGGCCGCGCAGCAGCACCACGGTGCCCAGGTTGCCGACCGCCGCCGCCTCGTCGGCGCGCAGCCGCACGGCAAGGCGGAACACCTCCTCCGCCGCCGTCAGCTTGTCCTTGGCCTGGAGCGCGGCGCCCAGGTTGATGCAGGCGTCGGCGTCCTCGCTGTCGGTCACGACGGCGCGCAGGCCGGCGGCCATCGCCTCGTCGTGGCGGCCGGCGCCCAGCAGCAGCGCGCTCAGGCTGCTCAGCGCCGCCGTGTGCGCCGGATCGTGGACGAGGACGCGGCGGTAGACTCCGATCGCCTCCGCGTTGCGCCCGGCGCGGATCAGCAGGACGCCGCGGTTGAGGTGCGGCGTCAGGTAATCGGGCGCCACGGCGGCGGCCTCGCGGAAGGCGGCGTCGGCCGCCTCCACGCGGCCGTCGGCCAGCAGCGCCGCGCCCAGCGCGTTGCGGAACTCGGCGTTGGCCGGCTCCAGCCGCACGGCGTGCTCAAAGCACTTCGCCGCCGCGGCCGGCCGGCCCAGGTCGTTCAGCGCCATCCCGGCTTCCGCGTGTGCGCGGGACAGGCGGGGCTGCAGTGCCGCGGCCCGCGCCGCGGCCGTGTGCGCCTCCTCCGCCCGGCCGGCGCGGCGCAGCGCCACGGCGCGGTTGAAGACGGCGTCCAGGCTGTCGGGCTGCAGAAGGGCGAACAGCCGGTACCACGACGCGGCCCCGGCCAGATCGTCGGCGTCGAAGCGGCGGTCGGCCTCCGCCATCACCGCCTTGGGGAAGTTGGTGCCGGCCGTCGGCTCTCCCGGCTTGAGGGTGAGCGCCGCACGGTAGGCCGCCGCCGCCTCGCCCGGCCGTCCGGTCGCCAGCAGGATGTTGGCGAGGTTGACGTGGTAGTCGCTGGCGCGCGGGTTGCGCGCGATGGCGCGGCGGATCATCGCCACGCCCGGCTCCACCCGCCCGGTCTGCGCGTGCACCATGCCCAGGAGGTGCAGCGCGTCCGGCTGCTCCGGCGTCTTGTCGAGGACGCGGCGGTACAGCGCCTCGGCCTCCCCGAATCGCCCGGCGAGGTGGTGCTGGAGGGCGGTGGAGAGCGTGTTGGGCATCGTCGGCAGCGGTCCTGGCGGGCTGGATCTCGCGGAACCTTGCCGCCCCGTCCCCGCGCGTGTCAATTGTGGGCCGCCGTGGCTGATGCGGGCCATGGTTGCCGGTGCCGATGGACCCGGAGGCGTTCCAGGGCGTAGACTGGCGGCCAACCGCCACAAAAACGACCGCGATGGCCCCGATGCGTCTCGCCTTTCTCGACTCCATGGGCTGGAACTACACGCCCGACAGCGCCTATGAACGCCCCATGGGCGGCACGCAATCGGCCCTGTGCTACCTCACCGAACGGCTGGCTGCGATGGGCCACGAGGTGACGCTGCTGAACGGCGTGACCAGTCCGACCACGGCGCGCGGCGTGCGCGTGCTGCCGACCACCGACCAGCAGATCGGCTTCCTGGAATCGGTGGACGCGCTGGTGGTGGCGGGGGGCTGCACCAGCCACGTGGCCGGCGTGCTGCGCCGCGCCACCGCCGTCGGCAAGCTCATCCTGTGGACCGGCCACGCCACGAACGAGCCGGCGATGGCCGACCTCGCCAACCCCGCCACGCGTGACCTGTTCGACACCTACGTCTTCGTCAGCAACTGGCAGAAGAACCGCTACCAGGATGTGTTCGGCATCCCGGCCGACCGTTCGGTGGTGCTGCGCAACGCCATCGCGCCGGCCTTCGAGAACCTGTTCCCGGCCGGCACGCCGGTGTTCGACCCGCGCCCCTGGCCGCCGGTCCTGGCCTACACCAGCACGCCCTACCGGGGCTTGAACGTGCTGCTGGGCGGCTTCCCGTTTGTCCGGGAGGAGGTTCCGGGCACGACGCTCAAGGTCTTCTCCAGCATGGCCGGCTATGAAAGCACCCCGGCGGCCAGCGACCCCTTCACCAACCTGTACGACCAGGCGCGCCGGACGGAGGGGGTTGAGTACGTGGGCGCCGTGCCGCAGCCGAGGCTGGCCGAGGAGTTGAAGAAGGTCAGCGTGCTGGCCTACGCCAACACCTTCGAAGAGACGTCCTGCATCGCGGTGATGGAGGCGATGGCGGCCGGCTGCCTGATCGCCACCTGCGGCCGCGCCGCCCTGCCGGAGACGTTGGCCGGCTTCGGCGTGACCCTGCCGCCGGACGAGGACGTCAACATCTTCGCCACGAACTACGCGCAGATGCTGGTCTGGCTGCTGCCGCGTCTGGTGGCCGAGCGCCCGGCCTTCGAGGACCGGCTGCGCCGGCAGGTCGACCACGTCAACGCCACCGGCACCTGGACAGTGCGCACCAAGGAGTGGGAGGCGTTTCTGGCGGGGCGCTAACCGCGCCCCTTACGCCGCCTGTCCCAGCATCGGCTTCAGCCCCAAGCCGAGGCCGGTGGCCTCCGTCTGCTCGCTGCGGATCGGCTGGTCGCGCATGCGGCGCTCGTCCTTGTCGCCGGTCGGCTTGTTGTCGTCCCGCCCCGATTCGTCCGGCGTCTCCAGCGCGTTCAGCGCCAGCACCTGATAGATCGACAGCGGGTTGGCGACGTTCGGCGTCTTCGGGCCCCAGCTCGGCACCTGGGTGGTGAAGCCGTCGGGCATGTCCTGGCGGCGCACGCGCTCCACCGCGTTGGTGGTGGCGGGCAAGAAGCCCTGCCCCGTTTCCTCGAACTTGCTCGCGAAGCGGTCGTAGATCTCCTTCAGGGTCTTGCCGCGGCCGGTCTCCTTGTCGAAGAACACCGCCTTGTTGGCGGAGGCCGCTTCCGGAAACAGCTCGCGCGCCTGCCGGTTCGGGTCGTCCTTCATGGCGTTGAGGAACTTTGCCCCGCCGTGCGCGCCCAGGAAGTGGGCGAGGTACAGCTCGGTCGAGCCGACGCGGCTGTTGGTGTGCTCCTCCAGGTGCTCCTTGTTGTCGCGCGTGAACTCCGCCGCCATCAGCGCGGAGATCTGCGGGTCCTTGCGCAGATCGAGGATCTTCTGCTTCATCTCCGGATCGGCGACGTAGGGCCGGCCGTCGGAGCGCGTCTGGATGGCGTTGGCGTACTGGCGCAGGCCGTGCGCCGCGCCATGCTCCTTCACCGTGTTCAGCCATGTCGAGTCGATGAACTGGTAGAGGCCGGTGGCCGAGGAGGTCGACGCCTTCACGTCGGTGCGGAACCCGCTCTCCACGGCAGCCTTTTCCATGAGGTAGGCAAAATCGACCCCCGTCTTGGCGCTGGCGTTGCGCACGGCGGCCTCCACGTTAGCCGGCCCGCGCGGCGCCTGGGCGCGCTGGACGGCGGTTTCGGCCTGATGGGCAAGGGCGGAGGCGAAGGTCATGGCGGCAATTCCTGCGGCGGTTCGCCAGGGATGCTGCAAGGCCGATGCCAACCGCGCCCGGCATGGCTTGCCGAGAGGCGCATACGGTGCGGAATGGTCCGTCTCGCCAGCCGCCGCCGGGCGCGCTATCTTGCCTGCCCAAGCTCGCTTGCCAAGAACAACCGCCCCTGCTGCCTACGGGAGGGCTCGAACCCAATGACCGCCTACACCGCCCCCGTCGCCGACCTGCGTTTCCTGCTGCACGAGGTGGTCGGCCTCGACCGCGTCGCCGAACTGCCGGGCCAGGACTCCGCCGCGCCCGACCTGGTCGACGCCGTGCTGGAGGAAGCCGGCAAGTTCGCCGCCGGCGCGCTCGCCCCGCTCAACACGGTGGGCGACAAGGAAGGCTCGGTGCTGGAGAACGGCGTGGTGCGCACGCCGACCGGCTGGAAGGACGCCTACCGCCAGTTCATCGACGCCGGCTGGAACAGCCTGCCCTTCGATCCCCAATTCGGCGGCCAGGGCCTGCCGTGGACGGTGGCCTTCGCGGTCAACGAGATGTGGCAGGGCTCCAACCTGTCCTTCGGCCTGTGCCCGCTGCTGACGCAAGGCGCCATCGACCTGCTGGCCGAGCACGCCAGCGCCGAGCAGAAGGCGCTGTACCTGCCCAAGATGGTGTCCGGCGAATGGACCGGCACCATGAACCTGACCGAACCGCAGGCCGGTTCCGACCTCGCGGCCGTGCGCACCCGCGCCGTGCGCGCCGACGACGGCACCTACCGCGTCACGGGGCAGAAGATCTTCATCACCTACGGCGAGCACGACCTGACGGACAACATCGTCCACCTCGTGCTGGCCCGCCTGCCGGACGCGCCGGCCGGCATCAAGGGCATCAGCCTGTTCATCGTGCCGAAGTTCCTGCCGAAGGAAGACGGCACGCCGGGCGAGCGCAACGACCTGCGCTGCGCCAGCCTGGAGCACAAGCTGGGCATCCACGCCAGCCCGACCGCCGTCATGGCCTACGGCGACAACGGCGGCGCCGTCGGCTTCCTCGTGGGCGAGGAGAACCGCGGCATCGAGTACATGTTCACCATGATGAACAACGCCCGCCTCAGCGTCGGCATCCAGGGCGTGGCGATCGCCGAGCGCGCCTACCAGCAGGCCCGCGACTACGCCCGCGACCGTGTGCAGAGCAAGGACGTGGCCGACGCCAAGGGCCAGCCGGTGGCCATCATCCGCCACCCGGACGTCCGCCGCATGCTGCTGGACATGCGCGCCAAGACGGAGGCCGCGCGCGCCCTGGCGCTCTACGCCGGCACGCAGCTCGACACCTCGCGCCTGCACGCGGACGCGGCGGTGCGCAAGGCGGCGACCGCGCGCGTCGACATCCTGACGCCGATCGTCAAGGCGTGGTCCACCGACATCGGCTGCGACGTCGCCTCCACCGGCGTGCAGATCCACGGCGGCATGGGCTTCATCGAGGAGACGGGCGCCGCCCAGCACTACCGCGACGCCCGCATCACGCCGATCTACGAGGGCACCAACGGCATCCACGGCAACGACCTGACCTTCCGCAAGGTCGGCCGCGACGGCGGCGAGGCCGCGCGCGCCTTCATCGAGGAGATGCGCGCTACGGTGAAGGAGCTGGAGGCCGCCCCCGGCGACGACATGGAGGCGATCCGCACCAACCTTGCGGCCGGGCTGGACGCGCTGGACCAGGCGACCGCCTGGATGGTGACGACGCAGAAGGAAGGCGACCTGCACGCCGCCGCCGCGGGTGCCGTGAACTACCTGCGCCTGTGGGGCACCGTAGCCGGCGGCTGGATGATGGCGCGCGCGGCGGCCAAGGCGCTGGAAGGCATGCGCCAGCCCGGCTCCAACGCGGCGTTCCTGGAGGCCAAGCTGGTGACGGCGCGCTTCTACGCCGAACAGATCCTGCCCGCCGCCCCGGGCCTGCTGATCCCCATCCTGACCGCGAAGCGCACGGTGATGGCGCTCGGCGAAGACCAGTTCTGAGGGAGCGGTGACGTTGGGTTTTCGCTGACGCTCAACCCAACCTACGACTGAACCGTAGGTTGGGTTGAGGCCAAAGCCGAAAACCCAACGTCACCGCTCCCTCACTCCCGCACCCCCACCAGCCCCGCTTCCATCGCCTCGGCCACCTTCATGGCCAGCATCTGGGCGGTGAAGGGCTTGCTCAGCAGCATCACGCCGGGGTCCAGCGTGCCGTTGTGCACGATGGCGTTGCGCGTGTAACCGGAAACGAACAGCACCTTCAGTTCCGGCCGTTCCGCCTGGATCGCCTCGGCCAGCTGCCGGCCGTTCATGCCCGGCAATCCGACGTCGGTCAGCAGCAGGTCCACCGCCGGCAGCCGTGCGAACAGCGCCAGCGCCGCCGGGCCGTCGGCCGCCTCGTGCACCGTGTAGCCGATGCGGCGCAACGTCTCGACCATGAAGGCGCGCACGAGGTCCTCGTCCTCCACCACCACGATGGTCGCCCCGCCGACGGGCGCCGCGATCTCGGCCGGGGCCGCCATCGCCGTCAGCGTCGGCGCGCCCGCCATGGCGCGCGGCAGGTAGAGCTTCACGGTCGTGCCCTGGCCGGGCTCGCTGTAGATCTTCACGTGGCCGCCCGACTGGCGCACGAAGCCGTACACCATGGACAGGCCAAGGCCGGTGCCCTGCCCCACACCCTTCGTCGTGAAGAACGGCTCGAAGGCGCGGGCCTGTACGTCGGGCGGCATGCCGGCGCCGGTGTCGGTGACGGCCACCAGCACGTACTGCCCCGGCGTCACCTCGGCGTGCGCCGCGGCGTAGATCTCGTCCAGGTGGGTGTTGGCCGTCTCGATGGTCAGCTTGCCGCCGCCCGGCATGGCGTCGCGGGCGTTGACGGCGAGGTTGAGCAGCGCGTTCTCCAGCTGGTTGGCGTCGGCCTGCGCCCGCCACAGCCCGCCGGCCAGCACGGTTTCCACCTCGATCGCCTCGCCCAGGGTCCGGCGCAGCATCTCGCCGGTGTCGGCGACCAGCTTGTTGACATCCAGCACGCTGGGCGACAGCGGCTGCCGCCGCGCGAAGGCCAGCAGGCGCTGCGTCAGCACCGCCGCGCGTTCCGCCGCCTGCCGCATGGCGTCGAGCTGGCGGTGGGTGCGCGCGTCGGCGTCGCCCATCCGCTCCAAGAGCGCGGTGACGTTGCCCAGGATGGGGGTGAGCAGGTTGTTGAAGTCGTGCGCGATGCCGCCGGTCAGCTGGCCCACCGCCTCCATCTTCTGCACCTGGCGCAGCGACGCCTCGGCCTGCTCGCGCGCCTCGATCTCGGCGCGCAGGCTGTCGTTGGCGGCGGCCAGCTCCGCCGTGCGCTCGGTTACGCGGTGCTCCAGGGTGCGGCTCAGCTCTTCCAGGCGGCGGCGCTCGGCGCGCAGTTGGGCGACCGCGGTGCGCAGGGCGTGGGTGATGCCGCAGATGAAGACGCCGACCGCCGCGAAGAACAGCAGCGACGCGGCGTCCGCCCCCGAATGGATGGCGAAGCTGTAGGTGGGCGGGAAGACGACGAACCACGCGCCGAGCGTGCCCAGGGCGACGACCAGCAGCCCCGGCCCAAGCCCGCCGACCAGCGCCACGACGATCACCACCGGGACCAGCGTGATGAACTGCACGCCGGTGAGGTACGGGTCGAGCGCCACGCGCACCACCAGCGCCAGCGCCACCAGCACGGCGGCAAACGCATAGGCCGCCGGGGAACCCGGCGGGATCCGTGGGTCGTCGGCGACCAGACGGTCGATCCAGGGCATGGGGCGTCCAGGAGTGTCTGCGGACACCCCAACTGAACCGTAGCGATCCGCTACCGTCAACGCACTTTCCGGCAACCCTTACCTTCGCAATATGGTCCCTACTCCGCGGCCTGCGCCGGGGCCGGACGCGCCGGTTTGCGGGCGAAGGCGGGGCGGCCGTGCAGCGCGTCCGGCAGCGGGCCGCCGGTCGCCCAGTCCAGCAGCTCCACCGTGTGGACGATGGGGATGCCGGTGCCGGTGGCGATCTGCGTGATGCAGCCCAGGTTGCCAGCGGAGACGGCGTCGGGCTTCGTGCTCTCGATGTTGCGCACCTTGCGGTCGCGCAGCTGCACGGCGATGTCCGGGTGCAGGATGTTGTAGGTGCCGGCCGAGCCGCAGCAGATGTGCGCCTCCGGGATCTCGCGCACCTCGAACCCGGCGGCGCGCAGCAGGTCGCGCGGCGGGTTCTTGATGCGCTGCCCGTGCTGCATGGAGCAGGCGGAGTGGTAGGCGATGGCCTGCCCCGTCTCCACCGCCGGCGCCACCAACCCCAGCTCCGCCAGGAACTCCGTCACGTCGCAGGCCAGGGACGCCACGCGCGCGGCGCGCGGCTGCCACTGCGGGTCGGCGGCGAACATGTGGCCGTAGTCCTTGATCGTGGTGCCGCAGCCGGACGCGTTGATGATGATGGCGTCCAGCCCCTCCCCCTCGATCTCTTTCGTCCAGGCAGCGATGGTGCGGCGCGCGGTGTCGCGCGCCATGTCGTCCTTGCCCATGTGGTGGGTCAGCGCCCCACAGCAATCGGCACCCTTGGCCACCACCACGTCCACGCCGTGGCGGGTCAGCAGCCGCACGGTGGCGTCGTTGATCTGCGGCGCCAGCACCTGCTGCGCGCAGCCCAGCAGCAGCGCCACGCGCTTCCGGCGCGGCCCCTCGGCTGGATAGACGCCGGGCCGGTCCATGTGGCTGGGCCCCGGCACGCCGCGCTTGGGCAGCAGCTTCAGCATGGAGCGCAGCGCCTTCGGCATCAGATCGGCGAAGGGCTTGGCCATGGCGCCGCCCAGCAGGGCGAGGCGGAACAGCCGCGGGTTGGGCAGCACGCGCGCCAGCAGGTCGCGCAGCGCGCGCTCGTACGCGGGCCGGGTGTGCAGGTCCTCGATGCGGGCGCGGGCGTTGTCGACGAGATGCATGTAGTCGACGCCCGACGGGCAGGTGGTCATGCAGGACAGGCAGGTGAGGCAGCGGTCGATGTGCTTCACCGTGTTGGGCGACGGCGTGCCGCCGCGCTCCAGCATGTCCTTGATCTGGTAGATGCGGCCGCGCGGGCTGTCCAGCTCGTCGCCCAGCAGCACGTAGGTCGGGCAGGTCGCCGTGCAGAAACCGCAGTGCACGCACTTGCGCAGGATCCGCTCGGCCTCCGCGACGTCGGCCTTGGCGAGCTGGTCGAGGGTGAAGTTGGTCTGCATGGTTCCCTACACCCCCGCGTAGATGCGGCCGGGGTTGAACAGGCGCCGGGGGTCGAAGCTCTCCTTCACCCGCGCGGCGAGGTCGGCCAGCGGCCGGGGCTGCGGGTGGAAGACGTCGACGGTGGCGCGGATGTGGTCGGGCGCGCGCACCAGCGTGGCGTGTCCGCCGGCGAAGCCCATGGCGGCGCGCAGGGTGCGCGCGTCGGCCGTCGCCGCGGTCGCCAGCCAGATCAGGCCGCCACCCCAGTCGAAATAGAACTCTGCCTCGCCACCCAGCGCCATGACGATCTCCTCCGCCACCCGGGCACCCGTGGCGGGCGGCACCGACAGCTTCCAGATCAGCCGCTCGGACGGCTGGGCCAGCAGCGTCACGTCGCGGACCTCGCGCCACAGCGTCAGCGACTCGTCGCGCTCCAGCACCGCGTCGGCGCCAAGCTCCTCGCGCAACGCCGCGACGCGCGCCGCCACCGACGGGCCGAAGCCCTCCAGCCGCACCGCCGTGACGCCCGTGTGCGCGCCGGCCACCGCCTTGACCGCCGAGCGGCCGGCCACCGGCCCCGGCAGGTGCGCGGCGCCCGACACCTCGTGCGGGCTCTGCAGCGCGCGGGTCAGCGCGCGCAGGGCGTCCGCGTCGTCGCGGCCGGCGAGGATCAGCGTGCGTGTGTCCTCAGGCGCCGGCAACACCTTCACCGTCACCTCGGTCAGCGCCGTCAGCGTGCCCATGGAGCCGGCCATCAGCTTCGGTACGTCGTAGCCGGTGACGTTCTTCACCACCTTGCCGCCGGCCCGGAACACCTCGCCGCGCCCCGACACCGCCTCGAAGCCCAGGAAGTGGTCGCGCGCGGAACCGGCCTGGATGCGCCTTGGACCCGCCAGCGCGCTGGCCAGCAGCCCGCCCAGGGTGCCGCCGCCCGGCGCTTGGCCGAACAGCGGACCCAGGTCCTGCGGCTCGAAGGCGAGGTGCTGGTGGCGTTCCGCCAGCATCGGCAGGATCGTGGACAGCGGCGTGCCGGCCTGCACGGTCAGCACCAGCTCGTCCGGTTCATAGGCGACGACGCCCGACAGGGCGGAGAGGTCGAGCGCGTAGCCCGCCTGCACCGGCCGCCCCAGGCCGCGCTTGCTGCCCTGCCCCAGCAGTTCCAGCGGCTCCCCGGCGCTCAGCGCCCAGGTGACGGTGTCGGCGAGCTGCGCCGGCGTGTCCGGCTTGAAGGTGGTGATGCTCACGGACGGCCCCCTCAGAACCGCGGGATGTCGGGGAACGGCAGCTTGCCGGCGGAAACGTGCAGGCGGCCCAGTTCGGCGCAACGGTGCAGCTCCGGGAACACCTTGCCGGGGTTCAGCAGGCCGTCGGGGTCGAAGGCGCACTTCAGGCGCTGCTGCTGCTTCAGGTCGGTGTCGGTGAACTGGTGCACCATCAGGTCGCGCTTCTCCACCCCCACCCCGTGCTCGCCGGTCAGCACGCCGCCGACCTCGACGCACAGCTTCAGGATGTCGGCGCCGAACGCCTCCGCCGCCTCCAGTTCGCCGGGCTTGTTGGCGTCGAACAGGATCAGCGGGTGCAGGTTGCCGTCCCCGGCGTGGAAGACGTTGGCGACGCGCAGCCCGTACTTCGCCGACATCTCCGTCATGCGCTGCAGCACCAGCGGCAGCGCCTTGCGCGGGATGGTGCCGTCCATGCACAGGTAGTCGGGGCTGATGCGGCCCACCGCCGGGAAGGCCGCCTTGCGGCCGGCCCAGAACACCAGCCGCTCCTCCTCGCTGTTGGAGATGCGGGCGTAGACGGCGCCCTTCCCCTTGGCGATCGCGTCGACCCGCTCGATCAGGTGGTCCACCTCGGCCGGCGGGCCGTCCAGTTCGACGATCAGCAGCGCCTCGACGTCCAGCGGGTAGTCGGCGTGCACGAAATCCTCGGCGGCGTGGATGGCCGGGCGGTCCATCATCTCCATGCCGCCGGGGATGATGCCGGCGGCGATGATGGCGGCCACGCAGTCGCCCGCCTGCTCGTTGGTGGGAAAGCCCAGCAGAACGGCGCGCGCGGTGGCCGGCTTCTTCAGGATGCGCACGGTCACCTCGGTGACCACGCCCAAGAGGCCTTCGGACCCGGTGATGATCCCCATCAGGTCGTAGCCGCCGGCGTCCAGGTGCTTGCCGCCGAATCGCACGACGGTGCCGTCCATCAGCACCATCTCCACGCCCAGCACGTTGTTGGTGGTCAGCCCGTACTTCAGGCAATGCACGCCGCCGGAGTTCTCGGCCACGTTGCCGCCGATGGTGCAGGCGATCTGGCTGGACGGGTCGGGCGCGTAGTAGAAGCCCTCGTGCGCCACGGCGGTGGAGATGCCCAGGTTGGTGACGCCCGGCTGCGCGACCACGCAGCGGTTGTCGTAGTCGATCTCCAGGATCCGGTTGAACTTGCCCAGCCCCAGCAGCACGCCGTCGGCCAGCGGCAGGGCGCCGCCGGACAGCGAGGTCCCGGCGCCGCGCGGCACCACCTTGACGCCCATCGCCTTGCAGGTCTTGAGCACCTCACTCACCTGCTGCGTCGTGCTGGGCAGGACGACGACGAGCGGCGGCTGGCGGTAGGCGGTCACCCCGTCGCTCTCGTACGCGCGCAGTTCCGATTCGTCGACGATGACGCCTTCGCCGGGCACGATGGCGCGCAGGCGTTCGATGATCTCGCGGCGACGGGAAATGACGCCGCTGTCGGGCGTGGGCATCTTCATGCCGACTCGCTCCTCCCCCAGGGACCGCCCTCGACCCGGGGCGTTCTGGGGTTAAGCGGTATCACCACGCCGCCTTGCGGGCAAGTGGTATTACCAATCATCCGGGATTGGCGGACCCGTGACAATGCAGGACGTGAAAAAGCGAAAACCGCGCCGGAAGACCGGCGCGGCCGAACAAGCCCTGCGACGTGGCGCGGCCGGACGAACCGGCCGCCGGCCGACTCAGCCCTGGCGGGCCTTGAAGCGCGGGTTCTGCTTGTTGATGACGTAGACCCGGCCCTTGCGGCGGATCACGCGGCAGGCCTTGTGGCGCGTCTTCATCGACTTGAGGGAGTTCACGATCTTCATGGCAGCAATTCCTGGTGCAGGTCGGCGGCGTGTTCGTTAGGGCGCGGACCATAGTGGCGCGGTTGCGGCCTGTCAACCCAAAGCGGCGCGGCCGGGTGCCCCGCGCGGATCAGGGGAGCGCGGGCGCCTGGGCGGCTCCGGGAACGGCCCTGGCAAGGGGGCCGGCGAGGGGAACGGTGAGCAGGAACATGGCCCCGCCGCCCGGCCGCGGGCGGTATTCGGCGGTTCCGCCGTGCAGCTGGGCGATCGTCCTGACGAGGTGCAGACCGATTCCCGTGCCGGGGGCGCCGCCGTTCCCGGTGCCGCGGAAGTACTTCTCGAAGATTCGCTCGGCCTCGTCGGCGGGAACGCCCGGCCCGCGGTCGGCCACCGTGAAGACGATGGAGCCGCCGTCGCGCCGCGCCGCCACCTCGATCGTGCCGCCCTCGTGGGCATAGCGGCGGGCGTTGTCGACCAGCGCATCCAGCGCGATTCCCAGCAGCTTCGGGTCGGCGACCGCCTCCGTCGGCAAGTCGCGGGAGTCGACGGCCAGGGGATCGCCGCCGTTGCCGCGGTGCCGCTCGGCCACGCGTTCGATCAGCTTGGCCGGGGCGAACGGCACGAGGTTGGCCGAAAGCCGCTCGTCCCGCTCGCCGGTCAGGCAGGTTTCGATCAGGTCGACGACGCGGCGCACCGATTGGCGGATGACCGTGATCCGGCTGCCGATCTCCTCCCGCCCCACGTCCACCAGCCGTTCCAGGACCTGTGCCGCGCTGTCGATGACGGCCAGCGGGGTCTTGAACTCGTGCGTCGCCATGTCGAGGAAGGTGCGCAGGTGCTGGCGCAGCCGCTGTTCCTCGGCCAGCGCGCGTTCCAGTTCGCGGGTGCGCTCCGCCACCCGCTCCTCCAGCCGGCCGTTGGCGTCCCGCAGGGCGCGGGCGAGGCGCCCGCGCTGGACGTATAGGACGAGGATGAGGGCAAGCGCCACGCTCAGCACGCCGATGAACGTCAGCGCCCCCACCGTTTCGCGGAAATAGGTCTCGAACAGGGACGGCCGGCGGAAGCGGACGTCCGCGTCGGGCGGCAGCGTGCCTTCGTCGATGCCCCAGCGGCGCAGCTGCCGCCAATCGACGACCGCCCGCGTGGAGTAGGGACGCTCGCCCGCCGCCGCAGCGGCCGGGCTCCCGGCCAGCAGGTTCATGGCCGCGCGGATCGCAACGCGTCCGGCGACGCGCGGGTCGTTGACGTAGCCGCCGATGACGCCGGTGCCAATGCTGTCCTCGAACAGCACGTAGACCGGGGCGGCGGACGCCTTCGCCACGCGGGCCGCCACGGCGTCGGGTCGCACGTGCCGCCCGGCGCCGTCGATGGACACGTGGGTGTAGAGGACGATGGAGTCGCGCGGCAGCGTCGCCAGCGCGCCGTCCAGCTCCTCCAGGCGGAAGTCGTGAAGATGCTCGACCCGGACGGCGCGGTCCGGCCGTTCGGCGAAGGCCGCCCGGATGACGCCGGCCAGATGATGGGACAGCGGGCTGTCGTCGGAGACGATGACCGCCTTGCGCGCATCGGGCCAGTGGGACAGCGCCATGTCCACCGTCTGGTGGATGTGCGGGCCCGTGGTCACCCGCACGGTCACGCTCCGGGCGGCATCCCCCAGGCTGTTGAAGTTGGGTACGATCCCGACCAGCGGCGCGCCCCCGAAGACGCGCGCCCCATGTTCGGCGGCGAAGCGGATGGCGGGGGGACCGTCGGCGATGATCACTTTGGGCGGGGCACCCCGGTACTTCGTCGCCAGGAACGCCGCCCATTCCTCGTCGCTGGGCGTTTCGGACAACCGGGCGCGGTTCAGGAACTCGAAGTCGAGGTTGACGGTCTTCCCGGCTGCGGTCAGCTCGTCGTCGATGGCGCCGGACATCGCCTCCGTCCAGCGGATGGTCGGCCCCGTGGACGACAGGAACAGGACGTTGTCGCCGGTCGCCCGGTCGGGCACCCAACCGTCCGCCGACGCGGTGCCCGGACCGGTCGCCAGGACAGCCCCCAGAACAGTGAGCGCAACGGCGGCCGGCCGCCATGCCGCCGTCATGCGGCGCGGAATGCGAGGCGTCATGAAGGGCAAGTCATGAAGGGCAACAGGGGGGATTCGCTCACTCCGGCGGCTTCAGCGCGTAGAAGCGGTAGCAGCGTAGGCCGCCTTCCAGGGCGCCGACGCGGCGCACCCACAGCTCCACCTCGTCCATCACGGCCAGCTTGGTGGCGTGGTCCATGGAGTGCTGCTCCAGGTACTGCACGAAAGCCTGGATGGCGGTGAGGGTCAGGTGGCGGTGGGTGTCGGTGATGTCCTCGGCGATGCGCAGGTCCAGGTTGCGCTGGGCGAAGCCGTTCTGCATCTGCTCCAGCGTCCACAGGTGCGGTTCCTGCGGCTCCTTGGCGGCCCAGCCCTTCAGCCCGGCCGGGTCGGTGCCCGGCGTGACGATGTAGTCGGTCATCAGGATGTGGCCGCGCGGCTTCAGGGCCATCTCGATGCCGTCGAACATCTGGTCCTTGTCGCGCAGGGTGAACATCCCCTCCTTGTAGACGATGGCGTCCACGCGCTTGGGCCAGGTGAAATGCTCGGGATCGTAGGTCTCGATGGGCGCCTTCTTCTCCAGCCCTTCCTGGAAGGAGCGCTGCATCCCCTCCTTGGCCAGCAGTTCCGACGCCTCCAGCCCGGTCACCCAGCAGCCGTACTTCGACGCCATGGTGCGGCTCGTCCCGCCCAGGCCGGCGGACAGGTCCAGCACGCTCATGGCCGGGTTCAGGCCCATCGGCTTGACGAGGTAGGGGACATGGTCCGAACCGCCCGGCGTGTTGAAGCCGCGGCCCCACAGCTTTTCGGCCACCTCGATGCGGGTGGCGGTCCACAAGGGCTTGCCCCAGCGATTCATGCCGGGATCGGGCGCCTTGTGCGTCGGCTGGGGGGCGTGCTCCTCCTCGCCCTTCCCGCGCTTGCGGCCGGACAGGTCATAGCCTTCCCACCAGGCCTGGAAGCGCGTCTTCAGGCTGAGGTGCGGGGCTTCCCCCGGATCCTTCTTCTCGCTCATCGCCGCACGCGCCCGTCCTTCGGTCGGACCTTCCGGCCTACGCCGGTATTCCGGCAAGCATGCTGCCCCGCCCTGGTTAAGCTCCCGTTAATCGTTATCGCCGATCCGCAGGACGTCGGCGGAGGCCATGCGTGTGCCGGCGCGCAGCACGGCGGTGCAGGCGGCGGGCAGGCGCGGGCTGGGCGGGCGGGCCTTCTCGGGCGGGATCTCGCGCGCCGGCACGGCCTTGCGCAGCCACGACTCCAGCTCCTCGCCGCAGCCGTCACCGGGCGGCAGCTCGGGCTGCGGCTCGCACTGCGGGCTGCCGGGCGGGCAGTCCAGGCGGACGTGCATGTGGCCGTCATGCCCGTGCCAGGGGCGCACCTTGTTCAGCCACGCGCGGTCGGGCCAGTTGCGCTCGCACAGCGCCGCCTTGATGGCCGGGTTGACGAAGATGCGGTTCACCCGCGGGTCGCTGGCGGCGATGCGGACCATCTCCGACTGCTTGGCCGACCACTGCGGCGTCACCTGCTCGCGGTCGTAGTCGACGTACTTGATCTCGTCCAGGCTTTCGCGGGCGTTGCGGCCCATGGGCGGCAGGTCGAGGCGCAGCCAGACGTCGGCGTCCAGCCCGCTCTGGTGGCTGGCGTGGCCGAAGCGCATGGGGCCGCCGCGCGGCTGCGCCATGTCGGCGATCAGCGCGGTGCCCAGGCCCGCCCCCGCCACCTTGCGCCCGAAGTCGCGCAGGTAGTCGACCAGCACGGGATGGCCGTAGTTGCGGTGGCGCGACAGGCGGATGACCTGATAGCCCGTCCCCTCGCCCGCCAGCGGCACGCCGCCGGCAAGGCAGCCCGACGCGTAGCCGCCGATGGCCTGCGCCGGCCCGCCGGACGGGCCGCTCGCGGTGCTCCAGGCGATGGGGCTGGGTCCCGGCGGCGCCTTGTCCTTGCGCGCCTTGGTGGCGGCGTCCGCCCCCGCGGCCGTCCCCATCACCGTCAGGGCCATAGCCCCCGCCACCGCCACGCCGAACAGCCCGCGCCGCATCATCCGACCCCCACCGCGCCCGATGCCGGTCATTTAACCCTGACGTTCGTTAAGGAATGGTAGCGCGCGCAAGGGTGGAATCGGCGCAGCTCGTTCGTCCATTGGAACCCCAGTCAATCGAGGGTCTGGCGGTAGCGCTTGAGGGCTACCACGGTAACGACGACCAGAAAAGCCGCCAGCGGCCAGATCTCGCCCATGATGTCCGCCAGTCCCGAGCCTTTAAGCAAAATGCCGCGCACGATGCGCAGAAAGTGGGTGAGCGGCAGAACCTCGCCGATCGCCTGCGCCCATTCCGGCATACCACGGAATGGAAACATGAAGCCGGACAGAAGCATGGACGGCAGGAAGAAGAAGAACGACATCTGCATCGCCTGCAGCTGATTCTTCGCCACCGTGGAGAAGGTGAAGCCCACCGCCAAGTTGGCGGCGATGAACAGGATCATCACCACCGACAAGAGGAGCAGGCTGCCGACGATGGGCACGCCGAACAGCAGCTTCGCCGACAGCACGATGATCACCACCTGCACGTAGCCGACGAGGATGAAGGGGATGATCTTGCCCAGCATCACCTCGAACGGGCGCACGGGCATGGCCAGCAGGTTCTCCATGGTGCCGCGCTCGCGCTCCCGCGTCACGGCCAGTGCCGTCATCATCACCATGGTCATGGTCAGGATGGTGCCCATCAGCCCCGGCACCACGTTGTACTGCGTCAGCCCCTCCGGGTTGTAGCGGCGGTGGATGCGCAGCTCGACCGGATCGGGCGTCGCGCGCAGGTGGGCCAGCGGCCCGGTCAGTTCGGGGTCCAGCGCCTGGCGGGCGATGGTGGTGAGCGCCGCCAGCGCGTTGGAGGTGGCCGCCGGGTCGGTGGCGTCCGCCTCCACCAGCAGCACCGGCCGCCCGCCGCGCTGCAGGTCGCGGGCGAAGCCCGGCGGGATGGTGACGGCGAACTGCACCGCACCGGTCGCCAGCATCTCGTCCAGCTCCGCCTCGCTGCCGGCGCTGCGCGCGACGTCGAAGTAGCGCGAGTTGACCATGGCGGCGACGATGGCGCGCGAGAAGGCGCTCTCGTCGGCGGCCAGCACGGCGGTCGGCAGCCGCTTGGGGTCGGAATTGATGGCGTAGCCGAACAGCACCAGCTGCATGATCGGCACGCCGACCATCATGGCGAAGGTCAGCCGGTCGCGCCGCATCTGGATGAACTCCTTGACCATCACGGCCAGGAAGCGGCGGAAGGAAAAGCGGCCCGTCATCGGAAGTTGTCCGTGCTGCGGTTCATCAAATGAATGAACACGTCCTCCAGCGTCGGCCCGGTCGGCTCCACGCGCACGTCCGCGCGCTCCGCCCACGGCGCCAGCGCCGCGTCCAGGGCCGCGCGGTCGGTGCCGCTGACGTGCAGGCGGGTGCCGAAGGCGGCGACCATCTCGACACCCGGCCGACCCTCCAGCTCCGCCGCCACGCGGCCCAGGTGCGGGGCGGACACGGCCACCGTGTGCAGGCCGGAACCCGCCACCACCTCGTCCACCGTGCCGTGCGTCATCAGCTTGCCGTAGGCGAGGTAGGCGATCCGGTGGCAGCGCTCCGCCTCGTCCATGTAGTGGGTGCTGACCAGCACGGTCAGGCCGGTTTCGGCCAGCGCGTGGATCTCGTCCCAGAACTCGCGCCGCGCCTTGGGGTCCACGCCGGCCGTCGGCTCGTCGAGCAGCAGCAGCTTCGGCTCGTGCAGGATGCAGGCGGCCAGGGCGAGGCGCTGCTTCCAGCCGCCCGACAGCTCCCCCGCCAGCTGTGCCTGCCGCTCGGCGAGGCCGAGGCGGTCGAGCGCGTCGCCCACCCGCCGCCTGCGGTCGGGCAGGCCGTACATGCGGGCGACGAAGTCCAGGTTCTCGCGGATGCTCAGGTCTTCCCAGAAGCTGAACTTCTGCGTCATGTAGCCGACCTGCCGCTTGATGGCCGCACTCTGCGTGCGGATGTCGAGGCCGAGGCACGTCCCCTCCCCCGCATCGGGGGTGAGCAGGCCGCACAGCATGCGGATGGTCGTCGTCTTGCCGCTGCCGTTGGGGCCGAGGAAGCCGTAGATCTCTCCGCGCTCCACGCGGATGGAGAAGCCGTCCACCACCGTCTTCTTGCCGAACCGCTTGACGAGGCCGCGCACGTCGATGACGGGATCGGAACCGGCGGCCGTGTCCGTCATCGCGGCAGCTCCACATCCACCGGCAGTCCCGGATTGAGGCGGGCCGGCCCCTCCGGCGCCGCCTCGATGCGGAAGACCAGCTTGGCCCGGCTCTGCACGCTGTAGATCACCGGCGGCGTGTATTCCGCGCGCGGGCTGACGTAGCGCACGCGCGCCACAAGGTCCGCCGGGCAGCCGTCGCAGCGAAGGCGCAGCGCGTCGCCCGGCCGGATGCCGCTCATCAGCGGCTCCGGCACATAGGCGATCACCTTCACCCGCCCCGGCGGCAGCAGCGACACGATGGGGGAGCCGGCCGGCACCCATTCGCCGGGGTTGTACAGCGTGTCCTCCACCAGCGCGTCCTCCGGCGCCGCGGGCGCCATGTCGGCCAGCCGCTGCTCCTGCTGCGCCAGCGCCGCGGCGGCCATGGCCACGGCGTCCTCGGCAGCGCGCAGCTGGTCGGGCCGGGCCGGCAGGTTGCTCACCGCCAGCTGCGCCGTCAGCTCGGCCAGCCGGGCGCGGTCGCGCTCGAACGCGCTGCGCGCCGCGTCCAGCTTGTCGGGGGAGGTCACGCGGCGGGCGACCAGCGCCTCCTGCCGCTTCAGCTCGGCGTGCGAGTAGGCCAGCGCCGCCTCCGCCTGCGCCTGCTGCGCGGCGACCACCGCCAGTTCCTCCGGCCGCTTGCCCTTGGTCAGGTCGGCCAACTGCGCGCGCGCCTGCGCCAGCGCCGCCGCCAGCCGCTCGCGCTCCGCTTTCGCGGCGGTCAGGTCCATGGCGAACAGCGGCTCGCCACGCGTCACCGTCCGGCCGCGCGCCACGGACAGCGTCTGCAGCGTGCCGGCCACCGGCGGCGCGATGCGCAGGTATTCCCCCTCAACATAGCCCTGCGCCACGCGCACCTCCGGCGCGGCGCCGAAACCCAGCATCACGGCCAGCGCGGCCAGCGTGTCGGCGAACCAGCTCATGACGCGCCTCCCTCCGGCGCCAGCGCGCGCCGCAGATGGTCGATGTGCGTGCGCATCAGCCCCTCCGCGTCCAGCGGCCCGCCCGCCACTGGTTCGAAGGAGGTGCGCCACAGCGCCACCATCAGCATGGGCGCCACGACGAGGCGCACCGTGTGGCCCACGTCCATGGCGCGGAACTCGCCGCGCGCCACGCCGCGCTCCAGCACCGCGCCGATCACGCGGAAGGCGCGGGCGATGACCGTCTCGTAATAGAAGCGCGCCAGTTCGGGGAAGTTGCCGGCCTCGGCGATCATCAGCTTCGGAATGGCGCCGACGCGCGTCGCCATCACCTTGCCGGCGATGCCCAGCAGCAGCCGCTCCAGGATCTCCATGGAGGTGCCGGGGAACTCCGCCAGCAGCCGTTCCGCCATCTCCAGGTTGGGCAGGATGGCCGAGCGGACCACCGCCTTGAACAGCTCCTCCTTATTCGGGAAGTAGAGGTAGAGCGTGCCCTTGCTCACCCCCGCGCGGGCGGCCACGTCCTCCAGCCGGGTGGCGGCGAAGCCGCGTTCGGCGAAGACGTCCAGCGCGGCGTCAACGATTTCCTGCGGGCGCGCCTCCTTGCGGCGGCGCCAGCGTGGCAACGGCGTGTCGGATGGATCGGAGGACGGGCCCGCGGCCATGGCACGCTCCTTTTTCTGACTGACCGGTCAGTTATTAACACGAAACCCCCGTCGGCGGCAATGGTTTTCCGCCGACCGCTTCTGCACAAAGAGGCGGCACAGTGATGCTGCAAAAGGCACTTGTTGAAGTATTCGCGTGCACCCGGCAAAAGCACTTGCGTTACGGCGCAAGCTCTCCAACACTACGCCCATCCGCCCCCCCCGCCACGGAGAGGGCACCATCCGGATCCCGGACCGGCCTTGCGGCCACAAACAGGGACCAGAGCACGGCGGATACTCAAGGAGGAAAAGCGACAGGCCGGTGCAGGGGCGCACAAGCGCATCCGGCATCAGGGTTGCATGGGCACGGTTGCTGAAGGAAGGGGACCACAGGACATGGCTGGGCGCCACCCCACGTCGAATCTGGAACTGCTGGCCATCTACGAGGTGAGCAAGATCCTCGGGTCGTCGCTCGACCTGCAGCAGACGCTGCGCGAGGTTCTGCGCCTTCTGTCCTATCAGCTGCAAATGCACCGCGGCCGCGTGTTCCTGCTGGGCGACGACAACGTGCTGCGCATGGTCGCCGCCAACGGCCTGACGCCCGACCAGATCGGCCAGGCCGAGTTCCGCGAGGGCGAGGGCATCATCGGCCGCATCCTGAAGACCGGCATGCCCGCCGTCATCGACAACCTTGCCGAGGAGCCGCTGTTCCTCAACCGCACCAGCGGGCGGGAGGATTTGGACGAGGTGGTGGCCTCCCTGGTCGGCGTGCCGATCAAGGTGGCGGGCACCATCATCGGCGTGCTGACCATCGACCGCATCAGCGACGAAGGGCCGACCACCCACTTCGGCAACGACGTGCGCTTCCTCACCATGGTCGCCAACCTCATCGGCCAGACTGTGCGCCTGCACCGCACGGTGGCGGAGGAGCGGCGCTACATGATGCGCGAGACCTTCCGCCTGCAGAAGGAGCTGAAGCAGCCGGAACCCATCGCCGACATCGTCTGCACCAGCCCCAACATGGCCGAGGTGCTGGCCCAGGTGCACCGCGTGGCGCCCTTCAAGTCGACCGTGCTGATCCGCGGCGAGAGCGGCACCGGCAAGGAGCTGATCGCCCGCGCCATACACAACCTGTCGCCCCGCAAGGACAACCCTTTCATCCGCGTCAACTGCGCCGCCCTGCCGGAAACGCTGCTGGAGTCCGAGCTGTTCGGCCACGAGAAGGGATCCTTCACCGGCGCCCAGAAGGACCATAAGGGCCGGTTCGAGCTGGCGTCGGGCGGCACCCTGTTCCTGGACGAGATCGGCGACATCTCACCCAACTTCCAGGCCAAGCTGCTGCGCGTCCTCCAGGAGCAGGAGTTCGAGCGGGTCGGCGGGTCGAAGACCATCAAGACCGACGTCCGCCTGATCTGCGCCACCAACCTGAACCTGGAAGAGGCGGTCGGGCACGGCAAGTTCCGCGCCGACCTCTACTTCCGCATCAACGTGGTCAGCATCTTCCTGCCGCCCCTGCGCGAACGCCGCGGCGACGTCGAGCCGCTGGCCCGCCACTTCGTCGCCAAGTTCAACAAGGACAATGGGCTGAGCCTCGCCCTGTCCGACGACGCGCTCGACGTGCTGAACCGCTGCCCGTGGCCCGGCAACGTGCGCGAACTGGAGAACTGCGTAGAGCGCGCGGCGACGCAGAGCCGTGACGGCGTGATCCGCGGCTCCGACCTCAGCTGCGCGCTGAACCTCTGCAACTCCTCGATCCTCTTCCAGTACCAGACGGCCGGCACGTCGGTGGGCGGGCTGGCCCCGGCGGTGTCGAACCGCCCCACCGCCTTGGCCTCGCCGCCCAAGCTGCCGCCGATCCTGCCGGCCTCGGGGGCCGCGTCCGCCTGCTCGTCGTGCGCCGCGGCACCGCCGCAGCCGCCCGTGGCGGCGGCCCCGCCGCCCTCACCCGTGCCGATGCCGGCACCGCCGACGCCGGCCCACTCCGCCCCCGCCCACGCGGATGCGGAGCCCGCCGGCCACGGCGGCGACGTGATGCTGGACGAACCGGACTCCGGCCCGCTGCGCGACCGGCTGATCTGGGCCATGGAGCGCACCGGCTGGGTCCAGGCCAAGGCCGCCCGCCTGCTCGGCATGACCACGCGCCAGGTGAGCTACGCCCTGCGCAAATACAACATAGAGATCAAACGGTTCTGAGTTCGGCTCCCCGGTGGCTTCCGGCTGCGGAGGGGTTTGGGATCACGAAGCAACGAAGACGACAAAGGACACAAAGAGGTACCGGCCTGATCGCCGGCGCGCCGCCATGGCAGGGCTTCTTTGTGTCCTTCATGATCTTTGTTGCTTCGTGATCCCAAGCCCCGGCATTGCCGACGCCGCTCGGGGTGACCGCACATAGCCGAATGTGGTATGAACGAACGGGCGGCTGCGGCCGGGCCGCCCCTTCCCCACCGGCCGACGCGGCGCGCACCTGATGGAAAAGCCCCTCGCCGTCCTGTTCGTCGACATCGCGGACTCGACGCAGCTCTACGAGCGGATCGGCAACGTCCGCGCGGCGGCGCTGGCCGAGGCGACGCTGCTGCACCTGCGCCGGTGCATCGAACAGAGCGCCGGCTGGGTGGTGAAGATGTTGGGCGACGGGCTGCTGGCCGCCTTCCCCACCGCCGACGACGCCTGCCGGGCCACCAGCACCATGATGGAATGCCAGGCGAACTTCGGCCTCCAGCTGCGCATCGGCCTCAACTACGGCAACGTCGTGCAGGGCACCGGCGACCTCTACGGCGACGCCTGCAACGTCGCGGCGCGGGTCGAGGCGCTGGCCCGCCCCGGCGAGGTCCTGGCGACGGAGGATTTCGTCCAACGCCTGTCGGCCGACCTGCGCCGACGCACCAAGCTGTTGAGCAACGTCGCGGTGAAGGGCAAGACCGCGCCGGTGCGCATCCACGAGGTGCGCAGCCACGACGTCGCCGACGACGCCGTCGATAGCACGACCGTCGCTTTCTCATTAAGCGACATGAAGGCCCAGGCGACCGGCACGCTGACCCTGCACCTGATCTACCAGCAGCGCCGCATCACGCTGAACCGCCACAACCCGCGCCTCTCCGTTGGGCGGGATGAGGCGAGCGGCCTGCGCGTGCTGTCGCGCCAGTGCTCGCGCCAGCACGGCCTGTTCGACTTCAGCCGCGAGAGCTTCATCGTCACCGACCATTCCACCAACGGCACCTTCGTGCGCCCGGGGGAGTCGCCGCCCATGGTGCTGCGCCGCGATTCCGCCAAGCTGGTCGGCAGCGGCCTGATCGGCTTCGGCGCCATCCCGCAGGACGAAGCGCAGGATCACGTCGCCGCCTTCCGCGTCGAGCTGGCGTAGGCGCGCTATCGCCGCCAGAATGGCTTGGCGCTTTCCCGCTCCGCGTCTTCGCGGGAAAGGCCGAGGTCGCGCAGCAGGTGGTCATCCAGCGCCGCCAGCGCCCGCCGCTGCCGCCGGCGCCCGATCCAGGCCGCCAGAAGCCCCAACACCCCGCCCCGTTCCCACCGCGCGGCCCGCTCCGGGCGGCGCGGGCTGACCGACGACGTTCCGTACACGACACACTCCATTTTCGTGGGGCCCATTTTTGTGGGGCCTTTTGTCGGGTTGTGTCCACGCAGGTTGCCGCCCGCCTGTCCATAAGGCAAATTTGGTTTTCTGGCACATGCCATAAGCATTCCTTTGAGATGCCTCCATGCGCAGCCTGAACCCCGACCAGCTCCGCACCTTCCTCACGGTGGTCGACCTCGGCAGCTTCTCGGCCGCCGCGCGGCGGCTCAACCTCACGCAGCCGGCGGTCAGCCTGCAGCTGCGGGAGCTGGAGGCGCGCCTGGGCGTGCCGCTGCTCGACCGCATGGGGCGGCGCATGGTGCCGACGCCGGCCGGCGAGACGCTGGTCGTCCACGCCCGCCGCATCACCGCGGAGATCGACGCCGCACTGGAGGCGATCCGCCGCCACCGCGACGGCGCGCTGGGCCGCGTGCGCCTGGGCTCGGGCGCGTCCATCGCCGCCTACCTGCTGCCGCGCGTGCTGAAAACGCTGCGCGACCGCCGTCCGGACCTGGAGGTCGTGGTCCGCGTCGGCACCGCCGACACCATCGTGCGCGGCCTGCTGGCCGGCGACTTCGACCTCGCCGTCCTCACCCTGCCGGTGGACGAGCGCGGCCTTACCGTGGAGCCGCTGCGCACCGACCCGCTGGTCGCCGTCTTCCCGGCCGGCGCGGACGTGCCCGACGCGGTGACGCCCGCCGACCTCGCGCGCTTCCCCCTCATCCTCGACGAGCGGCCGACGCGCCAGCGCGCCCACACGCTGGCCTGGCTGCAGAGCGGCGGGATCACGGCACATGCCGTCATGGAGCTGGGCAGCAACGACGCGGTGCGCGCCATGGTGGCGGCCGGGATGGGGGCGTCGGTCATGACGGCGGACACCGTCGCCGACCTGGGCGCGCGCGTGGTGACCCGCCCGCTGGACCCGCCGGTGCTGCGCCGGATCGCCATCGGCCAGCGGCACGGCCAACCCGACGATCCCGCCCTGCGCCTGCTCCGCGAGGCGCTGCGCACGCTCGCAACGTCCTGATTCCCTTGTCATGTCCCCGACAGATTCGGGGCTTTGTCGCATAGCCGACAGGGGGACGCCGCCCCGACAATCACCGCAACCCGTTGAAAATAAACGCAATCACTAACTGGCATGCGCCTTGCTCAATCCCGTTCGACCGACGCACGCTGGAAGGAGTGGGTGATGGGCAACGTGATCAAGCTGGACGGCATTCTTGGGGTGGGTGAGCTGAAGGCGGCCACCGACGCGCCGTCGGCATCGGGCTGCACCTCCTCGGCCTGCGGCTCCTCCGACGGACCGGCCGACATGGCGCCGGAGGTGTGGGAGAAGGTCAAGAACCACCCGTGCTACAGCGAAGAGGCGCACCACTACTTCGCCCGCATGCACGTCGCCGTGGCGCCGGCCTGCAACATCCAGTGCAACTACTGCAACCGCAAGTACGACTGTTCGAACGAGAGCCGCCCCGGCGTGGTGTCGGAGAAGCTGACGCCCGAGCAGGCCGTGAAGAAGGTGCTGGCGGTGGCGCAGGAGATCCCGCAGCTCTCCGTCATCGGCATCGCCGGCCCCGGCGATTCCCTGGCCGCCGGCGGCAAGAACAGCTTCGCCACGTTCGAGATGCTGTCCAAGCTGGCGCCCGACCTGAAGCTGTGCATCTCCACCAACGGCCTGGCCCTGCCCGACCACGTGGAGCGGCTGAAGAACTACAACGTCGACCACGTGACGATCACCATCAACATGGTCGACCCGGAGGTGGGCGAGCGGATCTACCCCTGGATCTTCCACAACCACAAGCGCTGGACCGGCCGCGACGCCGCCAAGATCCTGCACGAGCGGCAGATGCTGGGCCTGGAGATGCTGACCTCGGCCGGTATCCTGGCCAAGATCAACTCGGTCATGATCCCCGGCATCAACGACGAGCACCTGATGGAGGTGAACGCGCAGGTGAAGAAGCGCGGCGCCTTCCTGCACAACATCATGCCGCTGATCTCCGACCCGGCGCACGGCACCCACTTCGGCCTGACCGGCCAGCGCGGCCCCACCGCGCAGGAGCTGAAGGTCCTGCAGGACAAGTGCGAGGGCGGGGCCAAGCTGATGCGCCACTGCCGCCAGTGCCGCGCCGACGCCGTCGGCCTGCTGGGCGAGGACCGCGGCGACGAGTTCACCATCGACCGCATCGAGGCGATGGAGGTGACGACCGACGACGCCGTCCGCAAGACCTACCGCGAGCACGTCGAATCCGAGCGCGCCAAGCGCGCCGAATCGAAGGAAGCGGCGCGCGCCGAGGTGGCCGGGACGGTCAGCACCGAGGTGAAGCCGATCCTCGTCGCCGTCGCCACCAAGGGCGGCGAGCGCATCAACGAGCATTTCGGCCACGCCAAGGAATTTCAGATCTACGAGGTCGGCCACGCCGGCGCCAAGTTCGTCGGCCACCGCCGGGTCGAGCAGTACTGCGAGGGCGGTGCGGGCGACGACGACGCGCTGTCCACTGTCCTGGCGGCCATCAACGACTGCGCGGCGGTGTTCGTCGCCAAGATCGGCGGCTGCCCGAAGAAGACCCTGGAAGCGGCGGGCATCGAGCCGGTTGATTCCTATGCCTTCGAATACATCGAAGAGTCGGCATTGACCTACTTCAAGGCGTACGCCGAGCGGGTGTCGCAAGGTCTGGCCCCGAACGGGGTGACCCGCGACGCCGTGATCCGCCCGGCCGAGCCGGCGGCGTTGCGCGCGTAACCCTTTTTCGTCCACCGGCCCCGGCGCGGGCCAACACACAGCCCAACACACAGCAAGGAGCGAGTCCCATGGCTTACAAGATCAAGTCCGCCGAGTGCACCGTGTGCGGCGCCTGCGAGGCCGAGTGCCCGAACCTGGCCATCAGCCTGAAGAAGGGCACCTACATCATCGACCCGGCCAAGTGCACGGAATGCGAAGGCCAGTTCGACAGCCCGCAGTGCGCCTCGGTGTGCCCGGCCGACTGCTGCGTGCCCGCCTGAATGCCGGCCGTGCGATCCCCCTTCGCACGGCCCACGGCTGGCGGATCGGCGATCCGCTGAGAGCCGGGGTGAGGGGGCCGCGGTCTGGTACGCCGCGCCCTGCATGTCCTCCTCACCCCGACCCTCTCTTCCTTCCCTTCTGCCCCCTTCCCTTCTGCGATGAGGCAAGTCCATGCTGGCGGAGCTGGACGAAAGCTGGATCGAACGCCGTTACTACGGCGGCGACCTGCCCGCGGAAGCGGAACGGTGCCTGCATCTGGCCGCCGCCAGCTATGCCGACACCGGCGCGGCGGCCGCACACCTCGCCCGCGCGGCCGAGTTGGCCCCCGGCCACCGCCTCGTCGACCTCGGCCATTACAAGTTCCACTTCTACAAGGCGGACCTGGACGCCGCCCTGGCGTATGGCGAGCGCATGGTGGGCCACGCGCTGGCCGTGCTGGGCCGCAACGACGCCGACTGGCGCACGGTGACGCGCGACAGCGCCGACTTCGCCAGCCTCGACACGCCGCCGCGCTTCTTCCTCTTCGCGCTGACCGCGGTGGGCTACCTGCTGCTGCGCCTGGGCCGGATCGAGGAGGGGCGCGAGGCGCTGGGCAAGGTCCTGGACCTCGACACCGCCAACCGCATGGGTGCGGACCGGCTGCTCGCCGTCGCCGACCGCGCCGGGCGGGAGGAGGAGGAATGACCGACATCGACGCCGCCATCGACTGGCTGGGCCGTCCCGTCGCCTGCGGCGGCTGCGCCCACGAGGACCGCCTCTCCAACCGGTCCGATGCCACGGGACGTTGCGAGCCGCTGCGCGCCTGCGTGCACGACCGCTACGCCCGCCGCGTCCAGCGCTTCTTCGACTGGAACCCGGACCTCGCCGCCGAATACCTCGACCACCCCTACTTCGAGGTGCGGGCGCTTGCCGCGCGCTGCGCGCCGATCTTCCTGATCACCCGCCTGATGGAGGATCCGGACGAGACCGTGCGCGCCAGCGTGGCGCGCCGCCTGCCGCGCCGGCTGCTGCTGCGCATGCGCGCCGACCCCGACCGCGAGGTGCGCATCGCCGTCTGCGTGCGGCTGGAGGACGGCGATCTGGCGCCCATGATGCGCGACCCCGACTATTCCGTGCGGCTGCGCGTCGCGCGGCGCGTGCCGGAAGGCATGCTGCCGGCGATGATGCACGACGACGATCCGGAGGTGCGCCTGGACGTGGCGCGCCGCATCGGCCTCGACTGGCTGGCCAGCATGGCCTGGGACGACAGCCCGCGCGTGCGCATGGAGGTGGCCCAGCGCCTGCCACCCGAAAAGCTGGCGCCGCTGGCGCGCGACGCCGACTGGTGCGTGCGCTTCGTCGTCGCCAGCCGCATCGCCCCCGAAGACCTGGAGCCGCTGGCCCACGACCCCGTGGACGAGGTGCGCCAGGTCGCCCGCGACCGTCTCGCCGGCCTGACACCGGCTGTCATTCCCGATGCATGAGGTGAGCCATGGCGGCCCGTGAACGTGCCCGGCACCCCGACGACGAGGTCGAACTGGCCGGCCCGCCCGTGTTCGAGGAGGGCGACAAGATCCGCTCCCTCAAGGACATCCGCAACGACGGCACCTACCCCGGCCGTCCCGTCGGCGACTACCTGATCCGCGCCGGCGACGTCGGCTACGTCAAGTCGATCGGCACATACTTGCAGATGTATTACATCTACGCCGTCGACTTTTACGAGCAGCGGATCATCGTCGGCATGCGCGCCAGGGAGATGGAACTGGTCGACGACACCCTGAACGCCCCCAAGCCCTGAACCCGTCCCCGAACCCCGGAGCATCGCCATGAGCCAGACGAGCGAGACGAGCGAGACCGCCGCCCCCGAAGCCGCCGGGTTCATCCCGCCGCGCGAGCCGATCTACGACTGGGGCATGCGCGTGACGGCTGCCGCCGACCTGTTCAACGACGGCAGCCACCCGCACGCCGCCCCCGGCGCCCTGCTGGTGCCCAAGGGCACGCCGGGCGAGGTCGCCCGCGTCGGCCGCACCGAGGACGGCAATATCCCCGTCTACGCCGTGGAGTTCCCCGGCGGCGTCCTGGTCGGCTGCTTCGAGGAGGAGCTGACCCCGCTCGGCAACACGCTCCGCCCGAAGCCCGGCGTGCTGGGGTGACCGCATGATCTACCTCGACAACAACGCCACCACGCCGCTGGCGCCCGAGGTTCGGGACGCCATGCTGCCGCACCTCGGCGACGCCTTCGGCAACCCGTCCAGCCCGCATTCCGCGGGCATGGCGGCGAAGCAGGCGGTTGGCGAGGCGCGTGCGTCGGTGGCGTCGTTGATCGGGGCTCGCCCTGCCGAGATCGTCTTCACCGCCAGCGCCACCGAGGCCAACCACCTCGCCATCCTCGGCGCGTTGCGCGCGGTGGAGGAGACGCAGCCGCAGCGCACCCACGTGGTGACCACCGCCGTCGAGCACCCCGCCACCCTGATGCTGTTCGACGACCTGGAGCGCCAGGGCTGGACGGTGACGCGCCTGCCGGTGGACGCCGCCGGCCGAATGTCGCTGTCCGACCTGCGTGTGGCGGTGGACGAGACCACCGCGCTGGTCTCCATCATGGCGGCCAACAACGAGACCGGCGTGCTCCTGCCGGCGGCCGAGGCCGCCGACGTGGCGCGGGCGCGCGGCGCGCTGGTCCACGTGGACGCCGTGCAGCTGGCCGGCCGCTTGCCAACGGACGTGGACGCGCTCAACGCCGACCTGCTGTCGCTGTCCGCGCACAAGCTGCACGGGCCGAAGGGTGCCGGCGCCCTGTTTGTGCGCAAGGGCACCGCCCTCCATCCCCTCATCCACGGCCACCAGGAGCGGCGGCGGCGCGGCGGGACGGAGAACGTGCCGGCCATCGCCGGCTTCGGCGTCGCCGCGCATCTGGCCCGCGCGGCGGTCGAGGGTGGTGCCGCCGCTTCCATGTCCATCCTGCGCGACCGGCTGGAGCGCGGCATCCTGGCCGCGTGGCCGGGCAGCCGCGTCAACGGCGCCGGGGCGGAGCGCGTGCCCAACACCACCAGCATCCGCTTCGCCGACGGGCACGGCCGCCCGATCGACGCGGAAGCCCTGCTCATGCGCCTGGACCGCGCCGGCATCCAGGTCTCCATGGGTGCTGCCTGCGCGTCCGGCGGCAACGAGCCCAGCCACGTGCTTCTGGCCATGGGCCTGTCGCGCACGGAAGCCGCGGCCACCCTGCGCTTCTCGCTCAGCCGCTACACCACCGCGGCCGACATCGACACCGTCCTCACCGAGCTGCCGCCGCTGTTCGCGCGGCTGGCGGCCTGATCCAACAACGCGAACAACCCCTTGCATCCCCGGGAGCCCGTACAATGAAGGTCATGATCCGTAAGGTCGCCGAGCAGTACTCGATCTACGTCGCCAAGAAGGACCTGGAAGAGCCGATCGTCGAGATCGAGAAGCCGGGCCTGTGGGGCGGCTGGGTCAAGGTCGCCAACGGCTGGACGCTGGACCTGCCGGACATGCCGGCCGACACCCGCCTGCCGATCACCGTCGAAGCCAAGAAGCGCGGCGGGGAGTGACGCCATGGGCATCGCGGCCGAGCGGATCGACTCCATCCTCGCTTTCGCCAACCAGCGCTTCGCGGCGGGCGACAAGCTGAACGCCATCGTGCACGCCGTAAAGGGCGCCAACCCCGGCCTGTCGGTGACCGGCACCTTCGCCTCGGTCATGGCCGAGGACCCGTACAAGGAGGACGGGCGCTTCGCCCTCTTCCTGGTGGACGGCACCAACCACTGCTGGGCCATCACCGCCAACCCGGCCGGCGCCACCGGCATCGTGATCGCCGAACGGGACGACGACGAATGACGGCCCCCCTCGACGACGCACCGGCCGACGGCGCACCGGTCGACGACGGGGAAGACGAGTATATCCCCCTCACCGACCCCGACATCTCCGCCGCCGAGGTGGAGGTCCTGGGCCGCGTCCTGACCTCCGGCTCGCTCAGCGACGGCCGCATGACGGAGGCGTTCGAGAACGCCTTCGCCCGGTACGTCGGGCGGGCGCACGCGGTCGCCGTGTCCAGCGGTACCATCGCCATGCTGCTCACCCTCAAGGCCTACGGCCTGGGGCCGGGCGACGAGGTGCTGTGCTCCCCCTACGGCTGGCACCAGGTGCAGCACGCGGTGGCGCTGGCCGGGGCGACGCCGGTGTTCGTCGACATCGACTATTGGCAGCACACCATCAACCCGGCCAAGGCCGAGGCCAAGGTGACGCCGGCCACCAAGGCGATCATCGCCGCCAACGTCAACGGACACCCCGCACATTGGGACGAGCTGCGCGCCCTCGCCGCCGCCAAAGGCCTGATCCTGATCGAGGATTCGACGGAGGCCATCGGCTCCACCTACCGTGACCGGCTGGTCGGCTCCTTCGGCGACGCCGCGATCTTCGACTTCTCCGAACCCGGCGTGCTGCTGACCGGCGAAGGCGGCATGATCGTCACCGACGACAAGGACCTCGCCCACCAGCTCCGCTACCTGCGGCGGCGCGAGGTGGCGCACCGGAACACGGTGGTCATCACCCGCACCGTGCCGTGGCAGGCGAAGATGAACGACCTGAACGCGGCGCTGGGCCTCGTGCAGCTCCAGCGCCTGCCGGAGATCCTGGCCAAGCGGGCGCAGGTGGTGGCGTGGTACGACGCCGCCATGGCGTCCTTCGAGGGCATCAAGCCGCCCTACACCGGCCCCGGCGTCACGGCCGTGTACCCCATGGTCTACGCCGTGCACCTGGGCACCCGCTTCACCGCGTCGGGGCGCAAGGCGATCATCGAGGACCTGGACACCCACGCGGTGGACGCGTCCGACTACGGCCAGGCGCTGTACACTCAGCAGTACTACCAGGAACGCGGCCACGGCCGCGCCGACTGCCCGGTCTGCCAGAAGACGGTGGACCGCGTGCTGGCCCTGCCGCTGCACCACAAGGTCACGCAGGAACAGATCCAATTCATGGTCGACACGCTGAAGGACGCCACGGTCAACACCGGCGCCGGGGCTGCGATCTATTAGCAACCAAACCCCTCCCCCCGGCCCCGCCGGGGGGAGGGAGGGACCCGGCTGAAGGCCGGGAGGGTGGGGGCAAGGTCTGCCCGAGAAGCCGTCGTAGGTTGGGTTGAGCGCCAGCGAAAACCCAACGCCCTGCGCATCGCGAGCGGTGTTGGGTCCAGACCCAACCTACGGGCCTCTGATCCTTGGGCAGACCTTGCCCCCACCCTCCCAAGCTGCGCTTGGGTCCCTCCCTCCCTCCCCCGCCGGGGGCAGGAGAGGGGCACGATGAGGACGGACATGAGCGACACCCTGACCGACACGAAGACCGCCCTGGAGGAGATCGCCTCGGCGCTCAAGGCCCGCACCGTGGTGCCCTATCTAGGGCCGGGCGCCTTTGCGCTGCTGCCCGAGGACGCCTGCCCGATCCCCCGCACCTCGGCGGAGCTGGTGCAGGGCCTGAACGCCAAGGTGGCCGCCCCCGGCCGCATCCGCAGCAGCCTGACGGCGGTGGCCCAGTTCATTGAGACGCGCCGCCACCGCAAGACGCTGGAGACGATCCTCACCGGCATCTTCCGCACCGACGTGCCGGCGACGCCCGTGCACCGCTGGATCGCCTCCCTGCCCGCCCCGCCGCTGGTCGTGGACGTCTGGTACGACGACGTACTGGAGAAGCTGCTGGCCGCCGACGAGGGCCGCACCTGGGGTCAGATCCAGGGCCTGTCGCACCCGCAGTCGACCGGCGAGTGGGTCCGCTACTACGCCCCCGACGGCAGCGCCGCCACGGCGGAAGCCGCCGAGGGCTGGCATACGGTGCTGTACAAGCCGTCGGGCAGCGTGTCGCCGGCCGGCAACTACCTGATCTCGGACTCCGACTTCGTCGAGGTGCTGACGGAGATCGACATCCAGTCGCCGATCCCGCCCACCGTGATCGACCGCCGCGCCGGCCGTTCGTTCCTCTACCTCGGCTGCCGCTTCGACGCGGAGATCCAGCGCACCTTCGCCCGCCAGATCTCCAAGCGCTCGGCCGACCGCCACTGGGCGGTGATCCCCGGCGAGCTGACCAAGAACGAGGCCCGCTTCCTGGAGTTGCACAACATCACCCGCATCGACCTGCCGCTCGACGAGGCGATCGCAAAAATCGACGCGGCGATGGGTGCGTGACGTTGGGTTTTCGGCCTGAGCCTCAACCCAACCTACGGCTGAGCGGTAGGTTGGGTTGAGCGCCAGCGAAAACCCAAAGTTACACCGTCACCCCACCTTCAGCCCGTCGCGGAACACGGCCATCGCGCCCTTGTCCATCACCGTCCATTCCTCGTCGCGGGTGAGGGGGCGGGTGGCGATGACGGTCACGACGTCGTTGGGCGTCGTCTCCTTCTCGAAATCCACGGTCATGTCCTCGTCGATCAGCGTCGCCGGGCCGAAAGGCGCCTTGCGGGTGATCCAGGCGAGGTTGCTGGCGCAGTGGCACCACAGGTTGCGCCCGTCCGACAGCAGCATGTTGAAGACGCCGAGCGCCCCCAGCTCCGCCGCCAGCGCGCGGACCAGGGCGTGCAGCGCCGCCTCGCCGCGCGGCGGCTCAGGAAAGCGCTCGCGGATGCGGCCGAGCAACCAGCAGAAGGCGTGCTCACTGTCGGTCGAGCCGACCGGCCGGTAATGGCCCAGCGCGAAGCGCTTGATGCCCTTCAGCTGGCCGTTGTGGGCGAAGGTCCACACCCGCCCCCACAGCTCGCGCGTGAAGGGGTGTGTGTTCTCCAGCGACACCCGGCCGCGGTTGGCGCGGCGGATGTGCGAGATGACGACGCAGCTCTTGATCGGGTAGGCGCGCAGCAGCCGCGCGATTTCCGATTCACAGCTTGGGGCGGGGTCGTGGAAGGTGCGGCAGCCCTTGCCCTCGTAGAAGGCGATGCCCCAGCCGTCGCGGTGCGGGCCGGTGCGGCCGCCGCGGTTCATCAGCCCGGTGAAGCTGAAGCAGATGTCCGTGGGCACGTTGGCGCTCATGCCCAGGAGTTCGCACATGGTGTCGCCCCGATCGTTGGGTTTTCGCCTGACGGCTCAACCCAACCTACGACGTTCAGCCGCCCCCGTCACCCCTTGGCGGGCGCCGGACAGGGCGGCATGTCGGGTTTCGGACAGCCTTCCACATTGCCGGCCGGCTTGCTCGCCAAGCCGATCCAGGCGTCCACCGCGTCGGCGTCGAAGCCGCACTCCCGCCGCTCGCCCACCTGCATCAGCGGTCGGCGGATCAGCAGCGGGGCGGCCAGCATCATGGCCAGCGCCGTGTCCGCGTCCAGCGATTCCGGCACCACGTCCCCGTACTTCACCGCCGGGGCGGCGCGGTTGAACCACTCGGCCACCGGGCGGTCGCCGAAAAAGGGGCGCAGGCTCTCGCGCGTCCACGGCGTGGACAAAAGGTCGCGGACGTCCAGCCGGTGACCGGCCTCCTCCAGCAGCTTCTTCTGGCGCGCGTTGCCGCCGCAGCCCGGCTTTTCGTAGAAGATCACCTCGGCCATACGATCATCCTTTGGAAAGTAGCGGCGCACGGGCCAGCAGGCCGTCGACCTGCGCGCGGATCTCGTCGTGCACCTTGGGATCGAGCTTCTTCAGCCAGCGCGGCGGGATCGCCTCGACGCCGTAGGTGGCGCCGGCCAGCATGCCGGCAATGGCACCGGTGGTGTCGGCGTCGCCGCCCTGGTTCACCGTCTCGACGATGCAGGATTCCACCGTGTCGGTCTGGAAGTAGTAGTGGAACACCGTCTGTACCGTGTCGACGATGTAGGCGGTGGACAGGTTGCGGTAGGGCTGGAACTTGAAGGCTCGGTGCGCGGCGACCAGCGCGTTGGCCTCGTCGCGCATCTCCTTCACGCCGCCGCCGGTCAGCAGCCGGCGCACCATGGTGCCCAGCGTCAGGATGGCGGCGTCGGACAGCGGGTTGTTGTGCGTGATGTGCGCCTGCTCCAGCGACCACGCGCGGAACGCCGCGTCGTCGCCCAGCGTCGCCAGCACGACGGGCAGGTTGCGCATGGCGGCCCCGTTGCCGGCGTGGTGCTCCGACGCCGGCTCCGACAGCGTGCCGTGCATGATGTAGCGGCGGATGCCGCGCCGTGTCGTATCCCCGACATCGACCGGGTGGCCTTTCAGCCAGATAGCGAACTCGTCCGCCACGCGCTTGGCGTCCCACGCCGGCCCGGCCAGGATGGCGCGGCCGAGGTGCAGCGACATCTCCGTATCGTCGGTGACCTGCCCGGGCTTCAGGCGCAGCCAGCCGCCGCCCTTGATGTGCTTGTGCACGCCGTGCTGATGGGCGATCTCGCCCTTGGTCAGGAATTCCACGGTGGCGCCCAGGGCGTCGCCGCAGGCGAGCCCGAGGTAGGCGCCGAGTGCGCGGGAACGAAGCGTTGCGTCGGTCATGACGGAAAAAGCCTGCAAGGATCGGGCCGTGGCCGGCCCCGTCAGAAAGGCGACATCAGAAAAGCGACACCGACACGCGGTAGTCGCCACCGACCACGAGATATTCCCCCTCGCCGCGAAACGGGTAGCGGGGCAGGATGTCGCGGAAGAAGACGATCTTCACGATCGGCACCTGGGCTTCCAGGATGTAGTCGCCGAACTGGCCGGCGATGTCACGCTCGATCGAAAAGGAGGACAGGCTGTTCAGGCGCAGCACCGCCGTGCGCTTGTCCGGCCGTTCAATGACGTGGTGCTCATCGACGCCGTTGACGCCGCGGTAGAGCCGGATCGCCTGCGCGCGCGCGGGCATCGGCGCGTCGGGCCAGCCGCGGCGGATCCACCACTGGCAGTATTCGTACAGAAGGTCCAGCTGCAGGTCGATGTGGTTGTTGTGGAAGCGGGTGGAGGTCTTCTCCTCCCCGTACGTCCGCCACGCATCGGACGCGAAGCGGCGGATCGGCTCCTTGTGCCACGTCGGCAGCAGGCCGAAGCGGCTCTCGGCCCAGCCCTTCAGCACCGCGCCCTCGGTGGCGTTGGAATCGAACATCCAGCCCTTCAGCAACCGCAAATAGCTGGCGCGGAAGCGCCGCTTGCCGTCGCTGCCCTCCGCGCCGGAAAAGTCCGGGTTCAGGCCGAAGGTCTGCGCCATGTAGCCCTGGAAGACGTCGGCCGCCGCCTCGGCCGTCGGCACCTCGTCCAGCGCCTCGAACAGCTCGCCGTGCGTGCCGCGCGTGCCGTGGATGCGCAGGATGCGGGGGGACGCGTTGAAGGCGGTGGTGGACAGCACCTCCGCCGGCACGCCCACCATGTTGGTGCGGTGCCCGCGCAAGGCCAGCAGCGAGTCCGGCCGGGTCGCCCCACCGTCCCCCAGAGGACCCTCCTCCACCTTCATGTCGCCGCCGTCCGCCATAACCACACTCTTAATACGGTTTATCGGCGCGCGCCAAGGCTTCGCTACCGAAGGAATCCGGCCGCGACCGAGGGCCGCAGGGCGGCATCCGTGACATTTGTCGGGAAAACGCCAACAAATTCGTCGCAGAGCAGAAGGAAAACCTTGTCACTAAAAACGGATAGGAAGAAAGTTGAAAACGATACATTTGCCTCCGAACCCGGACTGAGCGATGATGACGAAGGAATCCGCGACAACGACGGCAAAGTCATCGCCAGACGATGTGCGGCGCGGGACTTGCCGCGAACGGAGGGGAGGATGGGTTTCTGGCCGGCACGGCGCAATGGGACTCCCCGTTTCCGGGCGCCGTCGGCACAGCCGGCGGCAGGCGGACACGGCGCCATCCCCCTGCGCCCGGCCCCGGCCGGCGCCACTCCGGAGCCCGCGGTCCCCGTGCGGCTGAGTGCGCGCAAGCTGCGTCACGCGCGCGAGGCGCAGGACGCCATCAAGGCGGCCGCCATCCTGCGGCAGCCGCTGACGCTCGACCGGGCGGAGGCGCTGCTGGCGGTCCTCGAACCCTACCGTCGGCGCGCCTCGCTGCCGGCCGGCGCCAACCCGCTGCATGGGCTGGTCGGGCAGTCACCGGCACGCCTGCACGAGATCGCCATGCGGCACGCCGCCCCCGTCCTGCTGGACGTCTTCCTGCCTGCCGCGCGCGAGCACATGCTGGACCGCCTCGTCGGCGTGCTGCGCCCGCTGGAGGGGGACGAGGCCGCCCGGCAGGACGGCGGCCTGCCCAGCGCCATCGACCTCGCCAACGCCATGCGCACCATGATCGGCGCATTGCGCGGCGCCGGGCGCCAGCACGCGCTGGCGGTCATCGACGCGGTGATCGAGGACAGCCGCGCCATGGTGCAGCGCGCGTCCGGAATCGGACAATCGGCCGCCACCGACCACTCCAGCACCCTGGGCGCGTTCTCGCACACGCTGCTGCGGCTGGAGGCCCTGCGGCTGATCATGGAGACGCTGGGCGCCCGCAGCCCGGCGCTGGACGCGCTGGCCTACCAGTCGCGCCGCGTGGCGCGGCTGGCGCTGCGGCAGGCGGCGGCGGCCATCAACGGCTTCGTGCGTGAACGCAACCTGCTCACCCTGCGCGACAGCCTGCTGGTGATCGCCAAGATCGACAGCCTGATCGTCGTCGCGCTGCGCATCCTCGACTCCCTCCAGGCCCACGAGGAGGAGGCGACCCCCTTCGTCAAGGTCGCCGACGAGGAGGCGCTGGACGACTACGTCGAGGCCATCGTCCGCCTGGCGGAGGCGCTGGTGCAGCTCACCACCCGCACGCTGGCCTCGCCCGACTTCGACGAACTGCTTTTCGTGGCGCTGCTGCGCAAGATCAAGTGGCTGTACCGTTTCTGCGACCGTCTGGGCCACGCGCACCGGCCCAAGGAGTTGGACGAGTTGCGCGACTACCTGGGCCTGCAGTCCGCCATGCTCGGCCGCCAGTGCGCCGAGGCGCTGTCAGGCGCCGTCGGCGACCCGACCCTGATGGCCCGGCTGATGCCGCGCGCGGACGAGCTGGTGCTGGTGCTGGGCGACGTCGGCCGCCTGAAGGTCCGCGACATGCTGGCCGAGCGCATTGCCGCGGCGCGCGGGGGACCCGAGTCCGGGACGTAACGTTCCCGACCGGGTACGGGATCGAGGGCGCCCTCGCACCTCACGTGGCCTGTGGCTGCACGCACACCGCCGGCCTTGATCGTAGGTTGATGCAAGCGCCAGCCTGCGATCCATCCGCCGCATCGGCCCATTCGCTTTTCGGGACCGATCCCGTCCTGTTTTAGACCCGACATTGACCCGACAAAAAATAGGGGTTTGTCGTGATTGTCACAGGGTGCCGGTGGCCCGACAAATACCGACACACCTGCACATTCCCTTTTATTCCAATCGCTTACAGACGCTCACCCGAGTTGGCACGCCCCTTGCTCTAAGTAGGCCGGAAGCGGCGCCATCCCGCCGCGACGAGACAACGGACCCTTCAAAGCAAAGGAGCGACCCTCATGAGCCTTCGCCAGATCGCTTTCTACGGTAAGGGCGGCATCGGTAAGTCGACCACGTCCCAGAACACCCTGGCCGCTCTCGTCGAGCTGGACCAGAAGATCCTCATTGTCGGCTGCGACCCGAAGGCCGATTCGACCCGCCTGATCCTGCACGCAAAGGCGCAGGACACCGTGCTGCACCTCGCCGCCGAGGCCGGCTCGGTCGAGGATCTGGAGCTCGAGGACGTTCTGAAGATCGGCTACCGCGGCATCAAGTGCGTCGAGTCCGGCGGCCCGGAGCCGGGTGTGGGCTGCGCCGGCCGTGGCGTCATCACCTCGATCAACTTCCTGGAAGAGAACGGCGCCTACGACGACGTCGACTACGTGTCCTACGACGTGCTGGGCGACGTGGTGTGCGGCGGCTTCGCCATGCCGATCCGCGAGAACAAGGCCCAGGAAATCTACATCGTCATGTCCGGCGAGATGATGGCGCTGTACGCCGCCAACAACATCGCCAAGGGCATCCTGAAGTACGCCAACAGCGGCGGCGTGCGCCTGGGCGGCCTGATCTGCAACGAGCGCCAGACCGACAAGGAGCTGGATCTGGCCGAAGCGCTGGCCAAGCGCCTGGGCTCGCAGCTCATCCACTTCGTGCCGCGCGACAACATCGTGCAGCACGCCGAGCTGCGCCGCATGACCGTCATCGAGTACGCGCCGGAGAGCAAGCAGGCCGAGGAATACCGCCAGCTCGCCAACAAGGTCCATGCGAACAAAGGCAAGGGCACCATCCCGACCCCGATCACCATGGAAGAGCTGGAAGAGATGCTGATGGACTTCGGCATCATGAAGACCGAGGAGCAGCAGCTCGCCGAACTCGCGGCCAAGGAGGCCGCGAAGGCCAGCGCCTGATCCCTGGCGGGTCTTCCACTGGCCCCCTCCCCAGCCCACCCCGGCCTGTGTGCCGGGGTGGGAGAGAGGGGGTCCGGTCCCGCGCTGTAGCGGCGCGGAAAACGAGATTTTGCAGGAGCTGGCCATGAGCCTGTCCGTGAACGAAGGCGTCGACGTCAAGGGTATCGTCGACAGTGTTCTCGAAGCCTATCCCGAAAAGTCGCGCAAGCGCCGCGCCAAGCACATCAACGTGCTGGAGGCCGAGGCGAAGGATTGCGGCGTCAAGTCCAACATCAAGTCCATCCCGGGCGTGATGACCATCCGCGGCTGTGCCTACGCCGGTTCCAAGGGCGTGGTGTGGGGCCCGATCAAGGACATGATCCACATTTCCCACGGCCCGGTCGGCTGCGGCTACTATTCGTGGTCGGGCCGCCGCAACTACTACGTCGGCGACACCGGCGTGGACAGCTGGGGCACGATGCACTTCACCTCGGACTTCCAGGAGAAGGACATCGTCTTCGGCGGCGACAAGAAGCTCGCCAAGGTGATCGACGAGATCAACGAGCTGTTCCCGCTGGTGAACGGCATCTCGATCCAGTCGGAGTGCCCGATCGGCCTGATCGGCGACGACATCGAGGCGGTCGCCCGCACCAAGGCGGCGGAGATCGGCAAGCCGATCATCCCCGTGCGTTGCGAAGGTTTCCGCGGCGTCTCGCAGTCGCTGGGCCACCACATCGCCAACGACACCATTCGCGACTGGATCTTCGAGAAGACCGAGCCGAAGTCGGACTTCGTGGCCACCCCGTACGACGTCACGATCATCGGTGACTACAACATCGGTGGCGACGCCTGGGCCTCGCGCATCCTGCTGGAAGAGATCGGCCTGCGCGTGATCGCCCAGTGGTCGGGCGACGGCACGCTGGCCGAGCTGGAGAACACGCCGAAGGCCAAGGTCAACCTGATCCACTGCTACCGCTCGATGAACTACATCGCGCGCCACATGGAAGAGAAGTACAACATTCCCTGGATGGAGTACAATTTCTTCGGCCCGTCGCAGATCGCCGAATCGCTGCGCAAGATCGCCGCTCTCTTCGACGACAAGATCAAGGAAAACGCCGAGAAGGTCATCGCCAAGTACCAGCCGATGGTTGACGCCGTCCTTGCCAAGTACAAGCCGCGGCTGGAAGGCAAGAAGGTCATGATCTACGTCGGCGGCCTGCGTCCGCGCCACGTGGTCGACGCCTACCACGACCTGGGCATGGAGATCGTCGGCACGGGCTACGAGTTCGCCCACAACGACGATTACCAGCGCACCAACCACTACGTGAAGGAAGGCACGCTGATCTACGACGACGTCACCGCTTTCGAGCTGGAGAAGTTCGTCGAAGCGATCCGCCCCGACCTCGTCGCCTCGGGCATCAAGGAAAAGTACGTCTTCCAGAAGATGGGCCTGCCGTTCCGGCAGATGCACTCGTGGGACTACTCGGGTCCGTACCACGGCTACGACGGTTTCGCCATCTTCGCCCGCGACATGGACATGGCGATCAACAATCCCGTCTGGGGCTTCTTCAAGGCCCCGTGGGACGCCAAGCCGGCCGCGGCCGAGTGAAGCCCTGGAAATAGGAGTATCCCATCATGACGTCCCCTGTTTCCCAGGATGCGGAAAAGGTCCTCGACCACTTCACGCTGTTCCGCCAGCCCGAGTACAAGGCGCTGTTCGAGCGCAAGAAGACCGAGTTCGAGTACGGCCACTCGGACGAGAAGGTCGCCGAGGTCTCCGAGTGGACGAAGTCCAAGGAGTACCAGGAGAAGAACTTCGCCCGTGAGGCCGTGGTCATCAACCCGACCAAGGCCTGCCAGCCGATCGGCGCCATGTTCGCTGCCCAGGGCTTCGAAGGCACCCTGCCCCTGGTGCACGGCTCGCAGGGTTGCGTGGCCTACTACCGCACGCACCTCACCCGTCACTTCAAGGAGCCGAACAGCGCGGTCTCCTCGTCGATGACCGAGGACGCGGCGGTGTTCGGCGGCCTGAACAACATGATCGACGGCCTGGCGAACGCCTACACGCTCTACAAGCCGAAGATGATCGCCGTGCTGACCACCTGCATGGCGGAAGTCATCGGCGACGACCTCGCCGGCTTCATCACCAACGCGAAGAACAAGGAGAGCGTGCCGCAGGACTTCCCGGTCCCGCATGCCCACACGCCCGCCTTCGTCGGCAGCCACATCGTCGGCTACGACAACATGATGAAGGGCATCCTCTCGCACTTCTGGGACAAGGCCGAGAACTTCGACACCCCGAAGGACGAGAGCATCAACCTGATCGGCGGCTTCGACGGCTACGCCGTCGGCAACAACCGCGAGTTGAAGCGGATCTTCGACCTCTTCGGCATCACGGGCCGCATCCTGTCGGATGTGTCGGACGTGTTCGACACCCCGGCGGACGGCGAGTACCGCATGTACGACGGCGGCACCACGCTGGAGGAGACCAAGGCGGCGCTGCACGCCAAGGCCACCATCTCCCTCCAGGAGTACAACACCACCCAGACCCTGCAGTTCTGCAAGGAGAAGGGCCAGGAGGTCGCCAAGTTCAACTATCCGATGGGCATCGCCGCCACGGACGAACTCCTGGTGAAGCTGTCGGAGCTGACCGGCAAGCCGATCCCGGAGGCCCTGAAGCTGGAGCGCGGCCGTCTGGTCGACGCCTTCTCGGACAGCCACGCCCACCTGCACGGCAAGCGCTTCGCCATCTACGGCGACCCGGACTTCTGCCTGGGCATGACCCGCTTCCTGCTGGAGCTGGGTGCGGAGCCGGTGCACATCCTCTCCACCTCGGGTTCGAAGAAGTGGGAGAAGCAGGTCCAGAAGACGCTCGACGGCTCGCCGTTCGGCAAGGACGGCAAGGCCTACGGCGGCAAGGACCTCTGGCACCTGCGCTCGCTGCTGTTCACCGACAAGGTCGACTACATCATCGGCAACAGCTACGGCAAGTACCTGGAGCGTGACACCAAGATCCCGCTCATCCGCCTGACCTACCCGGTCTTCGACCGTCACCACCACCACCGTTACCCGACCTGGGGCTACCAGGGCGCGTTGAACGTGCTGGTCCGCATCCTCGACCGCATCTTCGAGGACATGGACGCCACGACCAACGAGGTCGGCAAGACCGACTACTCGTTCGACCTGATCCGCTGATCGACCTCAGCGTTTCGGAGCAGGGACTGGAGGGCGCGGCAACGCGCCCTCCTTTCTTTTTTCGTAAGTTGGGTTGAGCGTCGGCGAAAACCCAACGTTGCTCGCACAGCAGACATGTTGGGTTTTCGCCTGCGGCTCAACCCAACCTACGGCCCCGCCCCTTCACGGAAACACGTCCCCTGCCCCCACCTCCGGCACGCCGGGCAGACTGGTCCAGGCCTCGCTGTCCGGGGTGGCCTGGACCATGTAGGCCCAGTGGGCCATGGCGACGGCGTTCGCGCCGCTGATCATCTGCATCAGGAAGGCCCAGGTGCCCTGGAAGCGCACCATGCGCCCGGAACCGGTCACCGGCGCGTCCGTGGCGCTCGTCACGCTGGCATCCTCCGGGCTGAAGCTCAGCAGCACCGCGCCATCCGGCGTGACGGAGCCGAGCAGCGTGTAATAGGTGAAGTCCCCGCCGTCGGTGCTGATCGCCGTCCGGCCGGTCAGGTAGCCGTTCTCGAAGCGCTCGATCCACCACACCGTCTGGTCTTTCACCGTCGTGGTGCGCGCGTCGCGCAGGTTCGTCTGGCGGATCGCCGGCAGATACGCTTCCGGCACGTACCAATAGGTGTCGGCCAGCCACGCCCATTGGCGGGAGTCCGGTGCGGCGGCCGTTTCGGCGTCCGGTTCGGTGCGCGTCGTCATGGTGGTTCCCCCGTCATGCCGGCAGCGGCTTTGCCGGCTTCGTTTGCCGCACCAACGGACATAGCAGCGCAATCCACACTCGCCAATCCAGAGAATATCCATCCACCCGCACAAGCGCGCCCGATCTCCGTCGGCTGTGCGACACCCGACACGCCGCCCGGCCATTGTCAGCAATCGCACACGCGCCCGACACACGACAAATCAATACGAATCAACAACTTACCGCCGACACTCCGACTGGCACACCCCGTGCATATCCCTATGGGCCAGCCACGAGGAGGCAAGCCCATGCTCCAGGAAAAGATCCAGGACGTCTTCAACGAGCCCGGTTGCGCGACCAACCAGGGCAAGTCGGAGAAGGAGCGCAAGAAGGGCTGCACCAAGGCGCTGAAGCCCGGTGCCGCCGCCGGCGGCTGCGCCTACGACGGCGCGATGATCGCGCTCCAGCCCATCGCCGACGTCGCCCACCTCGTGCACGGCCCCATCGCCTGCCTGGGCAACTCGTGGGACAACCGCGGCACCCGGTCGTCGGGCTCGCAGCTCTACCGCACGGGCTTCACCACCGACCTGTCGGAGCTGGACATCGTCCACGGCGGCGAGAAGAAGCTGTACAAGGCGATCAAGGAGATCGTGCAGCAGTACGACCCGCCGGCCGTCTTCGTGTACCAGACCTGCGTGCCGGCGATGATCGGCGACGACATCGAGGCGGTCTGCAAGTTCGCCGCGCAGAAGCTGCGCAAGCCGGTCATCCCGGTGATGGCGCCGGGCTTCGTGGGCTCCAAGAACCTGGGCAACAAGCTGGCCGGCGAGACGCTGCTCGACCACGTCATCGGCACGGTCGAGCCGGAAATGACCACCTCCACCGACCTCTGCATCGTCGGCGAATACAATCTGGCCGGCGAGCTGTGGCAGGTGAAGCCGCTGCTCGACGAGATCGGCATCCGCATCCTGTCCTGCATCTCCGGCGACGGCCGCTACAACGAGGTGGCGCAGGCGCACCGCGCGCGCCTCACCATGGTGGTGTGCTCCCAGGCGCTGGTGAACGTCGGGCGCAAGATGCAGGAGCGCTGGGGCATCCCCTACTTCGAGGGGTCGTTCTACGGCGTCACCGACACCACCGACACGCTGCGCACCATGGCCGCCATGCTGGTGGAGCGCGGGGCGCCGGCCTCGCTGATGGACCGCGCCGAAGGCGTCATCGCGCGGGAAGAGGCGCGCGTGAAGCGCCGCCTGGAACCCTACAAGCCGCGCTTCGACGGCAAGCGGGTGCTGCTGTTCACCGGCGGCGTCAAGAGCTGGTCCATGGTCACCGCACTGGAGGAGGCCGGGTTGACCATCGTCGGCACCTCCACCAAGAAGTCGACCCGGGAAGACAAGGACCGCATCAAGAAGAAGAAGGGCGAGGAGTTCCACATGTGGGACGACCTCAAGCCCAAGGAGATGTATCGCATGCTGCGGGAGTCGGAGGCCGACATCATGCTCTCCGGCGGGCGCTCGCAGTTCATCTCGCTGAAGGCCAAGGTGCCGTGGCTGGACATCAACCAGGAACGCCACCACGCCTACGCCGGCTACGACGGCATCGTCAATCTCTGCGAGGAGATCGACAAGACGCTGTCCAACCCCATCTGGCGGCAGGTTCGCCTGCCGGCTCCCTGGGAAGCGTCCCTTTGAGGAAGAACGAGGAGGGCCGCCCCATGTCGCACGCCGCACGCTTCCCCACCTCTTCCAAGGCCGCGTCCACCAACCCGCTGAAGATGAGCCAGCCGATCGGCGCGGCCCTCGCCTTCCTCGGCATGGACCGCTGCCTGCCGCTGTTCCACGGGTCCCAGGGCTGCACCGCCTTCGGCCTCGTCCTGCTGGTCCGCCACTTCCGCGAGGCGATCCCGCTGCAGACCACCGCCATGGACCAGGTCTCCACCATCCTCGGCGGTTACGAGAACCTGGAAGAGGCGATCCGCAACATCCACGAGCGGATGAAGCCCGCCCTCATCGGCGTCTGCACCACCGGCGTTACCGAGACCAAGGGCGAGGACCTCGCCGGCCATTACAGAACCTTCCGCCAGCGCAACCCGGGCCTCGACGACATGGGGCTGGTGTTCGCCAGCACGCCCGACTTCATCGGCGGCTTCGAGGACGGTTTCGCCAGCGCGGTCACCGGCATCGTCGAGCAGTTCGCCCAGCCCGCCGCGCAGACCCGGCGCGGACAGGTCAACGTGCTGGCCGGCTGCCAGCTCTCCCCCGGCGACGTGGAGGAGATCCGCGACCTGATCGAGAGCTTCGGCCTGACGCCCATCGTCCTGCCCGACCTGTCGCTGTCCATGTGCGGCCGCCAGCCGACCGAGTTCACCGCCACCTCGCTGGGCGGCACCACCATCGACCAGGTGCGCGACATGGGTGCCTCCGAGGTCACGCTGGTGTTCGGCGAGCACATGCGCCGCGCCGCCGCGGCGCTGGAGCTGAAGACCGACGTGCCGACCGTGTTCTTCGACCGGCTGACCGGGCTGGAGACCACCGACCGCTTCGTCAAGACGCTGGCCGACGTGTCGAAGCGCCCGGTGCCGGCGCGCATCCGGCGCCAGCGCGAGAGCCTCGTCGACGCCATGCTCGACGGCCACTTCTACTTCTCCCGCAAGCGCATCGCCGTGGCGCTGGAGCCGGACCTGCTGTACGCCGTGACCGGCTTCCTAAACGACATGGGCGCCATCGTCATGGCCGCCGTGTCGCCCACCCAGGCGCCGGTGCTGGAGAAGGTGAAGGCCGGCACCATCATGGTCGGCGATCACTCCGACGTCGAGGCGGTGGCGCGTGACGCCGACCTGATCATCTCCAACTCGCACGGCCGCCAGGGGGCGGCGCGGCTGGGCATCCAGCTGCACCGCATGGGCCTGCCGCAGTTCGACCGGCTGGGCGCCGGGATGAAGGTTGCGGTCGGCTACCGCGGCACGCGCGACCTGGTGTTCGAGATCGGCAACCTGTTCCTGGCCCGCGAGACGGACCACGACGGACATGAGCACGGGCACGACCATGGCCATGCGCACGAGCACGGCCACGCGTGCGGAGGTGGCGGATGCGGATGCAGCGCCGTCTGAGGCTCGTGGATGACGGGGCGCCAGCCCCCCGAGGAGGATCGATGAAGGTAGCCTTCTGCACGCAGGACATGCAGCACGTCGACGCCCACTTCGGCTGGGCGAAGAACATCGCGATCTACGAGGTCGACAACGCCGGCTACAAGATGGTGGAGACCTGCCAGTTCGGCGGCTCGATGTTCGAGGACGGCAACGAGGACAAGCTGGTCCCGAAGCTGGAAGCCTTGAGCGACTGCGCCATCGTCTACCTGTCGGCGATCGGCGCTTCGGCCGCGGCGCGCGTCGTGGCCAAGAAGATCCATCCGGTGAAGGTCGAGGCGACGGAATCCATCACCACGCTGCTCGACCGCCTGATCGTCACCATCAACGGCAACCCGCCCCCCTGGCTGCGCAAGGCGCTGAGCAAGGGCGAGCCGCAGACCTTCGATTTCGCAGACGAGGAGGAGTGAGACATGGCCGCAGACATGGCCGACGTGACCGTCGCGGATGATCTCGAAGAGCAGTTCCTGAAGAATCTCGTCCTGCTGTTCCGCGCCGAGGACAGCTACGGCGCCTGGGAGGGCAAGAGCGACGAGGTGCTGCTCGCTCCCTTCATCCTCGACAAGGAGGCGCGCGCCGCCATGCCGATCATCGGCGATCCGGACCCGGACACGCTGTGGCGGCTGGAGCTTTTCTACAAGGCCGTCGGCATCACGATCGAGAAGCTGACCGGCCTGATGGCGACGCCGATGCTGAAGATGAGCCACGAGGGCTTCGGCCGCATCGTGCTGATCGCCGGCCGCCTGGTGGTGGTGTCGAAGCACCTGCGCGACGTGCACCGCTTCGGCTTCCCGTCCCAGGACAAGCTGGTCGCCGACGGCGCCAAGCTGGTGCGCGACGCCGTGGCCCTGATCGAGAAGCACCGCGTCGTGGCGGAGCTGTGAGGAACCCGACATGAGCGAAGCCGACGCCCTGAAGGACGAGATCAAGAAGCTCAACGCCCGCGCCACGGCGAAGAAGATGGACCTGCACGACCTGTCGGAGGAGCTGCCCGTCAACTGGGAACGCATCCTCGACGTCGCGCGCGAGACCTACGACGCCTACAAGGAGCTGACCGAGAAGCGCGCCGCGCTCAAGGCGCTCGGGGCGTGACCCACCCACCAACCCTGAGCATCGGGAGCAGAGCATGACCGTTTACGTGACCGGATTGACCCGCGGCGGCACCGCCTGGACGCCCAAGTACGTGGAGAGCATCGACCAGAAGCAGTGCATCGGCTGCGGCCGCTGCTTCAAGGTCTGCGGCCGCGACGTCCTGGAGCTGATCGGCATCACCGAGGACGGCGACATCGTTGACGCCTTCGACGACGAGGCCGAGAAGAAGGTGATGAGCGTCAAGGGTGCCGCCAACTGCATCGGCTGCGAGAGCTGCGCCAAGGTCTGCTCGAAGAGCTGTATCACCCACAAGGCGCTGGCCGCCTGATTTCAGGCCGCCACGCCGCACGGGCTCCCCTCTCCCGGGGAGAGCGGGCGCGGGTGGAGGGACGGCGATGGGCCGGGATGCCCGTTCCCTCCACCCGACGTCTTGCGTTTTGAATTGTCCGGCGTTGGGTTTTCGCTGACGCTCAACCCAACGTTGATATCTGCACCGGCTTACGCGTCGAACCAGCCGTAGGTGCTGCCGCCGTGCGCCTCGATGGCGTTGGCGAAGTCGATGTTGCGCACGCCCACCAGTTCCACGCGGATGATGGTGTCGCCGGCCGACACGTTGCCGTCCTGCAGCTCCAGCACCACGTTGGCATTCTGGTCCTGCAGGCTGTAGCCGTAGCTCCACCAGTTGCGGGCGCCGACGTGGTCGACCTCCAGGTCGAAGTCCTGGATCCGCACCGTGTGCGTGCCGGCCCCCAGGATCGTCGGGTCGAACAGGAACAGGTCGGTACCGCCGCCGCCGATCATCACGTCCTGCCCGCCGGCGTCGTACCACAGTTGGTCGTTGCCGGCCCCGCCGTCCAGCGTGTCGTCGCCCGTGCCACCGGACAGCAGGTCCGCGCCGTCGCCGCCCGACACCGTGTCGCGCCCGGCCGCGCCGCGCAACGTGTCGTTGCCGCCCATCCCGCGCAGCAGGTCGTTGCCGCCGCCGCCGTCCAGCAGGTTGCGCCCGCTGTTCCCGGTGATCGCGTCGTTGCCGCTGCCGCCCGTGCCGGTCAGGTCGCCCCGCCCTTCCATCAGCTTCAGGGCTTCCACGTTGGCGGCGCTGGCCAGCGAGAAGTTGACCGGCGCCTCGATGGTGTCGTACCCGGCGCCCGCGGATTCATACACGCGGTCGTTGCCGTTGAAGACGATATACCAGTCGTCGCCATTGCCTCCCCACAGGCTGTCGCCGTAGCCGGACGTGCCGCCGTCCAGAGTGTCGTTGCCGTCGCCGCCGTACAACCGGTCGGCGTTGCCGTATCCGTAAAGGCGATCGTTGCCGCCATAGCCGTACATGGCGTCGTTGCTGTTGGTGCCATACAGGCTGTTGTTGGCGTTCGTGCCGTAGATGTTGGCCATGAGACCCCCCGTGGCTTTGGCCTTCGCCGAGCGGATGCTCAACGTATCGTGGCGAAGCGTAAGCCCCGCCACGGCCGCGGCACTACCGGTAATTGTGAGTACAAGTCGCTCTTTTCGTGTTCGCGAAGGTATTAACCCCTTCGCGCGTAAAGAGAAAAGCCAGACGGGGCAACGGGTGTAAAAGCCCCGGACGATTCCCGGATGTCCGCTTCATCCACAAGCGGGCGCGCTCCTGCGACAATCCGCCGCAGAGGTGGTAAGACGATTTGTTAAGGACTTACTCCTCTTCGCCGTCGTCCCTGGCCAGCGCCTCCACCACGCGCCAGCCGACGTGGTCGGCCGGGTTGATCTCGGCCAACTTGGCGAGGATGGCCGCGGCCTGCGCCGCGTTGCCCCGGCGCAGCGAGATGAAGGCCAGCGCCTTCAGCGTGAACAGCGTGAAGCGCGCCGTGCCCGAGGCTTCCCAGTCCGTGCTGTCCGGCGCCAGCGCCCGCCAGTCGGACGGGTAGCCGCCCTGCGCCGCCGCGGCGTCCAGGCCGATCAGCGCCACGCGCTCGGCGTCGTTCAGACGAAGCTTGCTGAAGTAGAATTTGTACAGCGCGTAGAACACCGGCAGCACGCGCGGCCCCAGCCGGTGCGCCTCCCACAGCAGTTCCTCGCAACGCTGCGGTTCGCCGCGCGCGGCCACCGCCGCCTGCAGCCGCTCGTCGATGTGCTCCGGCACGTCGCCGAAGGCCATGCGGCCGTCGGAAATGCGCAACTCGATCGGTCGTTCCATACAGTCCCCCGTGCCGGCGCCGCGTCATACCCGCAAAAAACTTATGGTCTTCGCGCCATGAAGGGCGCAAGTGGTGCGCCGTATTGCCGCGGCAAGACCCTGCGGCATCTCGCCGCATCTGTCGAAAACCCGACACGCCCCTTTGTCGCGAAGGCGTCAGCCAATCCCCTTGTCGAAACATGACAATCCTTGCGAATCAGCAGCTTAAGGACTGGCACGGAACGTGCTTCATCGGTGGGCAGCTGATTTTCACCAGCCAAGGAGATGGCGAAGATGGTGACCCTGACGCCCAGCGCCGTAGCCACCCTGGAACGGGTCCTGGCCGGCAACGCTCCCGCGGCCAAGGGGCTGCGCATCGCGGTAACGGACGGCGGCTGCGCCGGCCACAAGTACCAGATGGGCCTGGAAGCGGACGCCGGCGAAGGCGACGCGGTGTTCGAGTTCGGCAGCGTGCTCGTCTACGTCGACGAGGCCAGCCAGCCGCTGCTGGACGGCGTGGTCGTCGACTTCGTGGAAGGCATCGAAGGCTCCGGCTTCAAGTTCGACAACCCGAACGCCACCGGCTCCTGCGGCTGCGGCAAGTCGTTCTCGTCGGGCAGCTGCGCGCCCGGCTCGACCGCCGGGTCGAGCTGCGGCACCGCCGCCCACTAAACACCCCCTCTTCAGTCCCCCCAGGGCACGCCGATATCCCGGAAAGGCAGAGCGCCATGTGGAACTACACCGACAAGGTCAAGGAACACTTCTTCAACCCGAAGAACTCGGGCGTGCTGGACACCGCCAACGCGGTCGGCGAGGTCGGCTCGATCACCTGCGGTGACGCGCTCAAGCTGATGATGAAGGTGAACCCCGACACCGACGTGATCGAGGACGCGCGCTTCCAGACCTTCGGCTGCGGCTCGGCCATCGCCTCCTCCTCGGCGCTGACCGAAATGATCATCGGCAAGACCGTGGACGAGGCGCTGAAGCTCACCAACCGCGACATCGCCGACTACCTGGGCGGCCTGCCGCCGGAGAAGATGCACTGCTCCGTCATGGGGGCCGAGGCGCTGCGCGCCGCCATCGCCAACTTCAAGGGCGAGGCGTGGGAAGACGACCACGAGGAAGGCGAGCTGATCTGCAAGTGCTTCGGCATCGACGCCGCGATGATCGAGCGCGCCGTGACCGTCAACAACCTGACCACGCTGGAAGAGGTCACCCACTACACCAAGGCCGGCGGTTCCTGCCAGACCTGCCACGAGAAGATCGAGGAGGTGCTGGAGGCGGTGCTGGCGAAGACCGCCACCAAGCCCAAGGCGCACGCCCCCGGCACCGTCGGCCTGGACGCCATCAAGCCGCTCCAGCCCAAGGCCGCCGCCCCGGCGCCGTCGAAGATGACCAACGTGCAGCGCATGCAGGCCATCATGATGGCGATCGAGGAGATCCGCCCCTCCATCCAGAAGGACGGCGGCGACGTGGAGCTGGTCGACATCGACGGCAAGGACATCTACGTGCGGCTCAGCGGCGCCTGTTCCGGCTGCTCGCAGTCGGCGGGCACCATGATGGGCGTGCAGATGAAGCTGGTGGAGAAGCTGGGCGAGTTCGTCCGCGTCAAGCCCGCCTCGCTCATGAAGGTGGAGGCGTAAATGACCAAGGGCATCTACCTGGACAACAACGCCACCACCCGCGTCGACCCGCTGGTCCTGGCCGAGATGCTGCCGCTGTTTTCCGAGCACTTCGGCAATCCCTCCTCCATGCACGGCTTCGGCGCCGCGGTGGGCGGCAAGATCGAATGGGCGCGCCAGCAGGTGCAGGCCCTTCTGGGCGCCGCGCACGACAGCGAGATCGTCTTCACCTCCGGCGGCACGGAAAGCGACAACACCGCCATCCTCTCCACCCTGGAGGCCTTCCCCAAGAAGCGCGAAATCGTTACCAGCGTGGTCGAGCACCCCGCCGTGCTGGCGCTGTGCGATTACCTGGAGAAGAAGAAGGGCTACACCGTCCACCGCATCGGCGTGGACGGCAAGGGCAACCTGGACATGGACGCCTACAAGGCGGCCCTGTCGGAAAACGTCGCCATCGTCTCCATCATGTGGGCCAACAACGAGACCGGCACCCTCTTCCCGGTCGAAGAGCTGGCGGTGATGGCGAAGGATGTCGGCGCGCTGTTCCACACCGACGCGGTGCAGGCGGTGGGCAAGATCCCGATGAAGCTGGCGGACTCGGCCATCGATATGCTGTCGCTGTCCGGCCACAAGCTGCACGCGCCCAAGGGCATCGGCGCCCTGTACGTCAAGCGCGGCACCCGCTTCCGCCCCATGCTGCGCGGCGGCCACCAGGAGCGCTCGCGCCGCGCCGGAACGGAGAACGCGCCGGCCATCGTCGGGCTGGGTGCGGCGGCCGAACTCGCCCTGCACCACATGGCCGACGAGAACACCCGCGTCCGCGCGCTGCGCGACAAGCTGGAGCAGGCGCTGCTGGCGAAGGTCCCCAACTGCTTCGTCACCGGCAACCCGGACGTCCGCCTGCCCAACACCTGCAACGTCGCCTTCGAGTACATCGAGGGCGAGGCGATCCTCCTGCTGCTGAACGAGCACGGCATCGCCGCCTCCTCCGGTTCGGCCTGCACGTCCGGTTCGCTGGAGCCCAGCCACGTGATGCGGGCGATGGGCGTGCCCTACACCGCCGCGCACGGCGCCACCCGCTTCTCCCTGTCGCGCGAGACGACGGAAGCGGAGATCGACGCGGTCATCGCCGTGGTGCCGGGCATCATCGACCGGCTGCGCAAGCTGTCGCCCTACTGGTCGCAGGAAGGCGCGCCCAAGGCGTTCGAACCGACGTACGCGTAACAACCTGCGGGGGCTTCGGGATCATGCGCAACACCGCTTCCGTCACGATCAACGACACCACCCTGCGCGACGGCGAGCAGACGGCCGGCGTCGCCTTCACGCTGGACGAGAAGATCGCCATCGCCCGCGCCCTCGACGACGCCGGGGTGGGCGAGCTGGAAATCGGCATCCCCGCCATGGGCGAGGAGGAACGCGAGGGCATCCGCGCCGTCGCATCCCTCGGCCTCAACGCCACGCTCATGGTCTGGTGCCGCATGTGCGACGCCGACCTCCAGGCGGCGTTGAGCTGCAACGTCGGCTTCGTCAACCTGTCCATGCCGGTGTCGGACATCCAGATCTCCCGCAAGCTGCGCCGCTCGCGCGACTGGGCGCTGGCGGAGATCGACCGCATGATCCGCAAGGCGCGCGACGCCGGGCTGGACGTCAGTCTGGGTGGCGAGGACTCGTCCCGCGCCGACATGGACTTCCTGATCACCGCCGCCACGGTGGCGCAGCAGGCCGGCGCGCGGCGCTTCCGCTTCGCCGACACGCTGGGCGTGCTCGACCCCTTCCAGACCCGCGCGGCGATCGAACGGCTGCGCGCCGCCACCGACCTGGAGATCGAGATCCACGCGCACGACGACCTGGGCCTCGCCAACGCCAACTCGCTGGCCGCGGTGCTGGGCGGCGCCACCCACGTCAACACCACCGTCAACGGCCTGGGCGAGCGCGCCGGCAACGCCCCTCTCGAAGAAGTCGTCGTCTCCGCCAAGGTGCTCTACGGCCTGGACAGCGGCGTCGACACCCGCTCGCTGGGCGCCATCTCCGACCTGGTCGAGGCCGCGTCGAACCGGCCGGTCGCGGTCAACAAATCGATCGTCGGTGACGCCGTCTTCACGCACGAGGCCGGCATCCACGTGGACGGCCTGCTGCGCGACCGCCGCACCTACCAGAACTTCGACCCGGCCGAGGTGGGGCGCGAGCACCGCATCGTGCTGGGCAAGCACTCCGGCACCTCGGCCGTGAAGCTGGCCTACCGCCAGATCGGCGAGGAGGTGGACGACACCGCCGCCCGCGCCATCCTCGGCCGCGTGCGGGTCTTCGCCACGGCCGCCAAGCGCGCGCCGACGCCGGACGAGCTGCGCGCCTTCCTGCACGACCTCGTCCCGCAGCCGTAACCGGGGGCCACCGCCATGCAGCAGGCCGTCACCGCCGCCCCCGCCCCGCCCGAAGGCACCAGCATCGGCCGCCTCCTGCGCGAGGACGTCGCCTGCGTGTTCGACCGCGACCCGGCGGCGCGCACGCGGTGGGAGGTGCTGACCTGCTACCCCGGCGTCCACGCGCTGATCGCGCACCGCGTGTCGCACGCGCTGTGGCGGCGGGGGTTCAAGTGGGCGGCGCGCTTCCTGGCCTACCTGTCGCGCGCGGCCACCGGCATCGACATCCACCCCGGCGCCCGCATCGGCCGCCGCTTCTTCATCGACCACGGCGCCGGCGTCGTCATCGGCGAGACGGCGGAGGTCGGCGACGACGTGACGCTCTACCACGGCGTCACGCTGGGCGGCACCACCTGGAACAAGGGCAAGCGCCACCCGACGCTGCGGGACGGCGTGCTGGTCGGGGCCGGGGCCAAGATCCTCGGCCCCATCACGGTGGGCGGCAACGCGCGGGTGGGTGCGAATTCGGTCGTCACCAAGGACGTGCCGGACGGCATGACGGTGGTCGGCATCCCCGGCCGCGTCGTCCTCCCGGCCGGGCAGCGGCGCGCCGTCAACGCCGCCGGCATCGACCTCGACCACCACCTGATGCCCGACCCGGTCGGCAAGGCGATTTCCTGCCTGATCGACCACATCAACCGCATCGAGGCCCGGCTGGAGGCCCACACGGCGGAGGAAGCGCTGAAGCTTGCCCCCCTCACCGGCGTGGTGTGCGACAGTTGCGGCAACGTCTGCGGCCAGGACGCCTGCGAGCCCACTTTGAAAGGAGCGTTGCAATGAGCTTCAAGGACGACCTCGAAGACCTGGAGACGGCGGAGGACTTCCTGCGCTTCCTGGAAGTGCCCTACGAGCAGCGCGTCGTGCACGTGAACCGCCTGCACATCCTGCAGCGCTTCCACGACTACCTGAACGCCGACGAGGGCGTCGACCGCATCGACGACGACGAGGCGCTGGCCGAGCGCTACCGCCTGCACCTGACGCGCGCCTACCACGACTTCGTGGTGTCGAACGCCATCGCCGAGAAGACCTTCAAGGTGCACAAGGACGAGGCCGCCAAGGCCGCCAACCGCTTCGTGCCGCTGGAACAGCTCCTCGGCGCGCCCCGTTTCGTGGGATAAGCGCCTGACGTCGGGTTTTGCGGCTTACGCCTCAACCCAACCTACGGGGGCGTCGTAGGTTGGGTTGAGCGCCAGCGAAAACCCAACGTCCATACCTTCCCGACACGCCCCCCCACCAAGCGCACCCCGGCCCCGCCGCGGTGCGCTTCGCCGTTTCCGGCCCCCGCTCCTGCCCCCGCATCAAAGGTGTAGCGAACCCGACAAACCACCTCCCATGTCGGCCCCGTGTCGGGATTGCGACATGTTCGCGCAACTGCCCGAAACCTGCCCGGCCGGCTAGTACCCTTGCAAAATCAAGCCGCTACGATCACCCCATCCGCTGGCACGCCGTTTGCTCCATGGCTAACCGTGGCCCCCCGGGGCCGGTATTTTTCGAGGAGACCGGGATGCACATCGTCGTCTGTATCAAACAGGTGCCCGACAGCGCGCAGATCCGTATTCACCCCGTGACGAACACGATCATGCGGCAGGGCGTCCCGGCGATCATCAACCCCTTCGACCTGTTCTCGCTGGAAGAGGCGCTGCGCCTGAAGGACCAGGTGGGTGCGCGCGTCACCGTGCTGACCATGGGTCCGCCGATGGCGGAAGCCGCGCTGCGCAAGGCGCTGTCGTTCGGCGCCGACGACGCGGTCCTGCTGACCGACCGCAAGTTCGCAGGCTCCGACACGCTCGCCACCTCCTACGCGCTGACCTCCGCCATCCGCAAGCTGAGCGAGGAGGAGCCGGTCGACATCGTGTTCTGCGGCAAGCAGACGGTGGACGGCGACACCGCCCAGGTCGGCCCCGGCATCTGCACGCGCCTGGGCCTCCAGCAGCTCACCTACATCTCGAAGATCGAAAGCTTCGATCCGGAGAAGAAGGAGATCACGGTGCACCGCCGCGCCGAGGGCGGCGTGCAGGTGATGAAGACCAAGCTGCCGGTCATGATCACCATGCTGGAGGGCACCAACACCATCCGCTTCGGCACCATGGACGACATGTTCCGCGCCGCCCGCTACAAGCTGAAGGTGTGGAGCAAGGACGACTGCGTCGAGGACGAGACCAAGGTCGGCCTCAAGGGCTCGCCCACCGTCGTCTCCAAGGTCTTCGTGCCGAAGCCGCGCGCCGAGAAGGCCAAGTTCATCGAAGTCGAGGGGGGCGAGGCCGGCGCGCTGGCGTCCGCCGCCGTCGAGACGATCTTCGCCGCACAGCCGAAACTCGCGGGCGAGCTGCTCCAGCGCGCCGCCCAGGGAATGTGAGGACCACCATGAGCGACGCCCCCGCCAAGCCGCAAGGCCGCAAGTTCCAACTGCCCGAGCACCTGAAGGTCTACCAGGGCGTCTGGGTCATCGTCGAACAGGAGCGCGGCCAGCCGCACTCCGTGTCGTGGGAGCTGGTGGGCGAAGCCCGCAAGCTGGCCGACAAGCTGGGCGTCGAGGTCGGCGCCGTGGTCCTGGGCGCGGCCAGCCCGTCGCTGGACGCCATCTGCGCCCAGGCCTTCGGCTTCGGCGCCGATGTGGTCTACAAGGTGACCGACCCCTGTCTGTCGGAATACCGCACGGAGCCCTACGCCAAGGTGATGACCGACGTGGTCAACACCTACAAGCCGGAGATCGTGCTGCTGGGCGCCACCACGTTGGGCCGCGACCTGGCGGGCGCCATCGCCACCACGCTGACCACCGGCCTGACCGCCGACTGCACGGAACTGGACATCTACGCCGACAACCGCTCGCTGGCCGCCACCCGGCCGACGTTCGGCGGCACGCTGCTGTGCACCATCCAGACGCTGGCCTACCGCCCGCAGATGGCGACCGTGCGCCCGCGCGTCATGTCCATGCCCGCCCGTGACGAGAGCCGCATCGGCCGCGTCATCGAGGTGACGCCGCACCTGACCGAGGACGACTTCGTCACCAAGGTGCTGAGCTTCATCGCCGACCGCGAGCAGAACGAGGCGCAGCTGGCCTTCGCCGACGTTATCGTGGCCGGCGGCAAGGGCCTGGGCAAGCCGGAGAACCTGCAGCTCTGCTTCGACCTCGCCAAGGTGCTGGGCGGCGAGGTCGGAGTGTCGCGCCCGCTGGTGCAGGCCGGCTGGACCACCAACGACCGTCAGGTCGGACAGACCGGCAAGACGGTGCGCCCCACCCTCTACATCGCCGCCGGCATCTCCGGCGCCATCCAGCATCGGGTCGGCATGGAGAAGTCCGACCTGATCCTCGCCATCAACACCGACCCCAACGCGCCGATCTTCGACTTCGCCCACCAGGGCATCGTCGGGGATGCGTTGAAGATCCTTCCCGCGTTGACCGCCGCCTTCTCGAAGAAGCTGGCCGTCAACCGGATGGCCAGCTGACAGGAGGACGACAGGACATGGTCGAAAAGTTCGACGCCATCGTCATCGGGGCCGGCCCGTCCGGCAACGCGGCGACCTACACCCTCGCCGCTGCGGGCATGAACGTCCTGCAGCTGGAGCGCGGCGAATACCCGGGCGCGAAAAACGTCCAGGGCGGCATCATGTACGCCGCGGAGCTGGAGAAGATCATCCCGGACTTCCGCGACGACTGCCCCACCGAGCGCCACATCATCGAGCAGCGCATCTGGCTCTTGGGCGACGACAACTACATCGGCACCAACTACCGTTCGGAGAGCTTCAACTCCGAGGCGCCGAACCGCTACACCATCATCCGCGCCAACATCGACAAGTGGTTCTCCGAGCGGATCAAGAAGGCCGGCGGCCTGCAGATCTGCGAGACCACGGTCACCGACCTGATCCGCGACGCGTCGGGCAAGGTCATCGGCGTGAAGACCGACCGCGTGAACGGCGAGATCCACGCCGACGTGGTGATCATGGCCGACGGCGTGAACGCGCTGCTCGCCAAGCGCTCCGGCTACCAGGAAGAGCTGGAGCCGCAGAACGTGGCGCTGGCGGTCAAGGAGATCATGTTCATCGATCCCGAGGTGATCGAGCAGCGCTTCGGCCTGAAGGGCGAAGAGGGCGTCGTCATCGAGATCATGGGCAAGGTGACCAAGGGCATGGTCGGCACCGCGTTCCTGTACACCAACAAGGAATCGCTGACGATCGGCATCGGCTGCCTCATCTCCGACTTCAAGCACGGCAACTGCCCGCCGTACAAGATGCTGGAGGACCTGAAGAACCACCCCGTCATCAAGCCGCTGATCGAGGGCGCGGAGACCAAGGAGTACGCCGCCCACATGATCCCCGAGGGCGGCTACAAGGCGGTTCCGCAGCTGTACGGCGACGGCTGGATGGTGGTGGGCGACGCCGCGCACTTCAACAACGCCGCGCACCGCGAGGGCTCGAACCTCGCCATGGCGTCGGGGCGCATGGCGGCCGAGACGGTGATCGAGATGAAGCGCGCCGGCAAGTCCATGACGGCGTCGAACCTCGCCGTCTACAAGAAGAAGCTGGACGACAGCTTCATCATGAAGGACCTGAAGAAGTACCGCGAGCTGCCGGGCATCATGCACGAGAACAAGCAGTTCTTCGACGCCTACCCCGACGCCATCACGGCCGCCGCGCACAACTGGTTCACCGTGGACAGCGTCGACAAGCGCACGAAGGAGAAGGAGATCATGAAGTCCTTCGTCAAGAAGCGCTCGGTGCTGGGTCTGGTGGGTGACGCGATCAAGCTGGTGAGGGCCGTGCGATGACCATGATGGTGAAGATCGAAGAGAAGCTGTACCAGAACCGGTACATCGTCGACGAAAGCCACCCGCACATCCGCATCAAGGACGCGGCGACCTGCACGTCGTGCGACACGCAGGCCTGCACCTTCTGCTGCCCCGCCGCCTGCTACAGCAAGAACGAGACGGGCAGCGTGACGCTGGTGACCGACGGCTGCCTGGAGTGCGGCACCTGCCGCGTCATCTGCCAGGACCGCGGCAACATCGCCTGGGACTACCCCCGCGGCGGCTACGGCATCAGCTACAAGTTCGGTTGAGCGCTCGTACGAAAAGCCCCTCCCCGGCGCCGCCGGGGAGGGGCGTTTTCTTTGGAAGGCGGTGAACGTTGGGTTTTCGCTCACGCTCAACCCAACCTACTGAAAATCCTTAATTTTCGTCATGGCCGGCACGAGGCCGGGCATAACGGTGGAGGGAACGCGCCCGTAGGGTGGGTTGATGCGCAAGCCGCAAAACCCAACGTCCGCACCTCACACCCGTGCGATGTAGTCCGCCAACCGCGCCAGCTCCCGCCCCGCGCGGTCCACCATCTCGTCCATTCCGTCCAGGCGGCCGTCCAGCACCGACGTCTCGATGGCGTCGCCCACGGCGGCGAGGTCGCGCGCACCCACCGTGCGGGAGGAGCCGGCCAGCTTGTGCCCGGCCTGCCGGACCTCGTCCCAGGCACGCCCGGCGAAGGCCTCCTCCAGCCGCGCCAGCGTCGCGCGGTTGGACGTCAGGAACTCGTCCAGAAGCTGGCGGATGAAGTCGGCGTCGCCGTCAAACAGGCTGCTCAGCGCGGTCAGGTCCAGCGGCGCGCCTTCCGCCCCCTCGCCGTCCGGCGGCAGCCAGCGTTCCAGGATGCGGCGCAGTTGGCCGATCTCGGTGGGCTTGGACACCGCGTCGTCCATGCCGACGGCGAGGCAGCGCTGCGCCTCCCCCTCCATGGCGTTGGCGGTGATGGCGACGATGGGCATGCGCGCGCCCGTTTCCGCCTCCGCCGCGCGGATGGCGCGGGTCAGGTCGAAGCCGTCCATCTCCGGCATCTGGCAGTCGGTCAGCACCAGCGCGTAACGCCCGGTGCGCCAGCGCTCCAGCGCCTCGCGCCCGTCCTCCGCCACTTCGGCGGCGTAGCCCAGCAGGGCCAGCTGGCGCAGCAGCACCTGCCGGTTGGTCGGGTGGTCCTCGGCCACCAGGATCAGCCGGTTGCGCGCCAGCGCCTCCTCCACGCTGGGGGCGGCCGGCTTGGCGGTCGCCAGCGGCGGTGGCTCGGCGGCCGCACTCTCCTCCACGGCCAGCCCCTCGGCCTCCGGCGTCGAGCGGCCGGTCGCCACCAGCACGCCACGCGCCAGATGGGTGCGCCGCACCGGCCGCGCCACCGGCACGGCACCGCCCGGCGTCGCCGGCTGCACCTGCCGCGTCAGCACCACCAGCCCGGCGCCGGCCAACCGCGGATCGCCCAGCAGTTCCCCGGCCGCATCCTCCTCGGCCAGCACCAGCCCGTCGAAGCGCGCACCCTCCGCCAGAGCGCCCAGTGCGGCGTGGGTGTCGGCGGCCTCCGCCGCCTGGGCGCCGTCGGCGGCGAGGTAGCGGGCCAGGAAGCGCCGCTCGTCCGGCGTGCGCGCCACCACCAGCACCGACAGCCCGGCCAGCGGCGGCGGCGGAACCTCGCTCTCCGACACCTCGGCGGTGAAGGTGAACCAGAAGGTGGCGCCCTTGCCGGGCTCGCTCTCCACGCCGATCTCGCCGCCCATCAGCTCGGCGATGCGCCGGCAGATGGAGAGGCCCAGCCCCGTGCCGCCGAAGCGCCGGGTCGTCGATGCCTCGGCCTGGGTGAAGGGGCGAAACAGGCGGGCCTGCACGTCGCGGGCGATGCCGATGCCGGTGTCGATGACGGTGATGCCCACCGTCGCCTTGCCGTCCAGCAGCGAGATCAGCTCGGCCCGCAGCGTCACCGACCCGGCCGGCGTGAACTTCACCGCGTTGCCGGCGATGTTGAACAGCACCTGTCGCAGCCGCACCGGGTCGCCCAGCACGCAGGCCGGCAGCTCCGGATCGACGTAGGGGATGAGCAGGATGTCCTTCTTGCGCGCCCCCGGCGCCAGCGTGTCGGCCACGCCCTCCACCACCTGGGCCAGTGACACCGGCACGCGTTCCAGGTCCAGCCGCCCGGCCTCGATCTTCGAGAAGTCCAGGATGTCGTTGATGATGGTCAGCAGGGAGCCTGCGGAATCGCGCACCACGGCCACCAGCTCGCGCTGCTCGGCCGACAGCGGCGTGTACTCCAGCAGCTCCAGCATGCCCTGCACACCGTTCATGGGCGTGCGGATCTCGTGGCTCATGGTCGCCAGGAACAGCGACTTCGCCTGATTGGCCGCCTCGGCCTCGGCCCGCGAGGCTTCCGCCGCGCGGGTGGCGGCGACCAGTTCGCGCGTGCGCTCCGTCACCTGGTTCTCCAGGTTGCGGTTCAGCTGCGACAGCTCCTCGTACAGATGCACGTTGTCGAAGCCGACGGCGACCTTGGAGCAGAACACCTCCACCAGCCGCCGCTCGTCCTCGCTCAACGGGTGGCGGTGGCGCAGGTAGAAAAGGGTGTCGTGCTGACGCGAGGTGGAGCGGAACACCAGGATGCTGTGCTCGCGCTCGAACGCGTTGCGCACGGCGCCCAGCGCGCCGGTGATGGCGTCGGCAATCTCCTCCGGCAGCACCTCGGCCACCGGGCGGTTGTCCAGGCCGATGAAGGCGCCGCCGCCACCGATGACGATCGCCTCGCCCCCTGCGGTCCAGCGGCTGCACAGCAGCGCCCCTTCGCACGTCGGCAGCACCTCGTCGATCTGCCGCACGGCATCGGCCACATAGCCGGCGATCGTCCGCTTGTCGAGCAGGGAGGAGGAGGCGTGCAGGATCCGCTCCAGCCCCTGGCGGTGCTGCTCGATGGCGGTGATGTCCTGATAGCCGCGCAGGGCCGCCACCACGGAGGTGAACAGCTTCTGCGCCGTCAGCTCGGTCTTCGACTTGTAGTCGTTGATGTCGTAGTTGAGGATGACGTCGCGTTCCGGCGCCTGTCCGGGCTGGCCGGTGCGCAGGATGATGCGCACCCGGCGGTTGTTCAGGTCGTTGCGGATGTGTCGGACCAGCTTCAGGCCGGCGTCGTCGGATTCCATCACCACGTCCAGCAGGACCACGGCGATGTCCGGGTTCGCCTCGATCACCCCGCGCGCCTCGGCTGCCGTGGCGGCGGACAGGAACTGCGCCGGGCGCCCTTCGAAGGTGAAGCCGCGCAACACCATCTTGGTGGTGGCGTGGATGGCCGGGTCGTCGTCGACGATGAGGATCATCCAGGGCTCCGCCGCCTCGGCCGGGGCGTCCTTCGCCGCCCCTTCGGCGTCCGCGCCCGGCTCCTCATCGGCGAACAGAAACTCGTCGCTCATCCCATCCCCACCGGGCCCCACCGGACCGCCCTACCACCGAGCCACCCCCTGCCGGGCTCGAAGGCGGGACGATACCATAGGCTGCACCGCCGTGAACAGGACAGCCGCCGCCTCCACACGCGAAACGCGAAGGCGGCGTTAACGCCGCCTCAATCCGCGTCCTCCTCGTCGTCGCCCTCGGCGCGGCAGAAGCGGCGCAGCGCGTCCAGGTCGGCGACCGAGATCGTGCCGCCGTGCGTCTCCACGCCCACCGCGCGCAGCTTGGCCAGCGCGCGGGAGAAGGTCTCCGGCTGCATGCCCAGGCGGCGCGCGATCAGCGCCTTGTCGAAGGGCAGCGCGAACATGGCCGAACCCGGCCCTTCCGGACAGAAGCGCAGCAGGAAGGTGCCGACGCGCTGCGGCGTGGGCTGCACCTGCAGCTGTTCGATGGCCTGCACCAGATGGCGCAGCCGCAGCGACAGCGAGCCCAGCATGGCGAAGGCGATCTGGTCGTCCTCGCGCAGGCAGCGGGCGAAGCCTTCGGCCGTCAGGGTCAGCACGCGGGCGTCGGCCACCGCCTCGGCGCACACCGGGAACTTGCCGCTGGCGAACATGGCGGCCTCGGCGAAGGTTTCGCCTGGAGCGACGACGTTCACCACGGCTTCCGCCCCGTCGCGCGTCAGCCGGTACAGCTTGACCCACCCCTCCAGCAGAACGAAGAAACGGTCTGCCTTCTCGTCCTGCACGAACAGGGTCGTGCCGCGCGGCACCTGGCGGACCTGAGCGCTGCCCACCAACGCCGACAGCGCGCGGTCGGGCAGGCGCTGGAACAGCGGGATCGTGCGCAGCGTCGCGGCGTCGGTCGGCCGCAAGCCCGGAATTTCGGTCTTCATCCCATCTCCCCGTGTCCGGGCTTGCCCGCCCTTTGGATGCGGCCCCGGTTGACGGCTATTGTAGCCGCCCGTCCTTGACGGCGGTCAAGCCCGCGCCGCTCGTCCTGCCCACCCCATGCGCGCCAGCATCACCGCATTGATCGCCATGGCGCAGACGTCGGACAGCATGCCCGGTACGGACATCACCAGGACGTTGTGGCCGAACCAACAGGGCAGCGCCAGCGCCATGCACAGGCGGAACAGCCGAACGTCGGTCTGGTAACGGCCAAGGCTGACGAAGGACAGGCCCGCCGCCGCGAAGGCCGAGGGCACGCCCTGCCACGTGGCAACCAGCCCGGCGGCGATGAGCGGCAGCACCGCCAGATAGACGAACCGAAAGCCCGGCCGCGTGCCGAGTGGAATGGCGGCCGCCGCCTGAACCGTCGCCAGCACGTTCATCAGGCTGCCGGTAAGCGCCCCCAGCAGGGCGAAATGCAGCGCGAACAGCAGGGAAGCCGCCAGTTGCACCGCCAGCATCGCCACCCGCCCGCGCAACAGCGCCCATCCCATGCCCGCCGCCGTGCCGGCAAATCCGACGGCCTGGGCAAGCAGTTCTACGGAAAGGACGTCTGGCATGGAAACCGGAATGCGGGGGCGCTTGGCCCGTAGCTTAAATCCGACCCTGCCGGCCGCAAGCGATTTCGGTGGGTCCGACGCCGAAGCCCAACGTGCCTGGAAGCCGTGCGCCGGATCCTCGCCTGCGCTCGACCGGACCTACGCCGAACAGGATCCGCCGCCCAGAACGCAGAACTTGGCGCAATGGCGGTGGTTCAGCTTGACCGCCCCCCGGTCGAAATGGCCGCCATCGGCCGTGGCCGCCTGCGCCAGCGTCTCGCCCATCTCGAAACGCGCCTCGTAGGGCAGCAGCGTGCAGGGAACGACGACGGCGTGAGCCGCCCCCTTGCGCTTCACCACCATGCGGCTGGTCGCGCACATCATGGCGTCGGGATGCAGATTCAGGATGCCCCAGCAGGCGGTGGTGATCTCCGGCACTTCGGCGTGCTCGTTCATTTCCGGGAACAGCACCAGCGCGTGCGGATCGGCCGCGTCCAGGGGCAGGGCGCGGTCCGCGAACAGCCGGGCGTATCCCGCGCGCAACACGGCCTGCTCCTCCTCCCAGCAGGTCCGGCCGGCGACGGCGACGGCGAACCCTTCCTGAGCCAGCCACGCCAAGCCTTCCAAGGTTTTCATGAAACTGCCGGGTCCGCGTTCGCGGTCGTGCAGGGCGGCCGTGTGGTGGTCCAGGCTGACGCGCAGGCGCAGGCGGTGGCCGAAACGGTCGCGCAGGGTCTGCAAGGCCTGCTGAACGGGCGGACGCTGCATCGGCTGCATGGCGTTGGTAAGGATCAGCACCTCGAACCCGCGCTCCAGGCACAGTTCGGCGATGGTGGGCAGGTCGCGGTTCAGAAAGGGCTCGCCGCCGGTGAAGCCGATCTCGCGCGTGCGCAGGCCGAGGGACTCGATTTCGTCCAGGTAGGGGCGCACGTCGTCCGGGGCGATGTAGGCCAGCCGGTCGTTGGTGGGGCTGGATTCGATGTAGCAATGGCCGCAGGTGATGTTGCACAGCGTGCCGGTGTTGAACCACAGCGTGTCCAGCCGGCGCAGCGCCACACTGGCCCGCCGCTCGCCCTTGGCGGTCCAGTCCGGGTCGTCGAACTTGGCGCGAGTGGGGGCGGCGGCTACGGCGGTGCCGGTCATGCGCTCTTCTCGGTCAGTTATGTTCGCACGGTAGCGGGCGGCCCGATGGGCCGCCAGTCACGTTGCCTTGAGCGGTTGGTGAGCGAGCGGAGACGGACGCTCAGCGCTCGGCCAGCGGCTTGACGGGGCGGGTGGTCATGCCGGTGTAGAGCTGGCGCGGGCGGCCGATCTTCTGCTGCGGGTCCTCGATCATCTCCTTCCACTGGCTGATCCAGCCCACCGTGCGCGCCAGGGCGAACAGCACGGTGAACATGCTGGTCGGGAAGCCCATCGCCTTCAGGATGATGCCGGAATAGAAGTCGACGTTCGGGTACAGCTTCTTCTGGACGAAGTAGTCGTCCTCCAGCGCGATCTTCTCCAGCTCCATGGCGATGTCGAGGAGCGGCTCGTCCTTGATGCCCAACTCGTTCAGCACCTCGTAGCAGATCTGGCGCATGATCTTGGCGCGCGGGTCGTAGTTCTTGTAGACGCGGTGGCCGAAGCCCATCAGGCGGAATGGGTCGTTCTTGTCCTTGGCTCGGCGGACGAATTCGGGGATGCGGGCGGTGGAGCCGATCTCCTCCAGCATCTTCAGCACCGCCTCGTTCGCACCGCCGTGCGCCGGCCCCCACAAGGCCGCGATGCCGGACGCGATGCAGGCGAAGGGGTTGGCGTGCGAGGAGCCGGCGAGGCGGACGGTGGAGGTGGAGGCGTTCTGCTCGTGGTCGGCGTGCAGGATGAAGATCTTGTCCATCGCGCGCGCCAGAACCGGGTTCACCACATAGGGTTCGCACGGCGTGCCGAAGGTCATGTAGAGGAAGTTCTCGGTGTAGGCCAAGTCATTGCGCGGGTACATGAACGGCTGGCCGACCGAGAACTTGTAGGCCATGGCGGCCATGGTCGGCATCTTGGCGATCAGGCGGTGCGCGGCGATCTTGCGCTGCACCGGGTCGGCGATGTCGGTGGAATCGTGGTAGAAGGCCGAGAGCGCGCCGGTGACGCCGCACATGATGGCCATCGGGTGCGCGTCGCGACGGAAGCCGCTGTAGAACTTGGCCAGCTGCTCGTGCACCATGGTGTGGTAGGTGATGGTGCGGGTGAAGTCGGCCTTCTGCTCGGCGTTCGGCAGCTCGCCGTTGAGCAGCAGGTAGCAGACCTCCGGGAAGTCGCAGTGTTCCGCCAGATCCTGGATGGCGTAGCCGCGGTGCAGCAGCACGCCCTCGTCGCCGTCGATGTAGGTGATGGCGGACTCGCAGCTGCCTGTCGAGGTAAAGCCGGGATCGAAGGTGAAGTAGCCGGTTTCGGCGTAGAGCTTGCGCACGTCGATGACGCGCGGGCCGGTCGAGCCTTCCAGCAGCGGCAGCTTGAGCGTGCGGCCGGTGGTGTCGTCGGTCAGCGTGACGGTGCCGACCTGACGGACGTCCTCGTGCCCGGGCTTCATCGTGTTGGCCATAAGACCTGCTCCTCTCGCGTACGACGCACTCGCAAGGAGAGGTGTGGCGCGGCGGCGCGCCGTCAACGGTTCGCTTTCGTATGAGGGGCGGCGGCCCGCCCTACCCGCCGCTGATCGCGGTCAGCACGTCCACCTCCGTGCCCGGCGGCAGGCGCGTCGCCAGGGTGGCGCGTTCACCGTCGACGAAGACGTTGATGTGGCGGCGGATGGCCGGGGTGGAATCGCACAGGCGGTCGCGCATGCCCGGCCAGCGGGCGTCCAGCGCGTCCATCAGCTCGTCCACAGTGGCGGCCGGAACCTCCAGCCGCCGGACCGCGCCAGGGAACAGCGCCACCAGCGCCGCCGGAAGGCGGACGGTGACCGGTGGTGGGGTCGGATCGTGCATCATGCCCCCTCAGCCGTCGACGACCAGCGTCTCCACCGACAGGATCGCCGGCAGGTGCTGGGCAACGCAGGTCCAGCCGTCGCCCTCGTCGGCGCTGGCATACAGGGCGCCGCCGTTGGTGCCGAAGTAGACGCCGGCCGGGTCCAGCCGATCCGTCGCCATGGCCTGCCGCAGCACGCCGAAGTAGGCGTTCTGCTGGGGCAGGCCGTCGCGCAGCGCTTCCCACCGCTCGCCGCCGTCGCGGGTGCGCCAGACGGCGGCCTTGCCGTCGGGCACGAAGCGGCCGACGGAATCGCCGTTCAGCGGCAGCAGGTACAACGTCTGCGGATCGCGCGGGTGGGCGGCGGCGGGGAAGCCGAAGGAGGACGGCAGGCCGGCCTCGATGCTGCTCCAGGTGCGGCCGCCGTCGTCGCTGCGGTACATGCCGCAGTGGTTCTGCTGGTAGAGGCGGTCGGGCATGCCCGGCGCCATGACGATGCAGTGCACGCACTGCCCGTGCTCGGGATAGTTCTGCCCCTCCGGCAGGTAGTCGGCGCGGGTGCCGCGGTTGCGCGGGTGCCACGTGGCGCCGCCGTCGGCGGTGTGGAAGACGCCACCGGCCGAGATGGCGACCCACAGCTGGCGGCCGTCGGTGGGGTGCGGGACCAGCGAGTGCAGGATCAGCCCGCCGCCGCCCGGCTGCCAGTCGGCGCGCGAGGGGTGGTTGCGCAGCCCCTCCACATGCCGCCAGGACCGGCCGCCGTCGTCGCTGCGGAACAGGCCGGCGGGCTCTACGCCCGCGTACAGGCAACCCTGGCCGGGCGCCAGGCTCCAGACCGCCTTGACCGGCGTCTCGCCGGCCGGATAGGCCAGACCGTCGCTGGAGTGCGTCCAGGTTTCGCCCAGGTCGGTGGACTTCCAGACGGCCGGGCCGAACCATTCGTTGCCGCCGCCGGCGTACAGCGTGCCGGTGGCCGGGTCGCCGACCACGTGGTTCATCGGCCACGCCTCGCAGAACGGGCCGCGCAGCGCCCAGTCGCGCCGTCTCTCGTCGCTTTCCAGGATGAACGCGCCCTTCTTCGTGCCCAGCAGCACCAGGACCTTCGATGCCATTGCCCCCTCCCATCAGCTTTCTGGTTGGCGTTTGCGCCTTCGTGACCAGTCCTGGGACGAATCGCCGCTACCCCGCATTCGGCCTGGACAAATACGTTGATATCAACATTATTGCCGCATGTCAAAGGACCATGACCCGCTTCCCTTCTCGACCACGATCGAGGTGCGCGACGCCTGCCTGTGCCTGCACGTGCAGCGCGCGGCGCGCGCCATGGCCCGGCGCTATGACGAGGCGCTGCGGCCGTTCGATCTGACCAACGGCCAGTTCTCGCTGCTGATGGCGCTGAACCGGCCGGAGCCGCCGGGCATGGGGCCGGTCTCCGCGCTGCTGGCCATGGACCGCACGACGCTGACCGCCGCACTGAAGCCGCTGGAACGGCGCGGACTGCTGACGGTGCGCGTCGATCCGGCGGACCGCCGCGGCCGACGGCTGGAGCTGACCGCGGCCGGCCGCGCGCTGCTGGCCGCGGCACTGCCGGCGTGGCGGCGGGCGCAGGCGGAGAACGAAAGCCTCCTCGGCGCGTCCGGCGCCGACCGGCTGCGGGCGGACCTGATGGCGCTGTCGTGAGGGTGCTGTCGTGAGGGTCAGTACAGCCGGCCGCCGTTCGGCACCGGCTGGTCGGGGCGGATCAGCACGACCTCCCCGTCGGCGTCCGGCAATCCCAGCACAAGGCACTCGCTGACGAACTTGCCGATCTGCTTGAGGCGCAATTGGCACTTCGACGGAGTTCCGCGATCTTCATAAGCATCTGATTTTCAACGGTCATATCCGGCCAAGTGCCACATTGCGCGCCCGCGTCCGCGTCGGTATATTGGGCAAGCGTTGGGTATATTGGGCACGGCACAAGCGAGGACCCCACATGGCGCGCACTGTTCACGACGCCAATCTCGGCACCCGCGAGGCGCGCCGACGCCTTCCGATCCAGGCCAAACCGCATTGGCGCGAGATCAGCCAAGGACGGCATGTAGGCTACCGGCGGCGAGGAAAATCTGGCACCTGGATTGCGCGCCTGTATCTGGGCACCGGTCGGTATGCCGAGGGACGCCTCGGCACCGCGGACGATACCCACGACGCAGACGGCATTGAGGTGTTGAGTTGGCCCCAGGCGCAACAGAAGGCTGCCGACTGGTTCGTCCAGAAGCTCGCTGAAGATCGGGGTGCCGAAACTCCCCGGCGCGGTGCCGTGACGGTCGGAGACGCGCTGGACGCCTATCTGGCTTGGTATAAGCTGCACCGGAAAAGCTATGCCGACACGAAGCAGTATGTTGAAGCCCACATCCGTCCAGCACTTGGGCGCACCGAACTCAACAAGCTGACGGCGGGCAAGATTAAGGCTTGGCACCAGAAGCTCGCAGAGACCCCGGCCCGCCGCCGCACCCGCAAGGGCGCTCCCCAGAATTATGCCCCGGATCCGACAACGGAGGACGCACTTCGCAGCCGTAAGGTCACCGCCAACCGCGTGCTGACCATCCTGAAGGCCGCCCTAAACAAAGCCTATGCTGATGGCTTGGTGACATCCGACGCATCCTGGAAGAAGGCCAAACGCTTCAAAGCGGTGGACGCTGCTCGCCCGCGTTTCCTCGACACCGCCGAGGCGATCCGTCTGATCAATGCCAGCGAGCCCGAGTTCCGCCCCCTTGTTCAAGGGGCGCTCCTCACAGGCGCCCGGTATGGTGAACTGACGCGCCTAAAGGTACGCGACTTCCGCAACGGCAAGCTCCAAATCACCGACTCGAAGTCAGGCAAACCCCGCTGGATTAGCCTGACCAGCGAAGGGCGGACGTTCTTTGAGCAGCAGACTATCGGGCGTTCTGGCGACCAGCTGATTTTCTGGAAAACCGGGCGCAACGGCAAGGAAGCCGGATGGGGCCGATCCCACCAGATCGAACCGATGCAGCGTGCCTGTGAACATGCCTCAGTTGAGCCGCTAGGCTTTCATCAGCTCCGCCACACGTACGCCAGCTTGTGTCTGATGTCCGGCATGCCGATGCTGGTGCTCGCAAAGAACCTCGGCCACCGCGATACCCGTATGGTCGAACAGCACTATGGCCATCTGATTCCGTCATTCGAGGACCAGATGATCGAACAACATGCTCCACGCTTCGGGGTCGTGTCTGGGGACAGGTCAGTGGTTGCACTATAGTCCACACCCCGTTTCATATGTAACAAGCCCAAAGCCCCCATGCGCTGTGCTGCATGCGCACCGACGGCATCGAATCGACCAGTGGCAGCACGCTACGCCGGCCGCAGCAGCAGCATCCCGAAGCCGAACGCCCGGTGCCGGCCCACGCCGCGGGCCAGCAGCGCCGCGAAGGCGCCCGCGTCGGTCACCTCCAGCACGCCCTTGAAGCGCACGTCCGGCAGCGCCGGCAGGCGGGAGGGGGTGCGCGTCTTCTGGTCGCGGCGCAGGAAGCGCGTGTAGCGGAAGCCGGCCACATCGGCGGACAGCAGCCGCACGCCGCCGCGCCGGGCCAGCTCACGCTCCAGCCAGCCGAGGTAGACGGTGTTCCGGTCCAGCCCGCGCTCGATGCCCTGCCTCGTGCCCTCGACGATCAGCGCATCCACCTCCGGGCTTTCCGTGCGGTCGCCGCGCAGCAGGCGGGAGCGCTCCACGGGGCAGGCGCGCACCTCGAAGCCCAGCGTACGGCCGACGGGGAACGCCGCCGGCAGCGGCTTGGCGTCGAACCACGCCCAGTCCACGGCGGCGTGCACGAAGGGGTCGGCGAACAGGTCGGCGTGCTCCTTCAGCCGCGCCGCGTCGTGCGCGCTGTAGCCCAGCACGGTCAGGCCGGCGGGCGCGGGCACGTCGTCCGGCAGGGCGAAGGGCTTGGGCGCCAGTTCGCCGAACAGCTCGCCGAGCAGGCTGTGCACGGCGTAGCCCAGGTCGGTCTCCCCCTGCTCCGGCAGCAGGCGCCGGCGGCGCGCCAGTTCGAACAGGCGGCGGCCGTCCAGGCGCGCGCGGATCATGTGCAGTGGGGTCGCGTCAGCCATGGCCGATGCCCTCCGCGCCGGGCAGGCGGCGCAGGTCGCCCTCGTGCACCAGGCGCTCGCCGGTGTGGATCTGGTTGGCCCAGTCGCGCTCGTCGATCACGGGGATGCGGCGCACGCCTGGCATGCCGTCGGCGGGGTGGTCGTCCACGGGCCATTGCGCCGGCAGGGCGCCCGGCGGAGCCGCCTCCAGCAGCGCCGCCGCGAGGCTCGGCGCCGCAACGCGGCCGCACAGCAGGCGGCCGGCCGGCAGGCAGGTCTTGCGGCCGAGGAACAGCGGGCGCGCCGGCTCGTCCAGCGCCGCGGCCACGTCGTCCAGCGTCGGCGTCTCATCGACTGGCCGCAGGGTCAGCGCCACGAGGCAGACGCCGTCGGCGGTGTAGTGGCGCAGGCGGATGTGCGTGCCGGACGTCGCCTCGCCCTTGCCGCGCTCCTCGCGCGCGTGCCGCGTCGTCCAGCCGGTGTCGACCAGGAAGTCCTGCGACAGGTCCACCGTCTGGAAATCCACCAGCGGCACGCCCGGCCGTTCCAGCGCCGCGGCGAAGCGCAGCCGCTCCTGAAGGCGCTGGAGCCGGTCGGCGTCGCCGTGTGTCAGGCCCAGGGCGTTGCCGATCAGGCCGGTCAGTAGGGCAGCACCAGGGTACGGCCGCACCACGCCACGCTGGTCCACCGCCGGCCCGCCGAAGGCCATCAGCGGCGCTTCCAGGCGCAGCAGAAGGGCGTCGATCATGCGAGCACCGCGGCGTCACCGACGGCCATCCGCGCCCACGCCGCAAGGTCGTCCAGCGACCCGGCCGGGGCCACCGGGACGGCGCCGGCATCGGTCATCGCGGCCAGCCGCCGCGCCTCCCGGGCGCCGTACATGCGGTCGAAGGCGGCCAGCTTGCCGCCCAGCGCCCGCACCGCGGCGTTCAGCATGCCGCCGTCGGCGCGCTTGCCGACCGGCTGGAGGAAGGCGTTGGCCAGCGAGCGCGGCTGCCGCCGCCCGGCCTCGACCAACACCAGCTCGGCGGCGGCGTAGGGGGCGGTGGAGCCCTTCTTGGCGCCGGGCGAGACGGTGGCGATCAGGTGGATCAGGTGCTCCACCACCCGCGCGGCGTCGGCGCGGTCGGCCGACTTCCAGTCGGCGGCGCGGCAGCCGGTCAGGTTGGCCACGAGCAGCGGCACGTCCACCACGACATAGCCGTAGAACAGCCCGCTGGTCAGTTCCGCCTCGCCGATGTGGCCGCTGCCGTGCTCGCCGGCTTCGGCCAGCAGGTCGTCGACGGCGGAGAAGTAGTCGTTCTCCGCCTCCTCGGCGTGCACGGTGAAGGCGTGCGCCACGTGCACCGCGGCGTCGCCGCGCGCCAGGATGTCGGAGGTGACCATGCGCCCGAACAGCGCCGCGTCCAGCCCTGCCGCGCCCGCCGACGCCTTGTAGAGCGCGTCGAAGTTGCGCCGCGCGTCGGCGTTCCTGGGGCCGCACCACGCCGTCACGGCGGCGTCTGCATCGGCCGCGGAGGTCACGCCGGCCAGGATCTCACGGGTGACCTGCTTCAGGTAGGCGATCTCCGCCGGGCCCAGGATGATGACCTGCTTGGTGCGCAGCAGGTCGGCGTCGTCCGCCTCCAGGTCGGCCACCGCGACGTCGCCGCCCTCCTCCGCCTTGGCGGCCTTGCCCTTCTTCCCGCCCGCCTTGGCCTTCGCCGCCTTGGCCTTGTCGGACTCGCCCAGCAGCACGGCCTCCAGGTGCGCCAGCACGGCGCGCGTCGCCGCCGGGTCGCAGCCGTCGGCAATCAGCGGCTGGGCGATGCGCTCCTCGAAGGTGATGCGCGAGCGTACCGACAGGTCGCGGATGGCCGACAGCGACCAGTCGTCCTCCACCGTGCGCCAGTGCCGCTTCAGGCATTGCGAGGAGACGCGCACCCGGCTCGCCCCGCCGAACGGCATGCGCTTGGCCAGCCCGACGTCGTCGCGGTTCAGCAGGCTGGCCGGATAGGCGGTCAGCGTGTGGATCTGGAGGAAGCGGGGCTCGATGGTTTCGGTCATGGTGTGGCGGCGTCCTCTCGCGCGGCGTGGTCGGCGGCGGTGTAATAGTCTCGGGCGATGCTGCGGCGCGCCGTCTCGACGGCGTCCTCGTGGCGGGCCAGCGCCAGCGCCGCCAGCCCGGTCCAGTCGACGGGCTGCCCGCGCACGGCCAGCCACGCGGCGACGGCGCGCAGGGCGTCGGCGAAGGCCGGCGTGCCGGGCTCGACGCGCAGCAGGCGCAGCAGCCGCGGCTCGGCATAGCCAGTGGCGGCGAGCACGCGGCCGGGCGCGAAGGCGCCGCCGCGGCGGTGGTGGTTGGGCGCCATGCGCGCCATGCCGGCCATCACCATGGCCCAGCCGCGCTCCGTGCCCTCGGCGGCCACGCCCGTGTGCCCGGAACCTTCGGCGATCTCGGCCAGCAGGCGCCAGAACTCGGGCGCGGCGGGCGCCATGGGGTCGAGACGGCGCAGCCGCGCCACGCCGCCGGTGCCGATGGCCCGGTCGCCGATGCGGCGGGCCAGCAGCGCCACCGCATCCTCCAGCGGGCGCGCGGGCGGACGGTCAGGCGTCGACGCGGGCATCGGCAGGGGCGCCGGGTCCATCGGCGGGCTGTCCATCGGTGGGCTGTCCATCGGTGGGCTCCTGGGTGGCGCGAAGGGTCGGGAAGGTGTGGCGCAGCAGCCCTTCGAACGCGGCGCCGGCGCGGGCGACGGCGCGCGGGCGGCGGGCGGTGGGGATCGCCATGCCGTCCTCCGCCGCGCGCAGCACGCCGCGCCCGAAGCCGGCCAGCGTGCGCAGCCACGGCCGCTCGTCCCCGTCCTCCAGGCGGCTCCACAGCGCCGGGAAGAAGGCGTCGTCCACCAGCCGCTCGAAGCGGTCCAGCCAGGGGTCGGCGCGGCGGTCGTCGTACGTGAGGTCCTTGAGCACCGGCCCGCCCTGCGCCAGCGTCAGCAGCGCCGGCTTCAGCACCCGCAGGCGCATCCTGGCGGCGTCCTCGACCTGCTGCCCGGCCGCCTCGCCGACGCGCTCGGGACTGTCGTCCAGGAAAGACCGGGCGCGCGCCGGCACGGGGATCAGGCGTTCGTGCAGCCCTTCCGTGCGGCCCTGGCCGCGCACCAGCACCTCGGCGCACAGCAGCACGTCGCCGGCCGGGTCCTGCGGGTGGGGGCGTTGCGCCGGGGCGGCGTGTGCCCTGTCGGCACTGATCAGGCGGGCCAGCAGCCGGTGGTCCAGCCCGCCGGGTCCCACCGTCAGCGCCGTGCCCTTGGCGTCCAGCGGGATCCACGGGTCGCCGACGTTGCCGCCCAGCTCCGGCGGGGCGATGCGCGGTGTGTTGCTCGGCCGCGTCACGGCGGCGATGCGCCCGGCGGACTGGGTGAGGCGGATGCGCCGGCACACCTCCACGCACCAGGGATCGAGACGGGAGAGCGGCAGCGCCTCCTCGGCGTCCCACGGCTCCAGCCACAGCAGCGCCAGCCCGCCGGCGGCGGGGAACTCGCTGTGGTTCGCCAGCACCTCGGCGCGGCCGTCGCGCAGCACGGCGAGGTCGCGCCGCCAGCGCGCCGCCCAGTCCACGGCGGGCGCCCGGCCGACGCGCGGCCGGCTGGCGAAGCCGCCGTTCATGCGCACGATGCCGTAGTTGCCGCGCCCCAGGAAGCCCTGCATGGTCTGCACGTTGACCAGCGCGTAGAGCCAGTGCTCCGGCCGCGGCCGGCCGACGCGGGCCATCTTGACATCGTGGTCCTTGGCGGTGACCAGGATGTCGAGCCCGTCGGGCGTGTCGACGCGCTTGCCGAACGCCGCCATGCCGCCGACGCGCACCGGCGGTTGCAGGAAGGCCGGCCGCTCCGGCGAGTCAACGACCAGACACCAGGGGGCGTCGTCCGGCTCGCCCGGCGTCAGCCCGCGCAGCAGCTCCGCCCAGGCCGGCGCGTCGGCCGGCGGCGCCGCGAGCCCGGCGCGGTGCAGCGCCAGCGCCGCCATCTGCACGAGCAGGCAGTACCAGCCCTGCCGCTGGTACGCCGCCAGCGCGGTGAACGCCTCCACCCCGTTGCCGGCCAGCCGCGCGAACACCTCCGGCAGGCTGACCGCCGCCGTCGCCCCGTCGCCCAGGCGGACGCCGATCAGCGGGTCGGTTAGGAGGTTGGGGGAAGTGGCAGAGGCACACATACGACGGCGCGCTCTTGTCGGCTGGATTTCAACCGGAAGCATGGGAGAGCAGCCGGCCCCTGTCAACCGCGCGCACCGCCGCGCGCCGTGTACGGCAACCGCGCGGCGCCACTACGGCCTTTGCGGCGGCCTTTGCATCGCGCCGCCGTTCTGCCACAGCGCGCGGGGGCGCCCTGGAACCCGATCACGGCCACCCGGCACATCCCCCAGGGACCCCAATTCCCGCCCGACTCGGGCAGTCCCCGCGCAGGCGGGGGGACCTACATCGGCTACAACCTGGACATGGCGCGGGAGGGTCCATCCCCGCGCAGGCGGGGGCACCGCCCAATAGCGCCGCTGCGTCGCCCCTTGGTCCGGGCCATCCCCGCGCTGGCGGGGGCACCGCCCTCAGGAGCTGCTGCTCGATCTGCGCCAGCGGTCCATCCCCGCACATGCGGGGGCACCCCGATGGGCGGGGTGCCCACGAGGCTGTCGTAGGGTCCATCCCCGCACATGCGGGGGCACCGCCGGGAAGGTAACGAGCGACACTTCCCACAGGGGTCCATCCCCGCACATGCGGGGGCACCCCGTAGCTGCCGGGCGCGATCAGGTTGATGTAGGGTCCATCCCCGCACATGCGGGGGCACCACGAAGTCGTCGGACCACGGCAGGCGGATGGAGGGTCCATCCCCGCATATGCGGGGGCACCATGTAAACCCGAGCCATGTTGCCCTCCTCAGTGGGTCCATCCCCGCACATGCGGGGGCACCTCGGCTCCGTCGGCTGCGGCGCTCGCCGCGTTGGGTCCATCCCCGCACATGCGGGGGCACCCAACCCAGAGCGCAACATGTCGATCGTCCGTACGGTCCATCCCCGCACATGCGGGGGCACCAAGCTGAAGCGCGTCGACAAGGTGTTCGTCTGGGGTCCATCCCCGCACATGCGGGGGCACCGTCCCGGTGATCTACGACGCCCTGGTGCGCGAGGGTCCATCCCCGCACATGCGGGGGCACCGGCTTCTGCTGGCCGTGGCATTGTCTGGCGTCGGGTCCATCCCCGCACATGCGGGGGCACCGCTTTCGAGCCGGGCAAGGACTACTTCCTCGAAGGTCCATCCCCGCACATGCGGGGGCACCCGATAGGCCATCGCAATGCCGGTCATCACCGGGGGTCCATCCCCGCACATGCGGGGGCACCCCTTCGCGGAATGCCGGACGTTTTCGTCCATAGGGTCCATCCCCGCACATGCGGGGGCACCTTCTGCAACCTCGTCACCGTCGATCAGGCCAAGGGTCCATCCCCGCACATGCGGGGGCACCGTGACCAAGCGCGGCCCATCCGGCATCGGTAAGGGTCCATCCCCGCACATGCGGGGGCACCCCAGACCTGTTGCCCAAGCTCCAAGGCGAAGGGGGTCCATCCCCGCACATGCGGGGGCACCGCGTCCAGGGCGTTGGCGGCTTCGTCGAACGGGGGTCCATCCCCGCACATGCGGGGGCACCGAACCACGCCGGACCCTCCCCCCTCGCTTCCGGGGTCCATCCCCGCACATGCGGGGGCACCGCTGACACGCCACCTCCGTCCAGCCCCCGCCAGGGTCCATCCCCGCACATGCGGGGGCACCCCGATGAACAGGTGTGCGCCGAAATCCTGCGCGGGTCCATCCCCGCACATGCGGGGGCACCGTGTGGCGGTACTGCGGCAGCTGCACCAGCGGGGGTCCATCCCCGCACATGCGGGGGCACCTACACGGCGCTGCATCTCGCGCGTGCCGGTGCGGGTCCATCCCCGCACATGCGGGGGCACCTCTATACTCTAACTCCTTGTCACTCTTCAATTGCCCAAGAATCCGCCGGTGCATCACCGGCTCGGTCACTCGCGCTTTACGAGCAGGACGCCGTCGTGCTCGACGAGGGTCTTCGCCGGTTCGCCCAGGATCGCCACGCCCTGGCGGGCGGGCAGCGACGGGTCGCGCCACGTCATCACAACCGAACCGCCGCCCAGCTCGCCGAACCAGGACTCCAGCACCGTCCACACGCGCTCGCGCACGCCGCGCGTCATGCCGGGGCTGGTGTAGACGCCGGGGGCGATCTCCACCATGCACGAGGCGAGGAAGCCGCGGAAGCGGTCGGGAACGTCACGCGTCACCACGACGGTCATCGGCATCGAACAGCTCCTTGATGCGGCCGATCATGGCGTCGATCACGCGGTCCTGGCGGAACACGCGGCCGGCCAGCCGGCGGACGTGGCGTTCCAGGGGAACCGACGGCTCCGCCTCCGCCAGCTTCACCGCCTGGAAGGCGACGGGCAGCGTGACGCGGTCGCGGAACAGGTCGGCCACGTCCAGCACGAAGGCGTTGGCCGAATCCTCGTGGATGAAGCCGAGTTGCGGGATGGCCGCGGTGGCGGCCACGGCGATGCCGGCCGCCGCCTCCACGGCGCTGGCCGCGTGGTTGATCGCCTGGTTGGGCGGGTCGGCGGCGGCGGGGACGGCGCGGTCGTAGCAGCGCCCCTGCCAGCGCACGCCGTGCCGCTCGGCCAGCAGGCGGTAGGTCTCCTTCATGCGGGCACCCTCGATGCCGCGCAGCACCTCGATGTCCCGGTGCGGCAGCACCTCGCCCAGGCGCCATGCGTACAGGCGCCGGGCAATCGACAGCCGGGCGCCGTCGGCGTCCGCCCAGGCCCGCGCGTGGGCCCGCGCCAGCCGGCTGTCGTCGGGGCCGAGCGGCGGCGCGGTGTAGAGCCGCACCCCGTCGTCGCCCACGGCCGCCAGCCCGGTGCCGTGCCGGGCGGCGAGGCGCAGCACGTCGTGGCTGACCGTGGTGCCGGGGCCCAGCAGGATCATCGACACGGTCTGAAACGGGATGGCGTAGTCGCCGGGCCCCAGCTCCGCCGAGCCGGCGCACTGGAAGCGCAGCGTGCCGTCCTCGACGAACAGCGTTCCGCGCGACAGCCACAGCAGGCCGTGCCGGTCGGCGTGCGGAATGCGGGCGGTCTCCAGCCCCAGGCGCCCCTTCAGCACCACGCCGCCCTCCCTCCGTTCCAGAAGCACGAGCTGAGCCCGAGTCTCACGCCGCATGCCGGCGCCTGTCAATCGGCACGCGGCGGTGGAGAGGGCGCGCATGTTCCCGCGGGTGCGGGGGTACGCCATCGACGGTGGCGAAGCCGCACAGCGCGTGGGGGCCATCCCCGCATGGGCGGGGGCACCCCCCGGCTCCCGTCGCAGGACAGGGCCTGGACGGGTCCATCCCCGCATGTGCGGGGGCACTGGCCGGAAGAAGACGGCCACCCGCGCCCTGTACGGTCCATCCCCGCATGTGCGGGGGCACCGCCGGCCGGCTGGTGTCGGAACTACGGCGAATGGGTCCATCCCCGCATGTGCGGGGGCACCTCGCACCTCCGGGACTTCTGGACGCGGAATGCAGGTCCATCCCCGCATGTGCGGGGGCACCCCTGCCGCGCTGAGGTGGTGATGACCGAGAAGCGGTCCATCCCCGCATGTGCGGGGGCACCGACTTCGGCGACCTGAAGGTGATCCCGAACCGGGGTCCATCCCCGCATGTGCGGGGGCACCTCGCTCACCCTCGTGCTGACCGAGGCGGAGCAGGGTCCATCCCCGCATGTGCGGGGGCACCAGCGCAAGGCTGCGGAGGCCGAACTTCAGCAGGGGTCCATCCCCGCATGTGCGGGGGCACCGGGCTTGTCGGCCCGGCCGCTGCCAGTGGCGAAGGTCCATCCCCGCATGTGCGGGGGCACCAATGGGGAGGTGCGCCCGGTGCCCGGTGCGCGGGGTCCATCCCCGCATGTGCGGGGGCACCAGGTGCGGGATGCGCGCTTCCGCCATGGCTTGGGGTCCATCCCCGCATGTGCGGGGGCACCAGCGCCATGATCTTCCCGGCGTCCTCCGCCGAGGGTCCATCCCCGCATGTGCGGGGGCACCGACGCCGAGGCGCGGTCGACCGACAGCGCGGCGGGTCCATCCCCGCATGTGCGGGGGCACCCGTCTGCCCCCTCCCTGTACGACTGGATGAGGGGGTCCATCCCCGCATGTGCGGGGGCACCGTCAGGCTGACGATGGCGCTCGCCTGCGTGCCGGGTCCATCCCCGCATGTGCGGGGGCACCTGCCGAAGTCCATGAAGCCACTGGTCTCCGTAGGGTCCATCCCCGCATGTGCGGGGGCACCGTCGTGCGCGCCTGCTGCCCCAGCTGGCCGACGGGTCCATCCCCGCATGTGCGGGGGCACCTCCGCAGCCATGGCGAGGACCCCCTATGGACGAGGTCCATCCCCGCATGTGCGGGGGCACCTTCTGCCCGCCGTCCAGGATCGTCGGAATCAAGGGTCCATCCCCGCATGTGCGGGGGCACCATGGGTGCCGTAGATTGCTACAGCTCCACGTAGGGTCCATCCCCGCATGTGCGGGGGCACCTCCATCTGAACGGCGCCTCCATAGGACGCGTAGGGTCCATCCCCGCATGTGCGGGGGCACCGTCAGCGGGCGGACATGCTCAGCCCAGAGCATGGGTCCATCCCCGCATGTGCGGGGGCACCCCAACCCATCCCCCGATCTTCTCCGGGCCACCGGGTCCATCCCCGCATGTGCGGGGGCACCCCGAGCGCCTTGGCGCCTTCCTCGCTCCCCTCGGGTCCATCCCCGCATGTGCGGGGGCACCTCTCGGGTGTAAGTCGCTGTCAGTCTTCGATTGTTCAAGATTCCGCTGGTGCATTTCCGCATAGCACGCTCGCCTTGTGCGAGCAAGGCGGCGCGGTCAGCCGGTCTCCGCGGGGCGCAGACCCAGGCGGTCGTAGCGGAGGTCCAGCGCGCCGAGCCGGAACGTCAGGCCGTCCGCGGACACCGCGACGCACTCCGGCACGGCATCCGCCGGGACGCGGCCGGCGGCCAGCCAGCCGGGAACCGTGACGCTGCGGATCTCCACTCCGAAGGGGCCGGGAACGGGTGGGTCGAACAGGGCCAGCCGGTCGTCGGCGCCCAGCCGGGTGCGGATCTCGGCGTCGGCCTCCTGGAAGGCGTCCGGCAGCGGTCCCCGCCAGTCCAGCGCGTTGAGCCGGGCCAGCGTGCGCTGCGCCGCCGCGCCGCCGCGCAGGCGCCGGTCGAGCGCCGGCCATGCGCCGCCCAGCTCCGCCGCCAGCGCGGCCAGCGCCTCGGGATGCGTGGACGCCTCCACCAGCGGGCGGTTCATGGCGGGCAGGTCCAACGCTCCGCCGGCCGCCAGCGCACGCCGCGTCGCCTCGACCGCCAGCAGGTCGGGATAGACCGTGCCCAGCCCGTTCAGGCCGCGCCGCACCACGCCGTCGGCGGCGATCAGCGCCGCCAGCGCACCGGTGTCCGGCGCCAGCACCACCGCCGTCGCCGCCACGAAGCCGTCGGGCCGCGTGCGCCGGTGGCGGTGCAGACGGCCGAACCGCTGCAACAGCACGTCGGCCGGGCACAGGTCGGTGATCATCAGGTCGGCGTCGAGGTCAAGGCTCTGTTCGGCCGTCTGCGTCGTCACGGTCACGGCGCCGCCGGGCTCCGCCCCCTTGCCGAAGCGCGCCTCCAGCGCGGCGTCGAGCCGCAGCCGGTCCTCGCGGGCGAAGCGGGAATGGTGCGCCGCCGGCACGCCCTCGCAGGCGAGAAGCAGGTTGGCGTCGGCCCCCGCCGCGGCCTCCAGGGCGAGTTGGACGGCGAGCGCGCCGCGCACCGTGTTGCGGATCACCAGGACGCGGGCGCCGAGGCGGGCGGCGGCCAGCGCCTCGGCGGCGATGGAGGCCGCATCCGCCGCCGCGTCGGCGAGGCGGATGGCGATGTGCTTGCCGGTCCCGCCCGCGGCGATGGGCGGGGCGTCCCCGGCGCGCGTCGCCAGCAGCGGATAGGGCACGGCGACCGCGTCGGCCAGCGGCGGCGTCGCCGACGCCGGCCGGCCGAGCAGGCGGGTGCGCGCCGCCGCCCCCAGCGTCGCCGACAGCAGCAGGGCGTGGCCGCCCGCCGCCCGCAGCAGGTCGAGCAGCACGCCCAGCAGCGTCGCCATGTAGGGGTCGGAGGCGTGCACCTCGTCGACCACGACGAACTGGCGCAGCACGGCGGCGCCGCGCAGGTGCGCGTGCTTGACCTGCAAGGCGGCGAGCAGCACCTGGTCGATGGTGCCGACGGCGATCGGCGCGGCGCAGTACCGCTTGGGATGCTCGGCCGCCCAGCCGCGCCCGTCGGCACCCTGCCCGCCGTCCGGCCACAGCACGCCGAAGCCGGGCAGCCGGCCTTCCGCCGTGCCGTCGTCCACCCGCATGTAGCCGGGCACAGCCAGCACCACCGGCGGCGCGTCCGGCCCCAGGATGCGCGCCACGGCGTCGCGCACGCGCGTTTGGATCTGCACCGCGGCGGTGCGGGTCGGCAGGGCGAAGTACAGCCCGTCCACCGCCCCCTGGCGGAACAGTTCCAGGAAGCGGCGCAGCGCCGCCTCCGTCTTGCCGCTGCCGGTCTCCGCCTCAAGGATCGCCAGCCCGCCGTCGTCGGCGCCGTCCAGCGCCTCGACGGCGCGTTGCGCCGGGCGCGGCTCGACGCCGAACAGCGCCTGGAAGGACGGCAACCGGTCGCCCAGGCGCCGCCGCGCGGCGTCCGTGTCCAGGCCGATGGTGGCCAGCGCGTGGCGCGCCCGCTCCCGCGCGAAGGCGATGCGGTCGCCGTCGCCCGGCGCGGCGTAGGGGAAGAACGCCTCGTCGGAGCCCAGCCAGTCGGCCAGCATGAGCAGCCCGCAGAAGGCGTGCACGAACGGCTCCGCCGCCGGCAGCGGGTCGCCGGGCTCGAACGCCTTGGGAAACCACGCGCGCGCCGCGGCGGCGAGGCCGGCGATGCCCTGCACCGGGTCGCGCCCGCCGGACGCGCTCCACAGGGTAGCGTCGACGCTTTCACCCTGCGCCGGGGCGCCATGGTGGGCGAGGATGGCGCGCAGGTACGCGTCGATGCCCTCCGGCGGATCGCACCAATCGGCCATGGCCGGCAGGCCGAGCGCCTCGATCACCGCGCGTCTCAGCGGCCGGTTCCGCGGCACGGTGTCGCCCAGCAGGGCCAGCAGCGGGCCGACGTGGCCGGCGCCCCTACCCTCGCCCCGGATGCGGCGCTGGAAGCCGTGGTTGGCCTTGCCGGCGTCGTGCAGCGCGGCCAGGACGCACAGCCGGTGCCGGTGCACCTCGGTCAGCCGGCCGCCGCCGGCCGCATGCTCCAGGCGGTCGCGGATGACCGGCCGTTCCAGCAGCGCCTCCAGGCAGGCGGCAACGTCGGCGCAATGGGCGAGGAGCGGGTGGAACTCCAGCACCTCGCCCACGCGGCGGGCCTTGGCCTGGAAGGAAGCCTCTTCATTCATACCGTTACCAACCATGCCGGCATCCCTTCAGGGCCCGAATATTTCTGGTAAGATGTACTCGGTCAGGGGCGTAATAGCGCGTCCTTGCGTAGAGCCCTGTGAGTGCAAAAAACTGCCAGTGCACAGCAAACACACATACACTAAGAACCACATGGGCGCTTGAACCAATTTACACATACCACGGGCGCAAGTATCTTGCGCAGATACAGAATGAACTTTTATAATGCAATTAAGCTCATATCCTTCTGCTTCGCAAGATCTTCAAAATTTACCTGGAGCAGTTATCAGAGCTAGGCGCAGGGCATCTTCTGGTAGGCGTCCGCTATTAGCGCCGGGCTTCCACACAAGGTCGCTGTCCAGCTCACGCGCACGGCAGCATCCACTTTGGCCATTTCGCCGTGATTGCATTGATCATATCAAAAAACGTAGCGCACAGCCGGCTTGCCCGCGCTCGGTGAGTACACTAAACGAGTGGGGAGCGCGAGTTGAACTTGTCGGCAGCAGTGAGGGCAGGCATCAGTTGGCGCCATCCCCGACAAAGTTACCCTTGCGGCTACAAAACCGTTAGAGTGTCCCTAGAATTTCTTTTCGTTTTGCTTCGTACTCCTCTGGGGTAATAAGCTTGCGGTCGTAGAGATCCTTTAATGTGGCCAATCGGCTGCTTGGCGCTGCGGTTGATGGCGGCTGCATCGCGGGCACGGGTTGCGACGCCGCAGGCGGAAGGATCTTGTTAGTCTCTGGCTGACTCACTGGACTGGCCGGAGCCGTATCTATTCTGGCCGTTGAAGGCGCCTTTCCCGTCACCACGACCCTAACCTGCTCGTTGACCGTCACTGACGACAAAAACTTCTCGAAGGCCGACCGATTCCGCTCCCCCTTCAGAGTGCAATAGTAACCATACAATCTCTGCCGGTATCCCTGCCCCATGGGAGCCATGTCTTTATATCTTGCGAACGCCCAGCATTTTTTATCGCCAGAAAGCTCGAATTCATGAGTATGCAATCGACCTGAACCATGATCCTCGGTAGTTTTAAATTTCCAGTCCCGGCTCCCCTCTTTTACGGGCTTAAAAATCATCGCAACAGCCTGAGCATCCAATTCTCGAAAAAAGGTGTGCACGTAAGCAACGCCAAGTTCCAAATTGGCAAATGCGTTATTCCACGCGAAGAAACGGTAATAAGTATCTGCATTAAGTGTTGGATTGTTCGTCGTGGTGCGTCGACAAGGAACGTCACTTGGCGTCCACCCAGATTTCTCATCTATTTGCAGAGGAGACGATGAGCACTCTACAGTGACAGATTCGCCCGTACTTGAACCTATTGTCTGACAGGAAGCTAAAGGGAGAGCGGCCAAAAACAGTAACGCCATACGCATTTGCGCGCGCCTCAAAAAAAGAATGGCTTGACCAGCAACCAAATCCATGGTCAGCGCTATTATGGCAGAGGGTCCCTCTACAGAGTCAATATGCAAAAGCCAAGCTTCGGCTGTCTTCTGGCGAACTGGTCGGTTTTGGGTAGCCATGCCGCTGCCCGGCAACTCTTGGACTTCCAATCACGTAGATGGGACCCACGACCTCAATTCATAGCCGCCATACAGGAGTCCCGATCAGCGAGATGGGACCCGCCAGCGCGATGTGGGGTAGAAGCGGCAGGCCGCCTGCTCACAGGCTGCGATACTTCTAGTAAAGCTAAGCAAGCTACCCCGTCTCACGCGGGAGGGAGCCTGAGGTGGAGAAGGTGAGCCTGCCCCCATACACCCGCCGATGTCCCGAAAAGCGGAAGACAAATCTGTCTTTAGCCTCAATCGTTCCGCGATCTCGCCAACCTTCTTGAATGCGTCCCGAAAGGGGAGTTTTGGGGACGATCAGCCGAGTCGCAGCTCGGAAAATGCGGGCCAGCGCCGTCCAACCGCGCTGGCCTCCGCCATTACTCACCTTCGATCAACAGAGCCGGCGAGATGCTCACCAGCAGGTCGACCAGCGTCATGCGGGCCGTGTCCGTCACTTCCACCGCCTGCGCCGGCTTGCCCCAGGCGCGATCCAGGATCTCCCGGGCCGCCAGCAGTTGCTCGCTCGGCTTGCCGGTGCGCATCACCTTCACCAGCGTGTCCAGCGCTTCCGCCGAGTGCTCCTGCGCCGCGCGGCGCAACTCGGGGTTCACCTTGGGGCGCCCGCCGGGATTCCCGGATTGCCCCGGCTGCCACGGGCGCAGCCCCCGCGTCTGCCCCGTCGCCCCGCCCGCATGTTCCACTTCTGTTTTCACTGTCTCCTCCTGCCGCTCCGGCGACATCAGTCGTCGTCCTGTCGCTCGGGCGCCGTGAGCCCCATGGCCACCAGCGCCCCCCATGCGTCGCCGCGCCAGCGCCGGCCGAAGGCGAGCTGGCATTCGAAGGGATCCTCGTCGTCACGGTCGTGCACGTAGACGCCGTCTATCAGCCGGCGCCCGGTCCCCGGCTCGATGGGCTCACCGCAACCGGCGCAGACATTCGGCCCCGGCGCCACACCATGGCGATCCCACCAGGCGTTCAGCCCATATCCCCAGGCGATGCGGCGGGCCTCCTCCGGCGCATGGCCCCGCGCCCTCCAGCGAGCCTCGACCGCATCGATCCAGTCCTGCCACGCGTCCGCGTCGTCGCGAGCGGGCCCGAGCTGGATCAGGGGGTGACCGATTTCCGGGGCAACTTGGGCAACTTGGGCAACCACCTCCTGCGGAGCTTGAGTTTGCTGGCTTTCGTGCTTGGGCAGTGCGGTTACCCGCGGCTCTGCCTCCTGGGCAACTTGGGCAACCGGCGCGAGGTTACCCGCGGTTACCCACACCAGAACGGGACGGACGCCCGAGGCCAACGCCTCGGACGCCTTGTCATTCCTGGCTTTCTGATGCTCGGTTACCCGGTTGCCCTCGGTTACCCGCTCTCGAAGGTAGAGCGGATTGTCGACCGCCCAGCGGGCGAACAGCTCACGCATCGTCCTCGCCCTCCATGATGCGGCCGGAGATGCGGAGCAGGCGGACCGTGCCCCCCTCGGGCACCCTGTGCGTCGACTGCGGCTTGCCACTCTTGTCGGGGATGAGATAGCCGCTTTGGACCAGCACCTTGATGACGAACCGGTAGTCCAGCCCCGCGCAGACTTCCTTCTTGAACACCTCGGGCAGGAGCAGGTACTCCCACCGCTCCCCGCCGCTGTTCTCCATGCGCCGGTAGCCCGCACGATTGTGGATCACCCTGTCCGCTCCTTCCACCCCGATGCCCGAGTTGCCTCGACCGATGGGAGCAAAGCGGCTCATCCCGTGCAGCTGGATGTAGTGCCGCACGCGGCTGATGACCTCCTTCACCTCGGCGGCACCGACACCGCCCCGTTCGTGGAGCCACGCGTTGAAGCACACCGCCACCCCTTCGGTCGCCTCGCCGCAGTGCCACGTCAGGATGCCGAAAGCGGCAGCGAGTTCACCGGCCGCCGCGACAAGGGCGAAGCGCCGCGCGACCCGCTGCACCTGCCCGTCGGCGCCGTGCGGACAGTGCTGGTCGACGAACGTCTGCATGGCCGCCCGCACCGTGAAGATCACCTCGTCCCGCTCGGCGGCGACCCTGGCGACGAACGCGGGCCCGGCGGTCCCATAACACTGAGACGCCGCCGCCTTGAGATGCCGGGCCAGTTCGTCGGCCGTGGCGAAGCCATGCAGGTTCTCGAAAAGCCCCAAGCCGGCACCGGCATCCGCCGGAATGTCGACCACGCGGACCTGCTGGCCTGCGGCGACGTGGCGCCCCTTGCCATCTTCGGCGATCTTGTCGGCGATGCCGATCTCCCCGTTGGACAGAAAGAGGGTTCGCCACTGGGCGCTCGGTCGCCCTTCACCCGAACGGCCGGCACGCGATTTGCCCGAACCGTTGGCCAGCATGTACGCAGCGGCACCGGCAGCCTTGGGGTCGATCTGCGACAGCTCGTCCAGGCAGAGCAAAGTGTCGCAGTGGTTCACCGCGACGGCTTCCAGGCCGTTGTCGGTGACCCGCCACTGCCGGATGTAGCCGGTCACACCGCCCCCGCCCCAGACCGAGCCGGCAACCCACAGGCTGGTCGATTTGCCGATGCTCGACGGCCCTCGCAGGTGAAACCCGCCGGATTCGAGGCCGAGCGGCTCCAGGAGCGAAGCGGCGAACGCCGCCGAAAGGCTGAAGATCAGGCGGGAGTTGCCGATGGCGTGGCGGGCGACCTTCTCCTTCCAGCTGTCCAGGGTGCCACGGCGGCGAAACGCGTGGTCCATTTGGCCGCTCGCCTGCAAGATGACGCGCTCCGCGCCCTCGCTGCCGATGGTCGTGTCGGGCAGCACGAACAGAAATCCATGCCAGCCGATGCGGTTGACGCAGCGGGCCTTCTCGGTGGGCTGCGCGGTGGCGATGTAGCGGGTGAGCGCGTCCTTCGCCCTCGGCCCCGGCGCGATGACGAGGCCCATGGACAGCAGGCGCTCGCGCATGGCCGTTCCGTCGCCGGCCAGCATCGCCATCGGCATGGCCCATTCCTTCGTCCGGCCATCCCGATCCGTGATTCGCAGGAGGCGGCCCCAATTGTCGCCCTCCGCATCCCGCGTCTCGGCGACCACCTCCAGCGGCGAGGTGATCCATTCCCAAGTTTCGCCACCGCCCTTCTGAGAGCGGAGGTAGACCCCGTCGTCGGTCAGGCGAAACGGCCCGTCGTCGGCCTCCACCGCGTCGGCCGGCATGGCCGTGGACGCCTCGAACGGCTCGAAGAAGTCCGGCTCGCTCACCTGCTGACCAACCGTCTCGGCGCTCCACCCCTCGTCGAGGGCATCGGCGAGGTCCCAACCCTGCGGCAGTTCGCCCTCGCGCGGCACGCGCTGGCCGTCGCGCCAGATCCAGCGGCCGAGCCGGTCGGGCGCGAGGTGCAGCACCTCGCGCGCGCCAGCTTTGAGAGCGAGCTTGCGGACCTCCCGGCCGTACTGGAGGCCGGCCTCGTCGTTGTCGGTGGCGACCACCACGCGCCGGTCGGCGAGCGCCGCCCAGTCCGTCTTGCCGGCCGACTTCGCGCCTCCCATCGAGGTGACCGCCACCATGTCGGGGAACAGCTTGGCGGCGGCGTCGGCGGCCTTCTCGCCCTCCGCCACGATCACATCGGTGCCGGGGCGCGCCTTCAGTTCCGGCAGGCCATAAAGCGGGCGATCGGACGCCCAGCCCTTCCAGTGCCAACCGACCTCGCTGCGGATTCCGATTCAAAGCGGCCACCTATTCCGACGTGAAGGCGGCCGGCGTTCCGACCTGAAGCCGGCCACGATTCCGATTTGAAGTCGGGCCACCGTTCCGATCTGAAAGCGGCCACCTGCCGG